>Ga0070741_10001250_pt1 | contig 79635 bp, 56 predicted proteins | sample Coa_R1_4_FD_66440 | JGI IMG/M metagenome (GOLD analysis project Ga0070741, IMG submission 66440) | Surface soil microbial communities from Centralia Pennsylvania, which are recovering from an underground coalmine fire - Coalmine... | ecosystem: Environmental > Terrestrial > Soil > Unclassified ...
TGGCAGATCATCGAGCGGCTCGCTCCGCGCTCGCCGCTCGAACTCTGCTTGCTCCCGCCCGTCTTCCTGGACTATTACCTGAACGACTCAGGGGGATACGATGTGCCTAGGCTTCCCTACCGCAACTAATTGCCCGCCAATCTGCCACGCCGCATGACGAACTCCCGGTCCTTGCTAATCACCTGGCGACGTTTGGCGTCTATTGCTCGGCCGCTGCCTATTTGGGATACGGATGGCCGGAGAGAATCGCAAAAGCACGATAGATCTGCTCCACCAGCATTACGCGCGCGAGTTCGTGCGAAAACGTCATGGAAGAAAGCGAAAGTCGCACCGACGCTCGCCCCGCCAGTGCTTCGGGTACTCCCTCGGCAGCTCCGCATAGAAAGACCAGTTCGCGTTCCCCGCGATCGCGGCATGATCGAATCCATTCGGCAAACTGCTCTGAACTGAACTTCTTCCCCGCAGCGTCCAGGAGCAGCACAGTGCTGCCGACGGTATCGAGCCGCCTGAGGCTCGCCGGTGATTCCGGCCGCACCTCACGCACGTCGATTTCGGCAAACCGTGCGATGCGCTGTACGTAATCGTCCACTAACGCCCGAACTTCGGCGCGCCGTATCTTGCCCAAAAATACAAGCTGAATGCGCATGCGTGGATGTTGCCGGATCCGGTAGTTCACTTTGCCCTGCCACGATGCCATCATGGCAAGGAATTGTCATCCCGAGCAGGCGGGGATCAGGGCACATACCATGTGGAGCGAAGACCCTGGTTTTCAACGTTCGGCGAGTCCTTACTGCAGACCGTACTTTTTCCGCTTATCGAGCAGCGTCTTCCGGCTGATACCCAAAATTTCGGCGGCCTTTGTGATTTTGTAGCGCGTGCCCTCAAGCGTCTTTTGAATCGCCTCCCGTTCGATCTCTTCAAGTGACCGCATCCCGGCCACTACTCCCGAATCCGCAGCGCGGATGGCCTCCGGCAAATCCTCCGGGGTGAGAAACGCGCTCTTACCGAAGATCAACGCACGCTCGATAGCATTCTTGAGCTCGCGGATGTTTCCGGGCCACTGGTAATTCTCGATGGCATGCTGCGCCGCTTCGCTCAGCGTGGCGCCCTCGCGCCCGTGGACACCCCCAAGACGCGCGAGCATGTGCCGGGCAAGTGGAACGATGTCGGCATGCCGCTCGCGAAGCGCCGGCACATGAATGGCGACGACACTCAGACGAAAATACAGGTCTTCTCGAAACCGCCGCGCTGCAACGGCGCGCTGCAGATCCGCATTCGTCAGCGCGATGAGGCGCGCCTCAATCGTTAGCGTCTCGGTTCCCCCCAGCCGTTCGAACGTGCGCTCTTCCAGCACGCGGAGGAGTTTGGCTTGGGTTGCAGGCGAAAGCGCGCCCACTTCATCGAGCACGATCGTACCGCTATCCGCCATCTCCAGCCGCCCCAGCTTGCGCTCCACCGCGCCGGTGAACGCGCCGCGTTCATGCCCAAACAATTCCGATTCGACTAACTCCTGCGGCAGGCTGGCGCAATCGATTTTCAGGTAAGGCGCGTCGCGTCGAGCGCCTAGCTGATGGATGAGTCGCGCCAGTTGATCTTTGCCGGTCCCGCTTTCACCCGTAATGAGGATCGTGGTGGAGGTCTCCGCCACCTTGCGCGCTATCTCCAGTACATGCTGAGAAGCGGGGTCCTCGGCGATCCACACCTGGGGCTCGCTCACGAGGAGCCGCCTTCGGCAACGTTTCCCGTTCTGCCCAGAGCAGAACCAGGCTCGTTTTCGCCGAAATCGATGCGCCGCGCCATGCGCCACAGGCGCTCAAGGTCATAGAACGCCCGCAGGCGCTCCGACAATATGTGCACGATCAAAAAACCGTAGTCGAGCAGCAGCCATTCCGCGCCAGATCGGCCCTCGCGGTGCTGCGGTCTCAGCCCGCGGGCTTTGAGCGCCTCTTCGACCGCTTCACTGATGGCTTGAACCTGTGGAGTGCTATATCCGCTGCAGAGCAGAAAGTAGTCGGTGAAAGCTCCGAGGCCGGTGAGGTCCAGGAGCGTTATCGCGCCCGCTTTCTTATTTTGAGCGGCTTCGATCGCGGAGAGAAGTTCGGGGCGAACGGTTTCCGTGCTCAAGTGTAAAGGGCCCGTGTGTAGAGCGCCTGCTTAGTAATGTATTCCTCTACGCCGGGCGGCACAAGCCCGTGCACCGACTGGCCGTGTTCCACGCGACGGCGGACATCCGTTGCGGAAACGTGACTGGCCACTGTTTCCAGCACATAGACAGACGTTTCGCGCAATGGAATGACGCGCGGGTCGCGCTCTCGCTCTGCGCCTTCGGCTGGCGACGCCAGTAAGTCAGCCGGAATTATGCTGCGCAAAGCGCGAATGCGGAATCCCGGCCGGTTCGCCACTACAAAGTTGCACAATTGCAACAGTTGGTCGTAATCCTTCCAGGCGTGCAGATCCAGAAACGAATCCGCGCCCATGATGAAAAAAAGGCGATCGCCGGCCTTGTTAAAGCGCTCCCGGAATCGCCGCACGGTATCGATCGAGTAGAAAATTTGCGGGCCGGCGCCATTGCTGCAACCCTCTGCCAGCGAGGGCACAAACCTCGGATGCGCCGAGCACGCCAAGGCTACCATCGCGAACCGGTGCTCGAATTTCAAAAGCTCTGAAGCCGGCTTATGCGGCGGTCGGCTGGACGGAATGAAGTAAACGCAGTCGAGGTGAAACCGCTGTTCGGCGGCGCGCGCCACGGCGATGTGGCCCAGGTGAATGGGATCGAAAGTGCCGCCGAAAAGCGCGATGTTGCGCCCTCGTGCGTGACTTGCGCCGCCCCTGGCGGCTCTTGTCGTTTTCAAACTCCCTCCGCCGGTGTTCAACGATTTTCCGCACCCGAAGCTCTTCTGGCTTGCTCGCCGGGCGACTGTGGGTCCGGCTCTATTTCCGTCTCCGAATCGCCTCGGCTCTCGGCCGGCGGCTCCGCGGGCGCAAGCCGCTCGAGGACGTCGGCCATGCCGCGTACAAGTTCTGGAACACCTTCGCCGGTGGCCGAGGATACAGCATAAAAATCGAGCTTGCGTTCAGCGCAGTGTTGGCGCAGCCGTTCTAGACGCAAACGATCGGTGGTCGCATCCAGCTTGGTCGCGGCCACGATCATGGGCTTTGCCGCCAGAGACTCGCTGAACGCGGCGAGTTCGTTGCAGATAATCTGAAAATCGCGCACAGGGTCGCGGTCCGAAGCGTCACTCGTATCCACCAGATGCGCCAAGAGGCGGGTGCGCTCAATGTGCCGCAGAAATCGCGTCCCGAGCCCAACCCCCTGGTTTGCGCCTTCGATCAGCCCAGGAAGGTCCGCCACCACAAACGTGCGCCCCAAATCGCGATGGCTGCCCCCGGCGTTTTTTTCGGAGCCGGCGGCGGAAAGCTCGGCTGATACCACGCCTAGGTGCGGTTCAAGCGTAGTGAAAGGATAATCCGCGATCTTCGGCCGCGCTGCGGAAATGCGCGAAATCAACGTCGATTTGCCAGCATTGGGGAACCCCACCAGCCCCACATCGGCCAGCAAGCGCAGCTCGAGTCTTAAGTGGCGCTCCTCGCCCGTTTGCCCTTCTTCGGATTCGCGCGGCGCCTGATGCCACGGCTTGGCAAAGTGCTGGTTGCCCCGTCCGCCGCGTCCGCCGTGCGCCACGGTGATCCGCTGTCCGGGGCGTGTCAGATCGGCCAGACGTTCGCCATTGTCTTCATCGATCACCACGGTACCCGCGGGGACTGCCAGAACCATGTCGGCACCGGAATGGCCGGTGCGGTTCGAGCCTTCGCCGTGCCGCCCTCGGTCGGCGCGGAATTCGCGGTTGAAGCGGTAGCGCAGCAACGTATTATCGTGCTGCGTGGCCTCTAGAATCACACTCCCGCCGGAGCCTCCGTCGCCGCCCGAAGGGCCCCCGCGCGGCACGTATTTCTCACGGCGAAATGCGACGCAGCCGTTCCCGCCGTCGCCACCTTTTACGTATATCCTGGCTTCATCGACAAACATGTTTTTCTGCCACTTTCATTAGAAGAATACGATACCCGCCCGGCGAATTGAACCGCGTCACTGACGGAAAGCAGGGTAGCACCCCCGGCGCGCGTGCGGCACTGTAGCCCAGGTGGACCGCACCCGACGTGCGAGCGCACGCCAAAAAAAGTCCGGGGCCCTAACGTTTTCATTTGGATCGAGCGGAGAGCCAAAAACAAAAGGCCGCGTTTTCGCGCGGCCTTTGAAACCACAATACTGGGATCCCCAAACCGCGTCTCTCAGCGCGAACACTGCTCGTCGAGGGCCAAATAAGAGCCGTCTGTGGGGATGGAGGTCAATCTGCCGCAGGTGCTTCCAAAGGTGCCGCAGTTGCGGGTGCAGGCTGCTGTGCAGCCCGGGCCGCGCTCTCAACGGGCTCTACGCTGACAAACCTGCCCGAGCCGCCTTTGTCTTGAAACCGCACGTATCCGGTCACGCATGCAAACAGGGTATCGTCTTTACCACGGCTGACGTTCAGCCCTGGCTTGTGCTTGGTGCCGCGCTGGCGAACCAAAATCGTCCCCGCATTGACAAGTTGGCCGGCGAATCGCTTTACTCCGAGCCGCTGCCCAGGAGAGTTCCGGCCATTTACTGATGATCCGCCACCTTTTTTGTGTGCCATATGCCCGCCCGCTCTACAGTTTTGGTCTCATTCCAAGGTCGCCGCGCGCCGCGGATTTGCGGCGCATACGTTGTGCGCCTCGCCCGATAATCGCATTGATCCCGGCGAGTCGCCTCGCACTGTCACCCGGAGAAAATCTGCTGTTTCTTACCTAGAGCGCGATCTCACTGACCTCGACAGCCGTGTAGTTCTGCCGGTGTCCCCGTTGGATCTTGTACTGGCCGCCGCGCTTGTACTTCAGCACCGTGAGCTTCCGATGCCTTCCCTGCGAGACAATCTTGCCCGTAACCTTCGCTCCGGCAGCGTCTTTGCCCATCAGAAGCTTCTGATCGTCCGTTCCCACGGCCATCACTTCGCCGAAGGTCACTTTTCCGCCCACTTTGCCGGGAAGCGTTTCCACCTTTACGGTCTCTCCCGGCGCGACACGGTACTGCTTGCCTCCACTGCGGATAACGGCGTACATCCTGCCTCCAGTAGCAAATGGGAAACCCACATTATACGGGCACTGCGCGCCTCGGTCAATTAACGGTACGTGGTTGCGTCCTCATCTGAGAATTTGGTCCAGATGATGGCGCAGGTGGCGGACGTAATCGCTCATCAGCCACTCGAGCGTGACCGGCTCACCCTCTCCGATCACGCATTTCGTCCCCAGACGTTCAGCGGGCACATTTGCCATAACATGCGCCAGATGCCGGTTCAATTGCTCCCACAAAATGACAATCTCTGCCCATGAGCGCTCCCGGTATTTCTGCACGGCAACCCATCGGTCCTGCTCATACCCTGGCCAGACGAGCCGTCCGCTCAGTTGCGCGCGTACGAACCGCTGATGATTATTCACCGCCGAGTCGATCAGGTGTCCCAGAATCTCCTTCTTCACCCATTTGCCCGTGCCGCGACTGCGCATCACCTCTTCTTCCGACAGCGTCCGCAGTTTCGGCAAATTCTGCGCAACAACTCCGGTCAACTCTTCCGCCGCCGTCGTCATTTTTGTTTCGCTCGCTCGTCCATCCATGCGTACATCCGGCGCACGCCACGAACGTCTGCGCCCGCACCTGTGATCTGCGGAAAATCCGCCTTATGCGAGGTGAGATCGGCCTTCTGCGCCGCCTCTTCTGCCGTCAGCCCTTGCGCCCGCAGCTTGGCTATTTGAGCTGTCAGATCTTTCAAATAACTTTGATATGCCGTGATGAGCGATTTCCCGTGAAACGGCACACCATGCCCGGGCAGAACGATGTCGAAATCAAGTTTTTTCAGAGCATCCAGCGTCGTTACCCACTCGTCGAAAATGGCGTCGCCCATGTACGCCAGCCGCGACTCCATCAGGTCGCCTGTGCATACAATGCGCTCCTTGGGCAAAAAGACCACCGTATCTCCCGGCGTATGGCCGCGTCCGAGAAAGAGCAGCCGGATTTCACGCTGGCCCTCATACATCAGCATGGTTGAGGCGTAAGTCACGGTCGGCGGCACGGGTTTGATCTCCGCAAACTGCTTCCGCTCGAGTTCGGTGGCGTCGAGCTGCTGCTGCAGCTCCGCCCGCCTGTGCGGATCTCTCGCATCGCTCACCTGTCTCTTCAAATCTTGTATTTGAATCGGCAGATTCGCCTCTGCCGTTTTGTAAGGCTCGCGGTGCAAAACATCCAGATTCTGGATGGCATAGCGGACGTACTCATGGCCGATGATTTGCACCTCGGGCCCGAAGATCGAATTACCATCGGTATGGTCGTAATGAAAATGAGTATTCACCACCCAGCGCACCGGCTTATCCGTGAGCAGTTTGACGTCTTGAACGAGCGCCCGCGCCACCGCTGGAGTAACTCCGGCATCCACCAGCAACACGCCAGTGTCGTTGACGATCACCACATCATTGCTGCCGGTGATCATCGTCCCGTTCGCTGTCGCGTAATAAACGCCATCGGCAATCTTCTCGAAGTTGAAAACCTTGGCCTTTGTCACGGCTCCGGAGGTATAAGTGACTCCCGCATTGCCCTGCGCGTGCGCGCGAACCGCGAACCCGTAGCTCGCCGCCAGCAAAATGGCCAGAAACAAGGTGATTTTGTGCGTGTTCATTTGATCCTCACAGCCGGCTGAATTCTTCGTGGTACATCCCTGATAAATCGTTGGCTACTGACATTGTCATCGTTCGTAAATCGGGCTCCCCGAACGCGCGGCGCGCCGCGTTACAAAAAGGGCGCTGTTGGGGTGGAATTCTACTCAGTTGCTGCTTTCGCTGCTATTTGAATTGCTCGTCGATTTCGACCTGATACCCCGCCGCCAGCCGGTTGGTTTCGTTGGCCATTCCGACAACCGCCATCAGTTCGGCAAACATCGCATCGTTCATGCCTTTCTTGCGTGCCGCTGCGGTATGCGAAGCAATGCAGTACCCGCATTGATTGGTCACGCTCACGGCGACGTAAATCATCTCTTTGGTGAGCGCGTCCAGGGCTCCCGGCGCCATGATCTGCTTGATCGATTCCCAAGTCCTCCGCAGCGTCACGGGATCGTGCGCCAGCGCTTTCCAGAAGTTGTTTATCCAGTCGGTTTTTCGCGTGGCCATGATGTCATCGTAGACCGCGCGGACCTGCGGGCTGGCGTCTTCGTATTCGATCAAGCCATTCGTCGTCATAAATGAGCCTCGATTCGACACTACGTCTTCAGCTAATGGTGAATGCGAAAAAACCTGGCAGGATCGGCGGCGAATGCGGGCCGCTCTTTCGCTCGTCTGCCGGAAAACTCAGGAATTCCCGGAGCCGCCTTGGCGATTCGGCGCGGTGTCGGTGCGCTCCTTGGGCTTGCGAATATCGCGTGAAAGCATCAGCTTCAACGTCACTTTGTCGCTTCCGGAGGTCATGCCAAAACCGATGCCAGCCTCCACATCCAGAATTTTGCTCGAGTGATCCACCACCGCCCACATGGTGTGATATTGATCGTCGACCGCCTCAAATTGATGCAGAGGCCCGTAACCCGCATAGTGTTCCGCGGCAAAGGTCCATTTCTCAGAATAGTTATAAGCGAGTCGTATGGCCGGATTGAACTCATAGTTTCTGAGCCCGGTCCAATCGGTGTCCAGAATGGGATTCACAATAATATCCCACGGCTTCAAATGCACGCCGATGATCGGACGAATCTCGGAAGTAAACCGCCGCGCTTCCCAATGCGAGGCGTTATAGCTGAATTCGAAATTCACCCCATAGAAAAATGTGTGGTCGGCTGCGTGCGGCCGCACGAAAAGCTCGCGCAGCTTCACGCTATCCAGCGTTGAGCCCCTGCCCTTGGAGATGCTATACACGGGAATGTACAGTCCCTGCTCGAACCACGGAGTGATGCCGAAAGCAAACTCGGGAACACCGTTATAAGACTTGTCCGAAATGATCGCGCCCGGAAACGCCGGAGTTTTGATGCCGTCCGGAGTGAAGTTCTGATGCCACATCAGGTTGATGACGCCGGGTTCGGCAATCTCCGCGTCATACACCTGAATCTCGTCAGTTTGAGCGACACTGTTTTTCGGCGCCCCAATGAACATCAAAACCACAGCCGATAGCATTAGCGCTCTTCTTACAGATAACGCGCGTATCACGAAACCCCCAAAATTTCGGTTCATGTCGATTACACCCCAGCCTGAGCCGCGCCAGCATACCCTAAGAATGAGAATTTTTCTCTGTTAAATGGCCGTAAAGCGCGCGTCCGGCGAGGATGCTCGTCCTGAGTGGCGCTTTTTCACGTGCTCTGGCTGAACGAGCGACCTCTCTGGCTTCGTCGCTCCGCTAACGTCATGCGTGAGGATGCGCCTTGTCGTATATCTCCATCAATTGCCGGATGGAGGAATGCGTATAGCGCTGTGTGCTTGACAGGGAAGCATGCCCCAGCAGTTCCTGTATGGCGCGCAGGTCGGCCCCATCGGCCAGCAAGTGGGTGGCAAAAGCATGGCGCAGCGAGTGCGGGTGAAGATCCCAGTTGATGTTCATCAGGCGCACGTATTTTTTCACTAACCTTGCGATCGCCTGCGTCCCGATGCGCTGGCCGGTGTGCGTGAGAAACACCGCCAGTCCGTTTCCCTTGCCTGCTGCTCGTGCCAGCAACTTGGCGCGCACCGGCCAATAGCGTTCGAGTGCCTCTTCGGCTTTGGAGCCATATGGAATGATTCGCTCTTTGTTGCCCTTACCGAGCACCCGCAGCATCCGGTCGTTACGGTTGATGTCCTCGACGTTAAGCCCTACAAGCTCGCTCACGCGCAGTCCCGAAGCGTAAAGCAGTTCCAGAATCGCCCGATCGCGCTCGATGAGCAGACCTGCTGAATCGCTTGACCTGGATGAACGGGCGCGCCTTCTCGCGCTCTCGGGTTTCTGCACTGCGGCCAGGCCATTCAGAAAATCGTTCATCTCCTCCGCGCTGAGAATCGAGGGCACGTGCTTCGGCAGCCTCGGCGTTGAGACCAGGCGCGCCGGATTTTCTTTTATCAAGCCTTCGCGCGCGCAATATTTTAGAAACGAACGCAGGGCGGCTAGCTTGCGCGCCATCGAGCTTTTTTGCAGTTTGTGGTCGTGCAGGTATCCGAGATATTCCCGGATCACGCGGTGATCGATCTCCTTGATCTGCACAGGAGGGCTGTCAGGCGGGTTCAGATACGTGTGAAACTGCTCGAGATCGCTGGCATAACTCCGCAGAGTATGTGCTGAAGCATTCCGGACCGAACGCAGATAAACGACAAACTTCTCAATCGCCTCTTTCATCGAACTGCGCATTTTGCCGCCAGCAGCTTTCCGGTAACTCCCTCTTCCTTTTGTCAGGTCAGCAAAAGCGCCTCAGCCTCTTGAAGCCAGGCCGCACAGTCTGGCGGCGACATCTCTTTCGATTTGCATCCGACCCAACCAACCGGGTAGAACTGCCTCGGCAGTCGTCAGCCCTTGCCCAATGCGCCGACCTCCTGTGGTACCGCTTCTTTCTGCTCGGAGTCCGGCGCGGCGATCTCCCAATCGCAGCCTTCTTTGATGCAGGTGCGAACGTGCTCGGTCTTAGTGCGCTTCTCCACGATGAACGGAGCGCCGCACTTGGGACATGGCTCGGCTATCGGCTTGTACGGGGTCGTAAAATCGCAATCCGGATAGCTGTTGCAGCCATAGAAAACCCGCCGGCGGCCCTTCTTCGCACGCCGCTCGACGAGTTCGCCGGTCTCGCATTTCGGGCACTTGATTCCGAGCGTCTTGGCGCGTATGAATTTGCACTTCGGATAGCCCGTGCAGCCGATGAATTCCCCATAACGGCCGTGTTTGAGCACGAGTTGTGATCCGCATTCGGGACAATTCTCATTCAGCGGCACGTCCGGCTGCAGCGCCTTCCGAGTTCCGGCGGCCAACCGACGCGTAGTCTTGCAATCGGGATAACCCGAACACGCCAGAAACGGACCCCAGCGTCCCTTCTTTATAACCATCTCGCGGCCGCAATTGTCGCAAGTAGGAGTCTCCGCATCGCCTTCCCCGCTTGTCTCCGGCGAAAGATCCTCGATAAAATCGCAATCGGGATAGCGCGAGCAGCCCAGGAAAAATCCCAGCCGGCTGATGCGTTCCAGCAACTCGCCCTGGCCGCACTTTTCGCATTTGCGGCCGGTGGGAATGCCTGCCTTGTACGACTCCATGTCGCCCTTGGCCTGCTCGAGGTCCTCCTCGAACCGCGAGTAAAATTCCTTAACGGAATCCTTCCAGCGCAGCCGGCCTTCCTCGATTTCGTCAAGTTCCTCTTCCATCCGCGCGGTGAAGCTTACATCGAAGATGTCCTCGAAGCTCTTCACCAGCAGATCGTTCACCTTTTCACCCAACATCGTCGGGGTGAAGCGCCCCTGGTCTTTGTTCACGTACTCGCGCTCCACAATCGTGGAAATAATCGACGCGTAGGTGGACGGCCGTCCAATGCCCTTGTCTTCGAGTTCCTTCACCAGTGTCGCTTCCGTATAGCGCGGCGGCGGCTCGGTAAAGTGCTGCTCTGGCCGCAGCGTTTCAAGCTTCAGGATTTCGCCTTGCGCAACCGGCGGCAGCCTGCGCCCCTCGTCCGTCTCCGCAGCTTCGTCGTCCTCGCGTTCCGCGGAGATCTGATACGCAGCCAGGTAGCCCTCGAACTTCATCACCGATCCCGTGGCTCGGAAAATGTAATCGCCCGCGGCGATGTCGATGCTGGTCTGATCAAAGATCGCCGGAACCATCTGCGAGGCTACGAATCGCTGCCAGATCAACTGATAAAGCTTATATAAATCGTCGCTGAGATAAGCTTTGACGTCCGCTGGCTTGCGCGAAACATCCGTCGGACGGATTGCTTCGTGCGCCTCCTGCGCCTCTTTCTTCGCTTTATAGAAGTTCGGTTTTTCCGGCAGGTAATTGGGACCAAAGTCGCTGCCGATCAGGTCCCTCACTTGTCCGAGCGCCTCATTCGACACGCGCACTGAATCTGTTCGCATGTAGGTAATCAGTGCCACCGACCCTTCGTTGCCGAGGTCCACACCTTCATAAAGGCGCTGCGCCAGCGCCATGGTGCGCTTGGCGGTGTACCGCAGGCGGTTATAGGCCGCCTGCTGCAGCTTCGAAGTCGTGAAAGGGGGCTGGGCGTGCCGGCGCTTTTCCTTTTGGGTAACTTCCGAAATCTGCCAGCGAGCTTTCTCCGCCGCCGCGATAATCGCGTCGGCTTCAGCCTGCGTATGCACTTCGATATCTTCGCCCTTGTACTTGGCCAGCTTGGCCTCGAACGAGGGCGGTTCGGCCGCCGCAAGCTGCGCGTGTAAACTCCAGTATTCCACCGGCGTGAACGCGCGAATCTCGCGCTCCCGCTCCACGATTACCCGCAGCGCCACGGTCTGCACTCGTCCCGCAGAAAGTCCGCGCCGCACTTTGTCCCAGAGCAACGGCGAAATCTTATAGCCCACCAGGCGATCAAGCACTCGCCTGGCCTGCTGCGCATCCACCAGGTTTTCATTGATTTCGCCTGGATGTTCAAATGCCGCCCGAATCGCTCGCGGCGTGATCTCGTTGAACATCACACGGAAAATATGGTTCCGGCGCAGTTCGGCTTCCTCTTGCCCCTTGCGCGGCTTCCGCTTCTTCTTGCCGGCGCCATTGGATCCGTTTTTGCCGTGCTTGCCATTCTTTGCGGCCATTGTCGGCTTTAGAACTTCCGCCAGATGCGCGCAGATGGCTTCGCCCTCGCGATCCGGGTCGGCCGCCAGATAGATGGCTTCGGATTTCTCCGCGGCCTTTTGCAGCGTCTCAACGACATGAGTTTTGTCGGGACTTACCTCGTAGGTGGGCTCGAAGCCCTTCTTGACGTTGATGCCCAGCTCTTTCTTGGGCAGGTCCATGACATGACCGTACGATGCCTTGACCGTATAGTTGCGGCCCAAATACTTGTTGATGGTTTTCGCCTTTGCGGGCGACTCAACGATGACCAGTGATCGTGCCATAAACTCTTCTTTTAAACCGAAACGCCCTTTCGCGGGCGACTATGTGTCTTTCCCGCTACCTAAAGCAAACGTGACTAAAGCAGAACGCGCACAAACTGCTTCCCCGGCATCTGGCGGATAATCCCCCGCATTTCCATCTCGCAAAGCGCCGCCAGCGCCTCGGACGAACTCAGCCCCGTCGTCTCCACCAGTTCATCGACGTGAATCGGCTCTTCGATGCGTATGAGCTCGAAAAGTCGCTTCTCCACCGGCGAAAGGTTCCCCTCAAACAGGGACGCTCGCTCCTCTGGCGTGGTTGCTTCCACCGGAAAAAGCTCGGCGCGAATCTCGGTCGGCAATTCCTCCACCACGTCTTCCCAGCCAGCTACGAGCTTCGCGCCTTGTTTGATGAGCTGATTCGGCGCAAAGCTCACCGGCTCTGTTATATTTCCCGGAACGCCATAAACCTCGCGGCCAAACTCCATTGCCAGCCGGGAAGTGATCAGCGAACCCGAATATTGCGCGCCTTGCACCACGATAACTCCCAGCGCCATTCCCGCGACCATGCGGTTGCGCACTGGAAAATTCTCCGGCGCGGGGTAGGTGCCCATTGGAAATTCCGTGATAATGGCGCCGCGCTTCTCGACCTCCTCGAAAAGCTTCCGGTTCTCTTTCGGATATATGACGTCAATTCCGGAACCGAGGACGCCGATCGTTCCCCCGCGTGAGGCGGCGCACGCGCCCCGGTGCGCTGAGCTATCGATCCCGCGCGCGAGTCCACTGGCTACCACCAGGCCGTGTTCGGCCAGATCGCGCGCCAGTCGTTCCGCTATTTGATTCCCGTAGGGCGTCGGGCGTCGCGTCCCTACGATGGAAATCGTGTGCCGGTTTAGAACTTGCTCATTTCCCCGGACATAGAGCAACGGTGGGGGATCGTAAATCTCCAGCAGGCGCTTCGGATACTCGCTCTCGTCCCAGTTTACCAGCCGCGCGCCCGCTTTGCGCACGCGGGCAAGTTCCTTTTCCGCATCTCGGAAAGCCGCCTTCGAAAAGACCGCTTGCGCCACCGCTGCCGGCAATTGGCAGGCCTCAAGTTCCGTCAGTGACGCGCGGAAAATTCCCTCAGGCGAACCAAATTGCCGCAGCAGCTTGCCTGCCAGCCGCGCGCCCAGCCCAGATGTCAGGCGCAGAGCCAGCCACGGAAGGGATTGGTCCAGGTCCACAGCGCGCGAACGCTATTGCAGATTCTTCACCCATGTCAAGTGCACAAGTTCACTCAACTGTCGCACACGCTCATCGACGTCCGCCTGAAAGCGCATTTCTGCGATGAAATCGCAGCCCACACCGAAGCCGCACTTCTGCCATGAAATCTTCGGCAGGAGCTGAGCGGCTTTAGCCAGAGGGTTCTTTCACCCCTGGAATCTGAAATCTCTTATTTGAAATTGCCTTCAACGGCTTTTGTGCGCTCGCCGGGTGTATACTCCGCGCTGAACCAAGGACTCAACCAAAATCCCTTAGCTGCCGGAGAGAAATCATGACTCCACTTCTCCCCATCCGTCGGCCAGCCACCTTTTTCGTTTTTGCGCTATTTGGAATTGTCCTGACACTGCCGGTGACAATTGGCGCACAGGAGACCGCACCGCTCGGTCACAATCAGAGCCAACCGCCCCCGCTGGTGCCATCTGACAAAGCAATCAAAGTGTCGGATCATGTGTATGTCATTCCCGACGGCCGCGTAAACCTCGTTCCTAACATCGGTCTGATCATCGGCACCCGCGCCACGCTCGTTGTCGATGCCGGAATGGGTCCGAGAAATGGCGAAACGGTGCTGCGCCAACTCGCGAAGTTCAATAAGAATTCCGACCTTTACTTCACCACGACCCATTTTCATCCCGAACATGTCACCGGCGTCCAGGCCTTCCCGGCAAATACGCTCATCATTCGCTCCGAAGTGCAGGAAGAAGAAGTAAGGAAAAAGCAGCCTCAATTCATCGCCAACTTCAGCAAGCGCACTCCAGAAATCAAGGCCCTCTTGCAAGAAGTCAAGCCGCGCCCGCCGGATATTCTTTTTGATCACGAACTGAAGCTCGACCTGGGTGGCCTGACCGCTCGCATTTTCCAGGTCGGCCCCGGACATACCCGCGGAGACACCGCCATTTACGTCGAGGAAGACAAGGTCCTTTTCACCGGTGATGTGGTGGTCAATCGTTTCTTCCCCATCTTTCCTGATCCTGACGCCAGCGGGAAACACTGGCTGACGATACTCGATGGCTATCAGGCTCTGCAGCCGCTCAAAGTTGTGCCGGGACATGGCGAGGTTGGCGACGCTTCTCTTATTACCGCAGAGCAGAGTTATTTAAAGGCGCTGCGAGTCCGCACGGGAGAACTCAAGGCGCAGGGGAAGTCTGCCAAAGATACCGCGGAATCGCTGACGCCGGAGTTTCAGAAGAAATATCCAGATTGGGAAAATCCGGGCTGGATTCAGGATGCCGTCGAGCACTTCTATTCCGAACCCGACTAATCTCCCGTAATGAATTCAGCGGCCGAAAGCGATTGCGCACACCGGTCGCAAAACCGGCGCGCGCTCTTTACCTGTAAACTGCTTTTCGAAAGCGTTCTGAGCAAACCTAACGCGCAGCCTCGGTTGACGCCGCCGGATAAACCGGCAGAGTGACATGATCGCCAAAGGCGGCCTTGAGCCCTTCGACAGCGCACTTCTCGTCTCCGCCGATCTGCTCTCCACCGCCGCCCACGCCGACCGCACCGATCATCTGCCCGTCGACCACGATCGGCACGCCGCCCGCATTCCAGAAAAGATTGAAGTACGTCGTTTGCCGCGGAGTCATTGCCGGATTGTTCTTCAGATTTGCGCCAATTGCGGAGGTCGGCTGCCGGGTCTTGAGCGATGTCTGCGCTTTCAAGAGCGCCGTGCGAATGTTGTTGTACATCTGCCCATCCATGCGCTCCATATGCACGAATTCCCCGGCATTATCCAGAACGTAGATGCTGGCCGAGCCGCCTTTTGAAGCCGCCCACTCGCGGCATCCCTCCGCGATCTTTTTTGCCGCCGCGAGTGAAATCTGGTTGCCATCAAAAACGTTGGAGGCAGCTTTGCCGGTCAAAACATAATCGGCCGGCAGCGTTGATTTGGGTGCGGCAGCCGTCTTAAATTGCGGAACGGGTACCTTGGCCCCCCCACCATTGCCGCGCGCCGGCAGGTCCTGCGCCAAAGGCGGCACGGAATCGCCGAATACTTCCTGCAACGCCTTGTGCCCGCAAATTTCGTCGCTCCACACCGGGGGTTTTGGCGCCGAGCCGCCCACGCCCACAAAGCCGATCATCTGATTGTTTACCGCGATCGGCAGCCCGCCCGAATTCGCAAACTCACCGATCTGGATGAACTGCAGTTCCACCGGCGGGTCCTGAATGGCTCGGTTCATCAAAAGCTTGCTGGGGGCGCGCGTCATGAGCGCGGTCCGCGCTTTCATCTCCGCCGTGATGATGTTCAGATAGCCCTGCCCGTCCATGCGATCGAAATACACGTGGTTGCCGTCTTTATCGAGTACGATGATGCTGATCTGCACGCCCTGTGCCGTGGCGGCTTTCTCGCAAGATTCCGCGATGCGCTGTGCCGTGGCCAAATTGATGGTGCTGAAATCCTGAATTTTCTCCGCCGCCTTCCCGGTGATGATGAATTGCGCCGGCACGTTCTGGGCCGGCGCCGCACCGGCCAGCAGGAGCAATCCCACAGTGGCCAGCCCCATTCCCACCAGCAGTCGAACCATTCGAACTTTCATTGTTTCTCCTCCCCGCATTTAGCGCCCAAGTCTGCTCCCGCCCGCTGCGCACTGTCAACCGGACGATACGTTGTGGACGATACGTTGTGTCGCAGCAAAATGAGAATGTCCGGTTTCATCCAGGGCGGCAGGCGGGATGGGACGGGAACGAACCCTTTGGCTTTCCGAGTCCGTGTAGCTCAGGTCGGCGGCCCTTGTTTGCCGCAGCCTGAGGCTCTTAGTGTTCTTCCACCCCAGGGTGCGGTTGGTCTTGCCCGCCCTGGCGATTTTGTCGCGATAGCGCACACCCAGTAGAGTTCGGTCGCTGATGTTGACCTCGCACCGCCACAGGGCTACGCTCTGCCACAACAATTCTGCGCACCCGAGTGAGGTTGCGAGATCACAACTATGACCAACTCCCGCCGCAGCCGTAGAGAATTCCTCGAAATGCTCGGCGCCGGTGCCGCTAGCGCCAGCAGTCTGCTCGCCGCGTCCACACTCGGTGCCGTCGCTCCGCAGGCGCAGCAAGTCACCGCGCCGCGAACTCCCGACCTTGTCGTTTTCAATGCGAAGGTCTACACCGTCGACCCGCGCCTTCCGCACGCCGAAGCCTTTGCCGTCAAAGCCGGCCGCTTCGTCGGCGTCGGCACGACGGCCGACATTCGTGGCCTCGTCGCCAAAGGGACCGAAACCTACGACGCTCGCCAGATGACGATCGTGCCCGGCTTTGTCGACTGCCACAATCACGCGCCTGGCGACGTGCTGCTTTACGAAGTCCTCGTCGGCAATCCCTACGAAGTCGAATTCGTCACCATCTCCAGCATCATCGACAAGCTGCGCTCCAAAGCCGCCAAAACTCCGCCCGGTATGTGGGTCGAAGGTTTTTTTTTCGACGACACCAAAGTCAAAGACAAGCGCCAGCTCAACATCAACGATCTCGATCAAGTCTCGACCGAACAGCCCGTCGCCGTCCATCATCGCGGCGGCCATACAACCTATTACAACAGCAAGGCATTCGAACTCGCGCACATCACCAAAGCCACTCCCAACCCACTTGGCGGTACATTTGACCGCGATCCCGGCGGCGCGTTCAACGGCCGCGTCACCGATCGCGCCCGCGCCGTGTTCGATTCCGTGGGCCAGCGACCCACTTTCACGCAAGCCCAGCGGGAGCAGCGCGACCGCGATGCCCTCGCCTTTATTTCAAAGCAATTCGTCCGCTATGGCGTCACGAGCGTGCATCACGAAGCCGGCAATCTCGCCGCGCTCCAGCAGGTGCGCTCGCGCGGCGAACTCCTGCATCGTGTCAGCTACGAAGCCTCCGGCAAGGTCCTCGACTCCATGATCGCCGCCGGCATCATGACCGGCTTCGGCGACGAATGGATTCGTTTTGGCGCCACCTCGGAACACACCGTCGATGGCTCGTTCTCCGAACGCACTATGGCGCTCAGCATTCCCTATCCCGGAGTCACGCCGCCCTACAAAGGTAACGTCACCGAATCGCAGGATGACCTCAACACCTGGATCGAACGCGTGCATCGTGCCGGCATCCAGCCCAATTGCCACGCCAACGGCGACGTCGCCATTGATATGGTTCTCACTGCTTACGAACGCGCCCAGCACGCCTTCCCGCGCACAGATACGCGCCCCAAGATCACGCACTGCACGCTCATCAACGACGATCTCGTTCGCCGCATCAAGGCGCTCGGAGCCGTGCCCGCCGCGTTCACGTCGTACGCCTACTACAACTCCGATAAGTTTGTTTTTTACGGCGAAGAGTTGATGAAGCGCTGCATGGCCTATCGAACTTTCCTCGATGCTGGGATCCAGGTGGCCGCCGGCTCGGACTTCAGCCCGGGGCCATTCGATCCCCGCATGGCCATTCAAGGCATGGTCACGCGCACCGGTTGGGACGGCAAAACCTGGGGAGCCAATCAGCGGATTACTCTGGAAGAAGCCCTGCGCGTCCTGACGCTCAACGGGGCGTACAACTCACACGAGGAATCCATCAAAGGCTCCATCACACCCGGCAAACTCGCCGATTTTGTAGTCCTTGCCGATGACCCGTTTACGATGCCTCAAGACAAAATCAAGGACGTGCAAATCGTCCGCACCGTCGTGGGCGGAGCCGGCGTCTATCACGCCTGACGCTTGCGCAGCACGCGAGATCCGCCGCTCCTCTCATAGAACGCGCTTGACGACGCCATCGTTCTTCAGAAAATTAATTTCAGGCCCAGCTGAATTTCCCGTGAAGGCACCGCCGGCGTCGGGATCTGCCCGGCGTTCGAGGCCCGGCTCAGCGGTGGCACTTTTCCTGGAAGACCAGGCGTTCCCTGAAACAACATAGCGAACGGTAACGACAGGTTTGTGTGGTTGAGAACGTTGAAAAATTCCGCCCGGAACTGCAAAGTCATGCTTTCTCGGATCTTGGTCGTTTTCAGCAGGGCCGTATCCAGGTTGGCCAGACTCGGGCCGACCAGCCCTTCTCTGCCAAAGTTGCCAAGCGTGCCGAAGGCTTGTGGGTTGAAACAGTTTGGATTGAACCACATCGCGGCCGTTCCGATGATCGGGTGGTTGTTGCACGCCGGATAACTGATGCCGCCGATCGTCGCGGCCGGATTATCCGGCGCATAGTCGGGCCGTGGAAACTGCTGCGCGTTGATCTGATTGCTCTGATCGACATTGTCAATCACGTTGAATGGTAAACCGGTGTTCGCAGCAAAAATTCCGCTCAATTGCCAGCCCTCCACGAACTGATTGCCGTGGAAAGGCAAGGTGCCCAGCATGTTGAGCCTGAACGCGTGCGTCACATTGAACCCGCACACACCTCGGTCATACGACCGGTCGTACGGATTTTCATAGTTCGAGGGTGCGTTGCCCGAGAGAGTGGCCAGCGTGCCATCGCCGTCGCTGATGCACTTTGAGTAGGTATAGGCCGCTTGCGCCTGAATATTGCGCGCGATGACGCGGTTCAGGCTCGCCTGCAAGGAATTGTAGCGCGACGTGCTTCCGTTCACGGCCATCGAGAATGTTCCGATCTTCGGATTACGGCGGCCCGAAAGCCCTCCACAAGCCGCGGGGTTGGTGGCGCTGGTGCCACCGCAGAAAACGTACGTGCCGTTTACGACGACAGCCTGCACCGGGTTCTCCTCCACCAGCGAGTAGTTGTCCAGACCGTGTGATCCCACATACCCGATCGAAGCGACCATTCCCCACGGGAGTTGCCGCTCCACGTTCAAGTTGTATTCCATGATGTAGGGCGTGCGGGTATCGTTCCAATCCCAGCCCGGACTCAGGTTTACGCTGGCCGTACCCGTCCCTCCGGCAAAGGGCGTGGGGAAAGTCGTAGGATTCTGCTGCTGCAGGATCCGCCACGGCGGCGAGTTGATGTAGCCGATCGCATATTCACCCGCAAACACCACATCGTGGAACATCCCAAACCCGCCGCGTATCGCCGTCTTGTGATCGCCAAAGATATCCCACGCAAAACCGATCCGTGGATCGATATTCTTCAGTGAAACGTTGGTCCTGAATACGTGCGGCACGTTGGTGAAATCCGTATCGCTATAAACGTTCACCATTGCATATAGATTGTTGTCGGCCTCGCTCGGGTTCAGCGCGGGCTCGTAGCGCAGGCCAAGGTTCAAAGTCAGCCTGGGCAGCACCCTCCAATCATCCTGAGCGTAGATCGAGAAATCCAGCTCGCGGAAATTCCGCACTGGATTATTTGTGGGTGTATTTGCGCCCGCCGTCACTTGAAACGGAGTCCCCGACAGGAATAAAGCCAGGCTGTTGAAGCGCCATTCCGCTCCTCCCTGGAATGGCCACAACGTTTGCGACTGGACTCTCTCCAGCCCGCCCCCAAACCTGAAATTATGTGTTCCCCGTGTCCATGAGAAATCGTCGCCTGCTGAAAACCGGTTTTGCAGTTGTCGTTCCGGCTCGGGCGATGCCGCCATTGTGCCGATGCTGCTGATACCGCCGCTGATGATCACGCTGCCATCTGCGCGGCCCGAGCCCGGGAAGAACTGCATGGCCGGATACGAATTGGTTGCCACGCCGGTCACCAGCACTCGCGAAAAGCCAGCTCGCAGCGTATTTATCTTGCTGGACGAAAAGATGTGCCTCTCCTCCATGTTAAAAAACTGGTTACGCCCATGATCCAACTCGCCCCACAAGCCGGTCTGCCCTCCGCCGCTGAAAGGATATTCGGCACGCTGCCGGTCGAGGAAATATCGGCCGAAAAAGGAGTCCTTGTCCGAAATGGTGTAATCGATCCGCCCAAGGCCGTAGTTTTCGAGCGCTGTGTTGCGCCCAACGATGGTCGCTTGGCCGGTGCCCGCAGCCGCGTTTATGTTGAAGGTTGGCGCGGGGTAAAGTGCCAGGATGCCGTTAATCGCCGCGGCCTTCACCAGATCAGTGGCGGTCGCGGTGCGCGAGAGCGGCACGGTAGTCACATTCGACACGCCCTGCACATAGTTGAGCCCTTCATAATTCAGAAAGAAAAATAACTTATCCTTCTTGATTGGGCCGCCTAAGGTCGCCCCGTACTGATTGCGGCGATAGATAGGAACGGTCGCTGGATCATTGAAATTTCGCGCGTCCATCCCGCTGTTGCGCAAAAACTCGAATACCGAGCCATGAAAACTGTTGGTGCCCGATCGGCTCACCGAATTCATGACCGCGCCGTTGCCGCCGAATTGCGCACCATACGTATTGGTGAGCATCTGAAACTCGGCGATCGCATCCACCCCCAGAGACGTGCCCGTCAGCGACCCGATGCCCCGATTGTAAAAAGTTGCCAGGCTCTGGTCATCCATCAGAAAGGCCGCGCCCTCCGGCCTCGATCCGGCCACAGAAATCGCCGGATCACGCCCCTGCCGCACATTCGCACCCTGGCTGCCCGCGACCGAACTGCTGCCGGCGTAATAGTTCTGCACGCCTGGCGCGAGCTGGATCAATTGTTCAAAGTTGCGGCCGTTCAACGGCAACTCGCGCATCTGCGTGGGCGACACCAAGCTCGAAATCTGCGAAGAAGTTGTCTCGACCTGCGAGACTTCCCCTTCGACGGTTACCGTTTGCGCCACTTGCCCCACCTGCAGCGAGAAATCAACGACCTGCTCGGCGCCGACGCTCAGTGTTATCCCGCGATGTACTACCGTGGCAAATCCGCTTTTATTCGCCTGCACCTCATACTCACCCACCGCCAGATCCGCTACCCTGAACCGGCCTTGTGCATCGCTTTCAGTCGCCTGCGTCTGGCCGGTCCCTGTGTTCTTCACCTGCACGGTCGCGGCCGGAATGACCCCTCCGCTCGAATCCGAAATTGTGCCGAGTATTACCCCTGTCGTTTGCTGCGCTGCCAGGCGCGTACCTGTCGCGACCAACAGCACCATGCTTACTACAAACACACAAATGACCTGGATCCCCCGCGTGCTCGGCATTTTGAGCCTCCGTCTGCATTTGTCTTCCATAACGACCCATGCCCCGACTCCGACAATCGCGGAATGGTCGTTACAGCAACACGTCAGAATTTTCTTGTTGGACTTCCCCGGATAGCGCGGACATTACGCCTTCAGCCGGTAAAGTCAAGCTGAATTTCTCATTTTTGAAGGTGGCTCCGCTGGCCGCAGCGACGGCCAGGCCTGCAGTCGGTGTTCGTCTATGAATTGCGTGAGCGTTCGCATCTTGCGCACCGCTCTCCTCATCGCCGCGCAACGTCACACCTAATCGTCTCGAGCAGCAGGTGGACCTTGCTTAGGCTCTTTACTCGCGGGGTAAAATAAGGAATGCTCGAAATTTGCGCAGGCAGATTCGGGTTTCACTCCGGTCTTCTTCTACTTCTGCGGCGCTTCCGCTCCGAAAGGCTACCGTGAATGCCGAAGCTTTTTCGGCCGAAATGGGGACGAGATCGAGCTAAGTGCCATAGAATGATATCCTTGTGCAAAAACGAGCAGCAACCCCTTTGAATTGATATCCTTAATACGAAAACCCGGGGGTAGGGGTACCCCCAAACACTTCACGTTCCAAAGTTTGGTTTTTATGAATAGCGCCATTCGCAATATCGCCATCATCGCGCACGTTGACCACGGCAAGACCACCCTGGTCGACGCCATGCTTCGCCAAAGCGGCATCTTCCGCAGCAATCAGGAAGTCGCCGAGCGCGTCATGGACTCGAACGAGCTCGAACGCGAGCGCGGCATCACCATCCTCGCCAAGAACACAGCGCTTTTCTACAAGGACACGCGCATCAACATCGTGGATACGCCTGGCCACAGCGATTTCGGCGGCGAAGTCGAACGCGCCTTGCGTATGGTTGACGGCGTCCTCCTTCTGGTCGATGCCAGCGAAGGCCCGCTGCCGCAGACCCGCTACGTCCTGCAAAAGGCGTTGCAGGCCAAGCTGCCCCCGATTGTCGTGCTCAACAAAATCGATCGCTCCGACGCCCGCCCCGCAGCCGTCCTCGACGAAATCTACAGCCTCTTTATTGATCTCGACGCCACCGAAGACCAGCTCGATTTCCCGGTGCTCTACACCAATGCCAAAACCGGCGTGGCCCACCGCAACTGGGGCGCGTCCGGCGCCCCCTCGGAAAAGGACGATGCCCGCGATCTTACGTTTCTATTTGATGCCATTCTTAATACGATTCCCCCGCCCTCGGGCGATCCCGAAAAAACACTGCAGGTTCAGGTCACGAATCTCGATTACAGCGATTATCTCGGCCGCATCGCCATCGCCCGCGTTTTCCAGGGCACCTTGCACCGCGGCGATGAGGTCGGTATCGTCAAGCTCGACCGCTCGTTGCAAACCACGCATATAACGAAGCTTTTCACCTTTCGCGGCCTCGAACGCGACGAAGCCGAAACCGTCTCCGCCGGAGACATTGTGGCTATTGCCGGCGTTGAAGGCATCCAGATCGGCGAAACCATCACCGCCCCGCTAAATCCCGCTCCGCTCGAGCCGCTGCTTATCGACGAGCCCACGCTGGCCATGATTTTTACCGTGAATAATTCGCCGCTCGCCGGCCGCGAGGGGCAATGGGTCACTTCACGCGACCTGCGCGATCGCCTGCAGAAAGAATTGCTCACCAATGTGTCCATTCGCGTCGAAAATACCGACACGCCGGAAGCGTTTCGTGTCCTCGGCCGAGGCGAATTGCAGCTGGCTATCCTGATTGAGACCATGCGCCGCGAAGGTTACGAAGTCATGGTCGGCAAACCTGAGATCGTGGTGCGAACCGAGAATGGCCGCCGCGTCGAACCGCTGGAAATGCTGGTCATCGATTGCCCGGAGAATTTCATCGGCATCGTCATGGAAACCCTCGGTACGCGCCGGGGCGAGCTCACACAGATGATCAATCACGGTTCCGGCCGCGTGCGCATGGAGTTCCGCATCCCGTCACGCGGGTTGATCGGACTGCGGGGGCAGTTGCTCACCGAAACGCGCGGCACCGCGCTCATTCATTCCATTCTCGCCGGCTGGACTGATTACGTCGGCGAAATGGCTTCGCGCTCGACGGGCGCGCTTGTGGCTGATCGCACGGGCGTGACCACCGCTTACGCTATCTGGAATCTTCAGGAGCGTGGCGAGATGTTTGTCGGTCCGGGAACCGAGGTCTACGAGGGCATGATCGTCGGCGACAATTCGCGCGAAGCCGACATGGACGTCAACATCACCAAGGAAAAGAAGCAAACCAACATGCGCGCGTCCACCGCCGATGAAGCCATTCGCCTGATTCCGCATCGCGAACTGAGCCTCGAACAGGCCATCGAGTACATTGCCGAAGACGAATACGTCGAAGTGACGCCCAAATCACTACGCCTGCGCAAAAAAGTCCTCGACGCGAAGAAACGTCCCAAGCGCTGGCAACTCATTCGCGCCAGCGCGGAAACAACCGCCTGACATGCAGGCCGGCGCGCCATGCGGCCGCCACACAGGCTCTCATCACGAACCACAGGGGATCTTTGTTGTTTTGGAAAAGCGGCAAAGAATGCTATGAGGAGTAGACCGATTCTCTGCTGTCCTTCTTAGCCGCCGCCGCGGCGCGCTGTTTCCGCCGCTGTACCTCATAATGAAGAATACGATAACCCAGCAGCACTGCGGCCACGCCTGCGAAGCGCAATGGAACCGTTTCGTCTGACTTCACCAACCAGTAATAATGAATGACGCCGGCGACGATGCTGATGTAAATCAGCCGATGAAGCATATTCCAGCGCCGGCCGCCCAGCCGCCGAATCATCCCGCTCGTCGAAGTCAGCGCCAAGGGGACCAGCAGGACGAAGGCGGTAAAGCCGGCCGTTATGAACGGCCGTTTGTAAATGTCCGCGATCATCGCGTGATAGTCGAATTGCTCGTCCAGCCAGATAAATGTCGTGAGGTGCAGGCAGGCGTAGAAAAACGCGAATAGCCCAAACATGCGCCGGAAGCGGATCAGCCAGTTCTGATTGAGGATTCGCCGCAGCGGCGTGACCGTTAATGTCACGCAAAGACCGACGAGCGCCCACGTGCCTGTCGAGTGCTCGATGTACTGGATCGGATTTGCGCCGAGTTCCTGCTGAAATCCCATCCAGACCAGATGCGCCAGCGGCACCAGACACAACAGGAAAATTGGCGGCTTGAGCCACCGCATACTGATGTGCCGGGATAAGTCCTTCATTGTTGAACTAGAGATACGAAGGAAACAGCCTCAGTACCATTTTCGCAGGTCCATACCGGCATACATGCTGGCGACCTGGTCTCCGTAGCCATTGAACATGAGCGTCTTGATGCGCTTGCCGAAAAACGAACCGTCCAGACGCCGTTCGGTCGCCTGGCTCCAACGCGGATGATCCACCGTCGGATTCACATTGGAGTAGAAGCCATATTCGTGCGCGTTGGCGATGTTCCACGTGGTCGGTGGCATATCTTTGACGAATCGGATCTTCACAATCGATTTGATGCTCTTGAATCCATACTTCCACGGGATCACCGTGCGCACGGGCGCGCCATCCTGGTTCGGCAGCGTCTCGCCGTACATCCCGAAGGTCAGCAGGGTCAACACGTTCATGGCTTCGTCCATGCGCAGCCCTTCGACGTAGGGAAGCTCGATTCCGGCGCGCGGCCCGAGCGGCATTTGCTTGATATCGTAGTAGGTCTGAAACGCCACGAATTTTGCCGTGGGTTTAGGGTCGACTTGCTTGGCGAGCACGTTGAACGAATAGCCAATCCACGGAACCACGATCGACCACGCTTCCACGCAGCGGTGCCGATAAATGCGTTCCTCGAGCGGCGCCAGTTTGCGAAGTTCTTCGATATCGAACTTGCGCGGCTTGTTGACTTCGCCGTCGACTTCAACGCTCCATGGCGAGGTCACGAATTTCGTGGAATATTTTGCCGGTTCATCCTTGTCGGTCCCGAATTCGTAGTAGTTGTTGTAATGCGTCACGTCCTGCATCGGCGTTTGCGGTTCACTGGTCGAAAACGGACTCTTGGCGAGCGGGCCCAGCTTCGTTGTGTCGGCGAATACAGTTGGCGCCTTCAGCAAATCCGATGCGGCGCCGGCCCCAATGGCCGCAGCGCCCGTTGCCGCCGCAACACCCGTCAAAAACTTCCGCCGGTTCATGTAAACCGACTTCGGGGTGATCTCGGAATAAAGGATGTCGCTGCCTTTCTTTATCAACATGCCTGCCTCCTGACGCGCCGTGTGATTATTTTAGCGCGTTTGCGACGGACCAGCGCAGCGATCTTATCTTCGATGGTCCGAATTGTCGCCTTTCAGAACCGCGATATTTATGAATTTCCGCCGAGTACCGCGCGCGGCAGCGTGATCTGCTTCGCATAAAGTTGCCGCACACGGTCGATCGTATCGATCTGCGATGGGGTTTTGTCCTGCCGAATGCGCAGAATCCGCGGGAACCGCAGCGCGAACCCACTTTCATGCCGGTTCGAGCGCTGTATGTTATTGAACGCTACTTCGATCACGATTTTAGGCTCGACAATACGCTGGTAACCGTTGTCTTCGAGGGTGTGTTTGAGGAAATAGGCAGTGAACTCACGAATTTCCGCGTCAGTCAATCCAGAATACGCCTTGCCTATATTGAGCAGGCGATCGGCGTCGCGCACCGCAAATGTGTAATCGGAAAGCACGCCATGACGTTTGCCGTGGCCGTATTCAACCGCGGTAACCACCACATCGAGAGTGGCAAAAGGCTCCTTCAGCTTGAACCAGAAACGCCCTCGGCGTCCCGGTGTGTAGAGGGAATGGGGCGCCTTGGCCACGACGCCTTCGTGACCCGCCGCGAGCGCCGCGCGAAACGCCGCTTCCAGCGCCTGTTGTGACTCGCAGAGGCGTTCCGGCGCCACCTGAAGCTGCTTTGATGCTCCGGCTAGAAGCTGTTTCAGTTGCGCGCGCCTTTGCATCAGCGGCGCGTCGAGCAGAAGTTCGCCGTCGCGATACAAGAGATCGAAGAGCACAAACCTGACCGGAATTTCTTCGATGAGCGATGCAGTGGGTGTCTTGCGCCCCAATCGCCTCTGGAGGTTTGTGAACGGTAGCGGTTGGTCGCCATGCCAGCCAAGAATCTCGCCATCCACGATGTACTCGCCGGGGACAGATGCTAAAGGTTCGCGCAGTTCGGGAAATTCGAAGATTTCGTCCAGAGTGCGTGAAAAAATCTTAACACGATTGCCGCTCTTGTGTGCCTGGGCGCGGATGCCATCGTATTTCTCTTCCACGACCATAGACTCCACAGCGTCTTCGAATATTTCCGCAGCCGCCTCAACCGGAGTCGCCAGCATAAAGTCAATGGGATGAAAAAGCCGGAAGCGCACGGTTTCAAGTTCATTGCGAAATGCGCATTGCAGGGTTCCGCCGATGTCGCCAAGAAGCATGTTCGCGCGCCGGATGGAAGCAATCGGACGTTCAAAGGCTTTGGCGATGGCTTCCTCGACCAGGCTCTCACGCAGGCCGATACGCAGATCGCCGGTCATGATCTTCACGATGTATTTCACTTCGGCGGGCTTGGCTTTCGCCAAGAGACCACGGAGCAAATCCGCTTTTGCCGCTTGTCCGCGGATGGACGCCAGTTCGTGGAATGCATTTCCCACTTCCGCAAGCGACACACCAGGAACGTCGCGGCGCTCAGCCAACAACTCTTCCGCCATTTCCCCGAGATCACCGTGCTTGCGATAAACGCCGCCCATCGCTTCGCCAGTGATTGCGGCGAGTTCGCCAATGAGACGTGCGAGTAGCCCGGTGCCAACCCGGAGCACGCGTTCTTCCCAGCGGGGAAACGGTCTGCCAGTGAGAAAAATCGCCGCCTGAGTGGCGTCTTCGAGCGGCAGCGACTGGAAAAGGCTGCTCACTAACTGAACTTTTTCCGTTTTCTTCGTAGTAGCTGCGACGGCATCGCAGGTTTGGGCGAATCGCAACATAGATTTCAGGCGCAGGCGATTTGATCACTTTAGAGTGCCGCAGACACGGCGGCCATCGGTGGTGCAGGATCAATAGCCGCGCCGTCGCGAAACGTGACGAATGCTCCCGAATTGGCGGCGACGCGATCACCAGGCACGACAATTCCGACCAGATTCAGCGGATCGGCTGCCGAAACAATCACTGTTTCGCCGGTTTGGGCTTCGCGGCGCAAGGCGCGAAGAGATTCCACCGCGATCGGAAGGGCAAACTGCTCGCCGAGGAAATCGGTGACGAATCTTCCGCCGCGTACTTCGCCGCGACTTTCGAGGCGGCGCAGCATAGCAATCAGCTCGCGCCAGGGCGGAAGAATGCTTTCGCGCGCCAGAACTTCGCGAAATACCACGCCGTAACGACGCAGAAGAACATTACAGATTGCTTCGAGCGCGCGATCGCGGCCAGCGTCCTGCTCGCTGAGGCTTTGCGTGTGCAGGAGCGCCCATCGGCCGCTGCTATGGCGCGGGCGTGCGCTGCGGCCTGTGCCCTGACCGGCGCGGCGCCTGGGATCGATCAGCGCCCGCAGATTGTCGAATCCGTCGGCGGTAATCAGACCCGCCGTTACGAGTTCCCACAGTCCGGTTTCCACCTCGGACTTGAGCCGGGCGGTGCCGCGGACGATATCCGAGAAAAACGAAGCTCCACGGCTGCGCAGAAACGTACGGACCTCGCGCGCCGCCGGGCTCAATCCCTGCGCCTGCTGTCCGCCTTCATTGTGATAATGGCCACGGGGTGCGAGCATCCAATCGGCGTCATCGCGAACGAAAAACGTAATCGGGGCAACACTGGTTGGCATTACACGGCGCCCGCCGGAAGTGACTGTTTCGAGCGTTGCCGGATGAGGCGACAGACGCCCCCAACCGACAGCGCCCGTGAGACAGAGTTGATCCAGAATCTGCGGCGTGTAATTGGAAATGCGCTGCCGCAGAATGCGATTTTCCCAAGAGTTCGCCGGCGCCTCAAATCCCTGCATCTGCCGCAGAATTTCGAGCGTGCCGCGCTCCCCGGTGAGTTGCGTGCCGGGAGCGGCGTGCTGCCAGCGCAAAAGCCAGCGCATGAATTGCGCGGGCGTCACGGGCTGCACCTGTTTCCGCAATTCCCCGAGAGTGAGCCGATGAATGCGCGCGAGCAGGCGGCGCTCGCACCATTCTGTTTGTTGCGCAGCAGCGGCCGTGAATTGGCCGCGCAGTATGGAACCGCCAGCTTCGAGCCGCAACAGGGCTTTATCTATCTCAGCCAGAGCGACGCCGAGCAGTTCGCCCAATTCCGCGGCCGTTGTCGGTCCCGCGTGCGACATCCATCCGGTGACCATAGCGACTATGGCGTCTTCCCGCGATGCCGCAACGTTCGCAATTTCCGGCAGCGGCGATGCAAAAACAGCAGTGCCGAAAATCTGCTTAAAAACGGAGGCACGTTCGGCGCAGACCCAATACGGATGGCCGCCGCATTGGGCGCGAGTGACGCGGTTCTGTTGAGCCAATTCCGTAAAATGCGCTTTCCACCGCGGGAGAGCGACTGCGACCCGCGAGGAGAGAGCACCCGGGCGTGAAGAAGCGTCCGGTTCGGGTTCGGGCAGCGCCACGAGCGTGAGCAGCGCATCGTGCAGTTCGTCGGCATCACGGACGTCGGGCCAGGCGTCGCGGCGAACTTCGTCGATGGCCCCCGGATCGAGCCGGCCCAACTCCGAGGCGAGAGCTTCGGGCAAGGCGCGGCGCATATCCACGGCGCGGGCGCGGCGCTCCTCGAGGGGAGCGTCGTCGAGATAGGCATATGGATTGGCGTTGAGAATCTCATGCGAGAAGGCTGAAGGGATGGGCGTATCCACCGCGAGGCACTTGATCCGGCCTTCGGTGAGATCGGTCAAGATCAACTTCAAGCCGTCGATGTCGAGCGCCTCGGTGAGCACATCCTTCATGGTCTCGCGCACCAAGGGATGATCGGGGATCTGAATATCGCCGACAATGTTTTCCAGACACGCGAGCGCCTGCGGAAATACCGCGCCCAGCAGATCCTCGGCGCGCATGCGTTGAATCTGCGGAGCGATTTTCTTCCCGCCCTGAAAACGCAACAGGGCGAGCGCACGGCCCGCATCCCAACGCCAACGAACACCAAAGAGAGGCGCCGCGAGCACCGCCTGTTCGAGAATCTGCTGCACGGAAGCCGGATGCAGATAGAGAAAAACGTCGGCCAGCGGAAAACTGTGCTGTTCACTGAGAGAGATGTTGAGGCCGTTGTCGGTGGCGGCGGCCTGTAACTCGAAATTGAAGGAGCGGCAGAACTTTTTACGGAGCGCAAGACCCCAGGCTTTGTTGATTCGCGCGCCGAATGGCGCATGAATCACGAGCTGCATGCCGCCGCCCTCGTCGAAAAAGCGCTCGGCGATGATCATTTTCTGCGAGGGCACGGCTCCGAGCACTGCGACGCCTGCCAAGATGTACTTGATGATTTGCTCGGCGCCGCCATCGTCGAGCCCGCACTGTTGTTTGAGCCATTCCCTGGTAACGGCGGTAACAGACTCCGGGCCGCTGGAAATTTGCGCGGTCATGCGCTCGGCGACTTCCTCGCGCAGGCGCGAAACCTGCGAGGACAGCTCGGCCGTGCGCGCAGGCGCCTCGCCGCGCCAGAACGGCACGTTGGGAGGCGCACCCTGCGCATCTTCCACGAGCACGCGGCCCAATTGCACGCGGCGGATACGCCAAGAGGTGTTGCCCAGCAGCATGATGTCGCCGGCCAGGCTCTCGACGGCAAAATCTTCGTCGACGGTTCCTACGGGAGTATCGTCGGGCGCGGCGACGACGGTATAAAGCGAATTTTCAGGAATTGCGCCGCCGCTGGTAATGGCCGCCAAGCGGCTGCCGCGGCGGCCTTTTATGCGGCCGTTCACGCGATCACGAAACAAGTAGGCGCTGTAGCGTCCGCGGCGCGCCGCGATACCTTCGGAAAGCATCTCGAGGATGGCGTCAAAATCGGCGCGCGGCAGATCACGGAATGGATAGGCGCGCCGGACCAGCGCGAAGAGATCCTCTTCGCGCCATTCTTCAGCCGCACAGGCGGCGACGATCTGCTGCGCGAGCACGTCCAGCGGGTTGGCGGGAATCTCCAGACGATCGAGCTCACCGGCACGAATGCTGCGCACCAGCGCGGCACATTCGACAAGCTCGTCAAGCGAAGTGGCGAAGATGCGTCCCTTGGGAACGGCGCCACGCCAGTGGCCAGCGCGCCCGATGCGCTGCAGCGCGACGGCGATAGCACGAGGCGAACCGATCTGGCAAACGAGATCGACGAAGCCGATGTCGATGCCGAGTTCAAGGGAGGCCGTTGCCACGAGCACGCGAACTTCGCCGGCCTTCAGCTTGCGTTCCGCCGCAAGACGCAATTTGCGCGAAAGGCTGCCGTGGTGGGCCGCTACGACTTCTTTACCGAGGCGCTCGGCAAGGTGATGGGCGACACGCTCGGAAAGCCGCCGAGTATTGACGAAGACGAGTGTGGAACGATGCTGCGATACGAGCGCCGCGATGCGGTCGTAGATCTCGCCCCACATTTCGTTCGAAGCGACCGGGCCCAACTCGCTGGGCGGCACTTCGATGGCGATATCCAAAGGGCGGCCATGTCCTGTATCCACAACAACCGGCGTTGGGCGATGGCTTCCAGCAAGAAATTGCGCAATGGATTCGATGGGCTTCTGCGTAGCTGAAAGGCCGATACGCACCGGCGGTTTCGGGAGCAGCGCCTCGAGGCGCTCGAGCGAGAGCGCCAGATGAGCGCCGCGCTTGTCGTCAGCGACCGCGTGTATTTCGTCCACGATGACGGTGTCGATATTCCGCAGGATGGCACGGCTTCGCTCGGCGGTGAGCAGGATATAAAGCGATTCGGGCGTGGTGACCAGAATGTGCGGCGGCCGCGCAATCATATTGCGGCGTTCGTGCATGAGCGTGTCTCCAGTACGCACGCCGACGCGAATTTCGGGCATAAGCAGCCCGCGCTGGGCAGCCTTGCAGAGAATTTCACCTAATGGGACTTCGAGGTTTTTTTGGATGTCGTTGCCCAGCGCCTTGAGCGGGGAGATATAGAGGACTTCCGTCGCGTCCTGCAGCGCTCCGGTCAACGCTTTACGAACGAGCCGGTCGATGCAGGCAAGAAAAGCAGCCAACGTTTTGCCTGAGCCAGTGGGAGCCGAGATTACCGTCGTTCGACCAGCGAGGATGTGCGGCCAGCCAAGTTCCTGAGGCTCGGTCGGTGAGCTGAAGCGCTCCAGAAACCATTCGCGCACGATGGGATGGGCCCAGTCGAGCGAGACGGGAGAGCTAGGAATAAAAAGATCGCCTGACGGATTGGCGGGCGGCATCGTTTCATTGTAGCGCGCCGTCGGGGGCGAAGAAAGTGCGAAGGCGTATCCAGCGTGCGGTTGAACCAGCGAAAAAGAAGCGAGCCAGATTCCTGGCGCGCGTCCAGACTACGGCCGGGCTCAAAATGACATATTTTGGCTTTTGTGGTGCGTGGTTTCGGCTTGTTTGGCGGCGGAAAGAAGCTCCTCGGCGTAAAGCGTGCCTTCGGGCGTATCTTCGTGCTTAAAGTAGGTGAACACGTCGCCTGCTCGCGACAGTTCGAGCGCTTGCTTCGCCAGTTCCGCGCGCTGCTGTGGGGAATAGCTCTGTTTCCGCAGCCGGAAGTAGGTGAAATCGGCGGTTTGCACACGAGGCGTCTCCAGCTTTTCGCTCTCGGCCTGACACAAGGCGGCGTTGGTGGCGCGCAACGCGTCGAAAACCTCGGGCGTGAACCAGGATTCGTGCCGAAATTCGAACGCGGCGCGTGTATGGCGCGGCAGTTCCCGCAAGAAATCGCTGAGCCGCTTGAGATCACACCGCAAAAACGGCGGCAGCTGGAAAAGCACCGGACCGAGTTTCCCGGCTTGATGCAGCGGCGCGAGCGCTTCGAAAAAGCGCGAGGTCCACTCAGCGGCGTCTTTCAGACGCTTGACGTGGGTGATGTTCTGGTGCGCTTTTACGGCGAACTTGAAGCGTTCCGGCGTGGCAGCGACCCAGCCGGACAGCAGTTTTTCCGTGGGGAAGCGCCGAAAAGTGTAGTTCAGCTCAACTGAATTCAGCCGGCCGGAGTAATACCCGAGGAATTTGGCAGCGGGAAGCTTTGGCGGATAGAAGTCCGGCTTCCATTGCGGATAGGCCCAGCCAGACGTGCCTGCATAAAGCTTACCCATGTAGTTTTCGGTTCACGGCGCAGTAGGCGTGGCGGCTCGAGTGGCGATCGCGCTTAGTTTCGTGCGGCAAGTTCGAATTGCTCCAAGGGGAACCTTTCGGCATTTTGAGTCTCTAGTTGCATACGTCGCCAATCCGTCCAGGCGATCAGCAGGCCCGCAGTCAGAATGCAGGCGGTCCAGAAATCGACGCCGACGATCTGAAACAGGCGCTGCGCTTTGGCAGCCGAAAACAGGGGCTCGACCGCTTCGATGATCACGGCCGTATAAATCAATGTTTTCGAGGCCGGCGAAGCGAGTCCACGCCGCGCCAGCAGCACACCGGCAACCATCGCCGGCCAAAGCAAATCCACGAAGGCGATGCGGTGGGCAAACGGCGAGAGCAACGGCAGAGCGCAAAATGCCAGCGCGTCGGGCAACCACATCGGGGATTCGGCGCCGGTATTCCTGCGGCTCTCGCGCGCGAGCCACAAAAGCGCGAGGTACGCGGCCCCGGCAAGCGCGTACCAAATTATCTCCACAAGGCGCGGATTCAGATTCAGCAAATGCAACTGAAGGTAATGGCGATCCGGCCATTTCGAGTAATCCATGTACGTCAGGTATCGCTCTAAGATTCCTGCGAGGGATTGGCCAGGGAACCAGGTTTCTGACGCGAGCCCGCGCAGGCTCCACTCTTGCGCGAGCCAGTCGTGGATCAAACGAACATTTCCAGACCAGCCGAAGTATGCCGCCGGTACAATCATCAAAGCGGCGATGGACGCGAGCATCAGCGCCGCTGCGCGGAAACTTTTTCGCACGGCGAGATAGGGCAAGAAGAAAAGCGGCCAAATTTTTAACGTAACACCGAGCCCTAATAAAGAGGCGCCGCGCCACTGATTCTGTTCGAGATTGAGAAAACCGACCGCGCAAACCGCAAAGATCAAAAACTGTGCGTTTCCCAAGACGAGTTCCTGGATCCAGAAACCCCCGCACAGGGCCACGGGCACGAGCCACCAGAAGCCCGATCGAGGAAAGTTCAGGCGGCGACCCAAACTACACGCTACCAGATAGAGCGCGACGCACTTCAGCGCGGCCCACACGGCGACAGCGACCTTGTACGGCAATAGCCCGAGCGGCAGGACGAATACCAGGAACAACGGAGGATAGCGGAAAAACTGAGGCCAACCAATTCCGCTCGCAAGACCATAGACATGCCCCGCCTGCATCCCCATGGCAACGCGCGCCGGGTAGTAGTAGGCCATGAAATCGACCGCGCGGCGGGATTGCGAATAGGAGAAGGCGACGGCAAACACGGCCAGCGCCAACCAGAGCGACTGGAGGATTCGCGAACTCAAACGCAACTCCAAAAAGCGGCCTCCTCCGCACTATAGCAGGTTCCGCAGCGGATCATCGCGGGCGTCGGCAAACTTCGTTGACAGGCAAACTCGAAGGAGTAAACTTCGCTGGCAATTCAACAAAAATGATATTTGTCCGCGGACTAAAGCCTCTGGAGGACCCATGCGTAGAGCCGGACTGACGCTATTCGCAATTGCCTTTGGTGTAGTAATCGGATTTTTTCTCGCCAACCGCTGGACGGTTCGCGGACAGGGCCGGGCCGGCTCCGGATTCGCCGCGGTCCCGGGCGAAGTAGGCGGCTGGGACCTTACGGGGCCGTACGACGTGGTGAAGGATTGGCCCAAGCCGCTCAGTCAACTGCCAGGACACGAAAAATGGACGTGGGGTTCGGTAGAAGGCGTGTACGCCGAGAGCCCGAATCGAGTTTTCATTTTTCAGCGCGGTGAACTGCCCCTGATGAAGCGGCCGCAGAGCAAGCCGGTTCCGGAGTTCGGACCAAGCCTTTCGTTCCCCGTGGGACAGGTTCCATTCCGCAACGCTTCGCAAGGTCCGGTGTCGAGCCCGCCGGGAGCGGGCGCACCGGGAGCGGATCCTTCCGACCCCGCGCAGGCGTGGAAAGGCAAAATGGGCTACGACGCGCGCTGGGAACATTTGCTCGTCGCCGTGGACGCGAACGGCAACATCACCGAGCAATGGACGCAGTGGGATTCGCTTTTTAAGCGGCCGCACGCCATCTACATCAACCCTTACGATCCCGACAAACACGTCTGGGTAGTGGACGATCACAATCACGTGCTTTTCAAATTCACACATGACGGCAAGCAACTCGTGCAGACGATCGGCACAAAGGGCGTGGCGGGCGACGACGACAAGCATTTCAACCGGCCCACCTACATCGCCTGGCTGCCGGATAGCACGATGTTTGTTTCCGATGGTTACAACGGACATCGCGTGGTGAAGCTCGACAAAAACGGCAAATTTCTGATGGCCTGGGGCGAAAAGGGGAATCCGCCGAACGAAACGCGTCCCGGCTATTTCAACGTGGTGCACGGCATCGCCGCCGATCCTGTATCCCACTACGTTTACGTCAGCGACCGCGGCAACCGCCGCATGCAGGTGTTCGATGAAAACGGCAAATTCATCAAGCAGTGGAAGTTCGAAACGCCGTCGTCGGTGAATTGTCTGTACATAGGCGCCGACCGCAAAATCTGGGCGTTCGAGGATACGACGTCGAAGGTGGTCGAGTATGATGCCGACGGGCATCTTCTGTACGCCTGGGGCACGCTGGGCGATTGGCCCGGAGGGCTTTTCAACATGCACGGCGCGAGCGTCGATCAGGAAGGGAATCTATATATCGCCGAAGTTGCGGGCGGGCGCGTCCAGAAATTCCGGCCGCGTTCTGGTGCGAACCCAGCGTATCTGGTCAGCAAGCCCGTGTACGCGGCCTGGAAATGAGCATCCGACGAGGATGATCATCCCACGCGATCCGGGACCCGCAATGTGCGCCCGTTGCAGTGGTGAGCCACAAGAGCGAGTGATCTGTATTGTGACTGCGGCATCAACTTTCGGCAGCCGCAAAACGGATGAACTAAAATAAAGCGAGTGGATCGCAAATGGCCACGCGTTCGGGGCTTCTGGCAACGCCTGAATGTTGCCGATATGGGCGCGTGTGTGGTCGTACTCGCATACCTGCTGCTGGCCTTCTTCGGGCCGCCTCTTCGCCTGCCGACACTATGGTTCTCACGCGTACTTGCGCTGGTAGCCGGCAGCTACCTTGTTGTCCGGATGCTCGGGGCGCGCAAACATTGGCTGTGGAGCCTGCGCAACCAACTCGTGGCAGTCTATTTTTTCCTGTCGATACTTCCCATTTCCCTGCTCGTTGTAATGAGCGGTCTCGCGCTTTATCTGCTCTATTGGCATTTCGGCGCCTATCTGGTATATGCCGATCTTCAGCAACGCATCGAGCAGGTCGCCTCCACGGCGGACACACTCACCACCGCGTATGCATTGCAGATGGCGTCCACCGGCGCACTCGCACCGGCCGGTCCAATCTCAGAACCACCTCCTCGCACGGCGATATTTTTCTCGGCAGCTCAGGAAAGCTTACCAGGCCTCAAAATTGAGGTGGGTGCCGGTGAGCCGTTGCTCGTTCGAGCGACGGACCGGCGCCATTTCCGGTTCGCGGGCCTGGTGGCGGACCATGACGGTTTGGAGTTGCACGCGGTTATCGAACGGCGTGTCAATGGGCAAACGCTTATCGTGTCGGCCATCGTGCCAGTCACTCCCGAGTTTCTCGCCACCATCGAGCCGGGCCTCGGCCCTGTCGAAATGGTCATTACGCGGGCTGCACAGCCAGGGCAAGTCCGCGGAGCGATTTTTCGCAGCCATGGGTTGATGCTGATTCCTTTGCGCGACGTGCAGGGGGCCAACCGAACACTTGCGTCACGCGCGCATTGGTTCGACTACAGCGTCACCGGGTTCACCGCGTTGGATGCGGTGAACGCCGCGGATCCCTCGAATTCCGCCGCCGACGTGCCGGTAATCCTGCGCTACACGTCGCGGGCCTCGCAGCTCAATTCGCGTCTGCTGGCCCTGGTGGGGCAATGGGGCGGTGTCGCGGTGACGGCGCTGCTCGTCGTAGGCGCGATGTTTATCGTTATTGAGCTCACCGCGCTCGGCGGCAGCATCGCTCTTACGCGTTCGATCACGCGCGCGGTGAATGATTTGTATCAGGCCACGCGCTACGTGGAATCCGGCGATTTTGCGCACCGTATTCAAATCCGGCAGCCCGATCAGCTTGGTGCGTTGGGTGAATCCTTCAACTCAATGACAGCGTCGGTGGCTACGCTTATCACCGAACAGCGGCAGCGACAACGGCTCGAACACGAACTGGCCATCGCAAGACAGGTTCAGGCGCAACTCTTTCCCAAGGAAAAGCCCGCAGTCCCGGGGGTGGAGATCGAAGCTACGTGCCGCCCGGCGCGTGTTGTGAGCGGCGACTATTACGACTTCCTGCCGTTGTCAGCGGGCAAATTGGGAATCGCGCTGGCGGACATAAGCGGGAAAGGCATTTCCGCCGCGCTCATCATGGCCAGCTTGCAGGCGGCGCTGCGCAGCCAGGCGCTTTTCAACGGGCATGCGCCAGGGGGCACCGCGGACATCGTCGCCCGCCTCAACCGGCACCTTTACCGCAGCACAGCGCCGGATCTTTACGCGACATTTTTTTATGGCGTATATGACACGCAGACTCATCGTCTGGAATACACCAATGCCGGTCATCCGGCGCCCTTTTGCATCGCCGGCCAAAACGTGCGCCGTCTAAGTGCGGGAGGCACGGTGCTCGGACTCTTCGATAACTGCCGGTATGAGTCGGAGATCATCGACATACCGTCCGGCAGTTTGCTCATCGCGTTCAGCGATGGGCTCACGGAAGCGGAAAATGCCGATGGGCAGGAGTTCGAAGACCGACGCGTGCTGGAAGTGGCTTTACGTCAGGGCCAGGCTCCCGCTGGCGTCGTGCTGAAGAATGTGCTCGAGGTAGTCGAGCAGTGGACCGGCCCAGCCGAACAACTCGACGACATCACCCTGATCGTGGCGCGATTTTGCCCATCTGACCACGATGGTCAGCCTGATGGAAAAACGTGAGCGTAGCATCCAAGCGTTGGGATATTATCGAATCGTGAAGCCTCGATTTCAATTGCGGCGGTTCAGGCTCTCGTTTGTTTAATCGCGTTTTTGTTCGCAGCGCTTGGCCCGGTCAGCATCGTCAACACACCACGGACCTGTGACTCGTAATCCTGACCAAATCATTCCAAGGACGTCACCTGTATTCCGGAAGTGTGAGGTTGTCGGCTAGCTCGCGACCAGCGGCGAGGTCTGCGACCAACGGGATTCTCATGAGATTCATAACCCGATTGCGCAGGAACATCGAGAACTTTGACTTCGGCGCAAATGTGCCCGCAAAGCGCAATGCCGACTTCTGCTTCTGAAGGACAAGGGGCGCAAATCTTTGCTGGTATCGCGCAAACGCCGTCGCGTAGTCTAGCCCCGCAGTATGAAGTTCACCCGCAAGAATGTAAGCCGCCGTCATCGCCAAGGAACAGCCCTGTCCAGCGAGCAGCGACACGCAGAACGCCGCATCTCCGACCAAGGATACGCGATTGCGAGTCCATGATCCGGTCTGAGACCCCATGACAATCTGGCTGACTCTGTCAAAGTAGAGTTCCTTGACACCGTCGAGCGCCTCCAGAATCTTGGGGCATTCCCACCCGCTCTTTCCAAAGCGTTTTCTCAAGAGAGCCTTTTGTGCCTGAATATCGTCAATCGCAGTCTCTTCGAATTCTGGAGCCGACCAGGTAAACAGAAACAGCGTTCGATCTCCTCGCATGGCGAACCGCCCCACCTGTTGACCAACTTCCGTGTACATCACGTAGACCAATTCATCTCTTGGCTCGTAGCCGTCCACCTCAAAGGCGGCGACTTTGTATCCCAAATATTTTTCAAATTCATTCTGCGGGCCAAAGACAAGCCCGCGCACTAGCGAATGTAGCCCGTCAGCCCCGATGACCAGGTCGAAATCGCGCACCGTTCCTGATTCGAACGTAACGTGGACTCCGTCTTCGGTCTGTGCAATGCGAGCGATGCTGTCGTTGAAGATAGTTTCGACCTTGCCTTCGATAGCGTGGTAGATGGATGCGGCGAGGTCTGATCGAGCGAGGCTAATGTAGCGTCCTTCGACAATCCGCGAGAACGATTCGACACTGAAGCCCGATATGCGCTTTCCGCTCCCGCTGACAATTCTTACCTCCCGAGCCACGTATCCCTTGCTGCGGATTTCCGGCAGCAACCCCATTCGATCAGCGATGTCGAAGCCCAAGCCCCAGAAGTCAATGATGTAGCCGCCAGTTCGCAGTCGGGGAGCCTTCTCTACGATGGTAGGCTCAAGACCGTAATGCGAAAGCCAAAAAGCAAGCGTGGGCCCTGCCACGCCCGCGCCGGATACTAAGACTCTCATCGGACAAAAGGTACACTTTGCGTGCTCTGTCAACAACCGACGCGTGCGCAGAGGAACAGGCACGCTGCGCCTGTCCGGGGGAATCCCTGTCACGCTTTCTCCCGGTCCAACCGGAGGATCACGGTGTTCGCCTCGACCGAGAACCCGCTGGACTTGAGGCCCGTTCCGAGGTTCACGAATCATCTCCACGTCGTCCCGCTTCAAGCCTTGGATGAAAATCTCCGACTTCACCAACCGAGGTTTGCGGAGCAGCGGGCCTTCCAAAGCTGGGTGAAAGCAAAGTTCACGCCCGTGGTTCCTCTAAGTCGTTGGTTGCCGAGGCAGCCTTGGCTTGAGCTTTAGCGTTTAGCAGCGCAGCCGAACTGGTGGCCAAAGTCCCAGCCCGCTTCAAAGCAGTCAAGGGTGCAAGCGATCTACTCCGTGCGATGTTGGTTAGTCCAGCTATCGAAGCCATCACGCTTCGGCTTCTCGCCGCGAGCGGTCTTGATGGTTTTGGGTTTGTCTTGTCTTTTATCCGGTAACAAGCCCGAAGCCCCAGCGGGGTTGGTTTTGGTTTCCGGTTTTGCTGTTGCTATTCCCTGCGAAGCAGGGAGGAGTGTAGCGACCTTCACCTTCCCCGAAGCCGCAGGCGAAGGGGGCGTACTAAGAAAACGTACTTCGACACCCAACTCAGAAACCGCACTGCAAACCCCCTTCTGTGACCGTTGGTCACTAGGTTCCGGCTTTTTGGTCACTAGGGCTTGTGACTATTGGACACGTGGGCTTGTGACCGTTGGCCACATGGTTTTCGTCAGATTTGTTGTCACTTTCAGAGGCTAGCTCAGCGATCTTGGCGTCGATGAACGCCTCGTCGGGAAAGTACTGCACGTGCCATGCGCCGCCCTTACCTCTGTACTTGCGAGTCTTGAGGTAGCCGTCCTTGGCGAAAGTAGTCCACCGGCAGGAAGACTGACCGGAAACGCTGGAGAATTAGAGGCTTAGAAAACCTTGGTAGCGATACCGGGATTCGAACCCGGATTTCGGCCTTGAGAGGGCCGCGTCCTAACCCTTAGACGATATCGCCGTGGAGGAAAAGCATAGGAATATTCGCATGACGGGAAAAGCATCGCAAGCGAAGCGGACGCAGGGACACAAAAGAAAGGAGGGATGTACGGAAGCCGGCGCAGAAGGGACGAGCTTCCCGTGCCACTACAGATCCAGAGAGATCCTTCGCTCGCAGACTCGCTCAGGATGACAACGTTAAGTTAAAAGGTAAAGGCCAGAGTCGCAGAGCTAATGCATGCGACAGAGGCGAGCATTACGAATCGGTTAGCGCGCGCGACAATGGTGATACAAAGGCAAAAGCCTCAGGCCCCGCAAACAGAGCGGGCACCCTGGGCTAACAAAAACCTGGCGCAATTCCACATCACTCCCCGAAAAGATTGAAAGGTTTCTGGTGGGTTCGCTCCTCAGAATGACACCTGGCGAGAACGGCGGCGCGTCTGCGAATTTTACCTTTGCGTGTTCGTGCGGATGAGGTGGGAGCGGTCTTTTTCATTTTCTTCGCAGGAATAAGACATGATCTCCGTGTTCTGGCGCTTGATGGGGAGCGTGACGGACCAAGGCTCGGTGTAAAACTTGGGATCCTCGAAGGTGACGGTCCACTTGATGTTGTCGTTGTCGATCCTCTGAAAACGCTCGACCAGATGCAGTTGATCGCTGTGCTGATGGCCGGCGGTATCGAGCCAGGTGCGGTCATCGAGCCCGACGGTATCGACGACCAGCGTATTTCCTTCCCAGTGTCCGACGGAATCGCCAAACCAACTCGGATCGATATCCTTCGGATGGCTCCGTCCGTCGGTATTGATGATGCGGAAAGTATGCTGATTTTCAAATAAGATGGCGATGACTTTGGACGTTTGCACGATCTGGAACGGCATCAGACCCGCCTGAATTCCCCGCGCGGGGCCGATCGGCAAACATTTGGTCAGCGGGTCATCGATCTCGTCTTCTTTTTTGAAAAGGCCGGCGGCATACGGTGTGAACGGAGGCTGATGACCAAGAGGCTTTGAAAGATCCGGAACGAAAGGCCCGGACCAAACACCATTCAGATCGGGAGCGGCGGCGGCAGCCACGGCACCGGAGGTGCGGCCCGAACACGCAGACAGAAACGGAAGCACGAGAAAGATACCGAAGAGTTGCGCGCGGCGCAGTAGATTCATTTTGTGCAGTCCAAAATCGGATTTTCCTCGAAATTAGTCCCCCAAGTCAGAGAGATCCCTCGCGCACGCGCTCGGGATGACCATCCTGACCGGATCGTCAATTCTTGCCGTAGGCCTTGACGTTTCCCGCTCCGACTTGCAGTTCGTGTCCATCCTGGAATTTGACCTTGGTACAAGCCACCAGATGCGCGCCGTCGCGCGCGCGAAACCCGTCGGCGGTTATCACGTCGCCCGGCTTGATCGTATCTTTGCGCCAGCCCTGACGGTAAAGAATGTTCGGCGGGCTGCCCTCAAATGCCCAGTTGACCACCTTGCCGCGCGCATCCTTCACGTCCATATAGAAGTAGATGTGAGGATTCATGAATTCCATCCTGGTGACCGTGCCCGTAAGCGTTAGGGGCTTGCTGTCATCGAATTCCACGCTGAAGCCGTGATGGGCCGCGGCGGGGCGAGCGAAGGCGAGTGCGGACGCAAGCGCCAGGGCCGCGAACAAACTGCTGCGCATGAGTACCTCCGGGAGCCGATTCCTATGGGGTTTATATGCCAGCGTTAAAGTGTGGTCAAGCATCGCAGGAATCGCACCGGTGATATCTGACGCCGCTTCGGCGGGTGGAATCGGAGGAAGCGACGCGTTTGTGGATTTGTCAGAACCGATAAGTTCCGACCATTTGCAGAAGATGTATCTCGGGCGTGCTGTGCACGAGTGTAATGCCGCCTCCGGAAATTGTCGGGCCGCTACTGGTCACATGCACGAAATCGTAGCGGCCGCCGAGTGAAAAGTGTTTGCTGAGCGCATAATCGATTCCGGCCAGTGCGCCAGCGGCAAAACTAGCAGAGCCGCCCCTTAAGCTCAGGATGACGCTGCCGCCTGGCCGCGAATCGACCAACCATTCGAGTCCTGCAGCACCAATGCTGGGGCCGAAGTAGGGAGCGAGGCGGGCAGTCGCGCGGCGCGGCCGGTATTCGAAGTTCGCCAAACCAACCCAAGTGTGCATATCTCCGTTGAGCGGAATATCGCTGGGCTGCGGGCCTAGAGCGCCGGAAAATGTCCCTGTGAGGTCGTGCGAGTCATATAACGTCCAGCCGGCTTCGGCATCGATGGCGAAATGCGCGGTCGCCCGATAACCGCCGACCAACCCCACAAAGCCCGAGGCGTTGAATTCCACTTTGCCGCTGCCGGTAATCGCGCCAGCCAGATTGGAGGTGACGGCTTGCGGCACGATCGGGCCGACGCCAATGCCGAGGTAGAGCTTGGCAGCTTCGCTAGTTTGCGCCGTTACAATTTGAGCGAACGATGAAATCGTGAGAACGATGGCGAGACGGACGATTCGTTTGCGCGTGGCTTTCACCGCAATCGTTATATCAGCCAGCGAGCGCGGTATTTGTCATCCATTCGTAAATTCTTGGCGGGCTGGATATCGTGTACGAAGTCAACATGTGCCATCGTCGACGGCGCGCCACGGCCATTCGCCCCGGCGGAACGAGCGTACGAAGTACAGTGCGAGCCCAATTACGACCAGAACGATGGCGTATCGAATCTCCCGCAAGAAATTCGGACGCGAGATGAGCATGTACATGAATCCGGCGATGGCACAGAGCACCGGCAGCGGGTATAACCACATGCGGAAGGGCCGTGGCATCTCCGGTTGCCGCACGCGCAGGATCAATAAGCCGACCTGCTGCAACAAAAACTGCAGCAGGATGCGAATGATTACGAGTGCGGCGATCACGTCGGCCAGTTGCAGAAAGCAAAACGCCGCTGCGACCACACCCATGACGAGCAGCGAAACGTAGGGGAACTTGTGTCGCGGATGCAGGCGCCCGAACACCTCGAAGTAGTTGCCGTCGAGTGCGGCCGCGTAGGGAACGCGCGAATATCCGAGCAGCAACGAGAAGATCGAGCCGAAAGCAGTCCAGAGAATCAAGACGGTGACGAGTTTGCCGGCCCATCCGCCATAGATCTGCTGCATGAAGACCGAAATCACGGATAAACGAGCATCGGCGCTCGTCTCCCCCTGAAGCTGCTGCCAGGGAATGACACCGAGGACGCTGACGTTCATGACCAAGTAGATGGCCGCGACTACGCCGACGGAAATGAGCACGGCACGCGGCAGGTTGCGCTCAGGCTTTTCCACCTCGCCGGCGAGATAACAGATATTGTAATAACCCCAGTAATCATAGGCAGTGACAATCATTGCCGCGCCGAGACCCGTAAAAAAACCGATCGAAGGCGTGAACGCGCCGGGCGGAAAAGCAAACGCTTGTGAAGCGTGAAAATGCGTCGCGCCCGCGGAGATCACCCACGCCACGGCGACGAGCACGCCACCCCAGAGCCATTTCGAGAGGCGGCCGATGCTGGTGATACGCCGATAAAGCAAAACCACCGCGAAGGCACATGTGCCGATCGCCAGCCAAGTTCCCGGCGTGACGACCACATTGGCTTCGAGGCGGCCGAGGAGTGGAATCGCCATGTGCAAGTTCCGCTGCAACACGACGCCGCGCAGGTTCGGCCATAGAAAACCCGCATAGGCTGCAAGGCCAATACAGCCCGAGGCAATCGAAAGCGGCGCGCTGAAGGTCAATTGCCAAATGAAAAGAAACGACATCATGCGCCCGAGTTTGTTCGGCCCGTAGATCTGCTTGAGATATTCGTAAGGGCCACCGGCGCGCGGCATGGAGGCGCCAAGTTCCGCGACGACCAGGCCGTCGCAAACCGCCAGGGCTGCTCCGAGAAGCCATCCGAGCAGCGCCTGGGGACCATGCATGGCGGCGACGACCAGCGGCAGCGTGATGAATGGGCCGACGCCAATCATGTCCAGCATGTTCAGGGCGACGGCGCTGCCAAGTCCCATGCCGCGGATCAAGGTGCCCGATTGTTCTTGTGGTTGCAGTGTTGACTTCGGTTTGAAGTGCTGCGCTGCTGAAGAACTCGCCGAACTATTATCGGGTGCGCCTTTGGCGGAGGGAGTCACAGCGTCCGCACTCAGGCGCCGGCGGTGACGGCGGTTTCAAGCACGCGGCGGTAGTAGGCTTCATAGCGTGGGATGACGTCTTCGGCGCAGAACCTGCGGCGCGCGTCTTCGCGGGCACGAAGGCCCATCTCCCTGCCGCGGTCCGCGCGAGAAAGAATTTCGACGGCATAGCGGGCGGCCGAAGCGACGTCGCGCGGTTCGACTAGATACCCATCGACGCCATGCTCGACCACATCGGGCATGCCGCCGGAATTCGTGCCGATGACGGGGACTTCGCAGGCCATGGCTTCGAGGGCCGCCAAGCCAAAGGCCTCGAGATCGGATGGCAGCAGGAAAAGATCGGCGACGCTGAGCTTTTCATAGACACGATCCTGCTTGCCGAGGAAAAAGACGTCTTTGGTTAGCCCCTTTCGGCCGACGCTCCACTCGGCGGCTCCCCGGTCAGGGCCATCGCCGATGAGCACCAGCTTGGCGGGCATGTTGCCGCGTACAATTTCGAAAATATCCACGACATCGGAGACACGCTTGACCGGCCGGAAATTCGAGAGGTGCATAAGAATCGGTTCGCCCTTCGGGGCGAATTGGGAGCGAAGCGCCGGATCATCCTTGCGGCAGTAGATGTCGCAATTGACGAAATTGGGAATGACCTCGATGGGGTGCTTGATGTCGAAGACTTCGATGGTTTTTTTCTTCAGGTAATTCGAAATACAGGTGACGCCATCGGATTGCTCGATTGAAAAACGCGTGATCGGCAGAAAGCTGCGGTCGTTGCCCACCAGGGTGATATCCGTGCCGTGCAGCGTGGTTATGAAGGGCAAACGCCGAGGTTCGGCCATGGAGCGTGCGAGAATGGCGCTCACTGAATGCGGGATTGCGTAGTGCACGTGGAGCAGATCGAGTTTCGCCGAGTCGGCAACTTCCAGCATTTTAACGGCGAGGGTGAGCGCGTAGGGCGCATGGTCGAAAAGCGGATAATTGGAAATTTCAACTTCATGAAAAGTGATGCGCTCGCTCGCGGTCAAGCGCACGGGCGGTGCATAGCTGATGAAATGCACGTCGTGCCCGCGGGCCGCCAGTTCCATGCCTAGCTCCGTGGCCACGACGCCAGAGCCGCCGTAGGTTGGATAACAGGTAATTCCAATTTTCATTTTTGCTGCGGACTCGTACGCCGCCAACAACTGCGGGTGCGAAAGACGATCATGTTATACCATCGCGCCACTCGCGGAAAATCGCACCCGGCGCGTTTTTGCAACCACCGTCAGGCATACATCCGTCTAAGGCACATGTTTTGCGCTTTCTGGGCGTCGCCAGTGGCAAAGAGCAGGGTATGTTGTATCATCCGCGCGTTTCAAAATCATTTCGAGGAGGGGAAATGACCCGCTTACGAGTGTTGCGCAGTCTGCTGTTAGTGATGGTGGGGTTCCTGGCAGGGTTTGTGTGCGTCACGCTTTGGCAGCACTCGACCGCCTCAGCACAACGCGAAAACGGTGCGGCAGCATCGAATCCGCAAGCCGATGTGGAACGGCTGAAGTCGATCACGCCTCCGATGTCTCACCCCATGGTAGAGGTGGGATACCACGCGGCAAATATGTGGTTCGCGGTGGAAAAGAAGAATTGGCCTCTGGCGAATTACTACTGGGGCGAGACGCGGAACCGGCTGCGATGGGAAGTGGCGTTGAATCCCGGCCCCAAAGGTACTGACGGCAATCCTGTGGATATGAAAGGGACGCTTGACGGAATCGAGCACGGCTCGCTCGCGAAGGTGAAGGAGACGATCGACAGCAAAGATACAAAGCAATTTACCGAGCAATACAAGCATTTGCTCGAAGATTGCTATTCCTGCCACAAGAACGTGAACCGACCCTATCTGCGGCCGATGGTGCCCGCCGCGGTGGGTGCTCCCATCATTAATACCGATCCGGCGGCGACGTGGCCGCAGTAGGAATGACCCAGGCGTTAGCTAGTTACCTATAGGAGTAAAATGACTGCTTCGGAAGGGGTACAAGTTTTAATTTCTACCGTTTTCGTTCTTGCGTTTACGTCCTTTTCCTTCGCTCAGACGCCCGAAAGCTCAGCTGCGCCGCACAGTTCGAACGCGATACCGGCAGCGCTTGTATTACGCGCGCTAAGGGCGAACCGCGTGTTCAACGGCAATTCTTTTCCTGAACTGTTTAGCGACGCCGCTGTCGAATCCTCCAGCCCCGCTTCCGGAAACGTTTCGATTGATCCAGGAGCATCAACTCAGGGTCAACGAGATCCTCAGCCGAACGCGCAGGGACAGGCACCTTCCAATCCGCAGGCGCCTTCGCTCGAGGATTTAGGCCTCTCTCCCGAGCAAACGAAAGGCAACCCCCAGCTGCAGGCGAGACTCGACAGGCGCACGCACATGCTGAAGATTCATCAGCGGCTGGGTTTGATCACCGCAATTCCCATGATCGCGACCGTCGCCACCTCGTTTGGTGCAGGCGGCAGGGCCACCAGCACAAGCGACCGCTGGGCACATCTCGCATTGGGAAGTATGACGACCGGCCTATATTTCACGGCGGCGGCGTTCGCAATTCGCGCTCCCGGTATTGCGGGAACGAAGCGCCGCGGGCCCATTCGCGTGCACCGAGCCCTGGCGTGGATCCACGGGCCTGGCATGATCCTGACTCCGATACTGGGGGCGATCGCCTTCGATCAAAAAAGCAAGGGAGAGAAGGTTCACGGTATAGCCAGCGCCCATGGGCCTGTGGCCATTGTGACAGCGGGCGCTTTTGGCGCGGCTCTTCTCTCTGTTTCGCTGAAATTTTGAAAACCCTCGACAGGCTCCGCACAACGAATATGAATCGAACAGGTTTTGTAGCGCTGTTATTGTTCGCCGCAGCGTCGTTTGCCCAGACCAATCAGCAATGGATTCTGCAACAGAGCACGCTGAGCTACCACGTTTCGCATCCGCTGCATCAGACAGATGGTGTAAGCCACGAGGCGAAAGGCAAGGGGGTATGTCACGAGGGGGAGTGCGATTTCCTGATCGCGGCTCCCGTGAAATCATTTAATTCAGGCGACAGCAACCGCGATCTGCACATGCTGCAGGCAACGCGCGGCGCGGAATTCCCGCTCGTAACCGTGCGCACGCGGTTGCCGGAGAGCGAAGCTTCAATGACGATGATTCAGGCGGACCTCGAAATTCAATTCGCGGGCCAAACCGCACAGTACAAGCAGGTCTCTCTCCAGCTTACGAAAGAAGGCGATTACGTGCGTGTCATCGGAACCGTCCCCGCCACGCTATCGGATTTCAAAATTGATCCTCCCTCACTTTTGGGTATCGCCGTCAAGAACGAAATTCCCGTACGCGTCGATATGACCTGGCGCGAGCAGAAATAAACCTGGCAGCTAACTCGCTGCCGGCTTGGAACCGCGCGCCGGGGGCTAAACTTCCTGGCGACTGTGGGATATGCTATGCGGGCAGGATCGTAACGCCCGACATGAATATCCCAGTCCAGCGGTCACAGCCCGGGGTCGCCCGGCTTGGTTCGATGGCGCTGACTCTGCTGAGCGCCGGCGCGCTTGCATTCGCACTCTCGATGGCACTACGGGGGCAGGCACCCGCCGCGGCGAACTCGGTTTCCACCAGCGCGAGCGATCCCGCAAGAACACCCTCGGAACGGCCCACGCCGAATGCGAGTCCTCTCGAGATTGACCGTGGCACGGCCGGGCTTTGGCAAACGCTGCTGAAGCTGCATACGCGTGCGAGTCTCCTCATGTTAACCGCCCATCCGGACGACGAAGACGGGGGCATGCTCACCTACCAATCGCGCGGGCAGGGAGTGCGGACGATTTTACTGACGCTCAACCGGGGCGAGGGCGGACAAAACGTCATGTCCGATAACTTCTGGGACGCCCTGGGACTTGTCCGCACGGAAGAACTGCTGGCCGCCGACCGTTATTACGGAGTGCAGCAATTCTGGACAACAGTGGCCGATTTCGGTTTTTCAAAGACTCGCGACGAAGCGCTGCAAGTCTGGGGACACGACCGACTGCTCGAGGATGCAGTGCGCGTAGTGCGGATGACGCGGCCGCTCGTGGTCACTTCGGTATTCGTCGGCGGACCAACCGATGGCCACGGCCAGCATGGAGCCGCGGGGCAGATTGCGCAGGAAGTGTTCACGGCCGCGGGCGATCCGAATGTCTTTCCGGAGCAGATTCGCGCCGGGCTGCGGCCGTGGTCGCCGGTGAAGATGTACGCGCGCGTGCCCATTTTCCCAATCAGCGAGAAAGGGATGTTCGATTCGGCCACGGGCAAATACCTTCCCGTGCGTTTCTACGACTTCATTCATAAAACGTGGTCGGAGGGTCCGCTCAGTACGACGCTGGAAGTGCCCGAAGGCAGCAGCGATCCCGCACTCGGCGAAACGTACGTGCAAATCGCGAGGCAGGGGTGGTCGCTTCAAAAATCGCAAAATGGCGGTGGAGGCATTCCCTTAGCCGGCCCGCTTAACTCACCCTACCACCGCTTTGGCACTTCAATTCCCGCGCAGGACAAGGAACAATCGTATTTTGACGGAATCGATATATCGCTTGCGGGAATCGCCAATCTGGCCGGCGCGAGTGATGTGGCGTTCCTTAAAGAAGGCCTGGCGCACATCAATTCCTGCGTGGAAGGCGCTATGGCTGGCTTTTCCGTCAGCAACCCGGAAAAAATCGCGCCGGTTCTGGCTGACGGCCTGAAGAACACGAATGCGCTGTTAGCGCAAGTTGCCACCAGTGCACTTTCCGATCAAACGAAATACGACGTCAGCTTCGAATTGCGGGCTAAACAGAACGAATTTCAACAAGCAATCATTCAGGCACTGAACCTTTCGCTAGAAGCGACGCTTGTTCCGGCCAAAGAGCCGAGACGCAACAATCCCCTTTTTGCCTTGCCTGCGGAGACATTGAAAACGGTTGTTCCGGGCGAGCAATTTCCCGTGCGCGTGCATCTCAATAATCCTGGAACCAGCGCACTTCTGCTGAACCGAGTTTGGCTTGAAACCCCGCCCGGCGAAGCCTGGAGCGTCGCATCTCAAGCTACGCCGCCGACGAGCGTGGGAGCACGGCAAGCGCTCGATCAGCGGTTCACGGTGAAAGTTCCGGAAAATGGCGCGCCCACGCGGCCATATTTTTCCCGCCCGACCGAGGAAATGCCTTACTACAACAAGGTGGACGAGCGGTACCGTGATCTTTCGTTCGCTCCGTACCCGCTGGCCGCGTGGATTGAATTCACCTATATGGGCGTGCCGGTGCGGCTTGGGCAGGTAGTGCAGACGGTTCAGCAGCAGACTGGAGAAGGCATCGTAGTTAACCCGCTCGTGGTGACCCCAGCCGTTTCGGTGAGGATCTTCCCCGATGCGGGAATCACCCCGCTCGGTTCGAAATCGTTCATGCTCTCGGCGCAGGTCCACACCGAAGCGGAAGCTGGCGCCAAAGGCATGGTGAGACTCGATCTACCCCAGGGCTGGCATTCCGAGCCAGCATCCGTCCCTTTTGCGCTTGAGCGCGCGGGCCAGGAGCAGATCGTGCGATTCGAAGTGATCGCGGATCGACTGGAGACGAAGCCGTACACGGTTACCGCTGTGGCGGAATCAGGAGGAAGACAATATCGCGAAGGCTTCATCACCGCAGGCTACCCAGGTTTGCGCCCCTATAATCTTTACGTTCCGGCGACCTATCGCACCTCCGGCGTTGATGTAAAGATTTCTCAGGGACTACGCATCGGGTACGTCATGGGCACTGGCGATACGGTCCCACAATCGCTGGAGGACCTCGGCGTGCACGTACAGTTGCTGAACGCTCAGGATATCGCCAGCGGCGATTTGCAAACGTACGATGTAATACTCGTGGGGGTGCGCGCCTATACAAACCGGCCCGAGCTCGCCACCAATCACGCGCGCCTCCTCGACTATGTGCGCAACGGCGGCGTAATGGTCGTGCAGTATCAGTCGGTGCAGTACGATCACAATTACGGCCCGTATCCCTACACGTTGCCCAATGATGCCGAGCGCGTGGTGGACGAACATTCGCCGATCGCGTTCGCCGATGCCAAAAGTCCTGTGCTGACCTGGCCCAATCAGATCAACCAATCGGATTTTGCGGGATGGGTCGAGGAGCGAGGCCACAGCTTCATGAAGACGTGGGCTCCGGAATACGTCGCGCCGCTCGAAACACACGATCCGGAGCAGGCGCCGCAGCGCGGCGGCCTCGTCTATGCGCGCTATGGCCGCGGCGTTTACGTCTATGTCGCTTTCGCGCTCTATCGGCAGTTGCCCGACGGAGTTCCTGGCGCCTATCGCCTCTTTGCCAATTTACTGAGTCTGCCGCGCAACCCCGCATTCAAACAGCCCGCCGCCACTAATAGCGCGGGGCGCTAAGATTCCGGCTGCGGTGGACGACGATTCAAAATGTCCGGTGAGCGGCAAACGAAAGTACGATACTGAAGGCGAAGCGCTCTCGACCGCCGCACATCAGATGGCAACTGCCAACGCGCCTGAGCTTAAGGCTTACCGCTGTCAGTGGTGCGACTCCTGGCATCTGACGAAGGCCTCAGGTAGGAATGCAAAGAACGGATAATTAGCGGAACAATGGTGTCCTGCTATACAGTGCGTATCACTACTTCGGTGTCTCCGAATCTTGGGGGGAGTTCGATTGGAGCTTACCGCATTTCGGCTCTCCTCCAAGTGAATCCATGCAGTCGAATTGCCCCTCTGCTTTCGACCAACCCGTGGCGCCCTGTGGAGTTTTGACCTGAACCCACCATTCTTTTTTACCCTCGGAGCTCGCAGTGGCAGCGCAGTCGCGGAGGCACCCTCCATGATTCAGTTCCGTAATAAAGGTGCAGTCGTACTCCTTCTTCCATTGACCTTTGGCCCAGAGGTCACAGAATCCTTCGCCGTGATACATGTAACGGAGGATGATATCGCCCGGCTGAACCCGGAGTTCGGGGATCGCCTCGCGAATCAAAATGCGATCCGGTTCATAGGTGATGTGTACACCCGTCAGACCCGTGACAATCTGTTCCTTTTTGAGCGTTACGCCGAGAGCTTCTCGGCCTTCTCTCCACGTGGAAAAAAGTGACGTTTCTCGCGTCACGATCCACTTTCCGAATGTACAGCCTTCAAAAGGGCAGGCATTGTAGTCAATGACCGGTAGCGACGGAGCGCTTGCGGGCGAATCTTGTGCAAGCAACGGCCGGCCGAAGAGCAGCGTTCCGGCCAAGTACAGCAACACTAGAGATCGCGTTTTGGTCATAGAAATTATGCTAGCAGGACTTTCTATATGGCTGCCGCGGCTGTGTCGAGAAGGCCAGTACGCCTTTGGCGAAGGATTCAGGCGCGCTCGTTGAGCGTATAGCATTGCTGGCGAATGTGGTAGACTCCGCGGAGACCGGCGCGTGGAGCAAGCCCAGGGCGATTAGGCCCGATCACATCTTCTTACTTGCTTCCCGCCAAGCTGACGCAACACTCCGAACCAGGGAGACTTGATTATGGCCACACCCAATGCCGAATCTTCTCCGCGTGCAAACGCCCGCAAAAAGCCCTTTTACGCCACCCTTTGGGGGCAGGTCCTTATCGGCGTAGCCGTTGGCATTTTGCTCGGCTACGTGCGGCCGCATACGGCCGTGGCGATGAAGCCGTTAGGTGATGCGTTTATCCGCGTCATCTCGATGATCATCAGCTTGGTGATTTTTTGCACGATCGTAACCGGCATCGCGGGCATGGGCGATCTGAAGAAAGTCGGCCGCGTGGGCGGCAAAGCGTTGCTCTATTTCGAAGTCGTCTCGACAATCGCCCTGCTGATGGGCATGCTTATCGGCAATCTGGTGCAGCCGGGCGCCGGATTCAACGCCAACCCTGCCGCCCTCAACGCCGCAGCCGTGGCGAACTATGCCGGCGCGGCTAAAACGCAATCGGTTACCGATTTCCTGATGCACATCATTCCCACCACGGTTGTCGATGCGTTTGCCCGCGGCGACATTCTCGAAATCGTTTTCATTTCCATCCTGTTTGGCCTGGCGATGGCCACCATGGGCAAGCGCGTCAAGCCGCTGGTCGATGCAATCGAAGGGCTGACGCAGGCCGTCTTTGGCGTGGTGAATATCGTGATGAAGGCCGCTCCGATTGGCGCGTTTGGCGCCATGGCCTTTACCATCGGCGCGTATGGCTTGCGGTCTTTAGGACCGCTGGCGAAGCTCGTGGGCTGGGTCTGGATTACGTCGATTCTCTTCCTGCTGATCGTGCTGGGCGCGATCTGCTGGGCTTCGGGATTCGGAATTATCAAGTTCCTTTCCTATATTAAAGAAGAGATCGTGCTCACCCTTACGTTGAGTTCTTCCGAACCAGCACTGCCCACATTAATGGAGAAGATGGAAAGCCTGGGCTGCTCGAAGGCTCTGGTCGGCCTCGTCGTGCCTACGGGATACACTTTCAATACGGACGGCAGCAGCATCTACATGACCCTGGCGGCGCTTTTTGTCGCGCAGGCGACGAATATTCACCTCACGCTGGGACAGCAATTAACAATTTTTGCTGTTGCTGTGCTGACGTCGAAGGGCGCAAGCGGCGTTCAGGGTGCGGCGTTCATCGCGCTGGTCGGCACGCTTATGGTAATTCCGACCATCCCCGTAGCTGGAATGGCGCTAATTCTTGGTGTAGACCGCTTCATGAGCATGGCTCGCGCAACGCTGAACATGATTGCCAATGGGGTCGCCACTGTTGTTCTAGCACGCTGGGAACATGAACTCGACCGCGCCACCTTGCGGCGAAATCTTGGCTTGCCGTTCGCTGTTGCAACCTCGCCGACTTTCGAACCGGCGCCAGCAAGGAAGTCCGCCGACTGACTGCCGAGTGTCGGTGATCGCCGGAACACGGTCTATTATTTGGGGGACTGCGTTTTGTGCAGCTTGAGCCGTTTTGGGAGCGCAGCGCTGTGCGCCCGCGAAATCCCACACCCAGTGAGGCACCTCTCTGACGCGGCAACTGCCCCAAATTAGAATCCAAGGATTCCCCTCGTGAAGCCCGCACCGGTGATTTTTACATTCCACAAAATCCGGGAGCAAAGCGAACAGGGAAATGGCGCCGCATGGCGCGCCTTGCTGGACTTTTATGGCGCGGCGCTATTCCGGCTGCTCGAAATCCATGCGGCAATGTCGACGCCGGAAGCATTTCTCATTGTGCAGCAAACGATGGCGAGGCTTTCCGGCAATAAGTTCGAAAAGCTACGGGCCACTTCGCGACAATCAGAGCGCGAATTTCTGGGTGATCTTCGTGGCCTGCTGCTGGAAGCTGCACTCGGGTCAGCGGCGTTCAAGGAAACAAGCACGCACGGTAATCCGTTCACATCGGAGAAGATTACCAAAGTGCTGGATGGGCTTCCGCTGCTCCACAAGGAGATGCTCTTGTTCAAGCTCGGCGGGTACACCGAGCAGACCATCGAGCGCATCATGCGCCTCTCGCCGCGTGTGGCTGAAAAGGCGTTTGAACGGCTGAGCGGCGAGTATCAACCAGTTCGCCAACTGCAACAGGATCGGAATCCTTGGCCAGCGGCATGGCTCGCGTTTGTAACGCAGGTCCAGGTTCTCAAAACTGAACATTGCACGCCCGCGCACGAGATGGTACGCATCCACGATGGACAAGTGAGCTGGTACGAAAAAGAGCCGGTCGAAAAACATGTCTCCGAGTGCTTGCGATGCCTCGAAGCATGGACAGGGCTGCGCGAGGTCGGGTACTGGCGGCGGGCGGCCGATCCGCTCTCGTCGTCAGAGATCGAGCGACTGATGGGAGTCATTCCGGTGGAGAAAACACCGGCAAAGAACCGATCATTCTTTGCCCGGCTGCGACGCTAGCAGCGTTTACCGGCGCGCAGTAAGATGAAATCAGCGAGGCTGTTGGAATGACGTCTGTTTCCAGGCGTTGCGATGGAAGATCCAATCGAAAATCGGCAGGAACACATTATAGCGGCCTTCGAATCCGCCATGGTGCAGCATGTGGTGGTGGCGAGCGCTGCGCATCCAGCCCGGCAGCCAGCCGCCCAAATGAAACCGCCAGTGAATCTCCTCATAGGCGATGAAATAGAGCGTGAAGCCAGCGAGAATTCCTGCGGTCAAAGCGGTGTGCAGGAAAAATTCCAAAGACAAAACCGGAACCGCGTTTAACACGAATACCAGCACGACGACCCAGGGTGAAGTTGCGAAATTTACGTAGCGCGGCTCTTCCGCCGCGCCCGTGGTGTCGTGGTGAAGACCGTGGCGCTGCACCAAAAAACCGTGGCCCCAGTGCAGGGCAAAGCGATGCAGGATGTATTCGAAGGCATTGGCGTACAGCAGTCCAGCAAAAAATCCGGCCAGTAGATGCAACGGCCCGAACGCGCGCGCTTCGAGCGGAACAATGCGCATGATGAGAATGGTGAGAATCGTCCCGATCAGCAGAGCCGTGATTGCATTGCGCCGCTTTACCGCGCGGGCGCGGGCAATTTCGGCGGATCGGGAACCGATCGGACGAACCATCACGTCACTCCAGTGGTTATTTTACTCTATTCATTCTCGCGAAACGGTCACGGAGGCTCGTTTTGCCGACTCGGCAGAAAGAACAGTAGATCCCTCGTCGTTCGCTCGCATGGAAGTGCGAGCCAACTTCCACGGAATGACAGGTTCTTGGATTATCGCGTTGGTGGAGGAATTCTCTCAGAACCGGAGGGCGCGCTCATTGTTCAGCGAGCAGACGGGCCCGCAGGCGTTCCTCCGTATCCGCGCTTAGCTTGGCACCGCCGAAGGTGAGGTAAAACGTATCGAGCGCGCGCTGCCCCTCGGTATCAATAAGCGCCACTTCGATATTGCAGCCAAAATTCGCCAGGGTGGAACTGAGGTGAAAGAGCAGACCGGCCCGGTCCTGGGTGACAATCTCCATCAACGTAGAATGCGGAGAACTGTTGTCGTCAAACCGAATCTGCGTTGGCACGCTGATCTTTGGCTTCGATTTGAATTGCGCCGATGCCCTGCCGCGCAACAGAGTGTCGCGCGGAACGGCCCCGGTGAGCACGTCCTCGAGATTTTTTTGCAGGCGCTCTAATTCCGAAGGATTCAGTTCCAGAGTTCTGTGAGGATCGGTGAAATGGAAGGTATCCACCACGATACCGGCGGAGTTTGCAAACGCTTCTGCTTTCCAAATATCCATTCCCCACGCAGCTAGAGTTCCGCTCACGCCGGCAAAAAGGAAGGGGCGATCCTTGGCCAAAAGAGTGAGCGCGTACATTCGCCCCCGATTTTCAATGCGAAGTTGTACCCCGCCTTCTTTCAGGTTCCGCGCCATGTGGAAATGAGCGCCGATCTCTTCCGCCGAATGGGCAAATACGTACCGGCGTGGCAGACCTTCAAGAAACGCAGCCAGTTCTCCGCGCGGCGCGATTCCGCCAACCAGCGGTAAGATGCGATCGACAAATTGCACGTCCGACGCGTCAGTTCCCACGCGTTCTTCATCCACACTCCGAGTTAAATAATTGGCGGTTTGGACGTAAAGCTGCCACAGCGATTCCGCCTTCCAGGGCGTCAACGCGTCCGGATTCACCGCGCGGATATCCGCATAGGTAAGGAGGCAAAGCAGCTTGAGTCTTTCCGGCGTGCCCACCTGCTCGGCAAAAACGCGGATGGTCTCCGGATCAAAAATATCCCGCCGCAAAAGATTGGCGGACATAAGCAAATGATCGCGGACTAGAAAACGAATGGTATCTTTTTGCTCAGAACTCAAGTCCAGGCGTGCGAAAACGTTTTCGATCGCCTGGAGGCTGCCCGCAACGTGATCTTCCAAACTCATGCCCTTGCCAACGTCATGGAACAGGAGCGACACAAACAGAAGCTCGGGTTCCTCCACTTCTGAAAACAGAGTGGCGAAAGGAGCCTCCCAGTTTTCCCGTGTGTTGCGCAGGACGTGAACGTTTTGAATCGTCATGAATGAGTGCGCGTCGACTGTGTAATGGTGATAGTAATCGCGCACAACCAAGGAATCGATGGCGCCAAATTCGGGAAATAGGCGCACCAGCAAGCCGGCACTGTGCATCGCCCGGAGCGCTTCCGCTGCATGCGGCGCAAGCAGAATCTGCCGCAGCTTCGTCCATAGCTGTGTCAGAGTCGCGCCAGACGGAAATGCGTGCGGCAGCGCTTCGCGAACCTGGTCCTCGGCTTCACGGCTAACCCTGATCCCATTTTTTGCGACGTACAGAAATACGTCCATCACCCGCTGCGGATTGCGCAAACCGCCGGGTTCGAGCACGCTCAAGCGCGTGCCCGCTATGGAGAACCCGGAATCCGCACGGCGCCAGGTCCTACGAAGACGCGTACGAAGAGTAGCCGGCGCGGGGGTAGATTCGTCCAGCAGTTGCGTGCAAAGCGTGTAAACCGCGCGCGCGTGACGGAAATAAATGCGCATCCAATCGGCCGGTTCGACCGCGCGGCCGTTTTCCACTCCAACACCTCGCGCCGCCGCTGCTGCCTGCAATTCATAGGACAACGAATTGTCGTCGCGTCCCTGCCGGTAATGGAGGAAACAGCGCGCCGCGGCCAGGAAAGCAAAGGCACTTTCCATCTCCTTCCGTGAGCTAGACGGCCAGATATCTTCATGGGTGGCCCACTTGCCTTCTTTTTGCATCCTGGAAATCAGCCCGAGCCACCAGGCGACGTGGTAATCGCGCAAGCCACCGGGAGAATTCTTGACGTTCGGTTCCAGATGAAAAATCGTGTCGCCCTCTTTTTTGTGCCTTTGCCGGGTCAGTTCCGCGAGATCCGTAACCAGATCGCGCCAGGCAGCGCCAATCATGCGCGGAAGAGCTTTATTGCGCAGCCGTTCAAAAACCTCTTCGTCTCCGTCCAAGTAGCGGCTGTCTAAAACAGCGATGTTGAACTCGGGGTTATCGCGCTCAAAGTTTTCGCATTCGGCCACAGACCGATATGTTGGGCTTACCCGCAGGCGCAAATCCCATAAGCCCCTGACGAGGGCTTGAGCTGCCTCTCGATACTGTCGTTCTGTGGAGGAATTAGCCCACAAGAACATAAGATCAACGTCGGAATGAGGAAACAATTCCCTGCGTCCGTAACCACCCAGCGGAACCAGACAGATTCCTTTCAGTTTTCCAGGTGCGCCGAGCAACTCGCGGCCAAGTTCGAGCACAATACGATCAAGCAGCGCAGTCCTTTCGCGAATGGCGGCGCGCCCGTCAGACGCCGCCCTAAAATCGCGTTCGATTCGGGCAAATTCATCCGCATAGAAATCTCGAAGTACGGTTGATAGTGTGGGGGGTATGACCACTGCAGTGGCGCAAATTCTCGCTGCCGGACAGTAATCCGTCAGGAATTGTTATAGCGCTGCTTCTCCCCGTTCTTCGTCACGAATGCGAATGGCCTCATCTACCCGGGAAAGGAAAATCTTGCCATCGCCAATCTTGCCTGTTCGCGCGGTTTTCAGAATCGTCTGCACCGCAGCATCGACCAGATTGACAGGCAGCACCATCTCGATCTTTATTTTTGGAAGCAGATCCACTTCATATTCCCGGCCGCGATAGGTTTCCGTGTGGCCCTTTTGCCGGCCATGCCCGCGGACTTCGGAGACCGTCATGCCCTCGACCCCGATCTGGTGAAGCGCTTCTTTCACCGATTCGAATCGGGAGGGCTGAATGATCGCTTCAATTCGCATCATGGAACCCTGTCTCCTTGGATCATCAGTCTTGATGTCGACCTTTGCTGATTCAACGGGCATAACATCCTCCCGGAGAAAGCTTAGGACTCAAAATCGTATCCTACTTCCCCATGCTGCGACAGATCCAAGCCTTGCAATTCATGCTCCCCTGAAACGCGCAGGCCGACGAGGAATTCCGTGATTTTGAGCACCACGATTGTGCCAACGATCGCCATTCCCCAGGAGATCAAAACACCAACGAACTGATTGAGGATTTGACGCGCGTGCCCATCCAGAAGTCCCAGAGGCAAAGCATTGCCCTGCGCATCGTGGAAGACGGGATTGATCGCCGCGAGCGCGAATACACCGGTCAACAATGCGCCGAGTGTGCCACCAGCACCGTGCACTCCGAATGCGTCGAGCGAATCGTCATAGCCGAATCGGGGCTTCACGAAAGCGACCATGAGATAACAAACGACTCCGGCGGAAAATCCGATTACCAGCGCCGACATCGGTCCGACATATCCCGAAGCCGGCGTAATTGCCACCAGCCCTGCGACCGCACCGGAAATTGCGCCGAGCGCGCTGGGCTTGCCATTCCGCACCCATTCCGCCAAGGCCCATCCCAACGCCGCCGCTGCAGCACCGAAGTGCGTGGCGACAAACGCACTCGAGGCGAGTCGTCCGCTGCTCAGGGCGCTGCCGGCGTTGAATCCAAACCAACCCACCCAGAGCAAGCACGCGCCGATAAAGCTCAAAACCACGCTGTGCGGCAGCATGGGCTGTTTGGGATATCCGATACGTTTGCCCAGGTAGAGCGCACATACGAGGGCCGAGACTCCCGAACTGATGTGCACCACGGTGCCACCGGCAAAGTCCAAGGTCGGAAAGGGCCCGCCGCCGGTTGCATTCAAAAAGCCGCCTTGTCCCCAAACCATATGAGCCAGAGGCACATAAACGATCAGAAACCACAATGACGTAAACAAAACCATAGCGCTGAATTTCATGCGCTCGGCAAATGCGCCTGCAATCAATCCCGGCGTGATGATGGCGAACATCAACTGGAAAACCATGAATGTCAGCTGCGGAATCGTTGCAGCGTACGCGGGGTTCGGCGCTCCTCCGACATTGCGGAGAAATGCATAATCGAGGCCGCCAATAAACGGATTGCCCGGCGCGAAGCAAAGGCTATAACCGAAGATCGCCCACAGCACAGTAACAAGCGACATCAAGGCAAAGCTTTGCATCATCGTCCCAAGCACGTTCTTTTTTCTGACCAGCCCGCCATAAAAAAGCGCCAAGCCAGGACCGGTCATAAGCAAGACGAGGCCGGAACTGATGAGCATCCACGCATTGTCTCCGGCGGCTTGGGCGTCGGCGGTTTTCTGCTCGACGGCCGCGATGCGATCCTCCAATGAAACGGTAGTGTTCGCTGAAGGTGTGACATCGACAGCCACTTTTGCGCGGACCGATGGCGCCACTACGGCAAAGACCGGGGCTCTCGAAATCAGCAGGAAAGCCGCCAAACCGAATACCGCGATTGTTGAACGGCTTGGGGACTGCAACCTGATGTGAGCAGCATTCAGCATTTTTCCGCGCGGCCCGACCACACGCGATGCGCGTGTCGTTTTCGCTCGATTCCATATGCTTATAAAATTTTTATAAAAGGCCATTTCCGCGCACCCTCCAAAACGCGCCAAAGATAGTCAGGGACACGTCAATTTTCAAGATGAGAATTTAAGAACGAAGCTGTGAATCGCTGGATCTATTGTCGGGGGAATACGTCGGTGACTGCGCCCAGGCTGCTGCTGGAAACGAGATGGCGGTACTTGGCGAGAACGCCCGAGGTATAGCGGGGTTCCGGAGCTTTCCAGTTGCGGTGCCTGCGCTCGAGTTCTTCCGGCGAAACGTGCAGTTCCAGTTTCCGCGCGTGCGCGTCAATCGTAATCGAATCGCCTTCGCGCACCAGGCCAATAGCGCCGCCGACTGCCGCCTCCGGCGCAACGTGTCCGACCACGAGACCATGAGTGCCGCCAGAGAAGCGGCCGTCCGTAATCAAGCCGACCGATTCACCGAGACCTGCGCCGATCAGAGCCGACGTGGGGGCGAGCATTTCGCGCATTCCCGGACCCCCCTTCGGGCCCTCGTAGCGAACCACGATGACGTCGCCGGGTTTAATGCGATTCGAAAGAATCGCCGCAAGGCATGTTTCTTCGGAATCGAAAACGCGCGCTGGGCCGGTGATTTTTTCGGCTTTCGAAATTTTTGCCACCGCGCCCTCTTCGGCGAGATTGCCTTTGAGAATGACGAGGTGACCCTCGGGCGCGACGGGATTTTGCCAGGAGTGAATCACATCCTGCCCCTTGCGGGGCTCGCTGGGAACTGATTCCAGCGTTTGTGCGATGGTTTTGCCGGTAATCGTGATCGGATCACCGTGCAAAAGGCCGTGTGCCAAAAGGATCTTCATGACCTGGGGAATGCCGCCGACCGCGTGCAGTTCCGTGATGACATACTTGCCCGAAGGCTTGAGATCGCACAGCACCGGCACGCGCTTGCGAATAGTTTCGAAATCTTCGAGGCTCAGCGGCACTTGCGCAGCCCTGGCAATTGCGAGCAGATGAAGCACCGCATTCGTCGAGCCACCGGTCGCCATAACCACGGCAATCGCGTTTTCGAATGCTTTGCGGGTCATAATGGCTCGCGGCAGCAGTTGGCGGCTGATGGCCTCCGTAAGGACGCGCGCGGACTCGGCAGCGCTTTCTTTCTTTTCTTCGTCCTCCGCCGCCATGGTCGAGGAATACGGCAGACTCATACCCATGGCTTCAATTGCCGAAGACATCGTGTTTGCCGTAAACATCCCTCCACAGGAACCGACTCCTGGGCAGGCATGGCGCTCGACTTCCAGCAACTCACGTTTGTCAATGCGGCCCGCGCTGAATTCGCCAACCGCTTCGAACGCGCTCACGACGGTAAGATTCCTGCCGTCCAAATGCCCCGGCTTGATCGTGCCGCCATACACGAATATTGACGGGATATTCAGCCGAGCGATAGCGATCATCGCTCCGGGCATATTCTTGTCACAGCCGCCAATGGCAAGGAGTCCATCTACTTCGGCGGCACCACAAACGGTTTCGATCGAGTCTGCAATGACTTCGCGCGAAACCAACGAATACCTCATCCCTTCCGTGCCCATGGAGATGCCGTCACTTACGGTGATCGTGCCAAACGTTTGCGGCATCGTTTTTGAGTCCCGCAGCGACTGCACGGCACGATCGGCCAAATCGTTCAGGCCGGCATTGCACGGAGTGATGGTGCTGTAGCCGTTCGCAACGCCGACGATCGGCTTGTCGAAATCTCCGTCGGCAAAGCCCATCGCGCGCAGCATGGCGCGATTCGGCGTGCGTTCGACACCCTCGGTGACCAGACGGCTTCTTCGGTTGAGACGAGTGACAGTATCAGTTGTCATTGAACGTTCGTCAAATCTACGAAACTTGAAGGCTCCAATCAGAACTGCAGACTCTCGGCCGCTCGGGCCCTCGTGATGGCAGCCAGGTACCCCGGGCTCAGGGTTTCGCGCCGGCGGCAGCGCTCGGCGGCTCGGTGGCGACCTTGACGGGATTCAGGAACGGCATCAGCGCGCGCAGCCGCTCGCCCACTTGCTCGACGAGCAGGTGTTGCTCCTTGCGGCGCATCTCCATAAACCGCTTGCGGCCGGTCTCATTTTCCTGGATCCAATCCTTAGCCATCTCGCCGTTTTGAATACGACGCAGCAGTTCCTTCATGGTTTTGCGCGTCTCAGCATTCACGATCTGGGGCCCGGCGATGTAATCGCCCCACTCAGCGGTATCGCTGATGGAATAGCGCATGTAGTTCAACCCGCCTTGATAAATCAAGTCCACGATCAGCTTCATCTCGTGGACACATTCGAAATATGCGGCTTCGGGCTGATAGCCAGCTTCGACGAGTGTGTCGAATCCCGCTTTAATGAGCGCACTGATCCCGCCACAGAGCACGGCCTGCTCGCCGAAGAGATCGGTCTCCGTTTCTTCGGTAAACGTCGTCTCCATCACGCCCGCACGCGTTCCACCAATCGCCTTGCCATACGACAGGGCAAGCTGCTTGGCCTTTCCCGTTGCGTCCTGATGAATCGCCAGCAGAGCCGGGGTTCCGCCTCCCTCGGTGAATACCTCTCGCACGCGATGTCCCGGCGCTTTGGGCGCGATCATAGTGACGTCAATATTTTTGGGCGGGTGAATCGTGCCGTACCGAATGTTGAAGCCGTGAGCAAACATCAGCATCTTTCCCGCGGTCAGATTCGGCGCGACCTCTTGTTCGTAGATTTTAGGCTGCGTCGTATCCGGGGCAAGCAACATGATGACGTCCGCCCAGGCGGCCGCATCACGGTTGGATTTCACCGTCAGGCCGGCGGCGGTGGCCTTCTGCCGCGACTTGCTTTCCGGATGAAGCCCAATGCAAACGGTGCAGCCGCTATCGCGTAAGTTCAGCGCGTGCGCGTGTCCTTGCGAACCGTATCCGATGATGGCGATTTTCTTGGCTTGAATCAGAGAAAGGTCTGCCGCATCGTCATGATAAATCCTTGCCATCTTTTTGCTCCTTGGCTTTCGGCCCGTGCCAACCGCACGGACACCGTAGTTTCAGACGGAGCCGGGGTGCTCCGCCTCAATCGCATGCGCGCTGCTCGCTTCGGGACCTGTCTTTCGCTCGTTTTGCCGGTCGTCACCTTCGGGCATTTTGGGCACGGAATCCTGCGCGCCGCGCCGCATGACCACCTGGCCCGTGCGCACCATCTCCACAATCCCAAAGGGACGAAGCACATCGACCAGAGCGTGGATTTTATCCTCTGCGCCGGTAATTTCAATGATTAACGAACGCGGCGCCAGATCCACGACGCGTGCGCGGAAAACGCGCACAAATTCCAAGAGCCGATGCCGTGTGGCTTCGGACGCCTCCACTTTGATCAGCGCCAGGCTGCGCGCGATGGTGGTGGCGTGCGTCACGTCTTCTACCGAGAGCACGTTCACCAGTTTGTAGATATTCGCTTCGACCCGGTGCGCAGCGCCTTCGCCAATCGACGAGACGATTGTCATCCGGGAAATATTGGGGCGCTCGGTGTGGCCCACGGTGAGTGATTCGATGTTGTAGCCGCGGCGGCGAAACAGCGAGGCAATGCGGTTGAGAACGCCTGGCTTGTTCTCCACATAAACAACGAACGTGTGCGTTTTTTCCCGCTCACTCATCCGTCGGCCTTTCCACCAGAGGAGTAGGCCGCCGGATCATGGCATGCAAATCGGCTCCGGCCGGAACCATGGGGTAAACTGAATCTTCCTGCTCGACACGGAAATCGATCAGCGCCGGGCCGGCGTGGAATCGCGCCGTATTCAGCGAGGGAATCACCTGCGAGCGCTGCGTGACCATCAGCCCTGGGATGCCGTACGCTTCAGCCAGCTTGACGAAATCAGGGCTCAGCAGCGGCGTTCCGGCGTAGCGGCCCTCGTAGAAAAACTCCTGCCATTGCCGGACCATTCCCAGATAGCCATTGTTGATGATGGCGATCTTGACGTTTATCTTTTCCTGAACGATGGTGGCAAGTTCGGCCATGGTCATCTGGAAACCGCCATCCCCGACCACAACCCACACTTCCGCGTCGGGCCGCGCGAATTTCGCACCGATACCCGCGGGCAAAGCGAATCCCATTGTCCCCAATCCGCCCGAAGTGATCAGCGAACGCGGCTTTTCGTGGTGATAATACTGCGCCTCCCACATCTGGTGCTGGCCGACATCGGTGACGATAACGGCGTCGCCCTTCGTCTCGCGCCAGAGATCGTTAATCACGTGCGCCGCATACAAGTGTCCGTTATCCGGCAGATTCTGAATGTCGCGGACAGCAGAATCTTTCTTGGAAAGATGGATCTGCGACCACCATTCGGAATGCCGGTTTGGATTCACCAGAGGAAGCAGGCGCTGCAGAACTTCGCGCAAATCCCCGATCAGCGGCACATCGGCTTTAACGTTCTTGTTGATCTCAGCGCGGTCGATCTCGATGTGGATCTTCCTCGCTTTTTGCGCGTAGGTATTGAGCTTGCCGGTGACGCGGTCATCAAAACGCATGCCGAGCGCGATCAACAGATCGGATTCCTGAATCGCCTGATTCACCCATGCCTCGCCGTGCATCCCCATCATTCCCAGATTTAGCGCATGCGAAGCCGGGAACGCCCCGAGTCCCAGCAGGGTAAGCGCGACGGGAATATCGGCGGTTTCGGCGAGGCGGCGCACCTCTTCCCCCGCGCCCGACAGGATGATGCCGTGGCCGGCAAGAATCACCGGACGCCGTGATTCGTTGATTAAAGCCGCAGCGTCGTTCAATTCTGCTGCAGAAGGAAAGAAAACAGGCACTTGCCGATGCGCCCGTGGTGCAGCGGCGTCCCAATCGAATTCGCAGGTACTGAGCTGCGCGTCTTTGGTGACGTCCACGAGCACGGGACCCGGACGGTCCGCCGCCGCAATTTCGAAGGCTTCGCGCAAGCTTGGCCCAACCTCATCGGCGCGCGTCACAAGATAATTATGTTTGGTGATCGGAATAGTGATGCCGGTAATGTCGACTTCCTGGAACGCATCGCTTCCGAGAACGCTGCTGCCCACCTGCCCGGTGATGCAGACAATTGGGGACGAATCCATCATGGCCGTAGCAATGCCGGTAACCATATTCGTCGCGCCCGGACCCGATGTCGCCAGCGCCACTCCGACTCTGCCACTTGCCCGCGCATAGCCGTCGGCCATATGCGTTGCGCCTTGTTCATGCCGCACGAGCACGTGATGAACGCGCGATTTCGTCAGCGCGTCATAAGTGGGCAGAATTGCGCCACCGGGGTACCCAAAGACGTATTCAACTCCGAGCCGCTCGAGACATTCCCAGATGATTTCGGCTCCTGTCATCTTTCGCGGCGCATCAGGCGCATCAAAACGCGCTTTATCGTTCATATCTGCTCATTTCCATGGTGAGTATCCGCTATAGATAACAAATTTCAGCAAGCGCGTCCAATTTATGTTTCTGCCGGACATTATAACTTGTGCTTATGCCTACCGGGTCGAATTGGCCGAGGCGCCTGCGGAGGGCAGGCTGAACCTCAGATGCCAACTGATTGTTACCCGCTCTTCTTCTTACGGAAATTACCCTTGGGAGAACGTCGTCGCGCCGAACGTTGGATCAACTGCCGAAATGCAAGCCGTCTTCCGTAACGATCCTGGCGCCTCCTCCGTCTAAGACATTGGCATAATATTCTCTGCTACACTGTGGGATAAAGCGGGCGTACCTCACCTGGTGAAGGTGGACGCGCCGTGTGGGGCCGTGGGGAGGAGTTTCGTTCAAGGCGCCTAGGGAAGTCCGGATCAAAATCAATTTAAGTCGCTCGAAGTTATCCACGTCGAGAGGGTCATGCACGAAAAAATTACAGAAGCTCCCACACGCTCGGAAATCGATCTGAACCTCCATCCAGATGATCCGAAGCATAGACCGACAAAGAAGCGGTCATCCGCTCGTGTCATCGGCATTCTGCTCGTGGTCGCTCTCGTCGCAGGGGGCTTTTTCATCTATCGCAGTACCCACAAGACTCCTACTACCGCGGCTGCCGGGCGTGGCCGCGGCGGCCGCAACGTAGGCGATCCGAACGCGAGTGTTCCCGTTGCGGTGACGGCGGCGCTGCGGCACGACCTGCCGGTTTATCTCGATGGACTTGGTTCCGTCGAGGCGTTCAACACGGTTACCGTGAAAAGCCGGGTTGACGGCGAGATGATGCAGGTGAATTTCAAGGAAGGCCAGGAAGTACATAAAGGCGACCTGCTTGCGACGATCGATCCTCGGCCATTCCAGGTAGCGCTGGCGCAGGCACAAGCCAATCTGGCCAAGGATCAAGCGCAACTTGCGGATGCAAAAGCGATCGCGGATCGCGATGCGCAACTGCTGAAAGACGGAATCATCCCGCAGCAACAATATGATACGCAGGTTGCACTCACCAATCAGATCCAGGCAGCGACCCAAGGGGATCAAGCGCAGATCGATAACGCAAAGCTGAATATCGATTACGCACACATCACCGCGCCGATTGATGGGCGTGTAGGGTTGCGGCTGGTCGATCCGGGCAACATCATCCATTCGTCCGATCCAAACGGGCTTTTGGTAATCACGCAGATGGAGCCAATCGCTGTCATTTTCACGCTCCCGGAAGACGCGCTGCAGATGGTAAACGGCCGTATGCGTTCCGGTGCGACCTTACCGGTGAAGGCTTTCAGCCGCGACAATGGCAGCCAGATCGCTTCCGGAACTCTGCTTACCATCGACAACCAAATTGATCAGACGACCGGTACGTTCCGATTAAAGGCCGTCTTCGATAATAAAGACCGCGCTTTGTGGCCGAATCAGTTCGTGAACGCGCGCCTGCTCATCGATACGAAGAGAAACGCGATCATTATTCCATCCGCTGCCGTACAGCGCGGTGACGAAGGTTCATTCGTTTATCGCATAAATCCATCAGACAACACCGCCGAAGTCGTGCCTGTGACTGTAGGAGTGACGCAGGACAATATTTCGCAAATTGAGAGCGGGTTGGCTGTTAACGATCTCGTGGTTACCGATGGGCAGGATCGGCTACGCGCGGGAGCGCGTGTCGATCCACGCCCTGACACGCGTTCCAACGGTCCAGCCAATGGTTCAGCCGGCACGCCGCCCCGGGTTCCCGATCCGCCAGCAGGCGCGTCCGGTTCCGCGCGACCTCAATTTCGCCCGCCCGCCACTTCTCCGTTCGGTGGGTCAAATTCCCAGCCGAACGCCCAATCGGGCAACTCGCAAGGATTCCGCCAGGGTAACGGTAACCGTCGCAGTCGGCAGCAATGAGTCCATCTCGTATATTTATTCTTCGTCCGGTAGCAACTACGCTACTGATGACGGCGGTGATGCTCGCCGGCATTGTGGCATATCAGCAGTTGCCGGTTTCAGCTCTGCCGCAGGTTGATTACCCGACAATTCAAGTGCTCACGTTCTATCCGGGCGCCGGGCCGAGCGTGATCGTCTCTTCGGTGACAGCACCGCTTGAGCGCCAATTCGGCCAGGTGCCAGGCCTGAAACAGATGACCTCCACCAGTACGTTTGGCGCTTCCCTGATCGTCCTGCAATTTGATCTTGATCAAAATATCGATGTCGAAGAGCAGCAGGTACAAGCTGCGATTAACGCCGGTGGAACATTCCTCCCAACCGACCTGCCTAATCCGCCGATTTACAGCAAGGTGAATCCGGCCGATGCGCCCATCCTGACCATGGCGCTGAGTTCAGACACAATGCCTCTGCAAAAAGTGGAGGATTTGGCCGACACTACGCTGGCACAAAAGATTTCACAACTTCCTGGGGTCGGCCTCGTAACCATCAGTGGCGGCCAGAAGCCCGCAGTTCGGGTACAGGCGAATCCCACTGCACTAGCCTCTTACGGCCTCAGTCTTGAGGACCTGCGCGTCGCATTAGCTAACGCGAACCAGGACCAGGCCAAAGGTAACATCGACGGGCCGCGACAGGCCTATACAATCGGCGCAAACGATCAGATCTTCAGCAGCGCGGAATACAAGCCGATCATCGTTGGTTACAAGAACGGCGCGCCCGTTCGCGTGCAGGACGTCGCCAATGTAATCGATAGCGTCGAAAACGCCAGCCAAGCTGCCTGGTTCAACGATACCCCGGCCGTCATTCTCAACATTCAGCGGCAACCTGGTGCGAACATCATTAACGTCGTTGACCGTATCGAAGCACTGTTGCCAACGCTCAGGGCTTCCCTGCCGCCTTCAGTTCAGGTTTCCATTCTCACCGACCGCACCACCACCATCCGCGCGTCGGTTAAAGATGTGCAATTCGAGTTAATGCTGACGGTGGCGCTAGTCGTCATGGTCATCTTCTTGTTTTTGCGCAATCTCTCGGCAACGACTATCCCTAGCGTTGCCGTTCCCTTGTCGATTGTCGGCACATTCGCCGCGATGTATCTGCTCGGATTTTCGCTTGACAACCTCTCGCTCATGGCGCTGACGATCTCTACGGGTTTCGTGGTCGATGACGCCATCGTCATGATCGAAAATATCGACCGTTATCTGGAAGACGGATATTCCCCTCTCGACGCGGCGCTCAAGGGTTCAGGCCAAATCGGTTTCACGATTATTTCGCTCACGGTTTCGCTGATTGCCGTTTTGATTCCGCTGCTGTTCATGGGCGACATCGTCGGACGGCTATTCCGAGAATTCGCTATAACGCTCAGCGTCACAATCCTGATTTCCGCTGCGGTTTCCCTGACGCTTACTCCGATGATGTGCGCGAAACTGCTGCGCCACCGCCCACTCGAAAGTCAGGGAACATTCTATCGTGTTTCAGAATGGGGCTGGCGCTGGGTGATCGATCGCTACGCCGGCAGCCTGCGTTTCGTCTTGCGGCACCAGACAGTCACGCTCCTGGTCACGCTCGGAACTTTGGTTTTGACCTTATACATGTATGTGGTCGTACCCAAGGGCTTTTTCCCGGTACAAGACACCGGCGTCATTCTCGGCATCTCTCAGGCGCCCGAGACGATCTCGTTCGAGGGTATGGCAGAAAAGCAGCGTCAGTTAGCCCGTGTGATTTTGCAAGATGCGGATGTGGTCAGCCTGTCCTCATTTATCGGCGTGGACGGCACGAACATGACACCGAATAGCGGGCGCATCCAGATCAACCTCAAGCCCCGCGACGAACGCACCTCGGATGTCACGCAGATCATCCGCCGCATTGCAGACAAAGCCCAATCGGTCGAGGGCATCACGTTGTACATGCAGGCCGTCCAGGATCTCACGGTGGAAGATCGCGTGAGCCGCACGCAATTCCAATACAGCCTGGAGGCCGCGGACCCGAACGAACTCGCGACCTGGGTGCCAAGACTAGTGCAGCGTTTACAGGCGCTGCCGGAACTGCGCGATGTCGCCACAGACCAGCAGAATCACGCGCTGGAAGAAGATCTCGTCGTGGATCGCGATACAGCTTCACGCTTGGGGATAACCACGGCTGCAATTGACAACACGCTCTACGACGCGTTTGGCCAGCGCCTGGTCTCCATAATGTTCACGCAGATCAACCAATATCATGTCGTATTGGAGGTCGCGCCCGAATTCCGGCAGAGCCCCGACGCGCTGAAGAGCCTGTATGTGAAATCGAGCAGCGGGCAACAGGTACCGCTGAGCGCATTTACGCACTTTGAACCAAATACAGCTTCGCTCATGCTGAATCATCAGGGCCAGTTCCCTTCGACAACGATTTCTTTCAATCTTGCTCCGGGCGCTTCCCTGGGTGATGCAGTTCGCGACATCGAAAACGTCGGGCGCGAAATCGGATTACCCGAGAGCGTGGCAGCAAGCTTCCAAGGAACAGCGGCGGCGTTTCGCAATTCGTTGGCGAACGAAAGCTGGCTGCTCCTGGCGGCAATCGTAACCGTCTATATCGTGCTGGGAGTCCTTTACGAAAGTTACATCCACCCGCTCACGATTCTCTCGACTCTGCCGTCAGCCGGGGTAGGCGCGATTCTAGCGCTTCAGATCTTTCATCTGGATTTGGGTGTAATTGCGCTGATTGGCATCATCCTCTTGATCGGTATCGTCAAAAAGAACGCCATCATGATGATCGACTTCGCTTTGGAAGCCGAACGAGGCGAACATCTGCCGCCCGATGAAGCCATCTATCAGGCTTGCTTGCTGCGGTTCCGGCCAATCATGATGACCACGATGGCGGCGCTGTTTGGCGCGTTGCCGCTGGCGCTGGGCCGCGGCACCGGTTCGGAATTACGCCAGCCACTCGGCATCTGCATTATCGGAGGCCTGCTGATCAGCCAATTGCTTACCCTATACACAACTCCGGTTGTGTATATCTGGTTCGACCGCCTGGCCAGCCGCTTGCATCGCGCGCAACCTGCACACGGCCACCTGGAAGCTCCGCAACCGGGCGATTAACGAATACGTCGTAGTTTCAGTTAGGCGAGCAATGGCAATCGCCACGCGATGAACATTTCAGCCCCATTCATTCGACGCCCCGTAGCCACCTCGCTGCTCACGGCTGCGCTGCTCCTTTCAGGGATCCTGGCGTATCGAATGCTGCCCGTCTCGCCCATGCCGAATGTCGTGTACCCGGTCATCTTTGTCCAGGCGGGTTTGCCTGGAGCAAGCCCGGAGACGATGGCCTCGGCCGTAGCCACTCCGCTGGAGCGCATGTTCGGCCGCATCGCCGGCATAACGCAGATGACCTCCTCGAGCCAACTTGGCTCGACGCAAATCGTGCTCGTTTTTGATCTCGGACGGAATATCGACGGAGCCGCACGTGACGTGCAATCGGCCATTAACGCGGCGCGAGGGCAATTGCCGCCCAATTTGCCAAGCAATCCCGGTTGGCGGAAGGTTAACCCGGCTGAGTCCGCCGTGATGGTGTTGAGCCTGACGTCTGACACGGCGACTCAGCCGCAGATGTATGACGTGGCCGACTCCATTCTGGCTCAGAAGATCGCACAGGTGGATGGCGTCGGGCTCGTAACGGTCGGCGGCAGTTCGCGTCCGGCCGTGCGTGCAGAGGTGAATCCCCTGCTGTTGAGTAAGCTCGGTTTGGGACTGGAAGACGTGCGCACGGCGCTGGCAGCAGCCAATGCCAATCGGCCCAAAGGCGCAGTCGCTGACAGCCGCAACATGTATATGCTGAATGACAATGACCAGCTTTTTCATGCGCAGGAATACGCGCCACTGATCATTGCTTATCGCAACGGCTCGCCTGTGCGTCTTTCCGACGTCGCCACCGTCGTGGACTCGGAAGAGAACATCCGCAACGCCGGCACGGTTAATGGTCAGCCTTCTGTTCTCTTGAATATTTACCGCCAGCCGGACGCAAATATCATCGATACGGTGGATGGGATCAGGGCCATCTTGCCGATGTTGCAGGCCTCCATTCCGCCATCGGTTCGTATCGGCGTCGCCCAGGACCGCTCCATCACAATTCGCGCCTCGGTCCACGATATCGAAGTCACACTGGTCATTTCGGTTCTGCTGGTGATTCTGGTCGTCTTTGCGTTTCTGCGAAGCGTCTGGGCCACCTCCATCCCGAGTATCGCGGTGCCTCTCTCGCTGGTCGGCACGTTCGGTGTGATGTATTTGTGCGGCTATACCATTGACAACCTGTCGCTGATGGCCCTAACGATCTCCACCGGCTTCGTGGTGGACGATGCCATTGTGGTCGTGGAAAACATCACGCGCTACGTCGAGAAGGGAATGGGATCCATCGAAGCGGCGCTCGAAGGCTCGCGTGAAATTGGCTTCACCGTGTTGTCCATGAGCACGTCCCTGATCGCCGTCTTCATCCCCATTCTCTTGATGGGTGGCATTGTCGGCCGCATGTTCCGCGAATTCGCCGCCACCCTCAGTGTCGCCGTAGCGATCTCGATGGTGGTTTCGCTTACCACCACGCCCGCCATGTGCGCGAGGCTACTGAGATCAGAGAAGGGCCACAAACACAATCGGCTGTACCGGCTCAGCGAAACCCTCTTCGACCATCTTTACCAGGCCTACGCCGAAAGCCTGCAGTGGGTTTTGCGCAATCAGCCTTTGGTTCTTGGAATCACAGGCGCAACGGTTTGCCTCGCGGTCTACCTCTACATCATCGTTCCCAAGGGCTTCTTCCCGTTGCAGGACAACGGCCGCATTTTCGGTCAGGCTCGCGCCGGCGAAGATGTCTCGTTTCAGGCCATGCGGCAGAAGTTCGATCAGTATGTCAAGATCGTTCGGGCCGATCCCGCTGTAGACAACATCAATGGCTTTACCGGCGGCCGCGCAGTAAATACCGCCAACTTCAATATCACGCTGAAGCCTCTTTCAGAGCGGAAAGTCAGCGCGTTCCAGGTCGTAAACCGGCTGCGTCCAAAGCTGGCTGCCATTCCCGGGGCCACATTATTTCTGCAGCCTGCCCAAGAAATCCAGATCGGCGGTCGGCTCGGCAACGCTTCGTACCAATACACGTTGATCGCGGATAATTTGAAGGACCTTCTCTACTGGGCGCCGCTGCTCGAATCGCGGTTAAAACGCGTGCGTATCCTCCAGGATGTAAACACGGATTTGCAGAATCGTGGCCTCTCGACCAACCTCGTCATCGACCGCGACACCGCCAGCAGGCTGGGAGTCTCTGCCAGCGCGATCGACAATATCCTGTACGACGCCTTCGGTCAGCGCCAGGTCTCCGTCATGTACGAAGGCATCAACCAGTATCACGTCGTTATGGAAGTCGATCCCAAATTCCAGCAGGATCCCGCGGCACTTAACAATATTTACGTCCCATCGAACAAGGGCCAGCCCGTCCCGCTGAGCGCATTCAGCCATCTGGGACAAGGTAATACCTATCTGCAGGTCAACCATCAGGGCGTTTTCCCGGCGGTGACTATCACATTCAACCTCGATCCCAGCGTTCCTCTGGGGGAAGCCGTAGCTCAGATTGACGCTGTTGAACGGCAAATCGGCATGCCGTCAAGCATCCACGCCGGCTTTCAGGGCACGGCGCAAGCCTTTCAGGATTCGCTCTCCACCGAGCCCCTTCTGATTCTTGCCGCGCTCGCGACTGTTTATATCGTGCTCGGAATCCTGTACGAGAATTTTGTCCACCCCCTGACGATTCTCTCCACACTTCCGTCGGCCGGCGTGGGAGCGTTACTTGCGATCCTGATTACGAACAGTCAGCTCGATATAATCGCCTTGATTGGAATCATCCTACTGATCGGTATCGTCAAGAAAAATGCCATTCTGATGATCGATTTCGCCATTCAGGCCGAGCGCAACGAAGGCAACAGCCCGGAGCAGTCCATCTATCAAGCCTGCTTGCTGCGTTTCCGTCCCATCATGATGACCACAATGGCCGCGCTTTTGGGAGCCGTTCCCATCGCCATCAGCACCGGTAATGGCGCCGAAGTGCGCCGCCCGCTGGGCATCGCCATCTGCGGCGGCCTTGTCGTCAGCCAGATGCTTACGCTGTACACGACACCGGTCGTGTACCTGTACCTCGATCGCTTCCGCGCCTGGGCCAGTGGCGGCAAGCGGTTGCGCCGCATCGAGGCCCCTGAACCCGTCCCCCACGGCCACTCCGCCGATTAGGCGTTAGCGCTCTGCGGTGGCTATACACAAGCTTGACGCCGCCGCCGCGAGCCATTTTATCAACGATACAGGCGGCGCAATGCAGAGGCTGAAAGGGCGTGTCCCGCTCGACTGAACTCCGAGGTTTAGCTCGACTAAGCATTTTCATGGTGACGAGCGCGAAAGTCCGACTTACGCCGGCGCCACAGAAGATATCCGAGCAGCAATAGTCCTCCCGCGACCGCCCAACTCGCCTTCTCGATGTAGCCGAGGAGAGTGTCGAATTCATTCGCGAACGCATACCCGGCGAAAGAGATTGCGGTGACCCATACAGCGGCGCCCAGCAAATTGAATTTCAGGAATTCACCCCACTCCATGCCAAGGCTACCGGCCAGAGGACCGAAAACAGTCCTGAGGCCGAAGATAAAACGCGCGAAGAAGACCGTCCTTCCACCGTGCCGCCGAAGGAGTTCACGTGCAACGTTGATATCTTCGGATTCGAGGTGCAAGAGCTTGCGAATCCATCGAATGATCACGGCGCCAAAATGCCGACCTAAGAGGAATCCGATGTTATCCCCCATAGTACTGGTGGCGATGCCTGTCAGAATGACCCATTGCAACTGCAGGCCAGAATTCTTATGCGCGAGAAAACTCGCAAACATCAAAACTGTTTCACCCGGAACAGGCACACCAGCGCTTTCGGCAAAAAGTCCCAGGCTTACCGCCCAGTAGCCCCATGACACGAGCAACTCGCGAACCGTGTGGTACAGCCACTGCATGACTTTCCCAAGCGCGAACGAGCGACTTTGCGAAGGTAATCTCGCATGGCTTCCAGGGCGCGGTTCCATAGTTCGTGTTGTCGGCAGGAGGGTCAATCGGGAGTTAGTTGTGACATTGGGAGGGCGACGTACGCTGTCATCAGACACGCTAAAGCCATTCCTGTATGTATGTGCGCGCAATTCGCCGCCAGCAAAAAATGGCCGAGCATCTTACGGCGCTGCATACAAGAGCAATAGGATTTCCAAATTCGCGGCGGAGGAACAGATGTATGAGTACGTGAGGCGCGTGTCAGCCGCAAGTAGCCGCAAGAGGTTGCGAACTAAATGACCGGAAGCCAACCGAGTGACCGCGATCTGGCGAAGATTCGGCCGCGTGCGGACACAATTCAACTGAGCCGTGGGAGAACGGCTTTCGTGAGTGATCAAAGCGGTGTGATCCACGCAGAAGAGCCGATCCACGGACTGTGTTTGTATGAAACGCGAGTCCTTTCGGGTTATCGGTGGCTGATCAATGGCCAAACACCTGAATTCAGCTGCGGTTCAAACATTTTTCAGGCGTCATGGATGGGCTACTACATCCAGGCTCCCAAAAACTGCAAAGAAACGCCCACCGGCGAATGTAATCCGCTGCAGGAGACGGTGGAGCTTCGCCTAAAACGCGCGGTGGGTGAAGGGATGCACGAGGATGTGCAGCTGACAAATCACACGCAGATCGCGACCACAGTAAAACTTGAGCTCGAATTCAAACATCAGTTCGTTTCTCGAGAAGAAGTGAAGAACGGTCGAAAACAGCACGGGCAGCTCGAATCAGAGTGGTCGAAACCGCAACCTAACGTGTGGGAGCTGATGACAGAGTACCGGGCGGAGAATCACTACAACCATCAGGGCAACGAGGGCACGGCCAAACTCCACCGCGGCATCAAACTGCGGATCGAGAACACAACCTCAGCTCCGGAATATTCCGATAACCGGATTTGCTTCCACGTGAAGCTCGAGGCGCATGGCAAATGGCGCGACTGCCTGAGCTGGCTTGGGTATATAGAGGGAAGGCTGCTGCCGCTCGCGGCGGATTGTCCCCTGATCCATTCGGGCGCCAGTGAATGGGATGAGCGTCGCATTCGGTTCTTCAATTCCGCAACTGTCACAACCGTTCCGCATGCAGACGATCTGACTTCGGTTGTGAATCGCGTACTCCGCCGGGCGCGAGTTGACCTGGGCGATCTGCGATTGTATGACCTGGATGGTCCAGGCGGGTTTACTGTGGCCGCCGGAGTTCCGACGTACATGGAGCTCTTCGGCCGCGATACGGAAGCCGCTTCGTGGCAAGCGTCGATGCTCAGCCAGAAATTGATGCGCGGCACACTCGACGTACTGAGCAAACTGCCCGCGAGTGAAAAGAGCGACTGGCGCGACGCGGAACCCGGCCGCATTCCTAACGAAATGCATACCGATCCGCTGGCCGTGTTGAACTACAGTCCGCAGGCGCTGTACTTCGGTTCGGTTTCGAGCTGCTTTTTGTTTCCGATTTGCCTTGCGGAGTTCTGGCATTGGACGGGCGATTTGAATTGTATTCGAGGGTATGTGGATGCCGCCATGGGTTCGCTAAAGTGGGCAGATACCTATAGCCTCGATTCAACTCATTTTTATCGATATCAGACTCACTCCGAGCAGGGAATAAAGAACCAAGGCTGGAAAGATTCCAAGGATGCCATTGTGTATCCGGATGGTTCGCAGGCGGAGACGCCCATCGGCACGTGCGAGATGCAAGCGTTTATGTATGTGGCTAAATTACATTTTTCCGAAGTGCTGTGGTGGCTGGGAGAAACGGACGCGGCACGTCGGCTGTATCAAGAAGCGGAAGAGCTCAAAAGCAGGTTCAATGAAAAATTCTGGATGGAAGAAGAGGGGTATTATGCGCTGGGCATCGATTCGAAAGGGAACTGATTCGTTCCATTGCATCAGACGCCGGCCACTGCTTGTTAGCCGGAATTGCAGACGAAAACCGCGTGAACCGCGTCGCCAGACGTATGATGCGCGAGGACCTGTTTTCTGGCTGGGGCATCCGAACTCTTTCGGCTGAACACCCGGCGTATAACCCATTCTCCTACCATCGAGGTTCCGTGTGGCCGGTGACCAATGCGGGATTTGTACTCGCCTTTGCCCGGTATGGGCTACATGGAGAGATGCATCAACTTACGAAGGCAATCTTTGAAGCTGCCAGCCTATTCGATTACGACCGCTTGCCCGAGGTTTTCGGCGGCCACCAGCGTATGCCCGATCAACCGTTTCCTGGGCTTTATACGCAAGCGAATTGGCCTCAGGCCTGGTCAGCATCGGCGGCATTTACGATATTGCAAGCACTCGTTGGAATTTATCCTTATGCGCCAGCGGACGTTTTGTTTCTGGATCCCCGCCTGCCTGATTGGCTGCCGGACATTACGGTGCAACGGCTTCACATCGGCAAAGCCCTTGTCAGCTTGAGATTTTTCCGAACAGCAAATGGGTTGACGGAGTATCAAGTGCTGGAGTTGCAAGGCCCACTCCACATCATCCGCCAGCCCAGTCCGTGGTCACTGACATCAGGATGGGCAGAGCGTATAAAGGACGCGGTAACGAGCCTCTTGCCTCGCCCACACACCCGTTCGGCTTAGTGCCTACATCCGCGGGTGCCGATCAATTCCCGCCTGTGTGGTTGGCGTTGTGAATGACGGCCCTCCTCGTCGGCAAACGCGCGCCAGCGCCCCGTTTCTTAAGGTACAACCATCTGAGGTACCTCATCCGGACCGTTCTCCAGCAATGATTCCAGCGTCGGGATGTCCACTGCCCGTTCCAGGCGCCCCATGACGATAGTTGCAAGCGAGTTACCGAGTACGTTCACAGGTACGAATGCGGACGACAACAAACTATGTACCCCAAGGATGAGCGCTATGCCTGCGACGGGGATTGTCCCGGTGGCGGAGAGCGTCGTCGCAAGGACAACAATTGCCGATCCGGCGACGCCAGCGCCGCCTTTTGAGGTAAACAACATCGTTGCGAGTAGCGCCAACTGCTGCCCTATCGACAAGTGAATGTCGCCAGCCTGCGCGAGAAACACAGATACCGTCGCCCAGTAGAGACAGGTTCCATCGTGATTGAATGAGTAACCCGCTGGCAGCACGAGAGCGACGACGGACTCCTCCACGCCCAGTTGCTCCAGTTTACTGATCAGTTGTGGAAACACAGATTCACCTGAACTGGTTCCGACAACGATCATCAATTCGGCGGCCAAATAGCGAATCAACCGCAAAATGTTGACGCCAACAGCCCATGCAATCGGAGTTAGTACCATAGCGATGAAGAGCAAACAGCAGACGTAAAACTCGCCCACCAATTTGCCTAGAGCCAGAAGAGACGACGGTCCGAATTTGCCGATGGTAAATGCGATGGCTCCGAAAGCCCCAATAGGAGCAATCGACATGACAAAGGCAATCATCTTGAACAATACCTGCGCGACCATGTGAATGCCATTGACCAGAGGTTTGCCCTTCGAACCTAAGCCGAGTAACGCGAACGCGAACAGCAAAGAGAAGAACAGCACCGGAATGACTTCGCCTTCCGAGAAGGCTCCCACGGCGCTCGTTGGCACCAAGCTGAGGAGAAATTCGGCAAACGTTAGCGCTTTTACAGGCGCCTGCACACCGGGGTCGCCAAGATTGCTGAATACCATGTGGATACCGGCGCCGGGCTTCCACAAATTAACGAGCAAGAGACCAAGCACGAGGGCAACAGTAGTCACAACTTCGAAATAAATGAGGGATTTGATGGCCAGCCGGCCGACCCTCTTGGCTTCGCCAACGCTGGCGATCCCGTGCACGACTGTACAGAAGATGATCGGCGCTACGAGCATGCGGATCAGCTTGATGAACAAGTCGCCGAGCGGCTTCAGAGTCTGGGCAAATTGCGGCGCCACGTAGCCCAGGATTACACCTAAGATCATGCCAATGAGGATCTGAAACGAGAGATGTTTATACCAAGGCCGGCGGTTTCTGCTCACCGCGACGCGGTTGACTTCGGAAATGATTGTATTTGCAGCCGGCATTTCGCGGAAGACTCAATCTAGCCGACAAGTGACGTCGTCGAACAGTTCGTCCACCGAGAAGCGATGGGGTATCAAGCCCTGTCGTTGAGAATAATCAATGATCGTTTCGAGCGACTCACGCACCGCCTGAACACCGAATCTCACGCCGCCGCCCTTCGCGGTATCGCCGGCCGCGCTCTGTTTAAGCATGCGATAAACTTCGCGAACAACATCCGGGCGACTCTGCGAAATTGAGTTCTTGACCACCATCATGTGATTAATGGGAACACCGCCGTGCGTCTCGGCCCAACGGGTGGCAACGTCTGTCGCATTCGGGATGAGCGGCTTAAGCGGCGTTCCTTGCGGATTTTCACTTCCGAAAATGGCCGCATCGATCTCGCCATCGAGGAGCATTTGCAGCAAATCCTTGCCTTCGGGCGCGCGTTGTACCCAGGGTGGATCTGTAAACTCAGCGACGTGCGGCTCTTCAAACGTAATCCAATGCATGCGCCGGAAGTCGACGCCGTAATCTTCTTGTAAGAAGCCTCGAACCCACGCACCGGTCGTTTGCGTATATGCGCGAACACCAACCCTTCTGCCGTGAAGATCCCCAGGATTGAGATGACCGCGCTCGGGATTGTAGAAGATGGTGTGATGCTGGCCGCGGGCGACTATTACCGCAGGCATCAAAACATATCCCTTTCTGTACGCTTTGGCTTGCAGGAACGTGGCGATGGCAAGTTCGGCCAAGTCGAATTTCTGCTCCCGCACGACGGCCTTGAATAACTTATTAGCGGTTTTGACTTCGGCAAAAGCAAGCTCTACAAGTGGCGATCGCACGATCCCAGCTTTCAACGCGCTAGTATTTCGATATTGCGCCAAAAGTGTCTGCAGGGTCAGTACCGGTTTTGTTTGGGGCATTTTAATTTCGAGCAAACGCGGGGTACAGGGTCTGCGCTGTTTTGAAAAAGATCCAGTCGCGGTCCTCGGCCGACAGCATCGAAAGACCGGCCTGCGAACGTTTCAGCAGGTCCGGAAGCGTTCCTTCAGATGTGGGATAGTTCGAGCCCCAGGCAATGCGCGAAGCTCCGAATTTGGAGATCAGGAGGGGGAAGAAGGTCGCATGGGTGGCCTTTCCGTTTTCGGCTTCCACGACTGTGCGCGGCGTCAGTTTTAGATACAGGTTCTTATAAACCGCCAAACGAAAAAGATCGGCGGCGCTGTTGTAAGGAAGCCCGTCTGACAGGCTTGGCTTTGCCAGGTGATCGAGAAGGACGGATACTTTCGGAAAACGCTCCAGCATATGAACGAGCTGCGGAACCGCTTTGATCGTCATCTGCATACACACGGGGAGTCCAAGTGCACTGGCACATTCCCAAGCGGGGAAGGAGCGTGGGTCGTCAACCCACTCCGCTTGATTCGGCATGGTGCTGCCTGCGGTGAACAAACGCAGTCCCGTCAGCTTACGTCCGACCCAATAGCGGATCTTTTCGGGAGCGTCCGGCGCGAGTACGTCCACAGAAAAAACACCGGTGAATCGGTCCGGATGAGCCGCGACCGCATCGGCCACGTACGAATTATCGTGGCCGTAGCAGGTGGAAGCCTGCACGAGAGCCGATTTTGTAATTCGGGCCCGGTCCATGGCAGCGATCATCTGTTCAGCGGTCACGGGCCTTTCCCGAGACCAATCCGATTTGTGACCGCCAAGCGGCGCGTTCGGATAGCGGGCTGTATCGGCACTAATGACGTGAGCGTGAGTATCGATAATCATCGATCATCGCCCGGTTGAGATCGTCCCTGGCAAAGAGCACATGTGCTTTAGACTTCATCTTTATATCGCATGAAAGGCGTTCCATTGTAGCTGCTTCCGAAGAAATTCCTCACAAGAACACGCACGTGTGCTTTTCTCAATGCATGT
>Ga0070741_10001251_pt1 | contig 79628 bp, 60 predicted proteins | sample Coa_R1_4_FD_66440 | JGI IMG/M metagenome (GOLD analysis project Ga0070741, IMG submission 66440) | Surface soil microbial communities from Centralia Pennsylvania, which are recovering from an underground coalmine fire - Coalmine... | ecosystem: Environmental > Terrestrial > Soil > Unclassified ...
CCGTCCCTCCCCCTGAACCCCCTCCGGAACGCAGCCGTCGGGCGAGCGAGCCCCAGGAGCTCGTCGCCCGACGGCGTCGCAGCGAAAAAAACTTCTGGATTTTCAAGACCGTATCTCCGCGGAAGAGGAGAGGGACGCGGCCGAGCATTGGAGGATGGATTATGGAGGGTGGCGGGGGAATGGGGTGCGGAGGCGGGTGGGGGCGATTACAACGCTTTATGGAAAGGCTCGGACGGTTTTCCGGCGAGACATGTCTCGCCGGAAAAAAGCTGTGACATGTCACAGCACTCCAAGGCGCCCTGCGGACAGGCGGTTTCACAACTGCTTGAGGGGGCGGGGGAACCTTGGTAGGCTCGCGCCCATGGGTGACCCGACGACAGCGACGAACCAGCCGTTCATTCCGGCGGTGGATTATCTGTCGCCGTTGTCGAGGGAGTCGCTGGTGCTGCTGGCGGTGCCGGGATTGTATTGTCTGATGGTGGTGCTGGGGCGGCGGTTGAAGCGGCAGCACGGGGTCCGACTGGGTTATCTCTATCATCTCTTCTCACTTTCACTTGCGGTGTGGGCGGCGGAACACCTGTTCGACGTAAGAATGTCGTATCGCCGCGAGTTGGGGGTGTTGACCACGGTGTTGGGCGCCTTGTTTTTAATCGCGCTGGTGGATCGTTACGTGTGGGAGTTGTATTTCCAGCAGCGGCACCGGGTGAAGGTGCCGAAATTCCTGAGCGATCTCGTGCGGTTGGTCATCGTCGTGGTGGCGATCTTTGTTGTGCTGCAATTCGGCTACGGGCACACGGTGAAGGAGTTGCTGATCGCGCCCGGCATTGCGGCGGTGGTGATCGGGCTGGCGATGCAGGACTTGATGGGGAACATCATTTCCGGCGTGGCGTTGCAGGTGGGGAAACCGTTTCAGCACGGCGACTGGCTGCTGGTGGATAACAAGTACGCGGAGGTGATAGAGATCAACTGGCGCTCGACGCGGATGCGGACGGTGGACGCGATTTCGATCGAGATTCCGAATCGGGACCTGGCCAAGCAGACGATCGTGAATTTGAATCTGCCGACCCGGCTGCATGCGATGCGGCTGTCGGTGAACGTGGATTATTCGGCGCCGCCGACGCGGGTGAAGGCGGTGCTGCTGCACGCGACGTCGAATGCCAAGGGCGTGATGCCGGAACCGAAACCGCAGGTGTATCTGAGGAACTTCGGGGATTACGCGGTGGAGTACGAGATCAAGTTCTGGATCGACGATTATGCGTCGTATTACGAAATCTGCGACGGGATCCGAACCAACATCTGGTACAGCCTGCAGCGGCACGGGATCCGGATACCGTATCCGGTGCGGACGGTGCAATTGGAGCGGCCGGCGCGCAACCGGCAGCAGGAGGTGCAGACCGCGGCGCGGATGATGTTGCGGCAGCAGCCGTTGTTCAAGTGCCTGAGCGACGATCAACTCGATGCGATGCTGCCGCGGGGGCGCGCGGTTCATTTCGGCGGGGGCGAGACCATCATCGCGCAGGGGGACAAGGGGGATTCGATGTTCATCCTGGTGGACGGCGAGGCGAACGTGCTGGTGAAGCGGGACGGTATGCCGATGCAGGTGGCGGCACTCGGGGTGGGAGATTGTTTTGGCGAGATGTCGCTGCTGACCGGTGAGCGGCGGAGCGCGACGGTGATTGCGAAGACGGATTGCGAGGTGGTGGAGATCGGCAAGGCGGTGCTGGCGGCGAGCCTGAAGGAACATCCGGATCTGCTGAACAAATTGAGCGAGCTGCTGGCGCGGCGGCAGATGGAGAATGAGGGATTGCTGGCGGCCAAGGCGCAGGGCGGAGGAACAGAAACGAGGAAGGCTTACCAGGCGACATTCGTGGACAGGCTGCGCCTGTTCTTCGAGTTATAAGTGAGCGCTGCCAAATTCCAATCCGGCGGCGGGAAAGGGCGGGCGAACGGGCTGTACTGGTGCCTCGCGCTGGCCATGGTGCTGCTGGCGATCTGGCTTTGGTGGAAGTCGGAGAAAACCGCGCAGCGAAAGAAGGCGGCGCTGGAAGCGGTTGCGGCGCAGAAGGCGAAGGCCCGTCCGGTCCGGGTGCGGCCGCAGGTGGACTTGACGAGTCCGACGGCAACGGGCTGGCCGCGGCCGGTTCAGAATCTATTTGAGGCCCAGGTCGCGTTGATCGGGGAGGGGATATCGCCGGGATCGCTGGACGGCGTGAAGGGGAGCCAGACGCGCGCGGCGTTGGCGGCATTTCAGTGGAAGGAACACCTGCCGGCAACCGGCGAACTGGACGACGCGACGCGCGCGAAGCTGCAGTTGGAGGAATCGCCTTACACAAATTATCTCGTTACAAGTAACGACCTGGCCCGGTTGCAGCCGCTGGCGACGACGTGGCTGGGGAAATCGCAGCAGACGGCGTTGGATTTCGAAACGATCCTGGAGGAAGTGGCGGAGAAAACGATGTCGCATCCGAACCTGATCCGGCGGCTGAATCCGGCGGCCAACTGGACGAACATGATGGCGGGAACTTCGTTGATAGTGCCGAACGTGAGCTATCCGGACCCGGACGGGAAGGCGGCGTTTCTCGTCATTCACCTGGCGAGCCGGACACTGGAGGCGTTTGACGATGCGACGAACCTGCTGGTGCACTTTCCGTGCAGCATCGCGCAGCGTGTGGAGAAGAGGCCGGTGGGCGAGTTGCACGTGGCCGTGCTGGCGCCGAACCCGAATTACACTTTTGATCCGGACGTTTTCCCGGAGTCGGCGGAGGCGAAGGAACTGGGGCGCAAATTGATTCTGCCGCCCGGGCCGAACAATCCGGTGGGCGTGGCGTGGATTGGGCTGGATCGCCCGGGCTATGGAATACACGGCACGCCGCGGCCGGAGGACGTGGGGCGGACGGAATCGCACGGTTGTTTCCGGCTGGCGAACTGGAACGCGGAGTATCTGCTCAACCTGGTGACGGTGGGCACGCCGGTTTACGTGCTGGAGTGAACGGCGATGGCTGCGAAGTTCACGTTTGATCTGGAGAGCCAGGACCGGCGCCGGGACCTGCCACGACGGCTCATTTTGGGCCAGCAGGACACGGAGACGATCACGCATGTGGCGTTGAAATTCATTGCGTTCCTGATGTTCTTTCGCGAGCGGTTGCAGATCGAAACGAACCTGCGCATGGACGCGATCCCGTTCGTGCCGGACCTGGTGCAACTGGATTATGAACTGCGGCCGCGGTTGTGGGTGGAGTGCGGCGAATGCGGCGTGAACAAATTGCGCAAGCTCGCGGTGAAGATTCCCGACGCGGAAATCTGGATTGTGAAACGTTCGCGGCCGTCGGCCGAGCATCTGGCTGAGGCGATGGCGAAGGAGGAATTGCGTCCCGGCCGATACCAGATCGTGGCGCTGGACGCCGGGATGGTGGAGGAGTTTTGCGGATTGCTGGAGCCAAAGAACGAGATGCTGTGGGTCGGCTGCGAGTGGGACCCGGCGAATCTGCAGTTTGATTTCAACGGTCTCTGGTTCGACGCGCCGTTCGCCGTATTGCGGCATTGAGCGCAATGAGTTCACGATGATAACCGGACAGTCAGCGAATGGCGGGGCGATCGGCGCGACGCGCAAGGAGCGGTCGTGGGTCGCGCTGCTGTGCGCGGCGGCGGCGTTGCGCGTGTTCATTTACTGCGCGGCCTTTCCGGTGTTCTGCAACGTGGACGAGATATTCCACTACGCGCTCGTGACGGAGTACTCGCACGGGCAGCCTCCCCGGCGCGGGGAATTGTTATTGGCCGAGGCCGCCCACGCGATTGCGTACCAGGGAACGCCGGAGTACGCGAAGGCACCGGACGCGTATGCGACCGGGCGGTTCCCGCAACCGCCGTGGACATTGCCGACCGCGGAGGCACGGGATGCGGCGAGCGGGATCTATGCGGCACGCTGGGGGCAGAAGCCGAATCACGAGGCGTCGCAGGCGCCGCTTTATTATTGGGTGGCGGGAGCATGGCTGGCGCTGGGGCGGATGTGGATTTCCGGAGAAGGGATGCTGCCGTATTGGGTGCGGTTCCTGAATGTGTTTGTTGCCGCGGCGCTGGTGTGGCTGGCGTACGTTGCGGCGCGGATGATCTTTCCGGAGCGCGGGTGGTTGAGGATCGGCGCGCCGGCCATGATGGCGTTCTTCCCGCAGGCAGCTTTGTACACAATCCAAAGCGACGTGCTTTCGCCGCTGTGTTTTGGCCTGGCGTTTGTGGGAATGGCAAAACTGTTTCGGGATGAAGCGCCGGGAAGATGGATCGCCTCGATGACAGGCCTGGCGCTGGCGGCCACGTGCCTGGTGAAGGTTTCCAATGCGCCGTTGCTGCTTCCAGCACTGACAGGCATGGGATGGATCGCGGCACGCCGCGCGAAGGGGGGCAAGCTGCGGAGCGCGTGGCCTGCATTCGCGTTATTCGCAGTGATCGCGCTGGCGCCGGTGGTGTTGTGGATGGCGTGGAACAGGTATGTTTACGGCGATTTGACCGGCTCGAACCAGAAGATGGCGATACTTGGCTGGACGCGGAAGCCGTTCGGAGAATGGTGGAACCATCCGATATTCACGGCGCGCGGTTTCGGCACCTTCATAAGCGAGTTGCTGTCGAGTTTCTGGCGCGGTGAACTGGTGTGGTGGGGGAGGACGTTGCGCTGGCCGGGTGTGGATGCTCTTTATTGGATGTCGTCGGTGGCGCTGATCGGGCTTGGAGCGGCGAGCCTTTTGAGAGGCGGCGGGGAAATGGAGCCGTGGCGTCGGCGGACGTTATGGCTGGGGTTCTGGAGCTTTGTTATCCTGGTGGGATTCCTCGGATTGATTTCCACGATGTTCGATTTCGGTCCGTGCGTGAATCCTTCGCGCGAGCATCCCTACTTCACTTCGGGGCGGTTGTTGAGCCCCGTGATGATTCCGTTTCTCCTGTTGTATTTGCGCGGAATGGATTGGGCCTTTGGCCGCGTGAAATGGCGGCGGGCGGCCCCGGGTGTTCTGGCTGTTTTGATCACGGTGATCACAGCTTCGGAAATCGTGATCAACCTGCCGCCGTTCTCGAGCCAGTATAATTTGATTCACCGGCTGGCCCGGGGAGATCAGTAGGAGGGATATTTGCGGTCGTCGAAAACCGTCACGTGATTCTTCGGCTGGCCGGTGTCGGCGGACAATTGGTCGAGGCCGGCGTTAATCTGGTTGATGTCCTTCAAGGTCACCTCGCCGATCAGGGATTGGCATATTCCGGCGAGATAAAGCTGGCGATCAATCACGAAACACCGCGCGCTGCCGCTGTCACCGCCGACCACGGCCTGCCCGGGAACCGCCCAACTCCAGCCGGACAACCAGAGGCTGTGATCAAAATGCCCGATGACGCCGGGCACGGAAAATCCTGCGTCGCCGGCCCACGCCTGCCAGAATTGATTGAAAAGAATCATGGGCAGACTGTGGACGGGAACATGGGAATCCTCCGTGCGGCGGAGCATGCCGATCTTGTGGGCAAGAGTGTCGTCGCTGATCAGCGGCATGGGGGTGATGGGGACCGGCGCGTCGAGGATGCACGCGCGGAGATGGTCGCCGATCGCAACGGTGCCGAGCGACCTGCGCCAATAGGTGATGTTGTTGGTTCCGACGAAACAGACCATCACGTTACTGCCGCAGCCGCGCATGTGCTCGACCGTGAGGCAATGCCGGGGCGTTACCAGCGCGAGCTGCATCTGGTATGGGAAAACATTGAGGGCCTCCAGGCCCGCGACGCCGTTGAGCCAGAAGCCGGCGTTGCGCTGGTAAGTCCAGTTCGTCCACTTGGGGTCGGGCGGCGGCTTGCCGAAGTCATATTGCATCGGGGAAGAGAACGCGGAATATCCCGGGCTCTTGGGAGGCAGGGGACTCTGGCCATTGGTCAGCGCCAGCGAAGAGCGCAGAATGTCAGCCGCCAATGAACCGGGCGCGAGCGAAAGGAGCTCATGGACGGATCCGTCGCCCGAGAATTCGTCGAGCCGACCGGAAGCGATCAGATTGGTGGATTGACCAAGATTGTTCGTGAGCGTGGCGGAGATTTGAGCAGTCCCGGAGGCGACGAAGGCAAGATAAGTGCCGTTGGTGACATATGTGACGGAGGGTGTCAGGCTTTGCACACCCGCCAGAACCCAGTTCGAATTGCCGCTGTGGATCGAGAGCTGGCGGCCGAGCACCGAGCCGGAAATCTTCATCTCGCGCTCCGTCACCTCGAACACCGTATTGGTCGAGAAGGATTGTGTGCCCTGGTTGAGGATTCGCGGGTGAGCGTTGGAGAAGACGAGCGAAGGCGGGGGCATTTGTGGTTCCGCACCCATTGCAACCGCAAGCATGAGACCGAGCATCATTTAATTCGGACGCCAGCCTCGCACGAGTTCCGGGAAACGGCAATCTTCGCAAATCGAATTTGAATGATCGCAGAAATCGCGGACGATTTGCAGCAGACCCTGCTGCGCGGCCGCGCCGGGCAGCGCGCGGGAGCCGGCACCGCCCAGGAGCCGGCGGCGGGCGAGGCGCAGGACGCTGTTGTCCTCGGCCGCTGGCCAATGAAAGAACCGGTGCTCCGCGACCCGGCGCAGCGAATCGTTTCCGCCCTCCACCGACCGGACCCAGAACCAGGGCAGGATGACGTTGATGGCGAGATCGGTGATGCGCGTCGCGCCGAGAAGCGGTTGGGACCTGGGCATTCGCGGAGAACGAAGCGTCCAATGCCAGGACCAGAAATCATCCTGTGCGACGCGCATGGCTTGTTCCAGGGTTGACACCAGCCGTTTGTCGGGGATTTCGCTGGTGAACCATTTTTCGAGCCGCGGCAGGAGGTCTCCGGTGGCGAGCCAATGGGACGCGAGCGCGATGCGGCGTTGCGGATTATTGGCCGGACGCAGGCTGCTGAGCCGCCATGCTTCGCGGGGCAGAACCCAGGCGCTGAACTTGTCGCGTTCGCGCCACCAATGGTCCCACACCTGGCGAAGATAATTGTCCGTGGCGGCTTGTGTGCGCGTGAGCTGGTCGGGAAGCAGCCCGCTCAACCCGAGGAGCCGCGATTGCAACGCAAATGCGCCGGGTTCGGAACCGAGCCATTGTGAACGCATTTCGGCGAGCGCCTGCATGGGCCACGAGTTGTACTTGTAACCAAGCGCGCGGAAGAGCCCTTCCCAGAGCGCCTGTTCCCAGCCGGCCTGCCGGGCGCGCGCCTGGAACTGGCCGGCTTTGACCCGCCAGCGGACCAGCGCGGCTTGATGAAGCAACTCGCCCAGGCGTTCGGGAGACAACTCGCGGAGCGGAGCGCAGCATTTCCCCTGCAGCTCCTCGGGCAGAGTTTGCAATGCTTCCGGACCAAGCCAGGTGTCGAGTTCACCGAGAGGAGCGTCGAGTTTCCCGCGAAGCGCGAGGGAGGGAGCTGAAGTGGCGGGTTTGTCTCCTTCCCAGATCACGTGGAGGATGACATTGCGGAAGGTGGGATTACGGTCGTGGCCGTGCGCGTGCCAGCCAGCGGCGCGGAGATCGATTTCCACATCGCCTGAGCGCGAGGGACTGTCACCGATCTGGACAATGGCGCCGCGAAAATCGGGTCCGGGTTCATGATTTTTGAATCCGGGATGAAGAATGCGGACACTTTTGCCGTCCAAGGTCTGAAGCTGGTCGCGCAACAATCGTTGCTGCTGCCAGATGGCTTGCAACAGGCGCTCCGCCGGCGGACCGTCGTGGTCTTCCTGCAGGGATTGGCCGGACGCATTTTGGGCGCGCCAGCGTGCATACAGGTTGTCGGGGAACAGGGACACCTTGGCATTGCTTTTGAGCGTATCGCATTGCAAAGTCAAGCCCTGCATTGAACGAAGACGGCGGGAGTTTGTCCTCTTGACTATGAAATTAATGATCTGGGTTCTGTCATCACGAATGCGGATGGTGCGGGCGGTCCCTGTTGCCATTGCACTGGCGTGCGCGGTTCTTGCGCGGCCCGTGCGCGCGGAGACGGACGTTCGCCGCGACGCGACCGTGGAGGCCGTGGAACGCGTGCTGCCCAGTGTGGTGAACATCGCCACCGAAACGGTCATCAACATCCGCGATCCCTTCGAAGACTTGTTGCGGCAGTTTTTTGATCCGTATCAGCAGCGGCAACCGCGCAATTCACAGGTCAGCCTGGGATCGGGAGTGATCATTGACGAGGAGGGGTATGTGCTCACCAATGACCACGTGGTGCAGCGCGCGACCAAAATCTGGGTGAAGATCAACACCAACGACACGCCCTACGAGGCGAAGCTGGTTGCGAGCAATCCCAGGACGGACATTGCCTTGATCAAGCTGGTGGCGAAACCGGGCGAACGATTCACCGCAGTGCGTTTCGCGAAGGACGACGATTTGTTGCTGGGTGAGACCGTGCTGGCATTGGGCAATCCGTTTGGGCTGGGGTGCTCGGTGAGCCGCGGCATCCTGAGCGCGCGCAGCCGTGTCATACCCAAGGAAGCGGCCCAGCTTGACTGGCCGAACTGGCTGCAGACGGATGCCTCGATCAATCCCGGCAACAGCGGGGGGCCGCTGGTGAATTTGAAGGGTGAACTGATCGGGCTGAACGTGGCGATCCTGTCGCAGGCGCAGGGGATTGGATTCGCGATTCCGATCAAACTCGTGAGCGAGGCGTTGTCGGGAATCTTCACGCCGGAAACGTCGGGCAAGGCGCTTTGGTTCGGCGCGCGGGTCAAGGTGGGTCCGCTGCCGCTGGCGGTGAGCAGCGTCGAGCCCCAGAGCCCCGCGGAAAAAGCCGGGCTGAGGCCGGGCGATGGAATTGTGAAAGTGAACGACCGGATTCCCAAGGGATTCATCGATTTCATTGAATTGCTGGTCAATCAGGGCGGCGGCGACGCGCATTTGACCATTCAACGGAGCGGCGAGACGCGCGAGGTGACCGTGAGGATGGTGCCGGAGAGGAGCTATTTCAACGCGGACCTGGTCCAGCGAAAGATCGGAGTGCGCCTGCAGGAATTGACGCCCCGGCTGGCGCGCGGGTTTGGGTTGGACACCACCGACGGTTTTGTGATTGTGGATGTGGACCGGGACGCGCCCGCGGCGCAGGATTTGCAGCCGGGTTATGTGATCACTGCGATTGATGGGCAAACGCCCCCCGATCTGACGAGCGCCGCCAAACAAGTGAACGCGAAGAAGAAGGGCGACACCGTGCAACTGACCGTGCTGCTTGAACAGCAGCGCGGGGCGTTCATTTTTCACAGCCAGGGCGCCGTCGATCTCCCGGTGCGCGAGTAAGGAGACTTTTTGTTGGCTGATGGCGGGCACTTGTGACTAGACTCGCCTTTGCAGAGTGTCGAATTGCGACGAATGAGTGACGGATTGATGATCGAAGTGTCGAACCTGACCAAGCGGTATGCGGGACATACCGCGGTGCATGGCATTTCGTTCACCGTCGGGCGCGGGGAGATCGTGGGTTTACTGGGCAGCAACGGGGCGGGGAAGAGCACCACGATGCGGATACTTTCCTGTTTCATGCCGGCCACGTCGGGGACCGTGCGCGTGGCGGGCTTCGATGTGTTTACGCAGGCCGATGAAGTCCGGCGGCGGATCGGTTACATGCCGGAGAACAATCCGCTTTATCCCGAGATGCGGGTGCGGGAATATCTGAAATTTCGGGCGCGGCTCAAGGGTCTGGACCGGCGGCGGTCGCGGGAGCGTGTGGACATCGTCACGGAACAATGCGGGCTGACCGATGTGAGCCGGAAGATCATCGGGCATCTTTCGAAGGGTTACCGTCAGCGTGTCGGGCTGGCGGACGCGCTGGTGCACGAGCCGGAGTTGATCATCCTGGACGAGCCGACCATCGGGCTCGATCCGCGGCAGATTCGGTCGGTGCGGCAGTTGATCAAGGACTTGAGCCGGAACCATACGGTGCTGATCTCGACTCACATCCTGTCCGAAGTGGAAATGACCTGCAGCCGGGTGTTGATCCTGCACGAGGGCCGCATCCTGGCGGCGGACACACCGGACAATCTGCAGAAATTGATGGGCAACAGCACGCAGGTGGTGGCGGAGATCTCCGCGCCGCTGGAGGAGTTGCGCGAGTGCTGGGAACAGATGCTGGAAATTGAGTATTACGACATGTCGCCGGCGGAGGGTGAATTTCAGCGGTGCGCGCTGACGCCGCGCAATGGAGCGGACCTGCGGCCGTTGATTTTTGCCATGGCGCGCGAGCGGGGCTGGCAGTTGCGGGAACTGACGCGCAGCCGGCATTCGCTGGAAGACATCTACGTGCACGTCATCCGCCCGCCTGAAGAGGAAGAGGAGGAAGCCTGATGCAGGCTTACTGGACGCTGACCCGCCGGGAAGTGGCGGCTTTCTTCGTTTCCCTGGCCGGCTACATCACGATAGCCGCGGCGGTGTTCCTGACCGGGCTGAGCTTTGTGGTGATGTTGTACCGGCTGGCGGGAGAACCGACGCCGGTGCCGATCACCCAATTATTTTTTTCATCCGCGTTCTTCTGGCTCATCCTCCTGCTGGCGTGTCCGGTAATCACGATGCGGCTGTTCGCACTCGAGAAATATTCCGGCACGTTCGAGACGTTGATGACGACGCCGGTGAGCGACCTGCAGGTGGTGCTGGCAAAGTACACGGCGGCGATGGTGTTCTATCTGCTGATGTGGGTGCCGCTGCTGGCGTGCATCCTGGTGCTGCGGCATCACCTGAAGGATCCCGACACGCTGGACTGGGGACTGATTGGCGGCGATTACCTGGGCATCTTCATGCTCGGGTCATTGTTCATGTCCATGGGCTGCTTTGCATCGGCGTTGACGCGCAGCCAGATCATTGCCGCGATGATCAGTTTTACATTGGGCATCACGCTGTTCCTGCTCAGCTTTCTGCCCGGGTACCTGCCGCTGGCGACCGGCTGGCCGGCGGCGATTCTTTCGAACTTCGCGCTGGCGGATGACATGAACGACTTCGCGCGCGGGCTGGTGGACCTGCAGCACGTGGTGTTCTACGTGAGCCTGACGGTGCTGTTTTTGTTTTTGACCCTGCGCGTGGTGGAAGCCCGCCGTTGGAAATAACATGGCGAGCGACAATCCACCACCCACCAGTTTCTCGGCCAGCCGCAAATGGGGCATTTTGTTCTCGGTGCTGCTCTCCACCGTGTCGGTCATCGCGCTGGTGGTGATGATCAATTATCTGGCCGGCCGCTATCTCCACGCGTTCCGGTTCAACCTGAGCACGCGGGCGGAGATCCAGCTCTCGCCGCAAACGGTCAGCTTGTTGAAATCGCTGACCAACCAGGTGCGCGCGGTCATTTATTATGACAAGACCGATGATCTCTACGGTTCCGTGTCCGCGCTGCTGAAGGAATACCACTACGCGTGCCCCAATCTGGCGGTGGAGACGGTGGACTATGAGACCGATCCGGGGGCGGCAATGAAGATCAAGGAAGCCTATCACCTCGCGTCGGCCGAGGACAAAAACATGGTGATCTTCGATTGCAAGGGGCGATGGAAGGCGGTGGACGGGAAGACGCTGGGCAACTACACGCTCGAGCGCGTTCCGGACGAGAAGGAACGAAAGTTTCGCAACAAGCTCACGGCGTTTCAGGGCGAGTTGCGGTTCTCCGCCGCGCTGCTCAGCGTGACGCAACCCAAGCCGCTCAAGGCCTATTTCCTGCAACTGCACGGCGAGCACAATCCCGATTCCGAGGAACCGACGGGATATTCGAGTTTCAGCGATGTGCTGCACCAGAACAATGTGTCGTTCGACCGGCTGTCGCTCACCGGCACGAACGCCGTTCCAGCGGATTGCAATTTGTTGATTGTTGCCGGGCCGCAGACCGCGCTTGGCGACGAGGAGCAGGACAAGATCAGCCAGTACCTGATCCACGGCGGCCGGCTGATGGTGCTGTTCAACGACAGCACGCGAAACAAGAACATCGGCCTGGAACCGGTTCTCGCCGCTTGGGGCGTTGACGTGGGGCACAATATTGTGCAGGACCCCAAGCACAGCAAGAGCGCCAACGGCCTGGACATCATTGTGGAGAGCTTCAACCACCAGCATCCGCTGATGAACCCGATGGCGAACGGAATCCTGCAGGTGTTCCTCGCGCGGTCGATCGGGAAGCTGGAAGGAGCGCGCGAAACGGCGGACACGCCAAAGGTCGAGGAACTCGCGTGGACCGGCACACCGGCTTACATCAACGGCAGTCCCGTTCCCGCGTTGCAGCCGGTGCCGTTGATGGCGGCGGTGGAGAAGAGCGGCGCCAAGGGTGTCTACAATGAACGCGGCACCACGCGGATTCTGGTGACCGGTGACTCGATGTTTCTGGAGAACCGGATCATTGATTCGGCGGACAATCGCACGTTTGCCGGTTGCGCGATCAACTGGCTGCTCGACCAGACCGAATTATTGCAGGGAGTGGGGCCGCACAAGGTGGACGAGTTCAAGTTCCAGTTGACGCACTCGCAGATGCAGAGCGTGGAGTGGCTGTTCCTGGCCGGGATGCCGGGGGCGATCCTGCTGCTGGGCGGGCTGGTGTGGCTGCGTCGGAGGCATTGAGCATGAACCCGAGGAACACCTTCATACTCACGGCGCTGGCGGCGGGGTTGTTCGCCTTCATCTTTTTCTACGAGCGGCACCTGCATCCGCCGGTTCCGCCGCCGCCGCGTGTTTTGGCGGGATTGAAACCCGCCGAGGTGACCAGCGTGGAGGTGCAACCCGCGGGCGAACTGGCAATCCGCGCCGAGCGCACCAACGGAAACTGGCAACTGACCCGCCCGCTGGCTTATCCCGCGCAGAAACAATATGTGGAAGGTCTGCTGCAGGTGCTGGCGGATCTTTCGTACCAGGCGCAGATTTCGGCGGAAGCGCTCAAGGACCGGCCCAAGGCGGGAGAGGAGTTCGGGTTCGACGCACCGTTGTTTACCATCCGGCTGGAGCAGGACAATCCGCTGACGTTGAAGGTGGGACGTTTCACCGCCCCGGGCAACCAGGTGTATGTGCAGGTGGTGGGGCGGGACGCCGTGGATATCACGGCGGTTGATTTCCTCAAATATGTTCCGCGGCACACCAATGACTGGCGCGACACGCGGTTTGTCAACCTGGCCACGGGGCGGGCGTTTGATCGTGTGAGCGTGACGAACGGGGCGAAGTTCTTTGAATTGCAGCGCGATTCTGCCAGCCAGCTTTGGAAGATGACCTGGCCGTTTGCCGCGCGCGCCGATCATCCGAAGATCGAGGAGTTGCTGTATCGCCTGCTGAACCTGCATGTCAGCCGATTTGACACGGACGATCCCCGCGCCGACCTGGAGCCGCTCGGATTGCAGCCGCCGCAGTGTGAATTGTCCCTGGCGCAGGGCACGAACGTGCTGGTATCGCTTCAATTTGGCAAGAGTCCGACGAACGATTCCAGCCTGGTCTATGCGCGGATCAAGGGGCAGAACACGGTGGTGCTGGTCCAGCGCGACCAGGTGGAGGCCTGGCGGTCGGATCACGAGCGTTTCCGCGATCCGCGGCTGGCGGGGTTCTTCTCCGGTCCGCTGGATGTCATCGAGGTTCGCGGGACGAACGGAAATTTCACTGCGCAACGCGTGACGAATGAACTCTGGCAGATTACAGATGAGATGTTGAAGGCGTCGTTCCCGGCGGACACGAATCGAATGCATGATTTTATTGTTGATCTCAGCGGGCTGGAGATTGCGTCCTCGCCCGGAAAGTTCGCGGTGAACGACGCGGTGATCGAGGCGAACCTGCCGACTTACGGCCTGGCGGCGCCGGCGCGGAAATACGTGCTGAAGCGGTCCGTGGCGCCGGCGGGCGGCGACCCAACCAACCAGGTGGTGGCCGAGATGGATTTTGGATCGGAGGCGGACGGGAAGGTGTACGCCCGGCGTGGAGATCGTCCGGAGGAGAGCTCCGTCTATGCGGTGAAGCTGGAGGATTACCAGCGGCTGGTGTCAAACGGCCTTGCATTGCGCGAGCGGCGCATCTGGCGTTTCAGCGAGGACAATGTGTCCTGGATTGCCGTGCGGCAGAAGGGCGTGTCGCGAAAGCTTGTGCGGCGGGCGGCCAATGAATGGTCACTCTCGGTGGATTCACAGGGGATCATTGACAAGGCGGAGGAATTCACAACGGAGGCGGCGGCTTCGGAGCTGGGTGAACTCGAGGCGGAGAACTGGGTGGCCTGCGGCGACCAGGCACGGGCGCAACACGGGTTTTCCGAGGATGACACGCGCATTTCCGTGGGGCTGAACGGCGATCAGCCCGAAGTATTGATGTTGGAACTGGGCGGGTGGTCTTCGTCCAAGCAGCGTTACGCCGCGGTGCAGGCCGCCGATGGGCAGAGTTGGATTTTCGAACTGCCGGCCAAGAGTTATGAACGGCTGGCCTACGACTTGAAACTCCGCGACGCCGCAGTGCCGTGATTGATTCATGTCAGCACGATTCCAGAGCCGCGGGTGGCGGCGTTGCCGGGCTTGTTTCCGCGGGTTCCGTATTACGGTGCTGCTGGCGGTCCTGGTGGCGGTTGTCGCCGGCGCGTACCTGAATCTGATCGGGGTGCCCGGGTTTTTGAAGCAGCGGCTGGTGGATCGGCTGCGCGCACACGGCCTGGAACTCAATTTTTCCCGGTTGCGGCTGCGGTACTATCGCGGCCTGGTGGCGGAGAATGTTCACTGCGGCGGAGTGGAGACCAACGGCGCGGCCGTTCAGCCGTCGTTTTCCGCGGGCGAGGTTGAACTCAAGCTTGATCACGCGGCGTTGAGGCATTTCAACTTCCTGATCGATTCGCTGATCGTGCACGAGGGCAAATTGACGTGGTCCGTGCAGGTCTCGAACGAGCCGCCGAGGAGAATCGTGCTGAACGGCATCGAGACGCGCATTCGTTTTCGGACGAACAACGACGAGTGGGACCTGGACCGGTTCACGGCCGGTTTTGCCGGCACGCGATTGCAATTGTTCGGCTCGGTGACCAACGCGCCGGCGATTCGGGACTGGAAGATGTTCCGGCCGGGCCAGGCCGCGCGCCCGGAAGAAGGCAGAAGGCTTGCCCGCGCAATCGACACGCTCGATCAGATCAAGTTCGCGGATTCGCCGGAGATTAAAATGTTTTTGCGCGGGGACGGGCGCGATCCGCGGACATTCAACGGCAGGCTTACCATCACCACCGCGGGGGCGGAAACCCCGTGGGGAAGGATGACCAATGGGTTCTTCGTCCTGATGTTTCCCCCGTTAAGCGACACGAACGAACAACCGCACGGGGAGATGACGCTGCACGCGGAGGGCGTGCGCACACTGTGGGGCACGGCGAGGCAATTCACGCTGCACTCATCCGCGGCGGCGGGGTCCAATTTGATGCCGGTGAAACTGGAACTGCAGGCAAATCGCGTTTCCACGCGCTGGGCCGCGGCCAGCGATGCGCACCTGACGGTGGACTGGTCGCAGTCGCTGACCAACCCGATTCCGGTCGCCGGCCGCGCGGAACTGCGCGTCGACAGCATTCGGACCCAGTGGGGCGAGGCGGGCAGCCTGCGGGCGGACGCGCGCCTGCGTCCATCGGATTCGAATGCCGTGGCACAGCCGGACGCGAGCTGGAGTTGGTGGGCTGATCTCGCGCCCTATGCGCTGGACTGGGATTGCCATGTGAACAACCTGAGCGCGGAGGACAAGGACACGCAGTTTTTTGTGCAGGAACTGGTGTGCGGCGGCGGTTGGTGCGCGCCTGAACTGACGATTACGAATTTCCACACTGAACTTTATCGCGGACAACTCACGGCCGCCGCCGCCCTGAGTGTGGCGACGCGGCGCCTCAGTTTTGAGGGAAACTCGGACTTCGACGCGGAGAAAATCTCGCCGTTGCTCACACCGCACGCCCGGCAGTGGCTGCATCAATATTCGTGGGAGCAGCCGCCGAAATTGCGCGGGAGCGGGGAGGTGATTCTGCCGGCGTGGACGAATCGCGAGCCGGACTGGCGAGAGGAGGTGCTGCCGACGCTGAAGATCGCCGCCGATGTCGAGGCGGGCTCCGCGGCATACCGCACCGTGCCGGTCACCTCGGCCCGGACACATATCACGTTCACAAACTTGAACTGGTATCTGCCCGACCTGGTCGCCACGCGGCCGGAGGGGGAAGTTCATTTGATGCACAAGGCGGACGACCGCACGCACGAGTATTATTTCCGCATCCACAGCACGATTGACGTGAAGGCGCTTCGGCCGTTGCTGGCGCCGCGCGAACAACCGGTGCTCGATTGGTTGCTGATCACGAAGCCGCCGACGGTGGACGCCGAGGTGTGGGGGCGCTGGCATGACGATCAGAGCACGGGCATGAAGGCGCAGCTCGCCATTACCAATTTCAGTTTTCGCGGGGAATCCGCCGACACCCTGCGAACGTCGGTGCTCTACAGCAATCATCTGCTCCTGTTCGAGCGTCCGCTGGTGGGGCGCAATGGCGGCTACGCCACCGCGGACAAGGTGGCGGTGGACTTCGATGCCCGGCAGTTGTTCCTGACCAACGCCTTGAGCACCATCGAGCCGGGGACGATCATTCATCCCATCGGGCCGATGGTGACGCGCGACCTGGAGCCATATCAATTCCTGCAGCCGCCCACGGTGCGCGCCAATGGGATCATTCCGATTCAAGAAGGTGTGCCGGCGGACGTGCATTTCCAGGTCGATGGCGGCCCGTTCCGGTGGCAGAAGTTCAATGTAGCGCATATTGCCGGGAACGTGAATTGGGTTGCGGACCACCTGACCATCACGGACGTGAAGGCCGATTTTTATGGGGGACATCTCACCGGCGAGGCGGCATTTGATCTCAGCGCGGACGTTGGCACGCCGTTCAACTTCGACGTCATCGCCACGGACACGAACCTCAAGATGCTGATGTCCGATCTGTTCAGCCCGACGAATCACCTGGAAGGCACCTTCAATTGCCATCTCAACATCACCAACGCCAATACGGACGATTGGAAGAGCTGGTTCGGGCAGGGACAACTGGATTTGCACAACGGATTGATCTGGGAGATCCCGATTTTCGGCGTGCTTTCGAAGCCGCTGGACAACATTGCTCCCGGGCTGGGCAAGAGCCGGGCGAGCGAAGGTTCCGGGACATTCATCATCACCAACAGCATCATCCGCTCGGAAGACCTCGACATCCGGTCGCCGGTCCTGCGGCTGTTATATCGAGGGACAGTGGATTTCGACGCGCGGACGCAGGCCATAGTTGAAGGGCAGCTCGGCCGGAACATACCGCTGCTGGGGCCCATCGTGAGCCTGGCGTTCATGCCTTTCACGAAAATCTTTGAGTACAAGATCACGGGCTCGCTGGGAGATCCGAAGCTGGAGCCGGTCTGGGTGCCGGTGAAAATTTTCTATCTTCCGGGATATCTGATGCATGGACTGAAGGGGATGTTCTCGGGTTCCGGGACCAATGCGCCGCCGGCGGCGGCGCCATCGCCCAAACCGGAGACCGGGGCTGATATGCCCGCGGGGCAGGGAAACAAGTAATCTGAGAACCGCGGGGGTGGTACTGCGGGGCGCGAGCAAGTGGGGAGGGCGGCTGCACGCGTAACCTGCGGCGGATGGCAGGCGTCTACTTAATCAACTCATCAACAGCATGAACACCAAAATTAAACGATTGGCGGCGGGCGTTGTGGTGGCGGTCTTGACAGTTTTCTTCAGCGCCAGGGTATTGGCGGGACCGGCGCCCGGACCGCTGCTGGCGCAAGCGTACGGCAGCCTTGCGGCTGCGGATCATGACTACAAGGGACACCGCGCCGCGGCGATGAAGCAGATCGAGGAAGCGGGGAAATTGCTGGGAGTGAACGTTCGCGGGGACGGCAAGAACCATGAGCCGCAACGGGAATCGGATGCGCATTTGCGCAATGCGGAGAGCCTGCTGCAGGAGGCGCGGGGCGAATTGTCCGGCAAACCGCTGAAGCACGTGGAAGCCGCGCTGAAGGATTTGTCCGTGGCGCTTTCGATCAAATAGCGGCAGCACAAAGCGGATTCATCGGGTGCGCGACAGGTGCGGAGTGGCATCGCGGTCCCGACGCATCGGGACGGGACTGCGCTACGGGAGGAGGCTCAGGATGGCGTGGGCGGCGCGGCGGGAGGCGCCGGGGCCGCCGAGGGTGGCGATGATTTCGCGGAGGCGGGACTGGACGTGGCGGCGGCGGGGTTCGTCGCGGAGAAGTTCGAGGGCGGCGCGGGAAAGGTTCTCTGGCGTGGCGGCGTGCTGGATGAACTCGGGGAAAAGGGGTTCTCCGGCGAGGATGTTGGGCATGGTCATGGAGTTGATGGTAACGAGCCGGCGGCCGATTTGGTAGGTGATCCAGGAGGCCTTGAACATGGTGACCGCCGGAACCGCGAACAGGGCGCATTCCATGGTGATTGTGCCGGTGGAGCTGAGTGCAATATCCGCTCGTGCCAACGCGCCGGCCAGACCGCCGATTTGAAGATTCAGGGTGGAAGTTTCCGGGAAGGATCGAGCAAGCTGCGCGAGGGTTTCGTTGGGGAGGATCATGGTCGCGCGGGCTGCGGGGAGCGACTGTTTGATCCGGGCCCACGCGCCGAGCATAATGGGAAGGTTGGTCTTCACTCCGCCTTGACGGCTGCCGGGCAGAAGCAGGACTGACGGGGAACTGGATTTGTCCGGGCCGGAGTTCCCGGATTCCGCAGTCCGCACTGCGGGCTCCGCATTCAAATGGCGGTCAAGCATTGGATGACCGACGAATTCCACATGCAATCGCGGGACGCGGACGGCGTACCAGGCTTTTTCGAAGGGGAAGATGCTGAGGAGTAGGTCGACGTTTTCGGCAATGCGGTAAGCGCGTTGTTCGCGCGAAGCCCAGACCTGGGGTGAGACGTATTGGATGATTCTGGGGTTCCAATCGAAGAACAGACCACGCCGGGCGCGAATGTATTGTTTGATGGCGCGGGCGAAGCGGAGGTTGAACGCGCCGAAGTCCACGCAGATGATGACGTCGGGTTTACGTTCGGCGGCGAGGCGGAGGAGGTCTCTGAAGATGGCCTGGAGCTTGCGGTAGTGCTTGAGCACCTCTACGACACCGACGACGGAATGGGCGGTGAGATCGTGGATAAGTTCGACGCCAGCTTCGGCCATGCGCGGTCCGCCGGCGCCGAAGAACCGCGGGGCGAGGTCGGCTTCGAGGGGTTGCGGGTCGGAGGAATAGGTGGGGCGTTGTCCGAGGCCGGCGCGGAGTTCGCGGACGAGTTCGGCGGCGAGCATGTCGCCACTGGCTTCGCCGGCGATGATCATGAAACGTTTGGGCGTCATGAAGGTTTCTGCGGTCCGGAAATGGGCCGGCCCCATTCATCGCGTTGCATGCGGTTTTCCTTGAAGAAGGCAGTAACGGCGATGGGGACGAGGCAGATGGCGATGCCGGCCAGGAGATTGGTGAGCGTGCCGCCGAAGCGGATGAAACCGGGAAGGCGGGATTCCACCCAGGGAGCACTGGGATTCTCGCGGCTGATGATTTGGACGGGGATTGGGAAACCGGCGAGGCGGGTATTGGCGACGTGATAGTGGAGGAAGAACGCGAACCAGATGCCCAGGCCGAGCCCGATGAGGGCGAGAATGGCAAAGGCGCGCCACCATTTGGGGCCGTAACCGCCGCGGCGCAGCCAGCGCGCCAGGGCGAAGATGGACCACCCGGCCAGCGCGGCGAACGGTAGGATGACGATCAAACCCATGCGGCCCGAAAGTTTCTAGTGACTTTGCTGCTGAATCTGCCGCGTGATTTCGAAGGCCAGATCGAGCGCCTGTTTGGCGGATTCGCCGCTGACGACCGGCGTCTGGCGGGCGCGGACGCAATCCACGAAACTTTGGAGTTCCAGTTTCAACGGTTCGCCTTTTTCGATCGGCACCGGCTCGCGGACGATGCGCTTGCCGCCGAATTCGCTGACGATGGTCGAGTCCTTCGCCGCGAGGAGTTTCTTGAGGAGCGACGATTCCGCCTCGTCCTCGCGTGCGATGCGGAGAATATAACCTTCCTGCGCGCGGTAATCGAGCGAGACGTAGCTGACGGTCGGGCCGCCGCTAAAAACGCGAATCTTGCGCATGCGTTCGACGGCCACGCGGCTGACGGTGAGATTGGCGACGCAGCCGTTGACGAAACGGAGCCGGGCGTTGGCGACGTCCTCGGACTTGCTGAGGACAGGAATGCCCACAGCGTCCACGCTCTTGACCGGCGAACGGACGAAGGCGAGAACGACGTCGAGGTCGTGGATCATGAGGTCGAGGACGGCGCCGATGTCCGTGCTGCGGGCGGGATAGGGCGAAAGACGATGCGTCTCGATGAAACGCGGGTCGGTGGCGACGGTCTGGAGATAGCGGAAAACGGGATTGAAACGCTCCACATGGCCGACCTGGAGGACACAGTTCTTCTCGCGCGCGAGTTGGACGAGTTCGGAGGCCTGGGCGGCGTTGTCCGTCATCGGTTTTTCAACGAGCACGTGGCGGCCCTGCTGGAGGAGGGTTTTGGCGAGGTCGAAATGCGTGGTCGTGGGCGTGACGAGATTGAGGGCGTCGCTGGCGGCAGCGGCTTCGGCGACCGAGGCGAAGACGCGGGTGTTGTGTTTGGCGGCGATCTTCTGGGCGGTGTCGGTGGAAAGATCGTAGATGCCGGTGAGTTCCACCTGGCCGGCGCGGGCGAGGTCGGCGTAAATGCGGACGTGTTCCTTGCCGAGCGAACCCGTGCCGAGAACCGCGACTTTGATCTTCTGCGACATGAAGGATGTATAGGCGGGGGACGGGGAATTTGAAATCTGAAATTTAAGAGAAAGACTTTACCGCAGATGGACGCAGATGAACGCAGATTTGGGAATGCAGGGGATTGGCCGCAAAAAGGCCCAAAAAGGGGAAGAAATAATCTGGTTTGTGACTTTTGCGATTTTTTGTGGCGATGATTTTGATGTCTGCCCGGTAGTTGCGTGCAACAGGAGTAATTTTACGCTTCAAGGTTGCGGGGGTGTTTGTAACATTGCGGTGTGGACATTGTTGTTTGCTTGGTGACGGCGCTGGCTGCGTATCTGCTGGGCTCGATTCCGACCGGCTATCTGGCGGGACGGATGAAGGGCATCGATATCCGGACAGTGGGCAGCGGGAACATTGGGGCGACGAATGTTTTTCGGATACTTGGCCGGACGGCGGGAATCATCGTGCTGGTGGTGGACGGGTTGAAAGGATGGGTGGCGGTGGAGTGGGGACCCGTGTGGGTGGCGGCTTTGTTGCATATGCGCGGGCTGGGTGCGGCGGATTTGGAATGGCTGCGGATCATCGCGGCGATGTCGGTAATCCTGGGGCACAATTACACCTGCTGGCTGAGGTTCAAAGGCGGGAAGGGGATCGCGACATCGGCGGGAGTGCTGGCGGCATTGATCCCGCCGGCGTTCGCGGCCGGGGTGACGGCGTGGATCGTGGTTTGCCTGTTGACGCGTTATGTTTCGCTTGGTTCCATCGCAGCGGCGATCGTGCTGCCGTTCGCGACATGGGCGGCGCACGACAGTTTGCGGCTGATCGTGATTGCGGGGGTGATGGGGGTGCTGGCGATTTACAAGCACAAGGCGAACATCCAACGATTGATGCAAGGGACCGAGAACAAAATCGGCGCGAAGAAGAACCCGCCGGCGACTGGAGCCGGCGCGTGAAGGTAACCGTGCTTGGGGCCGGCGCGTGGGGGACCGCGCTGGCAAAATTGCTGGTGAAGAACGGGAACCCGGTGACGCTTTGGGGGCATGATCCGGAGCATTTGAAGGAGTTGCGCAGCGGGCGGAATGAACGTTACCTGCCGGGCGTCGCGTTGCCCTCCGAATTGAAGGTGGACACGGACATCGCGGGCGCGATTTCGGGCGCAGAGTGCATTGTGGCGGCGGTGCCCTCGAAGGCTTTTCGGGAGGTCACGGGCAAATTGGGCGGATTCGACGGCGTGGTGGTGAGCGTGACGAAGGGAATCGAGCACGAGACCGGGCTGACGATGTGCGGCATCTTGTCGGAGACTTCGCCGCGGGCGCGCACGGCTGCGCTGTCGGGTCCGACATTTGCGCTGGAAGTGGCGCGGGGCATTCCGACGGCGATTGTGGCGGCGAGCGACGATGCGGCGACGGCGGAAACGGTCCAGGAGCTGTTTCACAGGGCGGAGTTCCGGGTTTACACGAGCGCGGACCTGCTGGGCGTGGAACTGGGCGGCGCGTTGAAGAATGTGATCGCGATTGCGGCGGGCGTCTGCGACGGGCTGGGGTTCGGGGACAATTCGAAGGCGGCGTTGATTACGCGTTCGATGGCGGAGGTGCGGCGGCTGGGAGTGGCGTGCGGCGCGCAGGCCGAGACGTTCACCGGGTTGAGCGGGCTGGGGGATTTGACGGTGACCTGTTTTTCGAAGCTCAGCCGGAATCGGGGATTTGGCGAGCGATTGGGCAGGGGAGAGAAGCTCGGCGAAATGCTGGCGGGAATGGTGACGGTGGCGGAGGGTTATCCCACGGCGCGATCCGCGTATTACCTGGCGCGGAAACACAAGGTGACGACGCCGGTGACGGACGAGGTGTATCAGATGCTTTACGAGGGCAAAAACGTGGCGCAAGGCGTGAGGGATTTGATGTCGCGGGACAGCAAGGCGGAGGATTGAGGTTTTGGGTGGCTCGCCGGCGCGGCAGCATGCAATTCCGGAGGTTCCACATTTGTTTCTCAATTGTAACTTCCCAACTCAAGAATCTGATATAAGAAATTCTACTTTAAATGGCGGTGAAAGTGAGTCCATTAGGAGCAAATATTTTGAAATACTTATGTTGGAGATCTCTTGTCGTCGTTGGCTTGCTGGCCGGGCCGCGTCCAGGTTCGGCGCAGACTCTCGGGCAGGCGCTTAACGCGACCAACGGAACCTGGCGGACGGGCGGCGACGCCCCTTGGTATGTGGATACCAGCACGCTTCACAACGGCATGGGATCCATACGCAGCGGGACAATTGCGGCCGGCCAGCAGAGCTGGGCAGAGGTGGGCTTTTCTGGACCCGCCCATGTGAACTGTGCCGGACGTGGAAATGTGAGCATTGTTTTCAACACGGACCTTTGCCACGCTTTCGGCCCCAGCGGGGGGATTACGCTGGGCGATTCGTGGTCTCTTCAGCAGCTTGCCTTCGGAGGGGCATCGAACGTCGTCAGGTTCACGCATAACGGGACTGGCACAGCCTGGCTGGATGAACTGCAGATCGTGCCGGATACCAACACGCCGTTCATCGTCATGCCGCCAAACGATCAATTGGCTTACACCGGGGACACAACCGACAATTCCGCCACATTCCAGGTGGTGGCAACCGGTGCCCAGCCGCTTAACTATTATTGGTTCAAGGATGGAACGCTCCTACAGGACGGCGGTCGAATTAGCGGATCAGGTACTTCAACGCTCCAACTGGGCGATATTGTGACAAGCGATGCGGGCACCTACTCGGTGTTGGTCAGCAACGTTTGGGGGACGGCTCTTTGTGGCTTCGCAACGCAGGGGAACACGTTTCAGCAATGTGGCACGGGGGCAAGGCTGTTTGTCGGGACAATCTTTGTTTTTCCTGTCATCACCGGCTTTCTATCCAACGGGCAGTTCCAATTGCAATTCCCCGCACCTGCAGCTGGCCAGGAAACGCAGGTGCTGGCTTCGACGAATCTGACCGACTGGGGCGTTGTCATGACCGCAACCAACGGTTCGAACCTTCTGAACTTTACCGAACCTGTGTCGCCGGGCAACCACTTCTACCGACTGCGCCAGCAACCGGTTACCACTCCTGCTGGTGTCGGCGACAACTAGAGATGGCGCCTCGGTTGGCCCGCGGCATGGCGCCGAAACCGCGATCCACAGAGATACACTCGGGTGGCCGAAGCGCTTTAGCGCCTCCCGTCTCGACATGAACTCTTTTTTGGTAAGCATGCTTCAGCAGCAGTTCTGCATTGCGAATGGCGGCGGTCCAAGCAATTGCATCTTCCGAGTTCGGGAAACAACTTCAAGATGATTGGCGTTCGCGGTGTTTTGGGATTGTGAGATGACAAACGGCTTGGGTGATGAAGCTGAATTGTTGCGCCCGATCGGATGAGAATGTGGGACTGAAAAGCAGAATTTGTAATTGGGTTGGACCTCTTTGGCGGCGAGCTTTTCGGGTGGCGGTCGGCGGGCGAAAGCGGGAGCAAGCTCCCGCAGTCCATACGCTTCGCGACTCCATGGCCAGTGGTAATGTCGAGCGCGCCCGGATGCCCGTTGACTCATTGATAAAAGACACCGGGGGAATATAACAGGCATTCCTGGGTCGGGCAGCCTCTTGGGGGTGCTGGAATCCGCGGGTGGTTCGGTGGCGGGCGCGAGGCGCGGCGGCTGCCTTATGGGCCGGCCGGAACCGAAGGGGTTGTTCAGTCGCCGATTCCCTCGTCCTTGGACGCGAGCGGGGAGGCCACGGCGGTTTGTGTGTCCTGCATCTTGACCACCGAGATCACGTTGTTGGTGCAGGAAGCGTCGTTGATGAGGAAATCCTCCGCGCCGCAATCGCGGATGTTCACCTTCAGGAATTTGTTCCCGATGCATTCGGTTCCCGCCACGAATTTCCGGGTGCCCGATATGGTTTGCGCCATGAACACTCCGTAGCGATGGCTTTTCAGGATGGTCAGGCCGTCGAACCGGTTGTCCTTGGAGTCCCGCATGAAGACCCCGAGTTCGTTCCCGCTCAGCAGGGCGTCGGTGATCACGTTGTGATTGAACGCGAGGTCCACGGAAATGCCCGCGGCGAGGTTATCGTGCAGGAAAAGTTTGGTGAACCGGCTGTCCTCGGTCAGGTAGCACGCCAGTCCGTCGAAGCGGTTGTCGAAAGCGGTGAAATCGTCCACAGCGAGGCGGCGTACGCCCGCGGACGTCACCAAACCACCGGAACGGCAATGGCCGCAGGTCACGTGTTCCACCTCGCTGTCGCTTACATTCCAAATATCGATGCCGTTATTGTTGAGCCACGAGCCATCGACCGCCACCTGCCAGCCTTCGACGCGCTGGTGCGAGCGGTTGCCGTCGATTGTCAGGTTCGCCAGCCGCAGGTTGGTGGTGGTGCGTGTCGGGCGTTCCGAGGGCGAACCGAGGATCACGACCGGGCAGTCGGCGCCGTCGGCCAGAAACAGGACAGTTTTTGGCCCGCTTCCGCGCAATGTTTGATGGTCATGCCGCAGCACGATGGGCTGATGCACGACGTAGGTTCCTGGACCGAGCACGACTTCCCCGCCATCCGGCAAGCGGTCGAGCGCCTGCTGGATATCCTCGCCTGTCGAGTTGGTCGGCAGGGTGGGGGCAGGCGCGCGAAAAGCAGGAAAACTAATGCCCAGCAGGCAGACCGCGAGCATGGCCAGCGCTTTGTCGCGGGCCAGGACTCGGGAGAGTTTTCTCTGATGTTGACGCATACTCTTGGTGCCTCTCATCATCTTTACTTCAAGCGTGCTTCGCTAACTCTTGGACGCGTTCCGACCGTCCAATCTTCAGCGCGCTTTCCAATTTTTGTAATCAGCACTGCCCGTGCCAAGCGCCTCATTTTGAGGCTTGAACAGCGAAAATATACTGTTGTTGTAGGGCGGTTTCCGACAAATGACAAGAAATGCTAAAGAACCTGTTTAGCCATTCTCATCGCTAAGAATTTTCCGCGCTTCGGAACCCAAAATGACGGTCCGACTACGGACGCAAATGAAGATAGCGCCACTGTTCCAGAGCGTCAAAAAGGCGCTCTATGCGGGAAGTTTGACCCACGTGGCGCAGTCGCGTCTCCATTTTGCGCTCGCCTGACGGATGCACCGGATGCAAGCTGAACTTATGACCACACCGGCTTCCGGCCTCAATCGTCGCAGTTTCCTGAAGACGACCACCTCGGCCGCTGCGATGGCGGCGCTGGGTTCGAATCTGAGCCCCGCCCTTGCGGACCCGGCCCCGCCGCGCAAGATGGTGGGCATCCAAGTGGGCGCGGTTTCCTTTCTCGACGAGGGCACGGACAAGGTGCTGGACATCCTTCAGGAGCGCGGCGCGGTCAATACGCTGTTCCTGGCCACGTTTACCTATGGTCGTGGGATTGGCGGGCGGCAGGTTCCCGGGCAACCATTGCCGGATCATGGCAGGCAGGAGTACGACTCCGATTATCACGGCGGCAATTTCGCGACGCCGCACGTCAAATTTTACGAGCGCACGTCGCTCAAGCAGGTGAAGGCTCCCGACCACGGGGATTATGACATCATCGCCGATGTGCTTCCCAAGGCGCGCAAACGGGGCATGAAAGTATACGCCTGGTATGAGGATTCGTTTCGGGAAGATGTGCCGGGCGTGCCGGCGTTGCGGGAAATCGACTGGCAGGGGCGCCCCGCCAACACGCTGTGCCCGCTGCAGCCGGATTACCGCGAGTTTCTCATCGGACTGACGCGGGACTATTGCCAGAGCTACGAATTGGACGGCCTCATGTGGGGCTCCGAGCGGCAGGGACCGCTGCTCAACGGGATGAGCGCCAAGGTGGGCAAGGGCGATCCCGCCCATGTCACCTGCTTCTGCGAGCTGCATCAGAAGGCGGCGAACGACCGGGGAATCGACGTGAAACGGGCGAAGGAAGGATTTGCCAAATTGGATGAGTTTATCCGGACCGCCCGCGCGGGCCAGCGTCCGAATGATGGATATTTCGTGAGCTTTTGGCGGTTGCTTCTGGACTACCCCGAACTGCTCGCCTGGGAGAAACTGTGGACCGACAGCAAGCACGCCATTTATGCGGATGTTTACCAGGCGGCCAAGCAATGCCGGTCTGAGGTCCAGGTGGGTTTTCATATCTGGCACAACAACTCGTTCAGTCCCTTCTTCCGCGCGGAACAGGATTACGCCGCGTTCGCCAAGGTGGCCGATTATCTGAAGATCGTGCTGTATAATAATTGCGGCGGTCCGCGTTATGCCGGTTACCTGGAGAACATGGCCGCAACCGTGCTTCACGATCTGCCGCCTGAGGAGGTTTGGCGGGTCAACAACGCCTGGCTTGATTATCCGAACGAAGCGGCGCTGGACAAGCTGGCCACCGCGGGCCTGTCGTCGGATTACGTGGCGCGGGAAACGAAGCGCGCCCTCAACGCGGTGCAAGGCCGTTGCAAGATTTATCCCGGGATCGACATTGATGTACCGACCGCCGCCGGCCAGAAGAAGACCGCGCCCGAGGACGTCCACGCCGCCACGCTGGCCGGCCTCAAGGCCGGGGCTGACGGAGTGCTCTTCTCGCGCAAATACTCCGAGATGCGGCTGGCCAACCTTTCCGCCGGGGGACAGGCTGTTCGTGACTTCGCCGGTTGATTGGCAGCTTCGCCATTTGTCCAGAAACGGGACGATCAGCGCGTAAAGCGTGCGCCCTCAAGCGTTCCAGCCACCCTGCCGATGTTAAATAAGCCTTCGACCGGGCCATTGGTTGTGCTCACAACCCGATCGTAGTCATTGCAAGAAAGCGTCGATTCGGAACCCAGAACCTGTGACTGCCTGCATTGGCCAACACCGGAACCGGGAGGGGAGCACCCCTCGCGTGACGCGCCAATTTTTTGCGGTTCTCGGACTGGTTCTCGTCGTTCTTCTCTTCAGCGCGAGACGTTCCGCTGGTGAACAACCGAAGTGGGTCCTCCACGTCTGGCAACTCAACGAAGGCCTGCCCAACAACATGGTCACAGGCGTTGAGCAGACTCCTGACGGGTATCTCTGGGTGTCCACTCGCCTCGGCATCGTGCGGTTCGACGGCGTCCGCTTTGAGAGTTTTGATTCAACGAATTTTCTGGCCTGGCCCAATCGTCCCGACGGACCGGATCGCGGCGAGCGCGTGATGATCGGCAGCCGCGACGGCGGATTGTGGCTGGCGTTGGACCCGGGTATGCTGATTCACATCGCCGGCGGGAAGGCGCTGGCGCTTACCAACACCGCGTCGCCCACTTCGGTGCCGGAGAACATGATCGAGGACAACGAGGGCACGGTTTGGATCAATTATCGTTTTGGGGCTCTCATCACCCGGGTTCAGAACGGAAAGGTCAGCGTGGTCGGAGCGGAGGCAGGCGTTCCCGCCCAGGGCTTGTGTTCCTTCGCGAAAGATACGAATGGATGCATCTGGTTCGCCAAAGGCGGCGAGCTTGGGGTGATTCGGCACGGAAAATTCCAGACACTGACGCGGCTGGATGACACCAACGTTTCCATCTGCAGCGCGCGGGACGGAGGCGTCTGGGGTTGCTCCGCCACGAGGTTGTTCAAATATCGCGAAGGCGGCGTTGTGGAGGAACTCGGCTCACCCGGCTTGACGAGCCGAACCACGACACTGCTTGAGGACCGCGACGGCGCGCTCTGGATCGGCACATTTGACAGCGGGTTGTTCCGTTACGACGGGAGCGAGTTCGAGCGTGTTCCGACCTCGGATCGCGATATCATCTGCCTGAGCGAAGACCGGCAGGGAAATCTCTGGGTCGGCACCGGGGGCGGCGGTTTGAATCAAATCCGCGCCTGCGCGGTCGAGGTGCAAAATGCCGATCACGGATCTCCTTTTGAGGCTGTGCAATCGCTTGCATTGCAAACCAACGGCGTTCTTTGGGCCGTGGGCCAGAACGATGTCGCCTACTATCTTACCAACGGCGTCTGGAAGGATTATCCGCTGGGACACGCGATCGGGTCCGAGGCGCCTGCGTGCGTGGCGGTGGACGATTCGGATAGCATCTGGATCGGCACCACCAAGGGTACCGTGCACCACATTCGCGGCGGCGAGGAAACGGTGCTCGGAAGAACGGAAGGGATATACAGCGGACGCATCAACGCCTTGCTGCCCGATCACGCGGGCAATCTCTGGATTGCCGCCGGAACATCCAACCGGCTGCAATGCCTTCGCAACGGCGTTGTAAACAATATTACGCTGCCGTCCGGCCGGCGGGCGATCCGTTACATGGTGGAGGATGCGCAGCATAATATCTGGCTCGGCAGCACCAAGACTCCAGGCGACCACAAGGGACTCATCATCCAGATCGTCGGGGACAAGATCATCGATGAAAGCGAGCAGCGGTTCGCACCGACGCGAACGATCCGCTGCATGATTCTTGGGGAAGATGGCAATCTGTGGGTGGCCGCCAGCGGTGGAAACCTTGCGCGGTTCAAGGATGGAAAATTCGCGGCGATCAGCATTCAGCAAGGTTTGCTGGACGACAACATTTCCCAAATCGTGGACGACGGGCGCGGGTGGCTGTGGTTCGGCAGCGATCACGGGCTGTTCAAGGCCCGGTTGCAGGAGTTGAACGACGTGGCGGACGGGCGCGCGCAGCGGCTTCAATCCGTTCAATGCGGACGCGACGAAGGCTTGCCGAGCGTGCAGGGCAACAACGGCACCGGCCTGAGCTCGTTGCGCGACAACAAAGGCCGGTTGTGGATTGCCATGCGTTCGGCCCTGGTGGTCATCGATCCTTCCAAAATGCGTGTCGACCTCAATCCGCCCCCGGTGCTGATTTCGCGCGTGATCGTCGATGGCAAGACCGTGGCCTCCCATGCGGACCCGCTGCCGGTTAACGGGCCGGTTGAGTTGAGGGCCGGGGCGGCCGGTTTGAAAGTGCCTCCCAACCACCGCCGGCTGGAATTTGAATTCTCGGCCCTGAGTTTTCGCTCCCCGGAAAACGTCCAATTCCGCTACCAGTTGCTCGGATACGATGAAAACTGGATTGAGGCGGGCACGCGCCGTTCGGCCTATTACTCCCGATTGCCGGCGGGACGGTACAGCTTTCGCGTCAAGGCTTGCAACAGCGACGGCATCTGGAACGAAGGCCCCGCGGTGGTGGGCTTCGATGTGGTGCCGTTTTTCTGGCAGACCTGGTGGTTTGAACTCACTGCCATTTTCGTGTTCACCTCGGCAATTGTGGCGGTGGTTCGCTATGCCTCCTTCCGCCGGCTGCGTTCCCAATTGGAAAAGGTCGAGCATCAGGCTGCGCTCGACAAATCGCATCTGGCAGGCATGGCGGAGGTCGCCACCAGCGTGCTGCACAACGTCGGCAACGTGCTCAACAGCGTCAACATTTCGCAGACTGTGGTGAGTGACAAAGTGCGGAATTCCAAAGTCACGCGGTTGGGCCAGGTGACGGCGCTCCTCGACGAGCACTCCCGCGACCTGCCCGGGTTTTTTGCGAGCCATCCGAAGGGCCAAAAACTGCCGGCGTACCTCGCGGAACTTTCACGGCATCTCGAAGACGAGCGAAAGGCCTTGCTCGAGGAACTTTCGTCATTGGGCAGCAACATCGAGCACATTAACGAGATCGTCGCCCGCCAGCAAAGCTATGCGCGCGTGGGAGCGATTTCGGAATCACTCAACCTCGCCGACCTGGTGGAAGACGCCATACGGTTCGACACCGCCAGCATGGAACGCGACCATATCCAGGTCGTGCGCGAGTTCGCGAAGGTGGCGCCCATCACCGCGGACAAGCACAAGGTGCTGCAGATCCTGATCAATCTCATATCCAACGCCCGCTATGCAGTCAACGAAAGCGGCACCGAAGTAAAGCGCATCACTGTGAGGATCGAGCCGAACGGTTCGCAGTGGGTGAAGGTATCGGTCATTGATAACGGTCTTGGGATTCCCGCGGAAAATCTCACACGCATTTTTCAGCAGGGCTTCAGCACGCGCAAGAACGGGCACGGATTCGGATTGCACGGCAGCGCTGTGGCGGCCAAGCAGATGGGCGGCTCGCTCATTGCGCAAAGCGACGGCCCGGGCAAGGGCGCGTGCTTCGTGCTTGAACTGCCGCTGCAAACCGAGAAGGCCGCCGCGCGGCAGCAAGCCGCCGCAGTGGCGGCGGCCAGAAATTGACCGCCCGGGTCAGGGCGTCCTCGCGCCCACGTTGATCCTTCCCACCAGGACCGCTCCTTCTTCGACGACGAGATTCTTGGCTTCCAAGTCTCCAAAGAACCTGGCGGTTGCGCGCAGGACGATGGTTTCAACGGTATGCAGGTCGGCCACGAGTTCTCCCGAGATGTCCGCAGCGCCGGCGTGAATCGGTTCGCGCCAGCCGAACCGGTTCCCCGCGGGAATCACCAGTTTCGCCGCTTTGAAACTGCCCTTGATCTCTGCGGTGGAATGAATTGTCAGCGAACGCTCCACCACCAGCTTGCCGAGAAAACGTCCCTTGATCACTGCCTCGGCCACGAGAGCTTCCGAATTGAGCACGTAGCCGGCCGGTTCGATGATGAACGTTCCCTTGGTTTTGAAGTTTTTCGAGACTGCGCTGGTGATGTGATAGTCGTTGAGGTCCACGTAGCGGCTGCAGCGCTTGCACATCGTGGATTGGGCGCTGATGGGAACCTCGAGTTCAGCGCCGCATTCGAAACAGGTGACGCGCCTTAACTGGGGGCCGGTCGGTGGGGCCTTTTTGACCGGGTGCAGCGCCTCCTGTACACGGTAATTCTGCCGGCACTTTTTGCAGACGGTCGAGAAGGCGGAGGGCGGCTCCGCCTGTTCGTGCCCGCAATGTGGGCAGGCTACCAGGACCTTGTCCTGCCTGCTCTCTGGCATTTAATTTGCCACCCGGTAACGGGACCGGTCAGCGTCCCAAGGGCTTGGGGGGCTCGGGGGCTTTCGGAGCTTCGCCAGGCCGCTGCATGTTGGCGCTGGGGGCAACCTTGTTCGGATTGACCTCGGTTTTGCCGACAAACGTGACTCCTTCCTCGATCACCAGTTTCGAGGCACGGATGTCCCCGAACAATTCAGTCTTCGCCTTGATCTCGATCTTTTCCTTGGCGTTGATGTTTCCGTTGATCTTGCCGCGCACGACGACCGATTGGGCGTTGATGTTTCCGTTCACGATGGCGCTGTCACCCAGGTGAAGCATTCCGTCGGTCTGGACATCCCCCTCCAATTTGCCTTCGAAGGTCAATTCGCCGGCAAATTTGAGGCTGCCTTTGATTTCGACATCCGATCCCAGCACGTTTTTCGATGTGTTTCCGGTTCCATTCATACTTGTAGCTATGGTTGTTTAACTCAGGAACGAATTCAGATTAGAATGCGCGACCCGAGCTTCGTTCAAAACACGGTTGCGCCTGTTTCTGTCAGGGTGCTCCGCCGACGCGCGGCGTTGCGGCTGGATCATCCGAATCCATGTGATCCAGGCGCCAGGGACGGTTGCGCACCGGCGGTCCCGGTTGCCCCCAGCGCAGAAACAGGTACGACGCGAACCGCGCATTGATCAGTTTTGCGAGCTTCTGCAACGGAGGATCGACGCGGACCTGCTCGCCGAGAACCGCGCCCCACGTCCAGACCTCGCCATCCCGGGTAATCGCCGCCCCGATTCCCGCACCGGAACCGAGAGCCGCAATGTCGTCCGGCAAGGAGACCTTGCGCCAACGGACGGAAAGCCTGTGAAACGGAAGGCTCGAGGAACCGGCCAGGGCCGGGACGTCCATGATCCACAGCGAGCCATTCTTTTTACGAAGCAAATGATAAAATCGACCGGAATAGCAGGCCTGCCAGTCAGTTTCAGTGCCGATCCTGGCCGGGATCGCCGGGCCGCCGCTCCCGCCGGTGAATGCATGGGCGTTCCGGCCCCAGGCCCAAAGAGTGCCGTCGGATTTGATTCCCAGCATCATGAACATCCCGATTGTCGCGTCCACCCAATTGGTATCCGGAGACACCAGTGTCGGGATCAGATGACAATTGCTGATGGAAAAGGCGCCTTGCATGGCCGAGTTATCTCCCCAGGTCCAGAGCGTGCCATCCGACTGCAAGCCGACGGAGTCAAGCGAGCCCGCGGCAATTTTTGTCCAATTGGTCGCGGTCCCGACCTGGGTGGGTGTTGGAATCTCGAAATTGGTAACGCCGAGGCCGAGTTGCCCGTAGCTATTGTCTCCCCAGGCCCAGAGGCTCCCATCGCGCTTGATGGCCAGGGTGTGGGCCCGTCCGGTGACCACCGATTGCCATTCGTGTCCCGGCGCCGAGGGAGTCGGTCGATCGTGGATGAGCTGGGTGCCGTCGCCAAGCTGGTGCTTATAGTTGGCGCCCCAGCCCCACAGAGTCCCGTCTGATTTCACGGCCAATGTCTGATCGTCACCCATGGAAACCGATATCCAGTTGGTATCGCTGCCGACACGGCACAGCGAGTTGCGGGTCTTGATCGATCCCAGGCCGAGCACCGGGGCACCGGACGGCGAAGTGCCCCACGACCAGAGGCTGCCATTGGAGGCAAGAATGATTCCGCTGGTCTGGCCGAAGCTGATTTCCGGGGTTTGAGCGCCGACAGGCAATCTGAAACGCGCGGTTTGCGCGGGCCGCCGCCAGCCGAACCACCACAGCAAGGTGGCGGCGAGGCATAAGCCCAGCAGAACCAATCCTTGGGAACGTTTCGTCATGTCTCGCTCCTTCTGAAGTTGAGGTTGCGGACACCCGATTGAAAGCAAAATGTCCCCGACCCTGTGATTGGCACCGCGAAGTTGCTGGTTTTACAGGGCTCATTTCGGGCAGAGAGAGATCGTAGACTCAGGGTTTTGGGTCGTGCTGTCCTTGGGGTTGCGGGGTTTGAACCGGTGCGGAACCGTTAAGCTTCTCTTCGAGTTCATCCAGACGCCGCATCAGGGCCGCTCCCTCCGCCAGCGTCTTCTCCATCTGTTCGAGCAATCGACGGCGTTCGGGCAATTTGGGCAGTTCGTGGTCCTGCTGCACGTCCGCTTCGGGAGCATGAGGAATTCCCGCAGACACTTGTTCGCCCGATTTTTTTCCGGATTTCATAGGCCTGCCATGATAACGCGTGCGGCGAAGGCGCAACAATTGGCAAAGTTGCCATAGTGAATGAGAAATTCCCCTAGTGTCTTGTAAGAGATTGTCTTGTTTTTCGGACGAAGTACTTCCGTGGCACGAGCGCGCCCGGCTGAAGCTATTCAGGCACAGAGGCTTGTATTCCGACGCTGGACAATCCCCCGGACTACCTTATTTTCCCCATTGCAACGGCGGGTGCGGCGTTCATGTTTCGTTAAGGACGTGGGAGCGGGGCAGCGGCACCGGTTCAGGACTCAATTATGCGCGATATCAAAAGCACGAGCTGGGGAGCATTTTGCCGGCGCGTCAGTGAATTGCAGGGCGGGGGAACGGTGACCATCGAGGTGACCGAATCGGACGGGCGGACTGTGGAAGCCGCCCGGGACGCCGCGTTCCAGAGCATGATTCTGGACAACGGCGGGGCCTGCAATGACGTGATCTCCATTCGTGCCGAGGGAGAACGGGAAATTCACCGGATCATTGACCCCGTTTACATCCTGCTGCGCGAAAGCGGGCAGGGTTACAATCCCGTGGAAATACAGCACGAGCAGGGGAGGACGTTGCTCACGTTCCATCCCGCGATACACCAGGATGTTTTGCAGGGGCTCGAGGTCCTGGAGAGACGGCGGTGAACTTTTTGACGGGAGTTTGATGGGGAGAATGGCCGGCTTCGAATCAGGGTTTCACGGGGGTGGTTGGGGAGGAGAGGGCAACTAGCTTATGACTAAACGGTAAAGGAGTAACCAATAGAAAAGGAAGTGGTATGAAGAAAGCAATTGTGATTATGGGTGCGGCTCTCGCGTTGGCACTCGCCGGATGCGGCAACCAGGGCGGCACAGGTGGAACAGGCTCGGAGAGCAGCGGTTCCTCCGGCGCCGGATACAGCGGGGGCACGAATGGCAGCATGAGTACGAACAGCGGCGGCATGGGGAGCAGTACCAGTACGAACAGCGGGGCCGGCTCCAGCAGCGGCGGATACTCGCGAACGAACAGCAATTCCAATCCCTGATCGTTACTGACGACCAGGGTTGCCTTTCCCTGCGAATTCGGAAAGGCGTAATTGCGGAAGGCCTTTTTGCGGCGCTCAGACGTGCCGTGGAAGGCCTTCCTGCCTTTTAGCCACCGGCTCTTTTCTTCCCATCGGCGGCCAACGGCAATGGCGCGTCGGCCTTGACCTGCTGGATTTCCACCGCGCCCGCCTTGTAGCTTTGGCCGCTGACCAGCGTCATGCCGGGATTGTCCACGGTTTTGAAGCGGACCGGCAGGCTCACGCGCTCCCTGCCGCTGCGGGTCTTGAAGACGGAAAAATGCAGGTGCGGGCCGCTGGTGAAGCCGGTGTTGCCGGACCAGCCGATCAAGTCCCCGGCCGCCACGGTGTCACCCACTTTCACCTTGCTGCCGTTGTGCATCAGGTGGGCGTAGATGCCGATGGTGCCGTCGGAATGCTCGATCAGGATGCAGTTGGCGCAGCTCTCGAACTTGCGGTCCGGTCCGCCGTTGTTGGAATCGGCCTTTACTTTGACCACCGTTCCGCCGCGTGCGGCGTGGACCGGTGTGCCAATGGGCATCTTCCAGTCAATGGAATACTCATCAGGTCCGGTGTGGCTGAACGCTCCATGGTAGCCCTGAGTGACCTTGAATGTACTGCCAGCCGCATACGGCAACAGATAGACCTGCGAATCGTCGTGGACCGCATTGGGATTGCCGATGGTGAAAGCGTCGGTGTAGCTGTAGCTCCAGGACCGGTCGTGCTGGATGGGCGAGAGCGTGAAAGCCTCGACCGTCTGACCGCCGGGGAACACGGTGGTATACGGAAAATTGGTGTTGGCCTTGAGGTTTTCCAACTTCACATCAAACGTGGCGGTGACTTCCGCCGCTTCCAGGTTTTGGACGTAGAAGTGGACCAGACCGCCTTCCTCGCGCGGGATGACTTTCAGCATTTTAGTCGGAGCGGGTGCATCATGGGCAAAGGCGGCGGCCGGCAGGCAAAACAACATTGCCGACAGCAGATGCCGCACGGCCGTCCGGCGAATCCCCCGCACCGTCCCGGGGAATGGGGTGGTCTGTGGACGGACGGGGGACTGCCGGCAAGCATTGCTGCGGATCATTATTTGTTCGGTCATCGTTTGGTGGCGCCCCGCGGCTGGTTCAGGGCCGCGGGGCGTAGGTTTGGGGCGTCAGGCGGCCAGGAAGGATGGGGTTGTAATGATGGCCCGGTCCGGCGTCGCATCGGTCGCGGCAATTCGCGGGGGCGGAGTCCCAAAGTCAGGGAGACCTTCCGCCGTCCACGTGAACCGCTTGGCATGCACGTCCCGGTCCTTCCAGCCGTGTTGCTTCAAAGATTTCGAGTGATAAAGAATCCAGTCCTCCGTCTGGCAGAGGGACTTGACGAATGAGCAATGGCCGATGCCCCAGACGTGCTCGGTTTTCTGAAAAACGGGTCCGCGCTTTTCCCAGGCCGTGGGATTCATGACGTCGCCGGTGCGATTGTGGAGCAGTCCCAGGCAATAATCGGGAGTCCAACTGCCGCTGGCGGAATAGATGATAAAGATGTCGTTATTGCGGCGCAGCACGGAGGGGCCCTCGCAAATCGGCATGCCCTCGCGTTCCCAGGGTTGATCCGGGACGCAGAGCAGCGTGCGCGAGAAGGCAAGCGTGACCGGGTCCTTCATCGGGGAGATGTAAAGGTTCTGCTGGCCGTTGCGTTTGCCGGGCCAGCCGGACCAGATGAAATACCGTTCGGCGCCGCCCAGATCGAGGACCGTGCCGTCGATTGCCCAGCCGCCGGTCTGCACTTCGCCGCGGCAACGGTAGGCGCCTTGGGGATCGTCGGTTTCGGCTTCGAGGACCCACATGCGGTGGTTCTCGTTCCGGCCGTCGTCAGCGGCGTAATAGATGAACCAGCGGCCGCCGATGCGATGCAGTTCCGGCGCCCAGACCGCGCTGGAGTTCCGGCCGGTGGCGGGCGCGTGCCAGACGCAGACGCCAGGGTCCGTGCCGACGCCGGCGATGGTGAGGGAGCGTCGGATGACGATGTTGCGCTGGTTCCGGCTCTCGCAGTAGTAGTACTGACCTTCATGGTGGATCATCCACGGGTCCGCCGCTTCGGATGGCAATAACGGGTTTATGCTTTGGCCTTTCGCTCGACTGATTTTTTCGGCGGCTGGGGTCTCTCCCGCTCCACCGCGGGTGACCCCAGACGCATCCGGGACGCGCCCCGGAATGTGTGCAGGCTAAAGAACGGGGCCGGTTCGTGTCTGTAGGAACGCTCTGAAAGCCGTGTAGGTGTTTGTCCGATCGGGCTGTGCGACGCAAACCGGCGGGTTGCGGGACGCGCGCCTCTGGGGTTTAATGATTGCGTGCCGCCGCAACAGCTTCATCTGTTCGATCCCGCGAAACCGCTGCTGGAGCGTTTCGGCGCGGCGTTCTTCAAGGCGGTGCCGCCGCGTCCGGGGATTTACATCATGAGCGGGGATGGGGACCGGGTGCTGTACATCGGGCAATCGGCCAACCTGCGACAGCGCCTCGGATCGTACAAGAACGCGCGTCCGGACCGGGTGCCGCGCAAGATCATCCGGCTGGTGCACTCCGTGCGGACGCTGGTGTGGGAGGAATGTGAATCGCCGCAAGCTGCGCGCCTGAAGGAAACGCAGCTGCTGCGGGTGCATCGCCCGCGATTCAACGTGCAGAATGTCTATCCGCGCGCGTACCGGTTCATCAGTTGGGAACGACGGGGGGACGGCTTGCGGCTGGGAATTGGAACGGAGCCGAAGGCGGACGGCCGATGCTTTGGCGCGTTCAAGGGCGGGGCGGAACGGGCGTTCGGATCCTTATTGAGACTGCTCTGGGCGATGATTCACCAGACCAGATCGCCGCACGATTTTCCCGCGCCGCTGCTGCGCGCGACGGCGCCGCGGGAATTTGACATTTCGCCGGTGGCCGGCACGGCAAGTTCGAAATTGGAAGGGCTTGAGTTCCGGTTGGATCAATTCCTCGGCGGAAATTCCGATGCATTGATCGAGCACCTTGCCTCCGCCATTCCGGGCGATCCGGAAATGTGCGTGTTTCAGCGCAATCTGCTCGCGGCCGACCTGGAGTTGCTCACTGGATTTTATGAGCACGGGCCGCGGCGGAATGAGGAGTTGCGAATTCGAAACGGTTTGACGAATTCCTTGATCGGTCAGGAGCAACTGGACGAGTTGGTGGCCGCCGGAAAACCGGGCTCCAAGCTGGCCCTTTAGATTCAGGACGAAAAGACCTCCTCGCCATCGCCGTTGGCCGCGATGAGTTCCTTGCGGACGATGGCGCGCTGGCGGGCGCGATGGAGGCGCTCCAGCTTCGGAGTGAGAACGATCGGCACCTGGAGGCAGACGCTTTGGGTGGGCAGCACGAGACACCAGTCGGAGATCAATTGACGGTACGCTTTGCCAACCGGGCGGATCCTGCGGTCCAGATCGTAGAGCCCGAGCGGGTTCACGCGATGGTTTTGCTCGCGCAACGCGGTGTCCCAATCGACCTGGTCGGTGAGTGAGTACCAGGTGAAGCCGACGATCGGCATGCCGTCGTTGCGAATGCGGAGCACGTTGGCCCATTCCTTCCAGAGCCAGAGGACCGCCTCGTCGCCGCGCGGGCCCTGGTTCAGGTTGGTTTCCGTGTGCATGATGGGCAGTTTGTAACGCTGGTAATACTGCCGCGTGATCTCGCTGTAGCCGAACACTTCGCCGGAGGCGGAGGTCTCGCCGTCGGGCGCAACGCGATGCTCGTTGGTCACGTAGTAATCGTTTCCCATGATGCAGTTGTGCTTGAGGTTGTGATGGAGGAAATAATGGTATTCCTCGCGCGTCATGCCGTTGTCCATCAGGAATTCGTACATCTCGGAGCTCACGCGCCGGCCGTAATTGAGGTCGAGCGACAGGAAGCGCTCCGCGTTCATGATCTCGGCGGGCTTGATGGCCTTCGGGTTCTCGGCGTGAAAATATTCCGAGGCCTCGCTCTGGACGAAAATGGCGTCGGTGCGGTGTTTGAGAATGGCGTGCATGGCCAGGATGTTGGCCTTGACGAGGTGCTTGAGCGCCGTGACGAACGCGCCGTCGTCGTGCAACTGTTCATTCCACCAGCCGTAGCGCGCGGAAAAGAGCGCGCAAATGAACATTTCATTCACCGGGGTGTAAAGCTGGATCCAGGGATAGCGCTGGGCGAAGGCGGAGGCGTATTCGGCGAACAGCTCCGGGAAATCGGGGTTTTGAAAATTGCCGATCCAATCCGGAACACCAAAATGGCAAAGGTCGGCGATGACGATGATCTCGCGGCAGTGGAGGTTCTCCAACACCTTGTCGGAGAATTCCCAATCGAAGCGCTCCGGCCCCGGGTAGGCGCGGAAGAGCGGCACTCCGTAGCGCAGGAAATGGACGCCCAACTCCTGGACCTTGTCGAAATCCAGATGCCAGTGCTTGTAATGGCCGCAGAGTTCCATCTGGTCCACGCGAACCCGGCCGTTTTGGATGGTCGGGGAACTGTTCTCGATCCCGGTGGCGAACATGAACGATGACATGGGTAAAAGTATCCCGATGGCCGGCAGTTCCCAACCCGGTTATTCCCCCCACGCGGCGTAGAAACGATTTGAGCCGAACGATGGGGCACCGTAAATTTGTGTGTATATGAGATATCTCTTTCCTGCGCCCCTGCTGCTTGCCGGTTCGCTTCTTGCAGGGTGCGCCACCCACGAACAAAAGGCCGACATTTCCACGTACAATCCGCAATTTCTGCTGGATCGCGAAACAGTGGAGGTGCTGCTGATCAACGATCACGGCTATCAGTGGCGTGTGCGGGCGGAGGTTAACGGGACGGAAGGAGAATTCATCCTGGACAGCGGCACGCCGGTCACGGTGGTGACGCCGCAGTTCGCCCGCAAGGCGCAACTCGCCGACGCGGCGGAAATCGAGGGGCCGACCAATCAAATCAAGCCGGGCCGGTTTGCCAGCATCACGCTGATGCGGCTGGGAAACGCGAGTTACGGGTTCTTCTACGCGCCCCTGATGAATCTCGATCACCTCAGCAGCGCATTGAAGACGGAGATCGACGGCATCATTGGCGGGAACGTGCTGAATCGGACCGCCTACCGGATCGATTGGCAGGCGAATCTTTTGACTTTGTACTCACACGCGCCGGCAGCCCCGGGCGATGCCATCCGCGCGAATGTGCGCGATAACCGGGTCTATTTGCCGGCGGCGATCAACGGGCAGCCCGCCGAGTTCGTCCTCGATACCGGGGCATACTGCACCACGATCGCCAAGGACGAGGTGGACCGGCTGCGAATTCCGCGGGAAAAACGCAAAAAGATCCAGGCGCCGCAGATTGACCTGTATTCCGAGCGGCACATGGACCAGACGCAAGTGGTCCTGGACAGCCTGTCACTCGGGCCGCTGCAGCTTACCGATCATCCCGTGCTGACGTGGGATTACAATGCGCTGGGCGTGGATCTGCTGTCGAAATTCGTGCTGACGGTCGATGCGCGGGATGGCTGGATCAGCCTGGCGCCGCGGTAGCTTTGATCGGCTTGCACGGTTTTACAGCCGGGCTGGTCGGAGTAGGGCGGAGGCATTTCAGTTGCCGGCAACTTCGCGGGCCTTGGTGCGCAGGAAAGTGATCGCTCGCGGAGCGTCGTTCGTGAAAACCCCCGGGCTTCCATGGACGCTCAGGCCGCCGCGATAGTTGATCTGCTTCAGCACCTGGAAGAACGACTCGTAATCCGATTCGGCATCGGTCATTGGGTAGGTGCGTTTGGGCGGGTTGGAGATGTGGATATTGCGCAAATGTCCGCCGGAGGCGAGCAGCGCCTTGATGTCATCCTGCTGAATCCTCAGGAAGGAGTAATCCACCATCATCTGAAAATTCGCGTGATTCACGGTTTCGACCAGCTTGTTCGCCTCGGCGATGGTGATGATCTGGTTTGAGTCGGTCGCGCGCAACGGTTCGATCAGGACGGTAATGCCGCGGCTGGCTGCGAGTTCGGCGAAGTGACGGGAAAAATCCGCGAGCTGGGTGAATGCCCTGTCCTCCGCGAAGCCCTCCGGCACGCGCCAGGAAGCGCCGCTGTTAAGGACGATGTACGTGAGTTTGAGAGCGGCGGCGCGGTCGAGCACGCGCGCCAGGTGGGCATCGAGTTTGGCCTGGTCCACGTCGGGTCCGACAATTTTGAGTTCCTTGGGAATCGGGTTGTAACCCGAGCGTGCGTTGAGGCCGAGCCGTTGCAAGTCGGCCACGAGCCTGGAAAAATCTGGGTCGGAAAGGCCGTAAACGTCCTGCAAGGCGAGTTCGACGTATTCGAATCCGGCGGCTTTGGCATCGGCGAACACCGGCGTCTTCGCGCGGATGCACCAGCCGACGGGTATGCCGGGAACGGGGGTCGGCAGCGCGGCGGGCGCGGGGGCGTTGGTGGTGTCGGCGCGCGATGCCAGCGAAAATAGTAGAATCAAAGAGAAAGAGATTGAGCAGCAATTCATATTGAGGAGCGATTGTGTTGCCGCTGATGATATTAATGGGACAGGCGAAGACGAGAAGATTTACCGATTGTTGCGAAGGCCCTGCTAACTGACGGCAGTTATCTGGCAACGCGGAACGGAGGCTGAGGCGGCGGTGGCGGTGGTGATTGGGGGTGTATTGAATCGCGCGATGGGTTTGAGGCAGGGCTAAGCCGGTTGCAAACCGGCGCTCCGGGGAGGGGATTCGGCGGACGGAGTGGTGGGATTTATGCCGCCGAGCGCCAATCGAGGACTTTCAACTGGACGGTGCGGCGGCCATTGAAGGAATTCACCTGGGGCGCGAAAGCGAGATCGAAACGGCCCACAGGAAGGGCGGGTTCGTTGCCCGCGCCCCACCAGACGGCTTCGTGAGTGGCTGTTCCGTCGGTGACCCACAGCCGCACATGCTGCTTTTCTGCGCCCATGCGCTGCAGCGGGCGGGCCTGGGTGACATTGCGCGCGACAAAGTGGAGGGAGGGATTGCCCTGGCCCATGGGCTTGAGCCGGTCCAATTCCCGGAGGCATTCGAGCGAGACTTCGCACAGGCCGACTTCGCCGTCGAGGCGCAGCGGGGGTTGAAGTTCCTCGGGCTTGAGGGCGCGGCGGGCGAGTTCGTTCAGGCGCGTGCGGAAGCAATCGAGCTTTTCGGAATCGATCGTGAGTCCGGCCGCCATGGCATGGCCGCCGTGGCGGACGAGCAGATCAGCGCATTCGCGGAGCGCCGCGGCGAGGTCGAAACCGGCGATGCTGCGGCCGGAGCCGCGCCATTGGCCGTTGTCGCCGCCGACGATGATGGTGGGGCGATAGAATTGCTGGAGCACGCGCGAAGCAACGATACCCACGACGCCCACGTGCCAGAGGAGGCCGCCTTCGACGATGACGAAATCGGTTTCCGGATTGAAACGCGATTTGACGGCGCCGATGACCTGTTCGGCGATGCCGCGCTCGATTTTTTGGCGTTCGCGATTGCGGAGATCCAGATTGGCGGCCAGCGGGGTGGCGGTGGCGACATCGGGCGCGAGCAGCAGGCGCAGGGCTTCCTCGGCGTCCTCGAGCCGCCCGGCAGCGTTGAGCCGCGGCGCGAGCTGGAAACCGACTTCGTAAACGCCGGGCGGGCCGTTCACCTGGGCGACACGCTTGAGTGCGACGAGCCCCGGGCGCGTGGTGAGGTGGAGCCGTTCGAGGCCCATGGCCACGAGAATGCGGTTCTCGCCGGTAAGGGGCACGAGGTCGGCAATGGTCCCCAGCGCGACCAGGTCGAGGTGCGGACGGATATCAAATGTTTGCGCGCCCGGCAGGCCGGTTTCGCGGCCGCGTTTGACGAGGGCGTGGGCTAGCTTGAAGGCGAGGCCGACGGAGCACAATTCGCGGAACGGTCCGCCGCCGAGTTGCGGATTCACCAGCGCGGCGGCGGCGGGAACGGGATCGGAGACCTGATGATGATCGAGAACGATGACATCCACGCCTTGCTGGCGGAGCCAATCGATGGTGGCGACGGCGGTCGAGCCGCAATCCACGGCGAGCAACAGCCGGGCCGGGAAACGTTGCAGGCAGTTCTCCGCGGCTTCCCGGCTGAGGCCGTAGCCTTCGTCCAGGCGGTGGGGCAGGTAGCAATCGGCCTTCCAGCCGAGGGCGCGGAAGGTTTCGAGGAGCAGGGCGGCGGACGTGACGCCGTCCACATCGTAATCGCCGAAGATGACGAGCGGTTCACCGCGATCGCGCGCGGCGAAGAGGCGGTCGACGGCTGCGGCGAGGTTCGGAAGCAGGAAGGGATCGGAGAGTTGCTTCAGGCGCGGAGTGAGGAATGCGCTGATTGCTTCCGGCTCGCTGAAACCGCGATTAAGGAGGCACTGGGCGAGGAGCGGCGAAACGCCGAGAGCGGACGCGAGCTGGTTGGCCAGCAACGGTTGCGCGGGCGCGAGAGACCAGCGGTATTTCATACCGGCCCCACGCCGGGGAGGGTCGCTTTCTGCCGGCGGCCAGTGATGAGAGAGGCGACAATTGCGGCGGTGATGATTCCGCCCACGACGATCAGGGACGTGCTGTCGGGGATGTCATATTGGAACCAGCGCGGCGGATGATCGTGCGGATCAATCAACATTTTCACACCGATGAACAGCAGGACCACCGAAAGACCGAACTTGAGATAGCGGAACAGGCCGATGGCGCCCGCGAGCACGAAGTAGAGCGAACGCAGGCCGAGAATGGCAAACACATTCGAGGTGAACACAATGAAGGAGTTGCGCGTGACGCCGAAGACGGCGGGGATGGAATCGACGGCGAAAATGAGGTCGCTCAGTTCGACGGCCAGCAGCACCAGCAGGAGCAGTGTAAACATGCGGCGGCCATCGCGGATGACCATGAAACGCTGGCCGGAAAATTCGGTGGAGATCGGGAGCAGGCGGCGGGCGAGGCGGATGATGAAGTTCTTGTCAGGTTCGACCTTGTCGCCTTTTGAAAACAGCATTTTGGTCCCGGCGACGAGCAGCAGCGCGCCCAGGAGGTAAAGGACCCAATCGAAGCGGTTGATAAGGGCCACGCCGAGGCCGATCATCAGTCCGCGCATGAGGAGCGCGCCCAGAATTCCCCAAAAGAGGACGCGATGCTGGTATTCGATCGGGACGTGGAAATACGTGAAGATGAGGGCGATCACGAACACATTGTCCATCGAGAGCGAGAGCTCGATGACGTAGCCGGTAAGGAACTGGACGGCGGGGCCGTGTCCCAGCGTCGGGATCAGGGCGGCGCCGAACCCGAGCGAGAGGGCGGTCCAGAGGGCGGTCCAGAAAGCAGCCTCGCGGAATTTCACCACGCGGGCGCGGCGATGGAAGATGCCGAGGTCGAGCGCCAGGAGCAGGAGGACGCAGACGATGAAACTAACCCAATGCCAGGGAGTAATTTCAACCGCCGCCCACATGACCAGGTGTTTACGGCCGCGAGGTCACCGCTTCTTCGGCCACCAACTGGGTGCTGGCGCTGAATTTTGGCCGTTGTCCCTTGTGCCAGAGCAGCACGAGGTAGCTGGCGATGTAGATACTGGAGTAGGTGCCGGTGATAATGCCGACCAGGAACGTAAAGGCGAAGTCGTTGATCGCGCCGCCGCCGAACAGATACAAGGCCATGGTGGCGAGGAACACCGTGCCGGAGGTGATGATCGTCCGGCTCAGTGTCTGGTTCAGCGCCTGGTTGATCAATTCCTTGAAACTGCCGCGCACGCCCATTTTCAGATCTTCGCGGATGCGGTCGAAGATGACGATGGTGTCGTTGATGGAGAAGCCGATGATCGTGAGCACGGCGGCGACCATGGTGGCGTTGAACTGCCGGCCCTCGCCGAAGAATCCGGTGAGGCAGTAACAGCCAATGGTCATGAGGATATCGTGAATAACCGCGACCACCGCGCCGACGGCGAATGAGAACTCATAGCGGACGGCGACGTAGAAGAGGATGCCGAGGAGAGAGAGCAAGCTCGCGCTCACGGCGGTCCACATGATTTCGTTGCCGATGATCGGGCCGACCTTGTCCACGGACACGCGGGTGAAGTGCGCCGCGGGGAAGTCATGGGCCAACGCCTTCTCGACGTCGTCCGCCTTGCCGAAAGGTGTGACCACGCGGAGCAGTTGTGTGCTGCCGCCGATTTCGGTCTGGTACTGGATGCCCGGTTCCTTCACGTCGGTATCCTTGCGGATCGCCGAGCGGACCTGTTCGGCGTCCACTTTTTGCTCGAAGCGGAGTGTGAGGCTGTCGCCGCCCGCGAAATCGACGCCGAGCAGATTGCCCTTGCTCCAGAGCCGATATCCGCCGTAGCCGATGCCCACCACGATGATCGTCCAGGAGAGGATGAACGCGGGCAGGGCGAGCTTCATGAAATTAAGTTTGGCCGCGCGAATGATATGGAGCATGGGCAGCGACTTCAGCCAGCCCTTGTCGAGGAGGAAGTCGAAGATCATGCGCGTCACCACCAGCGCGGTGAACAAGCTGGCCGCGACACCGATCGTGAGCGTCACACCGAATCCCTTGATCGGGCCGGTGCCCATGAAGATCAGGATGATCGAGGAGATGAGCGTGGTGACGTGGGAGTCAAAAATGGTGCCGAAGGCGCGCGAATAACCGGCGGAAACCGCGCCGCGAAGTGATTTGCCCTTGGCGGATTCTTCGCGGATGCGTTCAAAGATCAGCACGTTGGCGTCGACCGCCATGCCGATGGTCAGCACGACACCGGCGATGCCCGGCAACGTAAGGGTGGTGCCGTAGGAGGCCATGACACCGAGGAGAATGATGATATTGGTGATCAGCGCCAGGTCGGCGATCAGTCCGGCCAGGAAGTAGTAGCAGGCCATGAAGCCGGCGACCAGGATGGTGCCGATGATTGCGGCCAACACGCCGCTCTTGACCGTGTCCTTTCCGAGAGTGGGATCCACGCTGCTTTCCGACAGGACTTTGAGCGGAGCCTGCAGGGGATTTTCGAGATCGGTCGCGAGTTCATGCGCGGCCTTGTCCGAAAAGCTGCCGGTGATCTGGCCGCTGCCACCTGTAATGGCGCCACGGATGGTGGGAGCGGAAATGAGTTCACCATCGAGGACGATGGCCATGCGCTGGCCGATGTTCTGTTCGGTGAGGTCGGCAAAAATGCCGGCCCCTTCCGAGGTGAGGTTGAAATCGATCATAGGCTGGCCGACGGCGTCGCGGGAGACGAAAGCACTCTTGATGTACTGGCCGGTCATGGCGGCTTTCTTCTGGATCAGAAGATCTTCGACCACTGTCTGGCCATTGCCGCGTTCCTCCTTGAGGCGCATTTTCTGGTAGCCGGGCTCGTTCAGACCTTCCTTGATCAATTCATCGCTCTTGGGATGGACCATGCGGAATTCGAGGTAGGCCGCCTTGGAGATATTGGTCCGGGCGGTGTCCTTGTCCTCTTCCGAGAGACCGGGCAGTTGGACGAGAATGCGATCGCTTCCCTCCGGCTGGATGACAGGCTCGGCGACGCCGAAACGATCGACGCGTTTGCGCAGCACTTCCACGGCCTGGCTGAGCACCTGGTCACGGGTGTTGGAAGGATTGTTCGTGCTCGCGATGGTATTGGTGTCCATGCCGACGAGGAACGACGTGCCGCCTTGAAGATCGAGGCCGAGGCGGATTTTGCCGGCGGCCTTTTGCTGGAGACGGTCGAGAATCGCGCGGTTGGGATTCACTTCGTTGGCCACCTCGTCCTTGTACATGGGGAAGTATTGGACGATGTCGTTGGTGCCGATGGCGTCGACGAGGTTGGCGAAGGTGCGCTCGGGCTTGGCTTTTTGCAGTTCATTCCAGCGGTCCACGATGCCCTTGAAATTGGCATCGGGCCGGACGGCCTCCTCCTGGAACTCGATGCCCAGGTTCTTGCCGACCGGCGGATAAATCTCCCAGAAAGCCCAGAAGAGCACCAACAACACGAAGATGAATTTCCAAAGATTGTTACGATTCATGACTTAAAAAGAGAAAGGCTCAGGCTTCGCTGGTTTCGGGGCCGCCGGCGCGCTCGGTGATTTCCGAGACGGCGGATTTGAGGACTTCCAGCTTGGTTTCCGCGGAACGGAGGGAAATGGTGCGATCCTTGATGCTGACCACGGTGCCGACAATTCCGCTGCCGGTGACCACTTTATCGCCGGGCTTGAGGGTCTTGAGCTGATTATTCAGTTCCTTGGTGCGCTTTTGCTGCGGGCGGATCATGACGAAGTACATGGCCACGAACAGCAGGATGATGGGGACAAAATTGAACAGGGCAGGGGCCTGCGATGCGGGCGCAGCGGCCTGTCCCAAAACCGGGATGAAAGCATTCACATTCATATGTCACAAAGTGAGCCGTTTAATCTAGAGAAGCGTGCGCTTTTGGCAAGCGATATAAGAACATTTTATAGCAATTCATTTGCCGGTGCCAGAGGGAATTCCAGGGACGGCAGTCGCGCGAATTCTTGCGCCCGAGACGGTTGGATTGAGCCGGGATCGGAGCCGCGGGCCAAGAATCCGTCGTTGAACTCGGGGCGGCAGGACTTAAGCTGGCAGGAATGAACTCCCAGGAATCCGGGGCGGAAGGAAAGGAAGCTGCCGCGCAGGCGGTGGCGGCGGGTTCGCCTGCCCCGGCGAGAGGAAGGGAAGCCGGAACGAAACCGCTGCCCTTTGAACTGCCCACGTGGTGGCCGATCGGCCTGATGCTGATTGTCATGACCCTGGCGGCCTATTTGCCGGCGCTGAACGGCGGATTTGTGTGGGACGACGATTCGTGGACGACAGGGATTGCCAACCTCCTGGGCAGTTTCCAGGGATTGCGCTGGATGTGGACCCATCCCTCGGCCCTGCAGCAATATTATCCTCTGTCGGGAACAACATTCTGGCTGGACTACCAGCTCTGGGGATTTTGGACGCTGCCGTATCACGTGGAAAATGTCCTGTTGCACGGTCTGGCTGCGTGCGTTTTCTGGCGGCTCCTCGTGAAACTGAAGGTGCCCGGCGCGTGGCTGGGCGCGGCGGTGTTCGCACTGCACCCGTTGATGGTGGAGTCGGCGGCGTGGATCACCGAGCGCAAGAATGTGCTCTCGATGGTCCTGAGCCTCGGGTCGTTGTATGCTTACGGGCAGTCGGCGGGATTTTGGGAGCGTGATGATTCGGACCGCGGCACCGCGTCTGCGGCGCAAGACCGCGCGCGGCGGCTGGCATCGATGTTGTTTTTCGCTGCCGTGCTGGCCAAAACCACGGCGTATTGCATTCCCGCCATTCTCCTGCTGCTTTGCTGGTGGAAACGCGGGCGGTTGCGCTGGCGGGAGGATGTGCTGCCGACACTGCCGCTGTTCGCGGTGGGAATCGGCTTTGGCGTGGCAGTGTCGTGGCTGGAGAAACATCATCTCAATGCGCACGGGCGGGAATGGGAGTTGTCCCTCCTGGAACGGTGCCTTGTGGCGGGGAGGGCATTCTGGTTCTACATCGGCAAGGTGGTCTGGCCGGCGAACTTTTGTTTTTTGTATCCTCGCTGGCATCCCGACATTCATTCACTCGCGCAATGGCTTTATCCGATCACGGCAGTTGGGGCGCTGGCGGCACTCTGGCTTACGCGGCAGCGCTGGGGAAGGGGGCCATTAACGGCGGTATTGTTCTATTTGGGAACGATTTTTCCGCTGCTCGGGTTCATGAATCCGTATGGGATGCGATATTCGTTTGTGTGGGATCACTGGGGCTATTTTCCAAGCCTGGGATTGATTGCGCTGGCGGCGGCGATGGTGGTGCGGCTGTGTCCGCCCCGGTTGCTGGACGGCGTTTCGGCGGCGCTGATTTGTCTGCTGGGGGTATTGACCTGGCGGCAATGCGGCCAGTATGCGGACGCGGAGACCTTGTGGCGGGTGACCATTGCGCGCAACCCGGCCGCGGTGCTGGCGCACAACAACCTGGGTCTCATGCTGCAGCAGCAGGGCCGTGTGGACGAAGCGGCGGACCATTATTGGAAGGCGCTGGCGGCGGACCCTGATTTTCCGGAGGCGCATTTGAACATCGGAATTGTCCTGCAGGGGCGCGGAGAGCTCGATGAGGCGGTGAGTCATTATCAGAAGGTGATACCCGAGCGGCCGGATTTGGTGGCCGCGCGGATCAATTATGCGACGATCCTTCTGGACAGGGGGCAGGCGGACGAGGCGATCGGGCAATTGCGAAAGGCGCTGGAGATTTTTCCGGACAGGATTGAGACGCTGAACAATCTTGCCCTGGCGCTGCTGCGCAAGGGCGAGGCGGACGAGGCGATGGCGCATCTTCGGAAGGCCCTGGACCTGCAACCCGGTTTCGCGCCGGCGCATTACAACATGGGCAACGCCCTGGCGCAGAAAGGGCGGGAGGCGGACGCGATGGGCGAATATGAGGAGGCGCTGCGGTTATCGCCGGATTTTCCGGACGCCCGGGTGAGCCTGGCTGACATCTTGAGCCAGCTTGGGCGTGACGAGGAGGCCATGGGACAGTATGCGGAGGCATTGCGGTTGCATCCGGACCTGCCGACAGCGCTGAACAATCTTGCGTGGCTGCGGGCGACGGATGCGCGGCCGGAATTGCGCGATGGCGCGGAGGCTGTGCGGCTGGCAGAGCGGGCGTGTGAAGCAACCGGGTTCAAGCAGCCGATGTTGGTCGGCACGCTGGCGGCGGCTTATGCCGAGGCGGGGCAATTCGAGAAGGCGGTGCAGACCGCCCGGCAGGCCCACGATCTGGCGCTGGCGGCGGGCTTCACTGATCTGGCGGCCACCAATGAATCGTTACTAAAGCTTTATTCCGCACGGCGTCCTTATCATGAGGGCGACAATTCGGTGAAATAGAGTTGCGCAAAGGTTGGTTTTGATGATTATTGACTCGTCCTGTTGTCGGAGCGTAGCTCAGCCTGGTAGAGCACTTGGTTTGGGACCAAGACGTCGCAGGTTCAAATCCTGTCGCTCCGACCATTTATTTCTCGTTCGCGCCGATTTTGCATTGCGCGAACAATATTCGCAAAGCTCCTTGCGTAGTTTTTTGGGCGATGTTACGAAAATCAAATGAAATCGGTTTTACTGGTTGAGGATTCGCCGGATGACCAATTTATTGTCCGCCGGGCCTGGCAGCGGGCGAAGATCAAGGTGCCGCTGTTGACGGTGGACGACGGAGAACAGGCAATGGCCTATCTCAAGGGGACTGGCGAATTTCGGGATCGCAAACGCAACCCTCTGCCGACGTTGGTCCTGCTGGACATAAAACTGCCGTATCGCGACGGGTTCGAGGTGCTGAATTGGATCCGCTCGGAAGTGGCGCTGACCAATCTGCTGGTGCTGATGTACAGCAATTCGGCCATGGAGGGGGACGTGGATCGGGCATACAAGTTGCGGGCCAACGCGTATTTGAAGAAGCCGACTGATTCGTCCCAGATGGAGGAGATGGTGAGACAGTTGATGGAATTCTGGAGCGGGTACGTGGTTCCGCCGGAGATTGACGAGCCGAGGGAGCCGCGCCGCCGGTCCTGACGTTCATTTTGTGTGAATGGGGTCCATACCCCAGTAATTAAGGTTTGCCACCCCGGTGGCACAGGGTGATATTTTCCGCGTTAAAAAACTTTAACAGCACTCGATCCGTCGTAATCTCGTGGACCCGCAACCTGAACTGACCAAGCAAGCCACGCAGCCACCGCCCGCTTCCCATCTCCATTTGTTTGACCGGAGCAGCCCTCAGAAGGAATTGGCGCAGTGCAACCGCGCCGTGGAGGACGCGCATCGGCTCGCGGCAATTGTGGAATCGTCGGACGACGCGATCATCGCCAAGGACCTCAACGGGATCATCATGAATTGGAACCGGGCGGCGGAGCGCATTTTTGGTTACGCGGCGGAAGAAGTCATCGGCAAGCCGGTGACGATTCTCATGCCGCCCGAACGCGAAAACGAGGAGCCCGGGATTCTGCGGCGGATTCGGAGTGGGGAGCGGGTGGACCATTATGAAACCGTGCGACGGCGCAAGGACGGGACCCTGCTGGACATCTCGCTGACGGTGTCGCCGATCCGGAATGCCGAGGGGCAGATCGTGGGGGCGTCGAAGATCGCGCGGGACATCACGGAGCGCAAGCGGGCGGACCGTGAGTTGCGCGAGATGCGGGACGAACTGGCCCGGGCCAACGAGGACCTTGAGCGGCGGGTGGAGGAACGCACGGCGTCGCTGACGGAAGCGATCGCGCAGATGGAGGAGTTTTCGTACAGCGTTTCGCACGATCTGCGGGCGCCGGTGCGGGCGATGCACGCGTATGCGCAGGCGTTGATTGAGGATTACGGCGAGCGGCTCGATGAGGAGGGCCGGGATTTTCTCCAGCGGATTTTGCGGGGCAGTTCGCGCATGGACCGGCTGATCCAGGACGTGCTGGTTTACAGCCGGCTGGCCCGGGCGGATCTGCATTTCAGCCAGATCAACCTGGACCGGCTGGTGATGGAGATTGTTCAGAATTACCCGGACATCCAGCCGCCCAAGGTGCAGGTGGATGTTGCGCAACCGCTATTGGGAGTGGTGGGTCACGAGCCATCGCTGGTCCAGGCGGTATCGAATCTGCTGGGCAACGCCGCGAAGTTTGTCGCGCCGGGGACGACGCCTCACATAAGAGTATCCACCGAGCGACGGGGCAGGCTGGTGCGATTGTGGGTGGAGGACAACGGAATCGGGATCAAGCGCGAGCACCAGTCCCGGTTGTTCGGCATGTTTCAACGGGTGCACGCCGATCGGCGCTACGAGGGTACGGGCATTGGCCTGGCGATTGTCAGGAAGGCGGCCGAGCGAATGGGCGGGCGCGTGGGCGTGGAATCGGACGGCATTTCGGGGAGCCGATTCTGGTTGGAACTGCCGGCTGTTGATTGAAGAGCGGGCCGGCTCCGGCCAATTTTCCGGTGAGCACTGAAACGAAATCCATATTGCTGGTTGAGGACAACGAAGACGACGTATTCATCATGCGACGCGTCATGCAGAAGGCCAGGATCAACCTGCCGTTGCATGTGGCGGGCCACGGCGCTGAAGCGCTGGATTATCTAACTGGGAAGGGGAAGTACGCGAACCGCACCGAGTATCCACTACCCTCGGTCATCTTTCTGGACCTGAAAATGCCCTACCTGGACGGCTTCGAGGTCCTGAAGCGGATGCGCGGCATTCCCGGTGTGGATCAGATCCCGGTCATCGTGCTGACCTCATCTCCGGAACAACGTGATCGCGAGACGGCCGAACTGCTGGGCGCGCGCGGCTTTCGCGTCAAACCGCCGACCGGCGATATGATTGGCGAAGTGCTGCAATCCGTGTGCGGTCTCTCCGATTTTTGCGCTTAAACCTCGCGGGACATTCGTCCCGTGTTCTGCCCGACCTTTCTGTCAGCCAGAATCCGACGTATCAGGTCGTTTTTTGGCATGGAACCGGCGTGCCTCAAGGGCATGAAAGTCATCATTCGCGACGCCCGGACGCAAAATTACCTTTCCGCCGATGGTGGCTGGGTGCGATCGAGAGATGACGCCGGGGATTTTTTTACGCTGTTGCGGGCCTATCATTTTGCCGCCCGTCATACGTCCGGGCGTTTTCAGGTACTTCTGTATAGTCCGGACGATCAATATTGCGCCAATATCGTGGAGGGGACGGGGACCGCGAAGGAAGAACACGAGACCGCCGGGAATGTGGGCGTCCGGGAGCCGGCCGAGTTGCAGGTGGAAGCGCTTTGCGCGACCGGCAGAAATTACCTGAACTAGGAAGATTTGGCTGGTTTCAAAGCATGGTAAGGACCATGCCTGTCACGATGCCGAGGACGGCGAGAATCTTCGTTCCGCTGCTTTTTTCCCCGAACAACAGGATTCCTCCCGCGAATGCCACGAGGGTGTTGCCGCGGCGCAGGCTTGCCACAATGGAGATCAGGGCGCCCGGTTCCCGCAACGCGCCAAAGTAGAGGAAGTCCGAGACCAGCAGAAAACCGGCGATCATCGGGATGCTCCAGCGCCATTGGAATTCGTTGCGGGCCCACCAGCGGAACTTCCATCCCGCCGCCACCGGCAGGAAGAATACGGCCAGATAGATCAGGAACCAGGCTTGAACGGTGGCAGGCGAAAACCCGGCGCGGCCGAGCAGGAAACGATCGTAGAGCGAACTGACCGACCCGAGCATGGTTCCCGCCAGCATCCAGCCGACCCACTTGTTCCGATGAAAATGCACGCCTTCAGCACGGCCGGCCACCGAGAGCAGCAGGAACGAGGCGATGGTCATCAGCATGCCGAGATCCTGGAGCCACGTGGGCCGTTCCGCGAGCACCACCAGCGCGCCGGCGACCGTCCACACCGGGCCGGTTGCGCGGACGGGCGAGGAGATTGAGACCGGCAGATGTTTGATGGCAAAGTAGGTGCAAATCCACGAAGAGCCGACGATCAGGGATTTCAGCATGATCAGCCCGTGCTGGGAGGGCGTGAGATACGGGACGATCAACGCCGCGGGGAAGCAGGGCGCAACTGCGGATTGAATTGCGAGCAGGACAATCCACACCGTGGCGCCGCAGAGCGTGCTCAGGAAGAGGACGGGAAGCACGGCGTTGGCGCGGACGGCGTGGCGGGTGGCGAGATCGTAGCACCCGAGCAACACCGCGGAAGCCAATGTGGCGGCCATCCAGTTCATACAAAGGCCAGACATCTTGCGGATGGCGCGCCCGGGCGCAAGCGGAATGGGTGGGACGGATTGCGGGGCACACTGCGAATCCGGGCCCATCTCTATATACCCGGCGCCTGCGTTGCGACACGCCCGTGATGTTTGATTGGAATGCCGCAGAATTGCAAATGGACGCCGCCGGTTCCCTGGCTAACCTACTGCGCAAGGCATGAAGAGGAATGACGATGAATTTGCGATTATGCGGGACTGAACCCTTTAATCCTTTATGCACAACCATGGCTAACGCTGTCCTGGCTTTCTTTAGCCGCTTTTTGGCGGCTCACCCGCCTCTGTTGATTATCAAGATGTTGTATGGGTCAGTCCCGCCGTCTGAATACCCCCGCCTGCCGCCGCGTCTACAGTGGCAACGTTAGCGCGCTATGAAGAATCGAAAGATCACAGTGATTGGGTGTCTCCTCCTGGTGGCCTGGGCGAGCTTTTTGACGGTGCAAGCGTGGGCGGGGAACTGGCCAGAGCGTTATCGGGCGGAGGCGGTGTTTTCGGTCAATTGGAACCAGATGCCATCTGACGGGGTTCTGAATAACAGTCGGCAATTCGACAAGAACCTGGCGAAATTCCATGTCAGCGAACAATACATCTCCCTGCTGCTGCAGGAATGCGCAACGCCAAGCAACCAAATAGCAGCCTTACGAAAGGAATTGCGCAGGAATATGACGGTCAGCCCTGCAGGCGCAACCGATCGTGGCACGCTTTACCGGATCCAATTCATGAGTGGGGATGAGCATGTGGCATTAGCCGCAGTGAACCTGTTGTGCCAGCGGTTTGTGGAAGGGATCAACGGTCAAGTGAGGCTCAGAAATACCGCTTGGGCCGCAAAGTCGTGGCTCGACAACGCAACCATTCGGGAAAAGGAGAGTCGACTTTCTGAGGAAGAGAGCCAGCTGATGGAAGCGCAACGTTTTCAATACAGCGCAGAAAGAGCAACGCGGATTGAAGCGATTCGGTCTGAGTCAAGCCGGGAAGACGGGGATAAGATGACTTCCGGACTCGAGCTGCTTGTCCATGCGATTCAGATGTTCCAAAACCCGGCCGCCACCGAACAAGAAGGCACAGTCCAGCAGTTGTAGTCTTTGGTGTTGTGAGGGTGAGCATGGATCGAAGCGGTTGGTTTGCGCTCGCCACCTGGCAGTCAAGAGTTCTCTGACGCCTCTAAATCAAGAACGAAATATACAATAGTAGTCTCGGATCAGAATCCGGTTGTATCGACGGACCTCGCTTCGCCCTTGGACATGCCTGCCCCCTTTACGCATCCCTCTACTACCCTAAGGAGAATGGGGAAATCCACCACAAAGGCACAGAGGCACGGAGGAAGGGAAAGACTGAACAGGTGAAACGGATAATTTCACATATTTGCAGATCAAGAGGAAAAAGCGCGTTGAGGATATTTTCCGGATGGAACGATGGCCACGAACCCAATGGCTTCCGGGGCGATGCCGCTCAGTGTCCATTTTCGTGTGACGCAAGCCGGAAATATGACACGGAGCCGGGGGAAGCGGGCGGTTTTGCCGACAAGTGGGCCGAAATCAATGGATTGGCACCCGGACTGCTGTTTTGGGGCAAGGCGATGGGGACGGACCACGCGGTGTCGCGCCCTTTCCCATCCAGACACGCAGTCACGGCATGAATTTTATCCACAGTCACCTGAGCCCCGAGACGCTCAAGTCAGCGATGCACTATCTGCCGCTGATCCTGGGCCTGGGCATCTGGTTCTTTTTTCGCTTCCTGCTCCTCACCATTTCGCTGTTTATCATGCTCCGGATCCAGGACCTCAATTTCACCGTGCCCGCCGTGATGGGTTCGGCGGCGCTGGCGAGCGTCTTCGACATGATTCCGTTTGTGGGCCATTACGCGGCGGTGGCGGTGCTGCTGATCTGCGTGTTGAAATTCACGCAATCGGAGTTCATCGATGTGCGATTTACGGTGGCGGTTTCCTATGCGGTGATGTTCCTGCTGCAGATGCTCATTGCGTCCATTGCGCCCGGGCAATTGACCGTGCTGGCGCGGACGCTGCATCCGCGGCCGGGAATCCAGCAATCGGCGGATGCCGGCGACGACTCGGCCGATGCCGATGGCGACGGGATCAACTCGACGAATTTCCTGGCCAGCGTGACCAACCGGGTCAGGCCCGTGGTCAAGGCGACCAACAACGTTCACACCGCTGAATACTCCCGTCCCACTCCCACTCCCACTCCCACTCCGATCCCGGTGAAGGCGGTGGAAGCGAACTCGTCGGCCGCGCCGGTTCAATCGGCTCCATCGGTTCCATCACCCGCATCGAATGCCACAGCCGCGACACAGGTTGCGCAGGCACCGAGACCGTTGGGGGACCTCGCGGCGAAGTTCAATCTGAAGGGTGTCTTGAGAAACGGGCAAGACTCGAGCGCGATCGTTGACACGGGATCGAAGACTTACACGCTGATGGTGGGGGATTCGGTGACGGTGGATACCGCGCACGGGTTGGTTGAGATACGGTTGGACCAGGTCACCGACAAAGGGGCCGTTCTGAGCGCCGACGGCCAGACTTTCACTCTCCGGCTTCACTGAGATCGCGGCGCGGCCGGCGCTAACGCGCGGCGCAGACTTCCTCGGATTTCTTCAGGACAGGAGAGAGTGCCTCATTGATTTTTTCGGGCCCGATCGTGGCCAACGGCTGGCCAGGGGTTGGCGAGATGACCCATTCCGGGTGCCGATAGGGGATGCAACTGCCCGGGCCCCAGGTGGCCATCACCGCGACGACGCGTTTGCCGAGAGCATTGGCGAGGTGCAGTAGGCCGGTATCGCCACCGAGAATGGCGTGCGACCGTTGAACGACCCAGGCGACCGCCGACAGCGGCATTCCGGCGCAAACGGGAAATCCGGCGGCAACGACGGGTTGCAAGGCTTCGCGTTCCCGCGGGCCACCGCCGAAGATGACGCGAACGCCCTGTGAGCGCCAATGTGAAGCGACCTGCAGTTGGTGGTCGAGCGGCCAGTTTTTGTGCGGCGAACTGGTGAACGGCTGGATGAACAAGGCGGGTGCGGCATCGTCGATGTTGTTGCGCGCGAGAAAATCGCGGGCTTCGGCGCGGCCGGTTTCGGGCAGGCGGAAGCCGCCTTGCAGGGAAATTTCCGCGGGCCTGAGTCCGCAATGCGCGAGCAGTTGGAGGTTGGCGTCGACGGGATGCGAGTTGTCGTTGCGCGGCTGCGATTTTGTGTAGGCGAGCCGGCGGAGGCGCCTGCCGATTTGGAAACCCCAGCGATCGCGTGCGTGGGTGAGGCAGGCCATCGCGGCGGTCTCGGCATAGCATTGCAGGTCGATGACGAGCGAGTACCGGCCGCGGCGCAACTGGCGGAGCAATCGGAGAACGGCGCCGACGGAGGCGGGTTTGCGTTGTTTGAAAACGCGCCGGTCGACGGCCACCACCTCGTCAATTTCAGTGAAGCCCGCGGCGATGCAATGATTCTCGGCGGAGGTCATGTAGGTGATGCGCGCCGAAGGGAAATTCTGCCGCACCTGGTGGATGGCGGGCAGAGTGAAAACGACGTCGCCCATGGACTTCCACTTGATGAAAAGGATGTTCGGGTGGTCCTGCATGCGCGCTGCAATGTCGGGAACCGTACCGCGCCTGCGGTCATTTGTAAACTGCCGCCTGATACGGTTTGACGTCTGGATGGCAGAGTTCAAGCTCGGCGCGGTCGTTGAGGCGATGCATGAGTCGGACCATCAGGCGCACATGCTGGTGTTTCGGAACAAGGGTTGGTGATTGATGCGGATACGCTTGCCAAGGGGCGGGCGGATGATTACATCTTGGGAAAACCTCAGATCACTCCAATGAAAAAGCAGAAGATTTCCGTCCTGACGATTCTACTCGCGGCGTTCACCATCGGTGCCGCGCAAGCCCAGACGAACCTTGCGCCCGGGGCGGCGGCGGATACCAACAAGGTTTTCACGGCTGTGCCGAAGCCGTCAGCGAGTTCGCAAAGCGATGTGGCCTCCAAGACGGCGCAGTTCGGCAAGGTGGCGAAGACCGACGACGCGTACAAGCAGGCGCTCGATGCGCATGAACTGGCGGCGGGGCTGAAGCTGGTGGACAAGGAGGGGAGCTTGAAGGGGAAGGTGTCGAAGATTTTCGAGCCGCGCGGGGGAGCGCTGGCGATTTTGAATTTTGACGAGAACTACCGGAGCGCGCTGACCGCGATTGTGCGGAGCGAGAATTTCAGCAAGTTCCCGGATTTGAAAGCGCTCGTGGGGAAGACCGTGCTGCTCAAGGGAAAGTTCATCGAATACCACGGCGCGGCGGAGATGGTATTGACCAGCCCGGACCAGGTGAAGGTGGTGGAAATGTCGGCGGCGAACCCGTGAACAATCTTGCGAGGCAGCGGCTGATCGTTTGCTGGACCCTTTGGGCCGCGTTCATGGTCTGCCCGTTTTTCTACTACAAGTTTCTGAACTCCGGACATACGAATCTGGGAGGTGATGATTCGTTTTTGTGGCTGATCTCGCTGGTCCCGCTCAGCTTGAGCATTTTGTTGCGCTGGGTGGTTCTTGGGATGCGGCCCTGGCCCATGCAGGCAATGCTGGCCATAATGGTGATGGGCATTGCATTGTCCGAGGCGCTCTGCTTCTTCGGGTTGTTTCTGTTCCCGGCGCACAAGCAGGAGCTTTTTGTGCTCAGCTTTTTGGGGATGGGACAGTTCATGCCGGTTTACGCGCGCCGTTCTGTTTAGCGGTCATCCCATGGCTTCCGGGCGGCCGCTCGCAATCCGTGTTGCCCGCGCGCCGGACAAGTTGTATATAGGGGCAACTATGAAACATTCCGTCCGATTTCTTCTGGGTTTGGTGATCGCGGCTTTGGCGGCCAATCTTTGCGGCACCGCGCGCGCCGACGCGCCGGCGACCTTCGATGTCAGCGGCTTCACGTTTACGCGGCCGGCGAGCTGGGAATGGGTGGAGGTGACGACGCCGATGCGCAAGGCGCAATTGCGGGTCAAGAGCGCGGACGGGAAGGAGACCGCGGATGTGGTGTTCTTCCAGTTTGGGCCGGGAGCGGCGGGCGGGGTTCAGGCGAACGTCGAGCGGTGGTTCCGCCAATTTTCCGAACCGCGCGACAAGATCAACGCCAAGACCGAAGATGCGACTGTGAACGGGCACAAGGTGACCTACGCGCAGGCCGAAGGAACGTATCAGAGCGGGATGCCGGGCGGGGCGCAAACGCCCATGCCTGAGTACGCGCTGCTCGGGGCGATCATTGAATCGGATTCCGGGAACATTTTTGTAAAGATGACGGGACCGAAGGCGCTGGTGAAGAGCGCGACGCCCGATTTCAAGAAGATGGTCGAGAGCGGTTTGAAGTAGGGCAGGTGCGTCCAGCCGGAAATAAAAATCCCGCCCTCCTTGGTGGCGGGAGCTTGTTTACTGTTAGCCGGGATATTTAGTTCTTCGGAATTCGTTTTCCCATAGGGCGAAACCCGCAAGGGTTTTGGGGACGGGTCAAGTTGGCTGCAAGCCCGACGTAGCAGGGAAGAAAAAGGCGGCCCCACTCAGGGCCGCCGAACCTAACTGACCATCATTACGGGTTCACTTATATCCCGGTCCGCGAGGAGGGCATATGGGGTCTTCACCCTACCATCGGCTTCGTTTCTACATTTCCCAAACTCAGAAGGATTTTTTGCGGGATTTGATTGTTGGCGGCGTATTCAGAGGGAGTTAGCAGGGCTGGCCGTGGGGCTGGCCGGGTTACCTGACAAAATTTGGCCACGGTTCAACAAGATACAGGAAGCCCAGTGACTGAAGCGCCGCTAAAAGAAAATATGGCCCATTGGCCCGAGAACGGAATGGTTCGGGTGGCGATCCTGTTCACAGGGACGGCGCTGGCTGCGGCGCTGGCCGGATGCACGGGAGTCCCCGTGACGCAGGAGAAAGCGGCGCGCAGTGATTTGAAGGCGGTTGCCAGCATTTATCGGCCGGCGGGTAAGTCCGCTCTTCCGCAATTGACCACGAAAAGTAGCCTTGGGGAGTTCATGACCTTCGCGATGTTGAACCAGTCGCGGGTGGCGGCGGCTTATTTCGATTGGGCGTCGTCGGTGGAGCAGATCACGGTGGCGCGATCGCTGCCCGATCCCAGACTGACGTTCCAAAGCGATATTGCGGATGCGGTGCAGACGGTCATGCCCGGATTGATGATGGATTTTCCGGGGCCCGGCAAGTTGAAGGCGGCGGCGGGAGTGGCGGCGGCGGAGAGCCAGGGAAAATACGCGGTGTTTGAAGCGAGCGTGCTGGAGGCGGCGCTGGAATTGAAGCGCGCGTATTACGATTTGTATTTTCTTGATGCGCGGGTCCGGGTGGATCGGCAGACGATCGGTTTGCTGGCGGACCTGGAGAAGCTGGCGCGATCGCAGAATGAGGTCGGCAAGGTGACGATGCAGGACGTGCTGCGGGCGCAGATCGAGCAGGAGCAACTGGCGACGGAGATTGCGAACCTGGAGGATTCGCGCAACGCATTGCTGGCGCGGTTCAAGGCGGCCCTGGGACTGGGAGCGAATGACCCGATGCCGCCGTTTCCGCGGGAGTTTGAGTCAACGCCGCTGGATTTGACCGCGGAAGGATTATTTGCCGAAGCGCTGAAGCGCAATCCTGGACTGCGGCAGATGGAGGCGGAGGTGCGGCGGGCGGACGCGGCGCTGGTGATGGCGTCGAAGGGAAAAATTCCGGATTTCACGATCGGGCTGGAGGCGGATGCGAAGGCATCGCCAACACTCTATCGCCCGGAGGCGGCGATGACACTGCCGATCTGGCGCGACAAGATTCGGGCGGAAATTGCGGGAGCGCAAGCGGACAAACACGCGGCCGAGGCGCGGCTTTCGGCCGGGCAGATTGATCTGGCGGTGGATTTTGCGGAGAAGACGTTCATGTTCCGCGAGAGCACGCGCGATCTGGAATTGCTGCAGCAGAAACTGGTGCCGAAGGCATCGCTGGCCCTCGAGGTTGCGCGGGCGGCCTATTTGTCCAGCCAGCTCGATTTTTTGAATCTGATCACCGCCGAGCGGGCGCTGCTCGATTTTGAAATGGCGGAGGTCGACGCGAGGGTGCAACGCGAGTTGACGCTGGCCGAGCTTTCGCTGCTCATACTGGGCCAGCCGCCGCAAAACGCGCCGATTCTCCACGCCAACCGCTGAATTCCACGATGAAAGCCTTGAAGATATTGGGTTTGCTAGTGTTGCTTGCCGCCGCCGGTTCGGCGGGATGGTTCCTGGGCGAGAAACAACGCACGGGAGGCACAGGAATCGGGAGCGCGCACAAGCAACTTTATACCTGCGGCATGCACCCGCAGATCATCCGCGACGCGCCGGGGGATTGCCCGATCTGCGGGATGAAGCTGACTCCCATTCGCAATCAACCGGACGCGGCGGCGCAGGAGACCAGTTCCCCGGTCATCACGGTGAATCCCGCGACGATGCAGAACATGGGGATTCGCACCGGACTCGTGACGAAGGGGCCGCTGAAGCGGCGGATCCGAACGGTGGGAATGATTGATTATGACGAGACCGCGCTGGCGGATGTGACGACAAAATTCCGGGGATGGATCGAGAAGTTGCACGTGGACGCGACGGGGCAGGTGGTGATGAAGGGCGATCCGTTGTTTTCAATTTATTCGCCCGACTTGTACAGCGCGCAGACGGAATACCTGCTGGCGTTGGAGCGGGCGACGAATTCAGGGGGAGCGACCGGCGACGCGTTGACGGCAAGCGCGAGGGAGAAGTTAAAATATTTCGATGTTTCGGACGAGCAGATTGCCGCGCTGGAGAAATCGAGACGGGCCGCCAAGTCTCTGGAGGTACACGCGCCGCGGGACGGGATTGTGGTCGAGAAAATGGCGGTGGAAGGGCAGATGGTGGATGCGGGCATGCGGCTTTACCGGCTCGCGGACCTGGCCATCGTGTGGGTGCAGTCGCAGGTGTATGAGCAGGACCTGCCGTTTGTGAAACTGGGCCAGGAGACGGTGGTGAGCCTGTCGTATCTGCCGGACCGGAAGTTTCGCGGTCGCGTGACATATGTATATCCGACGGTGGACGACAAGACGCGCACGGTGCGCGTGCGGATGGAGTTTCACAATCCTGGCTATTTCCTGAAGCCGGGGATGTTTGCGACCGTTGAACTGGAGACGGAACTGTCGAACGATGCGGTCCTGGTGCCGGACGAGGCTGTGTTGCGCAGCGGGGAACGGAACACGGTGTTTGTTGCGCTGGACGGAGGGAGGTTCGAGCCGCGGCGCGTCGTATTGGGACCGCGCTCGGCGGACAACTTGTACCAGGTGCTCAGCGGTGTAAGCGAAGGCGAGCGGGTGGTGACGTCGGGCCAGTTCATGTTGGATTCGGAGAGCCAGCTTCGGGACGCGATTCAGAAAATGGAGAAGACCGGCGCGACCGAAACGGCGGCGGAAGTCTCAACGCCGGGAGCGCGGACGACGGAAGCGGCGGGCCGAACGAACCCGGTGGTTTACATCTGCCCGATGCCGGAGCATGTGGCGATTCAATATGATCATCCGGGAAAGTGTCCGTTGTGCGGGATGACGCTGATCCCGGTATCGCAGGAAACGCTGGCGAAACTGCAGCCGGGAGGGCGGGTGAAATATTACACGTGCCCGATGCCGGAGCACAGCGATGTGCACGTCGACAAGCCGGGGAAATGTCCGAAGTGCGGGATGACGCTGATCCCCGTGATGGAGGCGCCCGAGTTGCCGAAGGTGATTCCGCTGCCGGAATCGGAGGCGGGAGGACATCAGGAAACGGGGGCGCACCACTAGGCGCAAGCGTACCATGCTCAAGAAGATCATTGACGCTTCGCTGAGGAACAAGGGGTTGGTGCTGGTGGGCGCACTGCTCCTGGTGCTGGGCGGCGTCTATGCGTTGCGCAACATTCCGCTGGACGCGATTCCCGATCTCTCCGACGTCCAAGTGATTGTTTACACCGAGTGGCCGGGACAGGCGCCGCAAATTGTCCAGGACCAGGTCACGTATCCGATCACGACCAAGATGCTTTCCGTGCCGAAGGCGAAGGTGGTGCGGGGTTATTCATTTTACGGCTTTTCGTTTGTGTATGTTATTTTTGCGGACGGGACCGATCCGTATTGGGCGCGCAGCCGGGTGCTGGAGTATTTGAGTTCGCTGAGTTCGCGATTGCCGAAGAATGTGAGTCCGTCGCTGGGACCGGATGCGACGGGTGTGGGCTGGGCGTTCATGTATTCCATCAATTCGACCAATCGCAACCTCGCGGAACTCCGTTCAATGCAGGATTGGTATTTGAAATACCAGCTTTCATCGGTGGAAGGCGTGTCGGAGGTGGCGTCGGTGGGCGGTTTCGTGAAGCAGTACCAGGTGACGGTGGACCCGGCGCGATTGCGTGGCTACAACCTGGCGATCTCCGACGTGAGCATGGCGATCCAGCGGAGCAACGGCGAGGTGGGGGGACGTTCGCTGGAGATGGCGGAGACGGAATTCATCCTGCGCGTGAAGGGATACATTCGCAGCCTGGAGGACTTGCGGCAGGTGGCGGTGGGTGTGGGAATGAATGGCGTGCCGATCTTGCTCGGGCAGGTGGCGGATGTGCAGTTGGGGCCGGACATGCGGCGGGGGATCGCGGAGTTGAACGGCGAGGGCGAGACAGTGGGAGGCATCGTCGTGGTGCGGTACGGGGCGAACGCGCGCCAGGTGATCCAGGACGTCAAGCTACGGCTCGCGCAGGCCATGAAGTCACTGCCGCCGGATGTGACGTGCCAGGTTGCGTACGACCGGACGGCGTTGATTCAACGGGCGGTCCGGACGCTGGAGGAAAAGCTGATCGAGGAGAGCCTGGTGGTGGCGCTGGTGTGCCTGGCGTTTTTGATGCACCTGCGGAGTTCGCTGGTGGCGATTTTGATTCTGCCGATTGCGGTGCTGGCTTCGTTCCTGGTGATGTTCGGGCAGGGGTTGAGCTCGAACATCATGTCACTGGGCGGGATTGCGATAGCGATCGGCGCGATGGTGGACGCGGTGATCATCATGATTGAGAACGCGCACAAGCACATCGAGCGCGACGGCGGGAAGAAGCCGCATTGGGAGATTATTCGCGACGCGTCGGTGGAGGTTGGGCCGACATTGTTTTACTCGCTGCTGGTGATCACGGTGTCATTCATTCCGGTGTTCACGCTGCAGGCGCAGGAGGGGAGATTGTTCAAGCCGCTGGCGTTTACCAAGACGTATTCGATGGCGGCGGCGGCCCTGTTGTCGATCACGCTGGCGCCGGTGTTGATGGGATGGTTTATCCGCGGGCGCCTGCTGCCGGAGGAGAAGAACCCGATCAACCGGCTGCTGATCTGGTTGTATCATCCGCTGATTGACCTTGTGATTCAGTGGCGCAGGGCGGTGATTCTGGTGGCGGCGCTGCTGGTGGTGTGGGTGTTCCTACCATGGAATTGGCTGGTGGCGCAGCGGCTGCCCGAGGGCAGGGCGCGCGAAGCGGCGGCGGAGATTGGGAGGATTTTTCCGTTCCAGAATCTGGGATCGGAGTTCATGCCGCCGTTGTATGAGGGAGATTTGCTGTACATGCCGACGACGTTTCCCGGGATTTCGCCGACCAAGGCGCGGGAACTGATCCAGGTAACCGACCGGATCATCATGACTTTCCCGGAGGTGCAGCGGGCGTTTGGGAAGATCGGGCGCGCGGAAACGGCGACCGATCCCGCGCCGTTCGACATGATCGAGACGACGATCATGTTGAAGGACGAGGAGAACTGGCCGGCGGTGGACATCAAGGATGCCGACGGAAGGTTGGTGGCGCATCGGCGGCGGACGCCGGACGAATTGGTGGAGGCGATGAACGCGGCGATCCAGATTCCGGGATTGAACAACGCGTGGACGATGCCGATCCGCACGCGCATTGACATGCTGGCGACGGGGATCAAGACGCCGGTGGGCATCAAGGTGGCGGGGCCGAACCTGCCGGAGTTGGAGAAGGTGGCGTCGCAGATCGAGGCGGTGGTGCGGGAAGTGCCGGGGACGACGAGCGTTTTTGCCGAGCGGGTGATGGGCGGGAATTACGTGGAGTTCGAGATCAACCGGGAGGAGATTGCGCGCTACGGGTTGCGCGTGGCCGACGTACAGGACGTGCTGGAGGTGGCGCTGGGCGGAATGCCGCTGACCACGACAGTGGAGGGACTGGAGCGATACGACGTGATGCTGCGTTACAGTCGGGATTTTCGCGAGAACCTCGAGTCATTGCGGGAGATCATGGTGCCGACGCCGGGCGGGGCGCAGATTCCGCTGGGGCAACTGGCAAGCATCAAGACCGTGCGCGCGCCGATGGGCATCAAGAGCGAGGGCGCGGTGCCGAACGCGTGGATTTACGTGGATGTGAAGAACGTGGATATCGGCACCTACGTGCAGATGGCGCAGCACGCGGTGAACGAGGGAATCGCGCAGGGGCGGATCGTATTGCCGGCGGGATGCAACGTGTATTGGAGCGGCCAATATGAATACATGATGCGGGCCAAACAGCGGTTGCTGATCGTGGTGCCGCTGACGCTGCTGATCATCTTGTTCATCATCTACCTGAACACGCAGTCGCTCGTGAAAACGATGATTGTGCTGCTGGCGGTGCCGTTTTCGCTGGTGGGGGCGATCTCGATTCTTTACTGGTTGAATTACAATTTGAGTGTGGCGGTGTGGGTGGGATTGATAGCGCTGGCGGGACTGGACGCGGAGACGGGCGTGGTAATGTTGTTGTACCTGGATCTGGCTTACGACGACTGGATCAAGCAGGGGCGGATGCGGTCGCTGGCGGACTTGCGGGACGCGATTTATCACGGGGCGGTGAAGCGGGTGCGGCCCAAGGCGATGACCGCGTGCGTGATTGTGGCCGGATTGCTGCCGATCCTGTGGAGCCACGGCGCGGGCGCGGACGTGATGAAGCGCATCGCGACGCCGATGATCGGCGGCGTGGTCACTTCCACGGCAATGGAATTGATGGTGTACCCGGCGATTTTTTACATCTGGCGGGCGAGGAGGATCAGGGTGGGCGGGAAGGCGCCGGCTTTGGTGGAGGTTTGATTCACTTGACTTGCGACGGTCCTTGAGTCCGGTGTTGGGCCGGCAGTCGCGTCATCTCCGTTCGCGTGCGATCCTGCGAGAAGAATGGCTAATGCCAGTGATTATGATAATGCTTGCATGGCGCGGTGACGGAGTGTAGAACTGCGATATCCATAGGGGTGGAGAGCACTTTCTGAGTGCTACATCTTCCTTGCGGCTGTCCTGAAAACTGGCGAAATCATACTCAGAGGCAATCATGAAAGTTCCGACGATGAGACGCAGTGTCTTTGGTTTTCTTTGTTACGTTTTGGTTACGGGGTGTGCCTTCGCCGATATTCAAACGAATATCATCGATTTACAGCCCGGTCAGTCCCTGATAGCCAACCAACTCGACCACGGCAGCAACTCGTTCGCCGAGCTTATCCCGAATGGCAATGCGTCGAGAGACGGGGACAGCATCGAGCTGTTTGAATGCACGAATTACACAGTTTACTATTTTGACTCCCTGAGTCCCACCGGATTTGACGGCGAGGACGGCTTCACCCCGGTTCCCGCCGGGATCCTGGCGCCGGGGCAGGGTGCTTTATATCTCAACAATCACGCAACGAACAACCCGGTCACCTTCACTGGCACGCCTCATGTCCCCGTTCTTCCCGTGGCGCTTCCGTGCGGTTTCGGGCAGACCAACCTGCTGAGCCGACAGACCAATGACAGCGGCACGTATGAGAACATCACGGGCTACGCTCCGCAAAACGGATCGCAACTGCAGCGATGGACGGGGGCAGGGTACGCCGTTTACTCATTTACAAATGGCGCCTGGTCACCAACCAACCCGTCGTCCTTGAACATCGGGGAATCGGCGTTCTTTATCGTGCCTGCCGGCAGCCGGTCGCTTGCGAGTTACAGCATCGATGTGGTCGCGGGTGAGAACTTGATTGCGAATCAGCTCGACCATGGGAGCAACACGCTGAACGAGGTTCTTCCGGTGGCACCGGACGGGAGCGCTATTTTCAAATACAATAATGCGGCCAGCAATTGGACGACGGCGGCATACAGCGCGGTACAGGGGGGCTGGACACCGGGCAACATTACGTTGAATCCGGGTGAAGGCGCATTCCTGTTCAGCCCGAGCGACTTCACCCTGACCTTCACCGGGACCCCGCACGTTCCCGTGCTCCCGCTGACAATCCCGACCGGGGCGACCTACCTGCTCAGCCGCCAGACAAATGACGTCGGGAATTTCGAGAATACCGTTGGCACCTATCCTCCCGAGGAGACCGTGATTTACCAGTGGGACACGGAGGCGCAGCAATATCGGCAGGACGAATTTCTTTTTGGAACGTGGACTCCGGATCCCCTGGAGCCAACGTTCGGCGCGGGCGAAGCGGCGTGGATTTCCTCGCCGGGCGGGCCGCCGCCGCAGATCGTCGCGCCGCCGGTGATCGCATTGCAGCCCACGAATGTAGTGGTGCAGCTAGGCGGCACGGGGACGCTGGCAGTGACGGCGGTCGGGCCGGGTCCGTTGAGTTACCAGTGGTTCTCGAACGATGTGGCGGTGGCAGGGGCAACCAACAGCAACTACGTATTCAACAACATGCAGTTTTCCGACGAGGGGAACTATTATGTGGCCGTCAGCAATCCCTTCGGGACGAGCACCAGCGCCGGCATCGCACTGAGCGTAGCACAACTCATGGTCACACCCAGTTATGTTGGGCCAGGTTGCTGCTGGAAATTTGTGTTGAGCCAGATCGGGGGGGCATCCGGTAACATGGTGACCATCACCGCCGCAGTTCTGGGTGGCGCCACCGTCACGGGCGCAACGGATCCTTACGGGGCGAGCGTCGACAGCCCGATGACGACCGTGACATTCAACACTTCAGGGTCGGCGGGACTTTACAACGGCAACCCGGTGACGGCGACGGTCTGTTTCGACAATTTGCCGGCTTCGGGCACGACCATCAATTTCACCGGGTATTCGGCGAGCCACGGGACAGACAGTTCGCAGGAAGTGCAGCTTGTCATTGGCGCCAACGGCGAGTGCGGCGCTGGTCCGGTGCAGACCGTGTTTGCCGCGAACTCGCAGTGCTGTGACAACAAAACCTGGAACTTTCAAGGGCCGCAGCCCAAGTGGGTTTACAGCTTCCGTGATTCGACCTATGGTGACATCTGCAACCCCAATAAGCCGGCCACCGGTTATTCCCTCCCAACACTCTGGCCCAGTGCCCGCCTGGGTCAGGCCATGGTGTTTCAGGCGAACACGACGAATCTGCTGCTGTTCGGCGGTTCGGATGCCAATGGCACGCTGAACAACGAGACCTATGCGTGGCTCAACGGAGTGGGATGGATGCCGGTTTGCGAACCGGTGGGCACAACGCCCCCGAGCCCGCGTTTTTTGCATGCGATGTCCCATGATACGGCGCGGCACAAGACGGTGCTCTTCGGTGGGCAGGGATCTGGGGGCAGCGGGGACCTGCTTGACGACACGTGGGAATACCCCGGGTCAGGTGGAAAGAGTTGGGTGCAGACGCCGACCGGCACTTCAGGTCCCGGCCCGCGGCAAGGCCACGCGATGGCATATCTGCCGACGCCTGCCGGGGTGACAATTCTTTTCGGAGGCTATGGTGTGAGCAGTGACAGCGGCGGCGGGACGCCGGGACTGTTGAATGACACCTGGGCGTGGAATGGATTTTCCTGGGCGCAACTGCAACCGACCTTTTCGCCGCCGTCCGGGATCACACCCCGAGCCGGCGCGGGAATGGTGTATGACCCGAACATCAACGTGAATGGGAACATCGGCGGCATTGTGCTGTTTGGCGGCAAGGATTTGAACGGCGCGGAGGCCGACACATGGGTTTTGACATTCAATTCCTCGTCCATTTCCTATACCTGGACCCGGTTGACACCGGCGCTGCCGACGCCGGTGGAGCGCTGGGGACACGGCATGGTTTACGATCCGAACTGCGGGCAGATCGTGGTGTTCGGCGGCATCGATAACACCGGGAGCGCCCTTCAAGACACGTGGGAATTTGCGGATGCCACAGGGACATGGACGCAGCCTCCGGTCAGTTTGCTGCCCGCGCCCCGCGGCCTGATGGGCGCCGCCTACGACTCGACCACATACAGCTTCTTCACCTTTGGAGGAGCCATGCCGACGGCGGCCAACTCCTATACGATGACTCCCACCAATGACCTATGGACTTTCAACTACAACCCCAGTCCCGTATTCGACGGAATCTGCACGAATGTGGCGTGCGCTGGAACGGCAATCTCGGGTCCATTATGGCAAAGAACACTGATTCCGGAGCAGTTCAGCTGGCAACACACCGGCCGGTGGATTTTGCGGAGTTATCATAACTATACCTACACCGCTCGCGTCAGCACTGATCCCCAAAACAATGTCTGGTCGGCGACCTTCCCACCCGGAGGAGGGACTTACAGCCAAAGGAGAGCCCGGCAGGGATGTCAGGACATCTTCAGCCAATATATGGATGGCACGCTGGGAGCCCAGAATTTCTCATGCGATGGATTTTCGCTGCCGGACAGTTCGAAATGCCGCTGGGAGACGGCCAATTTCGGACCGCGCGGCGGGTCGCTATTTCCCAACCAGCTCTTTTCGGATTACGCATTGAACGGCCAGTTCTGCCCGGATGTGGATGTGAGCATGCAGTTCGTCAAGTGGGGATGCGGTTCGGGTTGCACCACGGTGGTGCTGGACGCGGTGAAGGAAGTCTTGAGTGTTGTGAGTTGCTATTTTTCAATCACGACCCTCGCCGACGGATTCCAAACTGTGAATGACAATGCAGTGGCAGCCGCCCTCAAAAAGAATGCCACACAGGCTGCGGCCGATGCGGCGGGTCAGGCGGCGGTGGGGGTCGCGGAAGTTAAAGGGTGGGCCTCGTTTCTCAGCGGCTGCCTGGGTGTCTATTCAGGGTGGGTCACCCTGGACCAGGCGCTTGTGGCGGCCGAGAAGACGGCCTACACGACGAGCTCGAGCAATCACAAGGATGTCGGGCAACTGCTGGCCGATGGCACGCACGCGGAATACTTCGAGTCCCCTCCCGTTTATCCCAACGCCGGCTATGTCTGTCCGCTGCCCACCGGCCGATCAAGAATATCCACTGAATACCTGAATTTCTACTACACTGGGCAAAGCGCCGGCCCGACGGGGCCGAATTTGATGAACACGATCCGGAACGGCCAGGGAATCGTGGACCTTGCGTGGCAGATGGAGCGGGTCGGCTACGGTTCGGCGATTGGCGTGACCGCGCCCGAGTTGTATCCCTGTGTGACGGAATACAGCGGGACGCCCTGCTCGCTGTCCTACTTCGAGTACGATCAAATCGACACCCAGTTGCGGTTCAAGATACGGGTGAGCGGGCCATCGTTGACAAGCGTGCCGAAACTGGTGAGTGAGGGTTCGCTGCGGCAGTTCACGTTTTTCTTCGATGCGGACAACAGCATCGTGACTGGCGGCCAATGCTGCGGGGCTCCCAATTTCGATTTGGGTGCGGATTTTTATGTCAGGGTGCAGCAGACGCCGAGCGCGGACGGGAAGAGCAACGTGACCAGCGGGAGCATTTATCGCTGGAACCCGTGCGTGACGAACAACAACGCGTGCGACGGTTACGCGGGCTCATGGACACAATCCGGGACCGTTTCGCAGATCAAGGTGGGGGCGACAGAATTGGATGTGAGGGTGCCGATGGCGTCCATGGGGGACCCGAAAGGCTGTTATGCCGCGTGGGTCGTCAGCAGCCTGCCGAATCTTGCGGCCACCAACGCCAACTCGACAAACGTGTGCAGTCCCAATTCACTGCCGCTGGATCCGTGCGCGTGCCGGATGGTGTTTTCCCGCCAGCCGGACACAAATTGTCCGCACGTGACGGCCATCAACTCCGAGGAAGTCGCAAACACCGGTAACCTGCTGGCTCCGGTTCTGGTTACATTCAACAAACCCATGAGCGCGATCGATTCGTCTGACGTGGTGGTCACCCCGGCGCAGGCAGTGAACACCTACATTGACGGTCCGATGGCCACGACCCTGTTCATTTATCCGGCCAGTCCCAGTGGATGGGTGCCCGGATGTTATACGGTGACGCTGGGGACCGGCATCGAGGATGCGTCCAGCAACAATCTCTGCACAAACATGACGTTCAATTTCTGCGTGCCGGACAACCAGTTCCAGACGACGGACAGCAACGGGATTCCCAAGACCGTGTTCAATGCCGGTGAAAACATTTATGTGACCGGTTCGGGGTTCGGCGCGGCGCCGTTCGACCTGTATCTCGCAGAGGCCGCGAACGTGGACCGCGAAAACGACGGGAAGCTGCTGGCCGACTGGACGGCCACAGGTTACAAGACGGTCATACCGGTGAACGGCGCGATCTCGCCATCGCCATTTTTGATCGGCGTGGCGGCGCTGGCGACAGACTACAAGGTGGTCGCCGACGTGAATCAGAACGGCATTTTTGATCTCAATACGGACCGGGTGGTGGGCCTCTGCGGGACCGGTTTGAATTACGGGACCGAGTGCACCAACATCATTGACGACGATATCGTGCTCTGGCTGCCGTTTGACGAATCCCCGGTGAATTCAGTGAGCGGCGCCGGCGCGCGCGCCAACGAATTGATAGACGCGAACCACGCTCTTGTCATCGGCACGGACACGAGCCTGATGGCTGGGGCGGCGGGGCCAGGGCGGAGTTTCAACACCTCTTCATCGACCACCTACCTGGACGTGCAGAACAGCCTCGACTATGACGGGGTATTGAATTTTGGCGGGGGCAGTTTCAGCATCGTCCTGTCGGTGAAGACAAGCCAGACGGGGGAGGCGCCGCTGGTGGACAAGAGGGTTTTTGGCGGGGGCGGAATTTTTGCGGGTTATTATTTCCACCTGTCGAACGGCAAGCCGACGTTGCAGATCGGGGACGGCACCAAAGTAGCGACCTTCAGCAGCCCTACGATTCCCAGTGTGCCTGCCACCGGATGGAGCCAGGTGGGCGTGGTGGTGGACCAGGCTGCGGGCACGGTGGTGCTGTATGAGAACGGAGTCGCGTATGGCGACGTGGCCGGGTTCGTTCCGACCTATGTTGTTGATAATTCCGCGGACCTTTGGATTGCAGCCCGGCACAGTTCCGCGGCTCCGCCCGACACTTATTTCAGCGGGGCGCTCGACGAAGTGACCATGTACGAGGATGCGATTCCGCTGGCGGAGATGCAGCAGATCTACGCCCAGGCGGGAGTGGGGATATGCGCGGATCCGATCATGGCCAGCGTGACGAGCATATCCGCCACGACGGTTTACGGGACGAACATCAGTGCCGAGAACCCGATATTCACGACTGATCTGGGGAGCTGGGTTACAATTCACGCCTTCTTCGACGTGACGAATCTGGTCACCACCTATCAATGGTTCTTGAATGGAGTCGCCTTGACCAACGGGCCGTTTGTCATTGGCGCCAACAGCAATGTGTTGAATTACCGGGCGACGCGGCTGGACCAGACGGGGGCATTCACGCTGCTGACGAGCAACATCCTCGGCGCGACGCTGGTGCAGGCGGGCACCATGACCGTGCTGCCGATTTCGGCTTCGACCAGGATTCTGGACGTGACCAACTTCAACTGGAAGTACTGGGCCAATGTCTCCGGTCCGGGCGCGGGATGGAATCAAACCGGGTTTAGTGATGCCGGATGGAGCAGCGGACCGGGACTTTTTGGATATGAATCGTTGTCCTGGCTTTACCCCGACCCGTTCCGCACCCTCATCGACCCGCCGGCGCAGGGCGGGCCGATCACTGTGTATTACCGCGCGGCGTTTGTGTGGGACGGGGCGACAAACGATGTGAATCTGGTCAGTACAAATTTCATCGAGGACGGGGCCGTGTTTTACCTCAATGGAACGGAAGTGGGACGATTGCGGGTGCCTCCGAACCAGAATTCATCCACGCCGGCCAGCCCGCAGCCCAATCCGGGGCAGATGGAGATTGTAGGGTTTCCCGTGGGCAGCCTCCATCCGGGGACGAATCTGGTGGCGGTGGAGGTTCACCAATCCGGCGCGGCGGCGACCCACGATGTTTTTGGGATGGGATTGACGGCAAATGTCTCCCTGGGCCTGATACCGGCCCTGAACATCGATCGCTCCGGCGGGGAAGTCACCGTGAGTTGGACCGGATCCGGAACCCTGCTTGGCTCCACGAACCTGCTGGCGCCGTGGTCAAGTATTCCCGCCTTGAGTCCATATACCGTGCCGAAATCCAACGCCGCCCAGTTCTACCAACTACGAGTGCCGTGAGTGATGCCAGACTGCAATGACCCGGCGAAGTGTCGGGAACTGCGGATTGACAGGCATTACATCGGGAGTTCCTTCTGGGATTCGTAGCCGTGTTGTTCGCGGCCGACGTCGCCGTCGTATTTCATGGTGGATTTGTAGAGTTCCAGGTGACCGTCGGCGGCGAAGGAGGCGCAGCGCTGGCGCAGGGCCTGCATTTCAGCGGGCGTCATGGGCTTGAAACCGCGGGCAATGGCGAGGTTTTGTCGCAGGACGAATTGCGAATCGACCCCGCTGATGGTGGTGGCGACGGGGAGGCTCATGGCGTAGCGGAGCGCCTCCCCGACTTCAATCACGCCATGCAACAAAGGTTCTCCGCCACCGCCCAGGCTCTTCATTCCCAGCGCGGCGATTCCGCGCCGGCGCACTTCCGGCAGCACCTGTTGTTCGAAACTGCGATAGGTGCCGTCGAAACAATTGAGAGGCATCTGGACGGTGTCGAAAGGGTAGTCGTAGGAAAGCATTTTGAGGTGGATGGCGGGATTTTTGTGGCCGGTGAAACCGACGAAGCGGACCTTGCCCTGTTTCTTCGCCTCATCGAGCGCCTCGATCACGCCGCCTTTGGCGAAGTGGAGTTCCGGATCGTTGTAATAAATGACCTCGTGGACCTGCCAGAGGTCGAGGTGATCGGTTTGGAGGCGGCGGAGGGATTCCTCGAGTTGCTGCATGGCAACCTGTTTATCGCGGCCGTGGGTGCAGACCTTGGTCATGAGGAAGGCCTGGTCGCGGCGGCCCTTGAGGGCCTGGCCCATCCATTCCTCGCTGCGGCCCTGGTTGTACTCCCAGGCGTTGTCGAAGAAATTGATCCCGGCGTCGAGGGCTTCGTGGATGATGCTGACAGCTTCGTCGGCGGATTTGACGGCGCCGATGTGATAACCGCCGAGGCCGAGGATGGAAATCTGTTCGCCGGTTTTGCCGAGCGGCTTGCGCGGGATGCGGTCTGGGCCGGTGTTGGTCATTTCAAGCGGCGTCAACGCGGCGGACGCCGAGCCGTGGAGGAAAGATTCGGCGAGCACTGCTCCGGCGCTGGCCAGGCCGGCCTGGAGAAAGCGGCGGCGCGCGGGATCGGAAACCGGCGGATCGAGCGGAGCGGGAGTGGAGGATGGAGTTTTCATGGAGTCACGGGGTCAGAGAGTTTCCCAGGTGCCGCTGCCCTTCTTGAACATGGCCTTGACCTCCTTGATCTGGTCGTCGAGAGGGAAGCCGTGGGGCAGCCGGGTGACGGGATTATCGGATTGGAGCGAGCCTTTGTAGGGTTCGAAACGGCCGTCCGCGGCCAAGGGAGCGAGGCGTTTGCGGAGGTCCTCCATTTCGGATTCCGTCATGGGTTTGAAGCCGCGGGCGACCTTGAGATTTTGGTGCAGCACTTCGAGCGAGTTCATGCCGCTGATGGTGGTCGCGACCGGGAGGCTCATGGCGTAGCGGAGCAACTCGTCGGCTTTGACGACGCCCTTTTTGATGGACTGGCCGCTACCGCCCATGCTCTTCATCCCGAGCGCGGCGATGCCGCGGCGATTGGCCTCGGGCAGCACCTGCTGTTCGAAGCTGTGATACGTGGCATCGAAAGGATTGAGTGGCATCTGGACGGTGTCGAAAGGATAGCCGAGCTCGATCATGCGAAGGTGAAAGGCAGGATCCTTGTGGCCGGTGAAGCCGACGAAACGCACCTTGCCCTGCTTTTTCGCCTCGTCGAGCGCCTCGAGCACGCCGCCCCTGGCGTAGGCGAGATCGGGATCGTTGTCGTAGGTGATGGCGTGGACCTGCCAGAGGTCGAGGTGATCGGTCTGAAGGCGGCGGAGAGACTGTTCGAGCATGCGCATGGCGAGTTTGGCGCTGCGGCCGTGCGTGCAGACCTTGGTCATGAGAAACACGCGGTCACGGCGGCCTTTGAGCGCGCGGCCGAGGATGTTCTCAGTTTCGCCGTTGTAATATTCCCAGGCGTTGTCGAAGAACGTGATGCCGGCATCCACGGCTTCGTGGATCAATTGAATGGCTTCGTCGGGATTCTCGATGTCGCCGAGATGATGGCCGCCGACGCCGATGGCGGAGATGAGCACACCAGCGCGGCCGAGGGGGCGTTTGGGGATTTCGTCGGGACCTGTTGCCGGCGATTGCGCCACACCGGCGCCGGTGGTGGAATCGGCGGCCTGTGCATTGGCGGAAAAGGCGGCGCCGAGGCTGAGCATGCCCATGTTGCGGAGGAAACGACGCCGCTCGGTATTCGTGGGCGCGCCAGTGAACGGCGGGGAAGGTTGGAAATCCATATCACACTCCGATCGGTTAAAAGGCCCAGACTCCAGAAGAGAATATTCGGATCAGGCCTCGCGCGGTATTGGGGACAAGTGCTACCGGGCGAATTTGGAATGGATGGCTGACGCGGGCGGCGCTCCCCGACCCATACTCCCCGCGGCCGCCGCGTCAGCACAATTTACGCGTCAAGGTTTGAGCACGACCTTGATGCAATCGTCCTCCTTCTTCTTGAACATCTCGTAGCCGCGCGGGGCGTCTTCGAGGCGCAAGGTGTGGGTGACGACGAAGCTTGGGTCAATCTCGCGCTTCTGGATGCGTTCGAGCAGCGGGCGGAGATAACGTTGCACATGGGTCTGGCCAGTCTTGATGGTGAGGGAGCGATTCATCACGGCGCCGAAGGGCACCTTGTCGATCCAGCCGCCGTATACGCCGGGGACGGAGATGGTGCCGCCATTGCGACAGCACATGATCGCCTGGCGCAAGGCGAGTGGACGATCGGTCTCGAGCATCATCGCCTGTTTGACGCGATCGTAGGCGAACTTGACTCCGGGAGCGTGGGCTTCCATGCCGACGGCTTCGATGCAGGCATCCGGGCCGCGGCCGCCGGTGAGTTCCTCGAGGGCGTCGTGGATGTCGAGGTTTTCGTAGTTGAGCGTTTCCGCGCCGCCTTTGCGGGCCATTTCGAGGCGCTCGGGATAGCGGTCGATGGCGATGACGCGCTCGGCGCCGAGCAGGTAGGCGCTGCGGATGGCGAATTGGCCGACGGGACCGCAACCCCAGATGGCGATCGTATCACCGGACTCGATGGAGCAATTCTCCGCGGCCATGTACCCGGTGGGGAAGATGTCCGAGAGAAAGAGCACCTGGTCATCGGAAAGGCCCTCGGGGATTTTGATCGGGTTTACATCGGCGAAAGGAACGCGCGCATATTGCGCCTGGCCGCCGGCGTAGCCGCCGAGCAGATGCGAGTAACCGTAGATGCCGGCAGGCGAGTGGCCCCACATTTGTTCGGCGAGCACGGCGTTGGGATTGGAATTTTCGCAAAGCGAGAACAGGCCCTTCTGGCAGAAGAAGCAGGCGCCGCAGGAAATTGGGAAGGGCACCACCACGCGGTCGCCGGGCTGAAGATTCTTGACGGCGCTGCCGACTTCCACAATCTCGCCCATGAATTCATGGCCGAGGATATCACCGTGTTCCATGGTGGGGATGAAACCGTCGTAAATGTGAAGGTCAGAGCCGCAGATGGCGGTGGCGGTGATTTTGACGATGGCATCGCGCGGGTTGAGAATCTTCGGGTCCGGCACGTTGACGACGCGGACATCATTTTTGCCGTACCAACAGGTGGCTTTCATTCATTCCTTTCCCCGGCGGGGCCGGGATCATTTGGCTGCGAGATCATTGCGAATGGGGCGATCAAATTTGAGCGAGTTGCTGCGTGAGCGGCCGGCGGGCTGGCCTTCCGTGCGGGCGATCTCGCCGGTTTCCATGAACTGCTTGAAACGGCGCAGATCGACGTCGATTTGTTGTTCGGGCGCGCGGCCGAGGAGCTTGGCGAGTCTGGCGCCGAGAAGGCCGCCGGGCACGCGATAATCGAGGCGCACGCGGACGACGGTGCCCCGCCCGCCGGGGGCGCGTTCGAAGCGGACTTCGCCGGAGTGGTCAACGTCGGAAGGATCGAGCGAGCGCCAGGCGATGCGTTCGTTGAGGCGGTCGTCGGTGATTTCGGCGTCCCATTCGACGCGGAAGGTGGCGGGTCCCTGGGCGACCCAGTGCCAGCGGTTCTCGCCAATGTGGCGTACCGAGATCAGATGGTCCATGAAGCGCGGCAGGTTTTCGAACGAGTGCCAGAAATGATAGAGCTCTTCGGGCGAGCGATTGATGGTGACGACCTTCTCGATGTGAATCGCGCCAGAGGCGGTGCGACCCCGCGGACCGCGCCGGAGATTTTTTGCGCAGTAGATGTCAAGAGCGGTGACGCCCGCGACGGCCGCGGTGGCGGCGACGAGGCGGGCTTTTTTCGGGCGGTTCGAGGCGAGCGCGATCCCGAGCATGGTGAGGTCCATGAGGTCGCCGGAAGCGCGCGCCTGGATCCAGCCCGCGGGGCGGCGCTGGGTGAGAATGCCGACGCCGCAGGCGAGTTCGCGGAGGCCGATGGCGGTCAACAGAAGCCGGTGCGGGCGCAGGCCGGCGGTCCTGGAGAGACTGCGCGGGGCTAGAATGGCGGCGACACCAAGACCGACGCTGAACCAACCCAGGCCGCGGGCGAGTTGTTCGTGATTGGTTGCGGGTTGCGCAGAATTCGACGGCATAGATTTCCTTGAATTGAACGACCGATTGCCAGTGCGAGGAACCGCGGGTTACCCCGAAAGCAACCGCGCGTCGCTCGACGTTTGACAGACTAAGCCCGCGCAAGCGATGAACTCAAATAGGGTGACGTGCCCAAAAGAAGGAGAGAGGGACGGGGGAAATAGTTGTGGAGCAAACTTGCGGGAGAAGTCAGACGCCCGATGTTCAAAGAGAATCGTGAATCGTTTCGTTCAGCATTATGTGAGAGCGAGCGACGTTCATGCATCGAGCCGCATCTTCCGGTTGGAAAGCTGAGGTAGAATTGTTTCGACCAGAGGGGCGATGAGCCGCTCGACGCGGGATTGGTCTCGTTTCTGAAGACGGCGGTGGCCGAGGAAGACAATGCCGAGCGCATGACCTGCCAATTCAGTCAGCAACGCGCGCAGGACTCGTTCCTTGGCGAAGCCGCGCGACTTGATCAACAGCGAACCATAGGCTGGATGGAAGGCGGCGATCACTGTGGGGTTCTCGCCGTGGGAGGAACTGAGCCGGACGCCTTGAATGTTTGCGGTCCATTCAGCGGGCAGAGAAGACAGAATCACGGGGATGTCCGCTTTGCAGATGGCATGCGGGGGATACTTGGTCACTTTATCTTCAATGACTTTCATGGCAAGACGTCACGGTGAATGATGGAGAAAGCGGGAAATCAGGAGAATGCAGGCAAGCGTCGCCACGACGCCGTTTTCCTCGCAATCCAGGTGATCTTCACATGCCTGGGATGCCGCGAAAAACTCCAGTCTCATCAATTAGCCAGGCAAACTCCTCAAAGCCCATGTTTCCAATGGACAGGTTGTTGTCTATGGATGCCACGTATGCGGCCACAGCGAGAAACTGACTACCACGCTGTTCGAGCAAGTCCGCGACAAGGAGCGGGTAGTCTGGTTGAGATATTGCGATCTTGTCAGCAACCACCATAAAGGTGTGCGGGTAATCTTCGGGAAGTGCGCTCATCAACTGTTCGACGCTCGCAGAATTGTTCGCGTTGTCGTCAACGATCTCCATGTTGAAGATGAATGGATCACCAGGCTCGCTTACCGCCGCAATGAGTTGTTGCCATGCGGTCGGGTCTGAGAAATCCGTGCGGATCAGGAGTGCGTTTTCGGATGCGGGAATGTTCATAATTTGTGGTGCGTGAAGGCGTAACCTCCAATTCAAAAGCCGTTAATGGTGTCCAGATCGTGTCTGTTTCCAACGGGCCGTGCTTTGAAATGCAGCTCTCAAAGGGAATCTCGCATAGGGTCGTTCAGCATGATGTTACAGCCGACAACGTTCAGAATCAAAAATACGCACAAAATGGCATACGCAACAAGGAAGCATAATCTTCGCTTTTGTGATAACGCGAAATAAGTGAAGCCTCCGTAGAAAAGCCAACCTGGCATCACATAGCGTCCGAGATCTTCGCTTGGAGGGAGAAAAATTCGAAAGACGCCGGCAGGGAATCCCAAGAAGAACAATGCACAGATGGGATCGGGAATAACCAATACCAAGGCCGCAAAGACCCAAGCGACGCACCAAAACCAGATGCGTGTATCTCCGGGAATTTCTCCCGGTCTCGGCTCGCCAGCGTTTTCGTCGTTGGGATCAGAGGAAGGCATGATTCGTCGTGCTAGCAGGGATGCTTAATTCTTTTTGGGATTTGGGCCCGCTTCGGGAAACGTTTTACGCAACCATTGTCTCAAACGCTGGGCACTTTCCGAGCCACGGCGGAACTCCTCATCGGCAATTGGGCGGCGATCAGGGATCGCATCCTGGTATTTGTCAAATAGCGCAATAGTAGTTCGCAGGTCTTCGACGCCGCTGGAATCTCGACGATGGTGTCGGCACAAAAGTTCCATTGCTTTGGCAAAGCCATCGAAATCCAGGTCGTCAGCGTTTCTCGGGGCGCAATCGAAATGGTTGAGGACGCGCACGGCGGTCGCGAGAGCTTTCGATGCCTCGATTAAGAACAATCTTCTGTGTTCCCAGTCTTTTGGAACGAGAGGATCCATTGGCATTGGCTGATTCGATTTCATACGGGATCAGAGTGATCTCGGCAACCGAAGAGTTGGCGATGTCTCGACTCTTTGAGAATGTCCCCATTTGGACTCGATGAAAATGTCCCCTTTAGGCGGCGGTTGCGATAGCAACTGCCGCCGTGATGGGAACATTGACAATGAGTGCGAAGGAACGG
>Ga0070741_10001252_pt1 | contig 79579 bp, 79 predicted proteins | sample Coa_R1_4_FD_66440 | JGI IMG/M metagenome (GOLD analysis project Ga0070741, IMG submission 66440) | Surface soil microbial communities from Centralia Pennsylvania, which are recovering from an underground coalmine fire - Coalmine... | ecosystem: Environmental > Terrestrial > Soil > Unclassified ...
CCCTGATTTGCTCGCCCTATTGGGGCTCACTCTGTATTGGAATCAAACCTGAATTTTGGGCTCATCCTGTATTGGAATGAAATCTCATTTTCAGGCTCATTCTTGGATTGGAAAATGCTGTCTGTCTGTCTAGCAGCGAGATAGGGTCAGAATCACAGAGAACAATTAAGCACTAGCGCCACCTGGGAAGCACGAACGATGGCGCGAAAAAGACGGCCGGCAGCCAAGAATGGCCGGTCCATTATCATCCCCAGAGGCTGCGCGTTTTGATTTTGCGGCGAAGGCCGTGCAGGATGCGTTCGGTCCAGGCGCCGAAGGGCTGGTCGGTGGTGATGTAGGTCCAGACAGCACCGCGTTCGGTTAAGCCGTGCGTGTCTCCCGATTCGGCTTGCGCAAGACGACGCTCGATCTCGCGCGGGATTTCAGCTTCGAGTTCGGGAAACCACTGGTGTATTTGCTTTAAATACTCGTGATGGGGATTGCGCGAACCCCACGAAAGCCATTGCACGCCGGAGCGAAAATCGGCGATGCGCTCCAGGTAGTCCGCCCAGAGATCGTCGATGGTTCGCAATTTTATGATTCGTTCCAGTTCCGATCCACTGGGATATGCTCCATCCAAGATGGCCTGGCGCCAGGTCTGGATCTTGTTCCGCTGCCCTTCGATGGGGATCTCATAGCGCTGCAAAAAGAGCCGCAGGTCCAGATTCTGTCCGTCGACCAGTCCCTGCAAGCTTTCCGGGTCTTTGCGGTAGCGCGGATTGAGGTCGGCGTACTTTCTCATGAGATCGTCTTCGAGCGAGACGAAAAAACGCGAGCAGCCCGGATCGCCTTGACGTCCGGAGCGGCCGCGAAGCTGGTAATCGATGCGGCGGCTCTCGTGTTTGTTGGTACCGATGACGTATAAACCGCCGAGCTCTGCGACGCCCTGCCCTAATTGAATATCGGTTCCGCGGCCCGCCATGTTGGTGGAGATGGTCACGGCGCCGCGCTGTCCGGCCTGCGCGATGATAGCCGCTTCCCGTTCGTCATTCTTGGCGTTCAGGACGTGATGCGGGATATCGGACAGCATGCGGCTCAGATTCTCCGAATCGGCAACGCTGGCACTTCCCACAAGGACCGGCTGTCCTCGGGCGTGGGCTTTCCGAATCTCTGCAAGCACGGCCTGCTCTTTTTCGGCTTTTGATGCGAACACGCGGTCCGGGTGATCGACGCGGATCATGGGCCGGTTGGTGGGAATCACCTCGACTTGCAATCCGTATATAGCGCGAAATTCGAGTTCCGAGCTGCTGGCCGTGCCGGTCATCCCGCAGACGAACGGATAGAGACCGATCAGATGCTGCACCGAGATGGAGCCGAGAACGCGGCCTTGCAACTTGGCCGCGACTCCTTCCTTTGTTTCGACGGCGGTGTGCAGGCCCGCCGGCCAGCGGCGATCTTCGGCGGTTCTCCCTTTAAATTCGTCGACCATTTTGACGACACCGCCGGTCACGACGTAATCGACGTCCCGATGCAGCAAGGCGTGAGCGTGCAAAGCGTCCTGAATGGCGGTAAGCAATGGCAGATTGCGCTCGTCATAAAGATTGGGGCAAGCCGTGGCAGTTTCGACAACGCGGATTCCTTCATCGGTGAGGCCGACATTCCGTCCGCTGGTATCGATGCTGTAATGAACGCCGCTGTGGAGAGAGCGCACGACCCGGTCTGCCACAAAGGCCAAGGCGCTTTCGTCGCTGCTGCCGCCGGCGATGACGAGCGGAATGCGCGCTTCGTCGATCAGGATGGAATCGACTTCGTCAATCACGGCAGCGTTGAAGGGGCGATGCACCTGCTCCTGTAAGCGGAGCGCCAACTGATCGCGCAAAAAATCGAAGCCGATCTCGTTGGCGGTGGCATAGGTGATATCGCAGGCGTAGGCGGCACGGCGTTCGCCGCCCGTCATGCCCTGCTGCACGTATCCGACGGAAAGGCCCAAGCGGCGATAGATTTTACCCATCCAGCCCGCATCGCGGCGAGCGAGATAGTCGTTGGCGGTCATGACGTGCACGCCTTTTCGCTCGCGCGCGTACCAGGCAATGGCGGGAACGGCAGCCAGCGTCTTGCCCTCGCCAGTTTGCATTTCCGCGATACGTCCTCGAACCAAAGCGAGCGCACCGCGAAGTTGGACGTCAAACATTTCCTGCCCGAGACAGCGCGAGGCGATCACGGCAGCGGCTGCGAAACATTCAGGCAAGCTCGGGGCGCACTGTGCGAGCGCATCCAATTCGGCGTCGTTCAAGAGTGCGAATTTCCGCCGCAACGCGTTGATTTCCTGAATACGCGCCGCGTCGCGCCGCGAGGGCGCGAAGAGAGAAGTCCAAGCCAGGGGCATAGGCCCTCCTTCTCTTTATCCCAGCATTGAGTACGCGGGTGGCGGCGACAGGCCGCAAGGTGTGCGACTTAAATGTAGAGGCAAGCCGAGTTTGCTACCGAGCCACGACCGGCAAGGGAGCAGACGCTTAGAGCTCGTCTGCAACGAACAGAACGTAATGAAATATCTCAACTACCACTCCACTGAAAGTCGCGGCCCCTCGCTTACGCTCAGGGTTCCGATCTGGGGTCGCTTATGCTTGCGGTTTCCGGGCCAGACTTCGTGAGACCGCTGTTACTATAATGCGGACGGCTCACCCCGATATGCGAATCCTCCTCATTGGCGCCACGGGATTCATCGGCAGCCATGTGGCGCGCCAGCTTGCCGGGTTGGGGCATGAGGTCTGTGTCTTTCACCGGGGTATCACCCGGCCGCCCGTTCCAGTGACTGAGATCGTCGGCGACCGGAATGATCTGCGGCCGCACGTCGAGAGATTCCGTGCGCTTCGACCTGACGCCGTTGTCGATTTCGTTCTGAGCGATGGGAAACAGGCAGAACAGCTCGTGGAAGCATTTTGCAGCCTCACCGCCAGGATTATCGCCATTAGCAGCGGTGATGTGTATCGGGCATGCGGCATTCTCCATGGATTCGAGAGCGGGCCATTGCAGCCTGTCCCTCTCACGGAGGAATCAGAGCTACGAACGTCTCGAAACGTGTATAGCTCGGAAGCGCTCTCGCATCTGCGCTCCATATTCCCCTGGCTCGGTGACGAATACGACAAAATTCCTGTCGAACACGTCGTTATGAACACGCCGGGTCTGGAGGGAACCATCCTGCGGCTGCCTATGGTTTATGGGCCTGGCGATCCGCTGCACCGGCTCTTTCCGTATTTGAAACGAATGGACGACAAACGGCCCGCGATTCTGCTGCAGGACGATACTGCCCGTTGGCGCGGTCCCAGAGGATATGTGGAGAACGTTGCCGCGGCCATCGTGCTCGCAACCGTTTCAAATAGCGCCGCGGGGAGAATCTATAATGTCGGCGGCCAGGAGACCCTATGTGAAGCGGATTGGGTAAGGGAAATCGGCAGCGTGGCGCATTGGAATGGAGCTGTAGTCGCGTTCTCAAAGGATGCCTTACCCCCACATCTCCGCGTCCCTTATCGAAGCGAACAGCATTGGGAGATGAGCAGCGCCCGAATACGGAAGGAGTTGGGCTACAAGGAACCGGTTGATTTCACGGCGGCCCTTGAACGAACGATTGCATGGGAACGCGCGAATCCCCCAAGCCAAATAGATCCCAAGCAGTTTGATTACGCTGCTGAGGACGCTGCATTAGTTCTACGTTGCGGAAGAAAGCGTATGAACTCCCCTCCCTCACGGTCGGGGTTCTGCTAGGATACGCGGCGTAGTTGGCAGTACGTGAATTTCCGCAATTAAGCACTAGCTGCGATGGCCGCGAAACCTGCCTCGTGATTCTGGGCCGATAGACCGGCAGGTGATCGGGCTCGCCCAAGAACTCAACTGAGCGCAATACGAAGACAATGACGAAGAGCGACCAATGTCAGCGAGCGCGTCTCACGACGGTCCAATATGAAATAGGATCAGGCAAAAAATTGACAGGATCGGAGATGCGGACAGGCTGGATTCCCGGATAATTTGAAATGGAGACGGCCAGTACGCCACCACCCAGCAAGGTTCCTCCCATGAATTTGTCTTTTGAGAATAAAGTCGCGCTTGTGACCGGAGCCGCTTCCGGCATGGGGCTGGCAACGGCACAGGCATTCGCTGAGGCAGGCGCAGCCGTGGTACTGGCGGACTTCAACGAGCACGCATTGAAAGCTGAAGTCCAGAAGCTGGTGGAAGCCGGTCACAAGGCCATCGCCGTCCGCTGCGACGTCAGCAACGAAACGCAGGTGAAACAGATGGTGGACCGCGCGGTTTCCGAGTTCGGCCGGCTGGACGCCGCGTTTAACAACGCCGGCATTATGGCGCCTGCCGTTGAGACCGCGGATGCGACCGGAGCGGAGTTTGACCGCCTCACCGCCATTAATCTGAAAGGCGTCTGGAACTGCTTGAAGTACGAACTGCTGCAAATGCGCAAGCAAGAGAGCGGCGCGATCGTAAACAATTCTTCGATAGGCGGACTCGTCGGCGTACCGGGGCGAGCGATCTATCACGCCACGAAGCACGGGGTACTGGGGCTGACGAAGAGCGCCGCGCTCGAATATGCTGCGCGAGGCATCCGCGTCAATGCGGTTTGCCCCGGCACTATCAACACGCCGATGGTTCAGGAGATGCTGGCCAAGGAACCCGAAGCGATGAAAGAGATCCTGAGAAATCAGCCGAACAAAAGGATCGGAGAGCCGGCAGAAGTCGCTTCCGCCGTTCTTTGGCTGTGCAGTCCTGGCGCGAGCTTCGTTATCGGCCACGCGCTGGCAGTTGATGGGGGCTACACGATCCAGTAACGCGAATCTGAGTAAGCCGCTTCGGTAATGGTTCGGCGCTTCGTAGCCGATGCGCACTTGACACCCAAGTGGAACTGCCGCATAGTAGAGCAGAGGAATACTTGGATGGCAAGTGAAGACTCGGATAAGATTGTCGTACTTCAGGGGACGCTCGATCTGATCGTGCTCCGGACGCTCGAAACCATGGGCCCGCAGCATGCATATGCGATTGCGACGCGCCTGGAGCAAATTTCCGACAAGCTGCTGCGGCTCAATCAGGGCACCTTATACCCGGCGCTCGCGCGCTTGGAGCAGCAAGGCAGGATTAAGGGAACCTGGGGCAAAACAGAGAGCAACCGCGAAGCGAAATTCTACTCCATCACCAAAGCCGGGCAAAAGGCCTTGGCGGAGGAGACGCGGCGCTGGCGCCGGATGTCCGGCCTGGTGGAAAAGCTGCTCACCGAAGGAGCATGAGGTATGCGGCGAGCGCTTGCCAGATTTCGAAGTCTTTTCCGGCAGCAAGCGGCTGAACGCGAGCTCGCCCGGGAAATCGCGTCACATCTCGCTTTATTGCAGGAACGCTTCGAGCGCCAGGGTATGACGCCCGCGGAAGCGCAACTCGCGGCGCGGCGGGCTTATGGCGGGGTGGAGCAGGCCAAGGAGCTGCATCGCGAGGCTCGCTCGTTCGTATGGATAGAGCACTTGGCCAAAGACCTGCGCCACGGCTGGCGGAGCCTGTTGCGAACGCCGGGTTTCACAGCCGTTGCGGTGATCGCGCTGGCGCTGGGCATTGGAGCGAACACGGCGATTTTCAGCGTTGTGAATGCGGTGCTGCTCCGGCCCTTGCCGTACAAAGATGCGGATCGCCTGGTGACCGTTTTGCACCGCGGCACGGGCCCTGTCTCGACCGCTAATTATCTGGACTGGCGGGACCAAAGCCATTCGTTTGAGGGGATGGGAGGAGCCGATTACTGGGGCGCGAATCTCTCGAGCAACGACCCAGCCGATAGCAATCCGGCAGAGCACATTTTGGGCTTAAAGGTGACGCAGAATTTACTGCCGCTGCTTGGCGTGCAACCGCTGCTCGGCCGCTTATTTCTTCCGGGAGAAGATCTGGTGGGCTCAGAGCACGAAGCCATCCTGAGCTACCGGCTATGGCAGCGGCGATTCAATGGTGATCGCAATGTACTGGGCAAAACAATTACCCTGAACGGCGACGGATACACCGTGATTGGCGTAATGCCGTCGACATTCCAATTTGCGCCATTCTGGGCGACGCACACCGAAATATGGGTACCGAACGCCTTCGGCAACACGATTCACGACCGCGGCGGAAACCACCTGCGCGTGTTTGCGCGGCTCAAGCCAGGAGTCACGGTGAAACAAGCGCAAGCGGACATGGCGACGATTACGGCGCGCCTGGAGAAACAGTATCCGGGCTCAAATCGCGGCGTCATGGCCAGACCGTTGAAGCTGAACGTTGTCGGCGAGATAAGAACGCCGCTTCTGATGCTGCTGGGCGCGGTCGCCTTTGTGCTGCTGATTGCGTGCGCAAATGTCGGGCACATGCTGCTGGCCCGTACCTCCGACCGGCAGAAGGAAATCGCGGTGCGGATTGCACTGGGTTCGAGCCGGGCGCGGGTCATCGCGCAGTTCCTGACCGAGAGCTTGCTGCTGGCGGCGATGGGCGCCACGGCGGGCCTTTTGCTCGCGTTCTGGGGAGTCAACGCGCTGGTAGCGATCAGCCCGACTTATATTCCACGAGTGGACACGGTGGGGATCGATGGGTGGGTTCTGCTGTTTCTGCTGGCCGTGACAGTCGTTACGGCGGTTGTCTTTGGGTTAGCGCCAGCCATACACGCGACGCGCGAGAATCTGAGCGGGGCGCTGAAAGAAGGCGGCCGGGGCGATAGCGACAGCCTTCGACGCAACCGGCTGCGAAGCTTTCTGGTGGCGTCGGAATTCGCATTGGCATTTGTACTGCTGATCGGTGCCGGGCTGATGATCCGCAGTTTTTTCGCGCTGCAGGCGGTCGACCCCGGATTCCATCCGCATAACGTGCTTTCGATGGTGGTATCGGTTGCCGGGACGAAAGAGGAGCCGGCCGCACGGCGCGCGGTCTTCTACCGGGAATTGTTGCAACGGGTCAGGTCTGTCCCAGGGGTGATCTCGGCTGGAGCGATCAATCATCTGCCGCTGGCAGGCGACCTCTGGGATCGTAATTTCCTGATCGAAGGCCGGCCCAAACCGCGGCCGGGAGAATCGCCGGATGCTGTGTATCGCCTCATCATGCCTGGATACTTCGAGACCATGCGGCTGCCTTTACTCCGGGGCCGTATGTTCACCGACCGCGATGACGAACACGCGCCGCGCGTGGTCATCATCAATGAGCGCGCCGCGCGTGAATATTGGCCTGGCGAAAACCCGCTTGGGAAGCGCATTGCAATCGACAGCGACCGAAGCGGTAAGCCCGAGTGGCTGACCATTGTGGGAATCGCTGCGAATGCGAAGCAGGAGGACTGGGCCGTGCCGGCGTCGCCGGAGGTCTATTTAGCAGCGCTACAGAATCCAGCATTCCTCGGAGAGACGAGTGGTTCCATCGGACCTCATATGACCTACATCACGCTGGTCGTGCGCGGGAGCGGAAATCCAGCCGATCTCGCGACTGCTTTGAAGCAAACGGTGTGGTCGTTCGACAAGAAGCTACCGATCTCGGATGTCCTGACAATGGATCGCGTGGTGGCGGACGCTACCGCGAGGCCGCGCTTCGAGATGTTTTTATTCGGGATCTTTGCGGCTATCGCACTGGCACTGGCGGTGGTCGGAATCTACGGAGTCATGAGCTATTCCGTCTCGCGGCGAACGCGCGAGATCGGTATCCGCATTTCGCTCGGAGCGGGGCGGGCCGAGGTGATGCGCATGATCATCGGGCAGGGCATGAAACAGGCTATGGCCGGCGCGGGCGCGGGCATTGTGAGCGCGCTCTTGCTTTCGCAGTTGATGGTCAAAATGCTGTATGGCGTACGCCCCAGCGATCCGGTCACATTTGGCTCCGTGATCGCGGCGCTGGGAGTAGCGGCGCTGGTTGCCAGTTGCGTGCCGGCGCACAGAGCTACGCGGATTGAGCCGGCCAACGCGCTCCGGAACGAGTAGCAACCCGCGAGCGCCCCGATTCGTATATCCTTGAGGAGGCGCCGATATGTTGGGGAGATTGTTGCAAACGGCGGTATGGGGTGGCTGCGGAGCTTTGCTTGCGCTGGCTCAAACGGGTTCCGGCGTGCATCCGCGTCCCGTCCCCAACGATTACAGCGTCACCCAAAAGACCGGTACCGCAACCTATGCGGCCTCCTTACTTCCGGCGCACGAAGTGAAGGACCTGTTCGCTGTCGACATCAGCAAGGATTACCTGGTCTTCGAAGTGGCGTGCTATCCAACACCGGCAGCTACCCTCAGCGTTCACCCGGACGACTTCCTGATCAAGACCGGCTCCCATGGCGAATTTGTGCATCCGAGCGATGCCGTGACGGTGGCCTCTCTCATCCAGCAGAAAAACTCGCCGCGTCCGCACCCGGGCGGCCGGGACACGGAAGTGTACACATCCGCGAATATCGGCTACGAGAGCGGAACCGATCCATACACGGGGCGGCGAGTGCATGGCGTGTATACGGGAGGCGGCGTGGGTGTGGGGACAGGACCGGCTGGGCCTCCGCCGCCGCTTCCGCCCGGCAGCACTCCGCAGGACCGCGCCATTCTGGAATCGCAGCTATCGGATAAAGCTCTGCCGTCGGGCAGCTTCAGCGCTCCGGTTGCCGGCTTTGTTTATTTTCCGAAGAAAGAGGTCAAGAAAAAGACGAACGGCGCGTATGATCTCGAATATCTGAGCGATTCCTCGGGGCGGGTGGAGTTGCGGGTGCCGGCGAAGGGGAAGTAAGTTTGCCAGTCCGTTGAAAGTCGCGGCCCCTCGCTTACGCTCAGGGTTCCGATCTGGGGTCGCTTACGCTTCCGGCGTGTCGTCGAGTAGGGCTGCACTTTCATGCAATTCTGCGGTCCGAAGGGCCATGGGATACTCTCCTGAAAGTCACGGCCCCTCGCTTACGCTCAGGGTTCCGATCTGGGGTTTCCGGGCCACCGGTATATGCGGGTCTGCGCCCCGCGCTGGCTCGGTTCCGGTATCCGGTTTTCGGCACCTTTGGTGGGCCGCCGGGCCACGCAGAACTCCCTCAAGGCCGTGGTTCTGTTGAGGAGACGTAGGCCACGATGTTCAAGATGTCTTCCTCGCTTAAGCGGCTGACCACCGGTTTCATTAACTCTGTCCATTCTCCCTTGCGCGCATTCTGCTGCATATCGTAAAGCTGCCGCGCGAGATAACTGGGCGAGCGGCCCGCGATCCCGGGCACCGGGCCAAGACCCTGCAGATCGTTTCCGTGACAAACGGCGCAGGAACCGGCGGCCACCAGAGCCTCGCCTTTCTTCAAGCTGCCAAACGGCACGTACGCAATGAAACCCGAGCGCGGATCGCGCAATACCTCCGTTGCTTCCGCATTCACCGGCATCTCGATAATGCGCTGCCCGAGAGGCTCTTTCTGGTTACCTTCGAGCGGAAGAAACATCCCGACAGAAAGACGTGTTTTCGGAACCGTGTCCGCTTCGACGACTTTGATCCAGGGCGTCCATTTCATCGAGCCGAAATAGCCGGCGGCGGCTTTGATCTCGTCCTCGGTCATGGCTTTGGCAAACGCGATCATCATCTTTGTGTTCTGTTTGCGCGGATCGGCGCTTTTGCGAACGCCGTTTTTGAAATCGTGCATCTGCTGGATGAAATACGAGACTGGCAGGCCGGAGATGCCCGCGTTTTCAGGACGTCCCTTGCCGTTCGGATAATGGCACAACGCGCATGCCCAAATGTCCGGCTTGCGGCCGTGCGCGACGATTTCGGGCATCGGCGGATGATCGCCCGGATACCAGTCGGCAGGGCCGAACGGATTCCCGATCTGCTGCCGAGTGAATTCCAGTGTCGTTCCCGGGAGGCGCTTCAGACTGTTGTCGGGCGCCGGGCGCGGCCCCGGTTTCCTCGGTGCTGGCGCCTCCTGCGTGCCATAAGCCCAGTTCGGCGGTGCATCTGCCGGAATCGAAGCGCCGGCGGCAAATAACAGGAAAGCAATTCCCGTGGCGAGAGCGTTCATAATCCCTTTGTGAGTGTAGCGGGTCGAAGTCTGCTAGACTCTTTTGAACCAGGCGTATTGGGATGCGGGAGAATTGGAAACGCGTCGAGGAATTATTTGAGGCTGCGTCGCCGCACCCTCTCGAGCGGCGTGCTCAATTTTTGGAAGAAGCTTGTCCGGACGACGCCGAACTCCGCAACGAGGTGTTGTCGCTCCTGAGTTGCGCTGACCGCGCCGATACGTTTCTGGAAGAGGCGGCTATAGCATCGGCGGAGCATCGCCCAAAGCTCCCGCGCGGATACAAGCTGGACCATTTCGAAGTTATCGAATTGCTCGGCCAAGGCGGCATGGGCGACGTTTACCGGGCGAGAGACTCGCGTCTGAGGCGTGATGTTGCACTCAAGGTCCTGCCGCCGGATTTCGCCCGCGATCCGGCGAGCGTGGCGCGGTTTGAGCGCGAAGCGCGCGCGGCCAGCGCTCTAAACCATCCCAATATTGTCCAGGTTTACGAAATCGGGCATAACGATGGAATTTATTGGATGGTTTCCGAGCTGGTTCCGGGTCATCCATTGCGGCATCTCATCGGGCGCGGACCTGTGCCCGCGCGGCGCGCTGTCGAGATCGCAATTCAACTTGCCGGCGGATTGGCAGCAGCGCATGCAGCCGGCATTATTCATCGTGATTTGAATCCCGGAAACGTCATGCTCACTCCCGAGGGCCGGGTGAAGATCCTGGATTTCGGACTTGCGAAACGGAACCGTGCCGTCGCCGGCGCAAGCGGAAGCCTGGCGGCAGGGCTCACCACGCCGGGGCTGATTATGGGCACTCCGGGCTACATGGCGCCTGAACAGATTTCCGGGAGACTGGCCGCTCCGCAATCGGACGTTTTCGGCTTGGGCGTGATCCTTTATGAAATGCTTTCGGGAAAGCGCGCATTCGATGGGGATTCTGTCATTGGGGTCATCGGCGCGAACCTGAAAGACGATCCAGCGGAATTGCCCGCTTCGATTCCGGCCGCGCTGCAACGAATCGTACAACGTTGTCTGCATAAGGAGCCGTCGCATCGCTTCCAATCGGCCGCCGATCTCGGGTTCGCGTTGCAGGCCGTATCGGATTCGGGCACCGCTGCACCTCCTGTCGCTCAGAAACGTGCGATTTGGCCGAAATGGATCGCCATTGTCGCAATGTTTATGGCCCTCGTAGCCGGCGCTTACTGGGCAGGAACAAGAGAGCGCGGTGGCAATGCGCTGCACCGGCCAGTGCGCCTCTCTCTATTGCCGCCGCCAAGTACTTCCTTCGCCGCTTATGATTTCGCGATCTCACCGGATGGGCAGCGGCTGGCCTTTGTCGCGGCTGCCGCCGATGGAAAAACAAACTTGTGGATTCGGTCGTTGGCGGCCGGTATGTCGCAGCAGTTGGCGGGCACCGAAGGAGCAAGGTTTCCGTTCTGGTCTGCCGACAGTCGTCACATCGGCTTCTTCGCAGAAGGCAAACTCAAAACGCTCGATCCCGGAAGCGGTGCGGTTCAGATCGTATGTGGGTCTGAGGCTGTGTTCGGAGCGACCTGGAACAACGAGGGGATCATCCTCTTCGTCCCTGTGGGCGGGGGTCCCATCTACAAAGTTCGCGCCTCCGGTGGTGTTCCCGAGCCGGTTATTAAGCTCACCGCTCATGAGTCCCTCCTCTGGCCCTCGTTTCTTCCCGACGGAGATCATTTCCTGTACTTTTTCAACGATAAAGGTTTCGGACAGTCCGGAGAGCCGGAGCCGGGCGACGGTATCCGTGTTGGTTCTCTCAGTTCGACGGCTACCAAGAGCGTGAATGCGGATATGGCGAACAATGTCCAATTCGCCTCCGGGCGTATTTTCTATGTGCGCAATCGCAGTCTGATGGCCCAACCTTTTGATACCAGACGAATGGAGGTTACGGGGACGCCCGAACAGATCGCCCCGGAGGAGATGGAGCCCGACGTCGCCTTTTCCCGTTCGGGATTTTCCGTGTCTCAAAATGGTGTGGTCGTATTCCAATCGGCGGCGGACAACATTTCCCGGCTTTCCTGGTTCGATCGATCCGGTAAAGAGCTGGATTCTATCCCGGCAACTGGCTTTACAGGGCCTTCCCTTTCACGGGATGGAAGTCTGCTGGCTGTCTCTTCCGATGACGATCGCAACGGAGAGCATTTCATCCGGCTTTACGATTTTGCGCGCGGCACGAGTACTCGCCTTTCCGACGGCATCTCTGATTTATTTCCGGCTTTCTCGCCGGATGCGGCATTCGTCGCCTACACGCACAACAATTCCATTTTTATAGTTCCAAGCGACGGCTCCGGAAAACCGGAGCACTTTACCAGCAGCCAAAGATGCATCGTAAATGACTGGTCGAGCGATGGACGGCACCTGATTTACATGAACTTTGTAGGAGTGGGGGTACGCTCGCCCGAACTGGACATTCTGAACCTTCGAGATCATTCGCACACGGTATATGCCGAGAGCGGAGCAGAAGCGCAATTCTCGCCCGATGGCAAATGGGTAGCATTTACCGTACCCGGCTCCGGGGCTTCGTCTACCAATTACTACAGCGCCAACATATTTGTCGCGCCCTTCCCTGGGCCGGGAGGGCGTGTTCAGATTTCGAATAGCGGCGGCGCTCAAGCGCGTTGGCGCGCCGATGGCAAGGAGCTTTATTACATCGATAGCGACAAGAAGTTGATGGCAGTCCCGATCGATACGAAGAACGGCAAAGTAGTGGCCGGGGTCCCCCACATCCTGTTTCAAACCCGGATCATCGCCGCGCGCATCGTCTTGTTTCAATATGCGGTCTCGCCGGACGGCAAACGCTTCCTGATCAATTCGCTTCCGGCTGTGGGAGCATCGCCATTGACGGTGCTGATGAATTAGCGGCCTTGGCCCCGTGGAGAGGGGCTATGCCGCCACGAATGGCGCCATGGCCGGCTGGAGGCCCGCTCCACCTCGGCCGGACACGTATTGGCCTATTTGAGTACTTAGCAAGTTCTACCAGTGCTGTATCTATTGGTTGACACAAGACCCCGTTGACCATAGATTATTAGGGGATTCACCATGTTTAAAATCAGCCGTGTGGCTGCTTTGGTTTTGGCCGTGAGTTTCGCGACGTGGGGGCAGAACAACGCTACGGTCAGCGGTACGGTCACGGATCAATCCGGCGCTCCCGTGCCCAAGGCGAAGGTCACGGCCATAGCGACGGCGACGGGCACCAGAACCGATACCGTTTCCTCCGATTCCGGCGCTTACACGCTCCCGTTTCTCGCGCCGGGCAATTACGACATCACTGCGGAAGCGCCCGGCTTCAAGCAGTTTCAGCAAAGGGGCGTGACGGTGGATGCCGGCGCGCACCCGGTGATTAACATTAAGCTGCAGGTCGGCGCGGTTAGCGAAAACGTGACAGTTACCGCCGAATCGCCATTGATCAGCGCCGCCAATGCTTCGGTGGGGCAAGTGGTCACGACGCGGGAAGTCGAAAATCTTCCGGTGAACGGGCGAACTCCACTGATGCTGGATACTCTCGCGATGGGCGCGATCTCGGTATTTGAGCCGGGACCGGTCCGGCCGTTCGACCAACCTGCCGCGACGGAAGTCAGTCTGGGCGGCGCGCCGGTTGGTTCGAATGAGAGTCTTCTGGACGGAGCGCCGAACGCCGGATTCGGCAATCAGCTTGCCTACAGCCCACCGCAGGACGCGGTGACGGAAGTACGTGTCGATGCGTTTGAATCGGATGCCAGCCTGGGCCACAGCGGCGGCGGGACGCTGAACCAAATCACCAAGAGCGGCACGAACCAACTGCACGGTTCGGCCTGGGAATTCAACCAGACATCCGATCTGGACGCCAATTCCTTTTTTACAAATAAGGCCGGCCTCCCGACGCCTCCCTATCACTACAACCAGTACGGACTCACGGCGGGCGGCCCGGTATGGATACCTAAGGTCTACAACGGCAAGGACAAGCTCTTCTGGTTCTTTGCGTATGAAGGATTAAAAGATTCCGATCCCGCCAACTCACCACTCGAAACGGGTAACCCGATCAATTCTGCGACTGTGCCAACGGCGGCGGAGCGCACCGGAGATTTTTCGGCGCTGCTGAAGCTCGGTTCGAAGTATCAGCTCTACAATCCGTTTTCGACCACAACTGTGAATGGAACCGTCACGCGCGCACCGTTCGCAGGAAACATCATTCCGCCGAGTCTGCTGAACCCGGTGTCGCTGGCGATTCTAAAGTATTATCCCCAGCCCAACACCACTGGAACGGCCACGGGTTTCAATAACTATCTTGTGAACGCGACCGATACCGATACGTTCGACAACGAGCTGGGCCGGTTGGATTGGAACATCGGGAATAATGACAAGCTGTTTGCGACGGCTCGCCACAACTATCGCACGCAGTTTAAGAATCCTTATTTCGGCAGCACCAACATCACGCAGGGGAACACGTTCCACCGCCTGAATCAAGGCGCCGATGTGGACGAAACCCATACGTTCTCGCCCACGATGTTCATGGATGCGCGGCTGGCCTGGACCCGGTACATTGAGGTACACGCCAATCCAAGCGACGGATTCGACCTGACCTCGCTGGGCTTTCCCGCAAACTTGCAGACATCGTCGCCGCAACCACAATTTCCGATCGTCAGTTTCTCCGGCTGTAGCGTCTCGTCCGGAAGCCAGGCGAGTTTCCAGTGCCTTGGTTACAACAGCGACGGCAGCGATACTTTCGATACTTATCAGGGTTATCTGCAGTTTGTAAAGATGCAGAGCAACCACACCCTGAAGTTCGGCATGGACCTGCGTGACTACCGCTGGAGTTCGTTTACTAAGGGAAATTCAGCGGGCGCATACAGTTTCAGCAGCAGTTTGACGAGCACGTCCAACTGGACCAATGGTCCGAACATCAACAGTCCTCCGGCCCCGTTCGGAGGAGACCTCGCCGAGTTTTTGTTGGGGTTACCGACCTCCGCGTCCTTTGACAATAACAGCGCGAGCACGGTGGGGTCTCAGTATCAGGCGCTGTTTCTACAGGACGACTGGCGCGCAAAGCCGAATCTGACTGTCAATTTGGGCATCCGGTTCGAGCATGAGACACCGGCTACCGAGCGCTATAACCGCGCCGTCAATGGTTTTCTTCCAGCGCTGACGAATCCGATTTCGAGCGCTGCCGCCGCCAACTATGTTTCTCTGTACAATTCGGGAGCCTACAAATCGGCGCAGCAGTATCTACCGACACCGGACCAGTTCGATACGCTGGGCGGCCTCACTTACGCGAATGCCAACAATCGCCAGATTTATCACACAATCTGGGGTTTCTTCAGCCCGCGTGTGGGAGCCGCCTGGACACCCGCGAAACTCGGCGGGAAGACGGTCATTCGCGCCGGTTTCGGCCTCTTCGTGTTCCCGATTGAACTCTTCGATAATCCGAATACCGAAGGTACGGTGAGCCTGGGCAATTTATATCGCGTCCCGCAGGCTGGCTTCAGCCAGACCACCCAATACAACACGAATAATTACGTTGCGCCGCTCGCGACTTTGAGCAATCCCTTTCCGGGCGGAATTATTCCACAGGGTACGGGCGTGGGGCCGGGCGCTTTCATCGGACAAGGGATCACGTTCTTCAATCCGTTGATAACCAATCCGTACGACCTACGCTGGGATTTCAGCATCCAACACGAACTGCCAGGTCAAATCGTGGTGGAGGCTGCCTATATCGGTAGCCATGCCGTACGGCTGCCGATCGCCCAACAGCTAGACCCTATTCCGCGAGGCTATCTCGATCCTTCCACAACGGTTCGCAACAACGCTTTGAACGCCGCGATGACAGCGACCGTTCCGAATCCGTTCAACGGTCTGATTACGAATGGAACGTTGAGCGCCAAGACCGTTCAGGTGCAGCAACTGCTGATACGGTTTCCGCAGTACTCAGTTCCGGCCGTTCCCACGGGCACAGGCGCAGGAATGATGGAACAGGGCGCGAGCGCGGGCAGTTCCTATTTCGATAGCCTCGACATCCGCGCTCAGAAGAGAACTTCCTATGGCCTGACGTTCATTCAGAATTTCATCTGGAGCCGGCAGATGGATCAGCTCAACTATTTGAACGACACGGATCCCCGGCCGGAAAAGCGTGTCAGCTCCGATTCGCGGCCCTTGCGCGAGGTGTTGGCAGTGGTCTACGAACTCCCGATCGGCCGCGGCAGAGCATTGAATTTTCATTCGGGGTGGGCGAACGCGCTGCTCGGCGGATGGGTGGTGAACGCGAACATGACATTCCAATCGGGCCCTCCGCTGTCGTGGGGGAACGTGATCTATTATGGCGGCCCGCTGAACTATAACGCTCATCAGCCGAATGGTTTCGCCTTCAATACTGTTCAGTTCAACACGACCGCCAGCCAGCAATTGGTATACAACATACGAGCGTTTCCCACCATGTTCAACAATTTGCGGCGGGACCCGACGAAGAATCTGGATGCCTCTCTGCTGAAGGATTTCCAATTTTCCGAAAGCGCCTATCTGCAAATACGATTTGAAGGGTTTAACGTGACGAATCGGGTCGGGTTCGCGGGGCCTGGGCTGAACCCGACGTCTTCCAGTTTCGGGATCATCGGCGCGCAGGCCAACACGCCGCGGCGGATACAATTGGGCGCGCGTTTAGTGTGGTGAAGGGGAGGCGGGGCATTTTTCCTCAACGCGCCCAATGGGCGAGCGCGGTCAAAAAGGCCGCGAGGCCGAGAAACCATGCGAGCAGAGATAGCGGCGGCCGCCGCCTCGGCGTGGTGCATCGATCACAACACATTTTCATAACCTCCTATAGCGAATTTCACGTTCCACTAATGTTGTTTACGTAAAGCCGTGGCGCAGAACTCAAATGTTGGGGTCGCTTACGCTTCCGGCTCGGTTTCAGTCCTGAGTTGTTTCGCCCAAATCGCGCGATATATTCAGCAGGCAGCCCAGCTCCGCGCGTTTCTTGTCGCGATACCAGAAAAGGAATCCAAAAAATAGGAACGCTACCGAGCCGAATAGCAGCCAGGCCAACGATGAATGCCATTCCGGAGAATGATGGTAATTCCATATCAGGCAGAAAACGACTTCAGATAAGAATAGGGCGGCAGCAAAAGGGACCGCCGCGAGCCTCCTCTGGCAGCGGCGAATGGATATATCCAGAAAGCTCAAAGTATCGGATGCGGAGGGTGACCAGTGGCCGCGGTTGTTTCTGATGGCAAACGACCATGCCGTTACGAGAAAAATCCAAGTAGCCCCGGCGAGGACAAACCTATCGGCTCCCGGAGAACGGAATGCACTCCAAATCACACTGCCCCCGATCGCGATTGTGATCAGAATGTCCGCAACTAGCACGATTCTCATCCAGCGCGATTGCCGCTTCACCTTTTGCCGCAAGCCCGTAAAAACGGCCGACTCCGATTGCCAGTCCTGACGCCAAACCTCTAATTCGGTGTCCAAATTCATCCGGCCTTCTCCATTTCCGCCCGTAGCATTTGCCGGGCGCGGGTCAATCGAGCCCCTACATTTGCCGCTGAAATACCCAGGACCTCGGCGATTTCCGAATAATCTAATCCTTCCAACAACAAAACGACTACTTGCCGGTACGGAAGGGGCAGACGCTGAACCGCCTTCTTCAGCCCGGCGGCTCTCTGTTCCTGTACCATCCCCGTTTCCACACTGGGCGATGGATCCTGCACGTCGATCTGTTCAGCAGATGCGCGCCTTCGTAGATGCGCGCGCGCCAAAAAGGCAATGCTCCGGTTCTGAGCAATTCTGAACACGAACGTGCGTTCCGAGCAGTCGCCGCGGAACCCCGGCAAAGCTTTCCAGATTGCAATTGCGATTTCCTGCAGAAGATCGTCGCGATCGCTCTCCGTACGGGTATACGCGGCTGCAAGGCGCCGGAGTGCCGCGCCATGGACCGTAAGAATGCGATCGAAGAGCCGATCGAGTTCCCCTCGATCAGAAGCGCTCAAATTCACGATGTTCGCCGCCGCGGCGTCAGTTGCCATAGACGATTTCATCGCGCCGTAGCCGGTTGCCGGCAAGCAGCAGAATCAGGATGGCCACACCTGCTGTTAAGAGCCCTAGTACCGCTGGACGAAGTAACTCGATCGGGCTTCCGTTCAACAGTCTTTCAAACTGCAACTGCTGTCCGGCAACCGGCAACAGCGCAACCCAAGTCTCCCTGGCTACTGGAGAGAACACCAGAAACATGCCTATGGCCATTGGAATAAAAACCAGGAGAGACAAGTAAGTGTGGGCCTCTTTCACACTGCGGCATAGAGTGGAAATCAGCAGTTCGACTGACGCAGCGAGCAGTGCAAGCGGAAGAATACCTGCTGTGACCGATAGCGACAAAGCGGATGCCGCCACAGGGATGTGGATTCCGGTCATCCTCAACAGGAGCACCACGCCAAACAAATTGACCAGCAAGCTGCCGATCGAAAAAACTACGACGGCTAGCCATTTGCCTAACAAGATACTGGTTCGCTCCACTGGGTTCAGCAGCAAAGGAAGTAGGGACTGGCGCTCTCGTTCGCCCGCAACTGTATCCATAGCGATGTTCATGCCGCCTGTAAATGGCGCGATTAAAGCGAAGATGGAGATCATTGCCAATAGCACACTCTGGTTTTGGCCGGCATAAGTCGCAAACACTACGAACGCAATGATGAGCGGTCCCATGAGCGCGTAAAACGTCGAGGACACGACGGACCGGCGATCGCGGAGGGCATCTCTGGTTTCCTTCTCTGCGATCACGAGAACCTGGTTCAGCATATGCGGCTCTCCACTACGGATGTGAGTTGAACAAATGCATCTTCAAGCGATGCGGTGTTAGTCCGGCTGCATATTTCGGCGGCCGATCCCTGAGAGACGACTGCTCCATAGGACACGATGACCACGTTGTCACATAAAATCCGCACTTCGTCGAGCACGTGGCTGGAGAATACGATGCATGTGCCAGCCTCGCGCAATTCGCGCAGAAACTCACGCAAGGATCGAACAGTTGGAACATCCAGGCCGTTCGTTGGCTCATCCAGCAGAAGATTGTGTGGGGAGTGAACGACGGCGCGGCCGAGAGCCACTTTCATACGCTCGCCTTGGGAAAGCCCGGACGCTCGCCGATCTGCGATGGATCTCAGACCAAGGATGGAGATGAGACGTTCGACGTTGTGTTGCAAAACGTCGGGGTATAAGCCACGGAGCCTGCCAAAGTAAATTAGATTTTCCTTAACGGTGAGCCTGGAGTACAAGCCAGTGTGGTCCAGTAAAGCGCCTACCCGCTGCCGACGCGCTCGAACGAGCTCGGCTTCCCGGTCTATTCGAATCGTGCCCGAGTCTGGGGTTAGAACTCCGCAGACCATTCGAAGCGTCGTTGTCTTACCTGCGCCGTTGGAGCCCAAAAGACCAGTGATGGAAGCGTCGCGTGCCTCGAAACTGAGGTCTTTCACGGCCGCCCGGCAACCGAATGTCTTGCTCACATGTTGGACCTGGATCATCTCCGCTCGCCTAAATAGTCCGCCGGGCGGAAGATTCCTTACAGGAATTTGGAGTGGTTGATTTTACGCGGCGTCCGGATCTGAGTCCGGGCGGTCTATTCCGGGGCTTTGGCGGCCGCCTCAGAAACCAGTTTGGAAAGAGACGTGAACATGTCCACCGGCACCGGAAACACGACGGTGGTGTTCTTTTCGGTGCCGATCTCGACCAGAGTTTGCAGATAGCGCAACTGAATAGCGACCGGTTCCTGCTGGATGCGGTGTGCGGCCGTGCAAACATGACCTTCCAATCGGGTCCTCCGCTCTCCTTGGGGGAACGTGATCTACTATGGTGGCCCGCTGAACCCAATGTTCAACAACTGCGGCGCGACCCAACCAGAAAATGGATGCATCTCTTCTGAAGGATTTCCAATTTTCCGAAAGCGCCTATCTGCAAATACGATTTGAAGGGTTTAACGTGACGAATCGCGTAGGTTTCGCGGGTCCCGGCCTGAACCCGACGTCTTCCAGCTTCGGGATCATCGGCGCACAGGCCAACACGCCGCGGCGTATACAGTTGGGCGCGCGTTTAGTGTGGTGATACAGCGCGGAACAATGCTCGCCCGAAAAACAGAAACGCCGCTCCTCCCGCTATCAACAGCATGCTCTGTGGCTCCGGAACAAAGTCGTATGTGAGCGGCGCCTGATATCCGTACTCGCCGTTTGGAAACAGTTGGGTGTGTATTATTGCCACTCCAGCACCCGACCAGGGCACGGCACAGAGCAGACAATCGCCATTCGCCTGATTGCCGGTGGTGTACGCGCTGAACTCTCCGCTCATCGTAAAGGCGGCCGTGATTTCCGGAAGCTCCAATGGCACGGAAGGGCCGGTAAAGTCAAAATAAGAAGCCGGACCGCGGCAACTGTCACAAGTGATCGCGCCAAAGGAGATGGAGTCGTAATGAATCCCGTCGATCGTGCCGGACCCCATGAATGGTTGGAGCGAATCACCTGACATCCATGGGTCAACCGCGTTTCCGAGATTCACATACGGCCCCAACGGTTCGAAAATAATCGGGTCCTCGTTCGCATTGATCATCGCGCCTGAAATATCGAACGTGTCGCTTACCAGATGAAATGTCCCGTCGAAATTCCCGGTCGCTACAACCGAGCCGCTGGTGATGGTAACCGGATCGGCGGTCGCTGCACCGGCGGACAAAAACAACAAGATGCAGAATGCGCTTGCTTTCATGAGCTTGGCACCCCCTAGCAGGTCTATACTGCTCATTACCGGTTTCGTCAATCTGGACGTTAGTGCCAGCAGTACGGGGACTTCAGTTTGGCTCTGCGCCTGATACCACAGCTTGCCTAGGATCGGGCCGTCTACACTGCGCCTTTAGCAGCTGCGTCCGCAACCAGTTTGGAGATAGAGGTAAACATGTCCACGGGCACCGGGAACACGACGGTGGTGTTCTTTTCGGTGCCGATCTCGACCAGCGTTTGCAAGTAGCGCAACTGGATAGCGACTGGTTCCTGCTGGATGCGGTGCGCGGCCATGCTCAGCTTCTCGGCGGCCAGGTATTCACCCTCGGCGTGAATGATCTTCGCGCGCCGTTCGCGCTCGGCTTCGGCTTGACGGGCTATGGCTCGAATCATCTGCTCGGGTAGATCCACCTGCTTGACTTCGACCATGGCTACTTTTACGCCCCAGGGCGCCGTGTGCTGATCGAGCACGGCTTGCAGACGCACGTTGATGCGCTCGCGCTGGCTCAGCAGCTCGTCGAGTTCCACTTCGCCCAAGACGCTGCGCAGAGTGGTCTGCGAGAGCTGGCTGGTAGCGTACAGGAAGTTTGCCACCTCCACCACCGCTTTGACGGGATCAACGACGCGGAAGTAGATCACGGCGTTCACCTTGACGCTGACGTTGTCGCGCGTGACTAAGTCCTGCGGCGGAACTTCCATGGCTTCGAGGCGCAGCGAGACGCGCATGATGCGGTCGAGCGGAGCAAATACCAGAATGATGCCCGGCCCTTTGGGCGTGCCGAGCACGCGCCCTAAGCGAAAGATTACGCCACGCTCGTATTCGGCAAGAATCTTCACCGAAGAGATCAGATAAAAAATCAGAATGATGATGACAAGAATAATCGCGCCTGAAAATACGCCGGTCATTTTTAGATAGATTCCAGCCTTTCTAAGCTATCAGCCGTCAGTTCCCCTCCTTCACAGTCGGGGTTCTGATCGACCGCAGTTGCTGGGAGCTGTCGTTTCATCGCTCCTTTACGTAAAGAACGAGATCCTGCACGCGCTCGATCGATACCGGTTTGCCCGCGGGTATTTCACGATCGCTGCGGGCTTGCCAGTATTCTCCATGAACAAATACGGTTCCGGTGGGATCGATGTTCGTGCGGGCAACTCCGATTTCGCCCACAAGCGTTTCCAGCCCGGTTTTGGGTTTTGCCTTGCGCGCGCGCATTCCCAAAGAACCAAGAAAGATGGTGATAATACCAAACGCCACGGCCACCGCGACGGAGAGCGCAGGCGCGACACGGCGCGGGCCCTGCAGCAGAAGAATCGCGCCCAAGGCCAGAAGCACGGTCCCGGTGATGCCGGAGACCATGTGGGTATAGTACTTGAGCTCAACGGTTAGTAGCAGAATCGCCAGCGCGATCAGGGTAAGTCCATACCAGGTGGGTGTGTCTTCATATAGGCCATAAGCGCCCAGGCAGATCAGCAGGACGCCGACGACTCCGGGCGCAACGAGCCCCGGCGCGTGCATCTCCCAATACACACCCAGCGCACCTAGAACGAGCAGCACGAAGGCGACATTCGGATCAAAGATGGCAGCGGGCACCATGCTTCCAGTTTGTCAGGGTTTCAGGGGATTCGGGCTGAACAAAGTTTAACGGCGTTTAACGGCCCTGGCGTTAAACCATCGCCGCAGCTTTCCGTCTTTTGAGTTAGAGAAAAAACTCTCCAGAAGGAAGGAGAAACACAATGAAGAAACAATTACTATCCGTAGCCCTTTCCACTCTTTTTGGAATGGGCGTCGCAATTGCTGCACCGCAGACGCAGGATCAACCTGCCGCGAGCGGGCAGACCGCAGAGGCTCCGCACCGGCATCAGGCCGATCCGAGCCGTCAGCTTAAAATGCTGACCAAGCGGCTGAACCTGACGGCCGATCAGCAGAATCAGCTTCTGCCCATTCTGACCGACCGCCAGCAACAGATGCAGGCCATCCGGAACGACAGTTCGCTTGCGCCCAAGGATCGCCGGGCGAAGATGCGCGCTCTGCGGGAGGATTCGGATGCCAAGATCAAGAACGTCTTAACCGATGACCAGAAGCAGACATACGATCAGATGGTTCAGCACATGCGCGAACGCGCTCAGCAACATCGCGAACAACGGCAGCCGAATGCCGGACCGGGAACCGGTTCCGGTAACTAACCGGTTCGCCGTCAGACGGCTCATTGCCTGAGGGAGGATTTAAACCTATGCAGAAATTGTTGTGTACAGCCCTGATGGGCCTCGCATTGGCTGCTGGTTCTGCCAACGCTCAGGTCTATGTTCGAATCGCACCTCCACCGGTGGTCATCGAACATCCGCCGGTTCGCCCCGGTCCGAATTTCATTTGGATTCGAGGCTTCTACCGCTGGGATGGCGCGCGCTATGTATGGGTACCCGGCCACTGGGTGGTTCCGCCGCGGCGCCATACTGTGTGGGTGGACGGCCACTGGGTGCACCGCCGCGGCGGATGGTTCTGGGTGGAAGGACACTGGCGCGGGTAACCGCTCAAGGGCCGCTCAGTTGAAAGCCGCTCGACAAGCTGGCTGATTCGCGATACGCTGCATCCGTAACGGATATATCTACAATGGATGCAGCGTCTCCCGAACAGCTCCTGCCTCTTACGCCCGCCGTTTTTCACATCCTGCTGGCATTGAGCGATGGCGAGCGCCATGGCTACGACGGCGGCACGCCGAAGCGCGCGTATAGGGGTGGGGGGTATATACTGGTGGCTGAGGAAGCTGCTTGTCCAAAGCCACCGGAAAGAAAGCCGTTCATGTCGAACCCGAGCTGAAGTCCGCCAATCTGAAGCGGCTGCGGCGCATTGAAGGCCAAATCCGGGGGCTCCAGAGGATGGTGGAAGAAGAACGCTACTGCGCGGAGATTATCGTGCAGATCGCATCCGTGCAGGAAGCGCTGCGCGGAGTTGCTCGCTCGCTCATGCGTAATCATCTGCACCACTGCGCGGCGAAGTCGATCCGGCAAGGCACGGAGCAAGAGGCCGCCGCGATGTACGACGAACTGCTCGACATCATCTACAAGCATCTCCGCTGAGACTCCATCCATGTCTAGCTATCCCGCGTTCCAGATCATCGCCACAAAGACCGAGACCGACCCTGTGTGCGGCATGCAGGTGAATCCCGAGAAGGCTGCCGCCAGCAGCGAATATCAGGGCAAGACCTATTTCTTCTGCTGTGCCGGATGCAAGAAAAAGTTCGATGCCGCGCCCGAGCAATACCTGGCGCCACAGCCGAAGCAGCCGGAGCCTGCTATTCCCGGAGCCCAATATACCTGTCCGATGCACCCCGAAGTGATCCGCGACGGGCCGGGGTCGTGCCCCATTTGCGGAATGGCGCTGGAACCGCGCGAGGTCACTGCAGATGAGGTCGATCCGGAACTCGTCGACATGCGGCGGCGGTTTTGGATCAGCGTGGCCCTCACCGTGCCGCTGCTGGTTCTCATGTTTCTCCATGGCGCCGAGTGGCTGCAGCTCGTCCTCGCGACGCCCGTGGTTGTCTGGTGCGGCGCCCCGATATTCCAGCGCGGCTGGGCATCGCTGGTGAACCGGCATCTGAACATGTTTACGCTCATATCATTAGGAACGGGCGCGGCGTATCTGTTCAGCCTGGCGGCAGTGATTGCGCCGAACGCACTGCCGGCCGGATTCCGGAATGAGGCTGGGGAACAGCCGCTGTATTTCGAATCGGCGGCGGTGATTACGGCGCTTGTGCTGCTCGGGCAAGTGCTCGAAGCGCGTGCACGCGCACAGACCAGCAGCGCTCTGAAGTCCCTTCTAAGTCTGGCGCCCAAAACCGCGCGGCTGATTAGCGACAACGGAGAACGCGATGTGCCGCTGGAGCAGATTCACGCAGGCGACCGGCTTCGCGTGCGACCGGGCGAGAAGGTGCCTGTGGATGGAGTCGTTGTGGAGGGCTCCAGTTCCGTCGATGAATCCATGGTGACGGGCGAATCGATTCCGGTGGAGAAATTGCCGGGGGCACGCGTAACAGGCGGAACCGTGAACGGGACCGGCGGTTTCGTCATGAAAGCTGAGCGGGTCGGCCGGGATACTTTGCTTAGCCAGATCGTCCGGCTCGTCAGCGAGGCCCAGCGTACGCGCGCGCCGATCCAGCGGCTCGCAGATCGGGTGTCGGGGTATTTTGTTCCCGCCGTGGTGCTCACCGCGGTAATCACATTCGTCGTTTGGGCCATGGCCGGGCCGGAACCACGGTTGGCGCATGCGCTGGTTAACGCCGTGGCGGTTCTGATCATTGCTTGTCCGTGCGCGCTGGGCCTCGCGACACCGATGTCGATTATGGTGGGGACCGGACGCGGCGCGACGGCGGGGGTGCTGGTGCGGAATGCCGAAGCACTCGAAACTTTGCAGAAGATCGATACGCTCGTGGTCGACAAAACCGGCACTCTTACTGAAGGGAGACCCAAGCTAACGGCGATCCGGCCGGTGGCGCCCTGGAGTGAATCGGAACTACTGCGGCTTGGCGCTTCGCTCGAACAGTCGAGCGAGCATCCATTGGCGGGCGCGGTGGTCGCGGCGGCGAAGGAGCGTTATCTGGAACTTCTGCCGGTTCGGAATTTTCAGTCGAGCACGGGACAGGGCATAAAGGGCACGATCGACGGACACGCCGTGCTGGTGGGCAACCAGCGCTATCTGGAGTCCGCAGGCATCGAGACCAGCACCGGTGGGGCTCAAGAGGGCCAGCCGGTCATATTCGTGGCGATTGATGGACAGTTCGCAGGTAGTCTCGAAATAGCTGATCCGATCAAAGCGACTACGCCGGAAGCGGTAAAGCTCTTACACGCGGAAGGGGTTCGCATTGCCATGCTGAGCGGCGATACGCGTACGACCGCATTGGCCGTTGCGCGCAAGCTGGGGATCGATCACGTGGAAGCCGAAGTGCTGCCAGCGGCGAAATCCGCGTTCATCAAGAATTTTCAGGCAGAAGGGCACGTTGTTGCGATGGCAGGCGACGGAATCAACGACGCACCAGCGCTTGCGGCCGCGCAAGTTGGGATTGCGATGGGCACCGGAACGGATGTGGCGATGGAGAGCGCCGGGATCACGCTGGTTCATGGTGATCTCCGGGGGATTGCTCGCGCGCTCCGGTTGAGCCGCGCGACTATGCGGAACATCCGGCAAAATCTGTTTTTTGCATTTTTCTATAACGTGCTGGGCGTGCCGATTGCGGCCGGGATTTTGTATCCGTTCTTCGGGATTCTGTTGAGTCCCATCCTGGCCAGCGCGGCGATGACGTTCAGTTCAGTCTCGGTGATTGCGAATGCGCTGCGATTGCGGAGGGTGGCGTTGTAGGAGGGCCACTTGCTTACGCGCGTGGTTCTGAAAACTAGCAGAACCGCGATCGTGAGAGCGCGGCGACAAACTTCAGGAAACAGCCGGTTCGTAACGCGGGTCACATAGACGCACATGCCTCGCAAGAAGAACGCGATTCTGGAAGCGGCCCGGAAAAATTTCGGGTTTGACACGCTCCGCCCCGGTCAGGAGGAGGCAATTCGCGCCCTCCTCAAGCACCAGGATTCGCTCGTAGTGATGCCCACCGGCTCCGGGAAATCCGCGATTTACCAGGTTGCGGGTTCGTTGATGAAGGGCGCCACCGTGGTTGTTTCGCCGCTGATTGCGTTGCAAAAAGATCAGGTGGATTCGATTAACACGAGCAACGGCGAAGATGCGGTGGTCATTAATTCTACGCAGCGCGTCTCAGAAGCGCGCGAGTCGATGGAGAAGATCGAAGAGGGCAGCGGGAAATATATCTTTCTCGCTCCTGAGCAGCTCCGCAAGCAAGACACGATTGAGGCTCTCGAAAAGGCCGGGATCGAGCTCTTTGTTGTGGACGAGGCGCATTGCATCAGCGAGTGGGGGCACGATTTCCGGCCCGACTACCTGCAACTCGGATCGACGATAGAGCGGCTCGGGCATCCAACCGTGCTCGCGATGACCGCGACTGCTTCGCCGCAAGTGCGCCAAGAGATTGTCGAACGGCTTGGGATGCGAAAGCCCAAGGTGTTCGTCCAGGATTTTGATCGTCCGAACATTTACCTACGAGTGGACCGTTTTCAAAACGAAGACGAGAAAATGCAAGCACTCGTACACCGGGTTCACTGGGCAGAGAAACCGGGCATCGTGTATGTCGCGACGCGCAAGAAGGCCGAAGAGATTATGCGCGCGCTCGATGAAGAAGGCGTGCATGCGCTCTTTTATCACGGCGGTCTGAAAGCATCGGAGCGCGCCGGGATTCAGGAAAAATTCATGTCGGACAGCGCGGAGGTAATCGTCGCCACAAATGCGTTCGGCATGGGCATCGATAAAGCGAACGTCCGGTTTGTGTATCACTACGACATCCCGGATTCGCTCGATTCGTATTACCAGGAGATCGGCCGCGCGGGCCGCGATGGCGAGCGCGCCGAAGCGGTCCTGTTTTTCCGGCCTGAAGATTTAGGTGTGCAGAAGTTCCGTTCGAGCGAAGGCAAATTAGAGCCGAAGCAGATTGAGCGAGTCGCGGATGCGATTGCGGACCAGGAAGGGCCGGTGGAAGCGGAGGAGATCTCCGAACAGACGAATCTGTCCGAACGGAAGCTCGCGAACGTGATTCACCGGCTGGAGGATGTGGGCGCGCTGGAGGTGCTGCCGACGGGCGAGGTGGAACTCGCCGAGGGTGCCGATGTGCGCGAGGCCGCGCAGGATGCCGCGGCCGAGCAGGACAAACGAAGCGCGATGCGACTGGAGCGGCTGCGGCAAATGCAGGAATATGCGGATCTCAGCACGTGCCGGCGCGAATATCTGCTGCGCTATTTCGGCGATGACTTCACCGGTCCATGCCATAAGTGCGACAACTGTGAGGCTGCGTCGCCCGATATCAAAGTGGATCCGAGCATCGGAACGCGGCGGGAAGTGGCGTAAGCCGGATCAGCGGACGCGGTCCACGGGGAAATCGCCCAAGGTTCCCTCACAGCCATTCGCGGTAACGGCTTGGACAATAATTTCGTGCTGCCCAAGCTTCACGTTCGAGAGATCGAGAGTCGCGCTCCATCCTTTATTCTTGTCAGGAGAATCGGGAAAGCTGCTGTCGACATCGGGCCGGGGCGCATTGGGCGCCAGCGTTTGCGTCAGCGCGCCGTCCACGAAGATGGAAATACGCGCGATTTTCTCCGGCGCTGCCGCCCAACCCCGAACACTGAGTTGATTGCCGGCTTTTGCGCCCGCGGCTGGTTCGTCGACATTGCCGCGCGGAATGGTGGCGCAGAACGGCTGGCCGGTTATGTAGTAGCGGCCTTCGATGGTCTGAGCAGACACGGTGAGCGTCGTCCCCAGCACGACAACCCACAGCGCGCAAGCTCCGGCGAATTGCCAGGAGCGTTCGCGAATCTGGTTATGGCAAAGCAGCGCCAGAAACGCCAGCGTCGGGATGAAGTAGCGGCCCTGTAAATTTTCCACTGCCGGCGATCCCGGCGGCGAAAACAACACGTAGATGCTGACCAGAACGGCTCCGATGGAAGCGAGCGCGGCGGCAATGACGATCAAGCCGCTCCAGGAGAAAATGCGGCGCAAGCTGAGAAAAAGCAAAAGAATGACAAACGCTGCATCGGCGTAGAATTCGTAATACCAGCGCGGCAGCCGTAGGCTGAGCCAGCCCAGCATGCCGACCAATTCCACCGACAATAACTGGGAATCCTTGACCACCGTATTCGCCAGAATGGCACCCAAGTGAAATGGCGACGATTCCAGATAGTGGATCTGCTGTGCCGGATCGGAATGCCAACTTGCGGCAACCGGAGGAAAAACATCCGCCACCTCATGGGCCCAGAGGAGACTGATGCCGCCTGCGATCACCCACATCGCGAAGCACAGCCCAAGCGCTTTCCGGTTACCGATTCTGCGCCCTGCGACCAGCGGGAGCAAGGCGGCGGGAAAGAGAACCGGGCGGCCCAACATAAGCCAGATTCCGAGCGCAAGGCAGATCCATTCGACAACGCGGCCGCCTCGGTCTCGAAGGCGCAGGCACAGACTGACAAACAGAATGCTTCCGCCGATCAGGCACGCATCCGGAGAAACGGACGCCATCTGGGTGAGACACATCGGCAGAATCGCCACTGTAGCAAGAATCACCTGTTGCGCACGGCTCAGCAGCAGCGCCGCGAAAACCAGCAAAACCGCGCACAAAGCATTCATTAAGCGCGCGGCATAGAACCACGTGTAGACATGCGGCGAAAAGAAGCGTGCCAGCGCGATCCCAGCGGCCTGGGGAACATAGTAAATCGGGTTGTAAATCATCTCATCGGCAAACGGAATAAAACCGAATTTCCGAGGAGACGTTTGCGTGCGCGCTTTCGCCCGAATTTTGGCGAACCGGGCAAAAGGCGAGCCGAAGTTGCCGGTGCGAAACTCGGGCGACAACTGATCCACCGCAAAGTCGTTCACCGCGACGGGAAGAATGGCACCTGCGCCGGGCATCCCCGCCTGGAAATGCGGCCGGAAATCCAGATAGCTGATCTGGCACGCTTTAAAGAAATGGTGCGGCTCGTCGGGAACTTCCAGCGGCGGGTTGATAAAGCACAGAGCCAATGCAAACACGCCCGCGGTTGCCAGATACAGATACGGAAACCAGCGCGCGCAGAAGGCGGCGGCGTTCGCCATCCACTCTTGAAGCGCCGCGCCGCCTGGAAGCGTGACTTCCGTCAGGTTCCGGCTATGAGATAGTTCCGCCATTACCGCGCCACGACCGCCTTAAAGGAATAATCGCGTTGCGGTCCCGCATTCGACCGCAGCTTCACCGTAAATAGGTGCTGCCCCGGAGTAATTCCATCCAAGAAAGCAACCACATCCCAACCGGCGATCATGGAATTGGAATATTGCGGATGAGCAGCCTGAACGTCAGGGCGTTTGGTATCGAGATCCGCTTTCGTCAGATAGTGGCCGTCCACATAGATGGCAACGGCCTGGATTCCTGAAGCATGCGCCGCCCAGCCCGCGAAAACGGTGGGGTTATGCAGCACGACGTTTTCGGGCGGTTTGTCGATGTTGCCTATGGGAAGCTCGCTCATTCCGGCATTCGCGTGGGTGCAAGAACCGTATAGAGCCGCGCAGAGGAGCAGTACGGCCGGTAAGAATTTCTTCTGAATCAATCGATTACTTCGACTCGCAATTTGGTTGTGAATCAGCGACCAAGATAGCATGAGGCAGGGATGCCGGATGCTCTTCACGCGTTGTTTGCACAGTGGCTTACTTCTCTAACCGCGGTCTTTTTCATTGTGGATCCGTTCGCCGCGACGCCTACATTTTTGGCCATGACCGCCGGATATCCGAGGCCGCGGCGCAAGCAGATGGCGCGCCGGGCCTCGCTCACGTGTCTGGTGATTCTCCTGGTCTTCGGTACCATCGGGAAGTACGTTTTCCGGTTATTCGGAATCACTTTGCCCGCGTTCAAGTTTGCAGGAGGTTTGCTGCTGCTGCTAGTGGCGCTGGACATGCTGCAGGCGCGCCGCTCCCGCACGCGCGAGACGCCCGAGGAGCAGAGCGACGCTTCTGCAACCGAAGACGTCGGCATCATTCCCATGGGCATTCCGATGCTGGCTGGCCCTGGTTCGATTTCCACGGTGATGGTTTTAGTCGGCCAAGCGCCCACCTGGCGCGAAGTAATTCCCGTGTTAGTGGGCGTCGCGATCACGTCGGGAGTTTGTTACCTGGTGTTGGCGGGCGCCGACCATGTTGAGGCGGTCTTAGGCGACATCGGCATCCGTATTGTCACGCGCTTGATGGGTCTGATGCTGACCGCGATCGCGTTTCAATTCTTCGTGAGCGGGCTGGTGGATTTAAAGTTGGTGGGACCGGTGTCGTTGCCGTAAATTGGTTTGCGGCCGCTGAAGCACACCGCCGGCGCGCTGAAAGCGTGCGCCGCATGGGTTAATTTGAAACAGTGAACAAGACGCCCGAACAACTCCGCAGCTACCGCTGGTTTGGTCCTCCCACGATGTGGGGCTTTTCGCATCGCTCGCGCATGAAGCAGATCGGTTACCGGCAGGAAGACCTCATGGGCAAGCCGGTGATCGCCATCGTCAATACCTGGAGCGAACTCAATCCTTGTAACTATCATCTGCGCGATCGGGCCGAAGCAGTAAAACGCGGTGTGTGGCAGGCTGGAGGGTTCCCGGTGGAGATTCCCGCGTTCTCTATCACCGAAACCTACATGAAGCCGAGCCCGATGCTCTACCGCAATCTGCTGGCGATGGAAGTGGAAGAGGCGCTGCGCAGCATGCCCGTGGATGGCGCGGTTCTAATGGGCGGATGCGACAAGACCACACCGGGCTTGCTGATGGGCGCGATCAGCATGAACATTCCGGCCATTTATCTGCCGGGTGGCCCGATGCTGCGCGGCAACTGGCGGGGACAGCCGCTCGGAAGCGGTACGGATGTCCGAAAATTCTGGACCGAGCGGTGCGCGGGCACGCTGAGCGAAGAGGAATGGAATTCGATGGAAGAAGGGATTGCACGCTCGCCGGGCTTCTGCATGACCATGGGCACGGCCTCGACGATGACCGCTTTAGCAGAAGCGCTAGGGATGACTTTGCCGGGCGCCTCCTCCATTCCTGCAGCAGACGCGAATCATCCACGCATGTGCCTGAACTGTGGCGAACGCATTGTGCAGATGGTTTGGGAGGATTTTAAGCCTCGGGACATTCTGAAACTGCAGGCATTCGAAAACGCAATCACCGTGGATATGGCGATTGCAGGATCGACGAATGCGATTATTCACCTGGTGGCCTTGGCGCGGCGATGCGGTCTCGATCTGAAGCTGAGGATGTTCGACGAGATCTCTCAACACGTGCCGGTGCTGGCCAATATTCGCCCGTCCGGCGCCTTCTTGATGGAGGATTTTTATTACGCCGGAGGCCTGCGGGCCGTGATGTCGGAAATCCGCGATCTGCTGCATCTCGACAGCGTGACGGTGAACGGACGGACACTCGGCGAAAATCTGGACGGGGCGAAGCCCATTAATCGCGAAGTGATCCGGCCGCGCGAGACGCCGCTTGCCGCCACCGGCGGGACCGCGATCCTCTACGGAAGCCTCGCTCCCGATGGCGCAGTGATTAAGACCTCGGCCGCCGATCCGAAGCTTCTGAAGCACACGGGGCCGGCGGTCGTGTTCAAAAACTACGACGATCTGGAAGCGCGCATCGATCGGGAGGATCTCCCGGTTACGGAGAACTCGGTGCTGGTGCTGCAAAATGCAGGACCGCTGGGGGGGCCGGGCATGCCGGAATGGGGCATGCTGCCGATTCCGAAAAAACTGCTGGACAAGGGAGTGCGCGACATGGTGCGGATTTCGGATGCGCGCATGAGCGGCACGGCGTATGGCACCTGCGTTCTGCACGTTTCGCCGGAAAGCTTCGTGGGAGGGCCGCTCGCGCTGGCGCAGGATGGCGACTTGATTTCTCTTGATGCTGAGAAACGGCGCTTGGATCTGCTGGTTTCCGAAGAGGAACTGGCCGCACGCCGCGCGAATTGGACCAAACCGGCTGGACGCTATCAGCGCGGCTACGGCGCGCTCTATCTGGAGCGTGTCACGCAGGCCGATAAGGGCTGCGATTTTGATTTCTTGGATGGGACTGCGGCAACGCCCGAACCCGCAATTCACTAACCGGCAGAGCCGCGCCTGAAGGAAGCGGCTTCTTCACCCGGCATGCGCAAATTGCAGCCGGTACAAATCGGCGTATAGCCCGCGTCGCTCGATCAATTGCGCGTGCGTCCCACGCTCGACTATTCGTCCATCCTGCACGACGAGAATTAGATCGGCCTTGAGTATGGTCGAGAGCCGGTGGGCAATCACAATGGAAGTCCGGCCGCGCAAGGCGACGTCAAAGGCCGTTTGGATGGCCGCTTCGGATTCCGAATCGAGGTGCGCGGTCGCTTCGTCCAGAATCACAATATCCGGCGCTTTCAGCAGAAGGCGTGCGATCGCCAGACGCTGCTTCTCGCCTCCGGAGAAACGGTATCCCCGTTCGCCGACCAGAGTATCGAGACGTTTCGGCAACGAAGCGACGAGCGGAAGAATTTGAGCGGCCTGCAAAGCCTGGTTCAATTCCGCGTCCGAGGCACCGGGCTTTGCATAGAGAAGATTCGCGCGTATCGTGTCGTGAAAGAGATGGGCGTCTTGCGTCACAACACCGATGCGTTGATGTAACGCATCCAGCTTCAGGTCCCGGACATCAATCCCGTTGATCAGGACCGCGCCGTCCTGCACATCGTAGAGGCGCGCAACCAGATGCGTAATCGTGGTCTTCCCTGCCCCCGACGGTCCCACGAGAGCAACCAGTTGTCCGGGCTCGATCGTAAACGTGATGTCGTGCAGCACAGCCTTGCCTGGTGTCTTGTCAGGCTCCGCCACGGATTCAAGCGACCCGAGCGACACCTCAGACGCAGCCGGATAGCGAAACGAGACATGATCGAATGAGATCCGCGCCGGGCCGGCCGGAAGCGTAAACGCATCCGGTTTATCCTCGATCATCGGTTTTTAGATCGAGCACTTCGAATACGCGTTCGAAAGACACGAGCGCCGTCATGACGCTCACCTGAATGTTCGAAAGCCCGGCGAGCGGTCCATACAGGCGAGCCAGGTACGACACGAAAGCCACAACCGTGCCGACATCCAGCGTGCGTTTGACGGCCAGCACGCCGCCCCATCCGTACGCCAGCGCGGTCGCGAAGGTCGCCATCAACATCAGCGCCGTAAAGAAAAGCCGGCCATAAATCGCACGCTTCACGCCGATATCGGAAACGCGCACAGCTTTGGCCTCGAAGGTGGCGATCTCTTCCCGGGGGCGTCCAAACAGCTTCGCAAGCTGCGCGCCGGCGACGTTGAAGCGCTCCACCATCAGACTGTTCATTTCTGCGGTCAAGTCGTACGTCTCCCGCGCGATCTGCTGAAGCTTGCGGCCCCAAAAGCGCGCCGGGAACAGAAAGAGCGGCAGCAAAATCAGCGCTGCGAGCGTGATCTGCCAGCTCAACGCGAACATGGCGCCGAGCACGAGAATGACGGTAACCGCATTGCCGACGACGTTGGAAAGTATGTCGGTGAATGCGGTTTGCGCGCCGCCGACATCGGCATTCAGTCTACTGACGAGAGCTCCCGTGCGGGCCCGCGTGAAGAAGGCGAGCGGCATTCGCTGGATATGCTCGAAGAGCCTGGCGCGCAGCGAAAGCACAACGCGCGCTCCGGTTTGCGACGAAAGGTACGTTTGCGCCAGGCCCAATCCGGCATCGAAGATGCCCAGAATGCCGACCACGATGGCGAGCCGGATGACGAGCGCGCCGTTACCGCCGAGAATGCCTTTGTTGATGATGGCGCGGTAGATTAGCGGATTGACGATGCCCACCACTGCATCGACGATGACCACCGCCAGAAAAAGCGAAAGCAATCCGGCGTAGGGACGTGCAAACCGCAACATGCGGCGCGCCGTGCCCGGTTTCACCTTCTGCTTTACGACCGATGCGTCTTGCCCGAAGGAGCGCATCGAGGCCATCATTCCGCCCATGCCCATAGCTCTTGTTTTGAGATGCCAAAGACTTCATCTCAGGTTAAATCTCCTATCTGCTCACCGCATCGATCCATTTATCCGTCACCGGCACAATATAGTCACTGAGCCGCTCCAGCAGGCGCACAGGGTCCGCATCCGCAATCACCAGTTCCCGATGCGGCACATTCAGAAATCCCTCTTTCACCGCCCGATCCGCCATGCCCAGCAAGCCATCGTAATACCCTTCCAGATTCAGCAACGCGCAAGCCTTTCGATGTAGTCCGAGCTGCGACCAGGTCAACACTTCAAAAAACTCCTCCCAGGTGCCGTACCCGCCGGGCAACGCAATAAAGGCATCCGCGAGATCCGCCATCAAAGCCTTCCGTTCGTGCATCGAGCCAACGGTGTAGAGTTTGGTCAGCCGCCGGTGCGCAATCTCTTGGTCCACCAGAGCGCTGGGCATCACGCCGACAACATTTCCGCCGCTCTCCAGACAAGCATCGGCAAGAGCGCCCATGAGACCGCGGTTCGCGCCTCCGTACACCAAGCCGATCCGGCGTTCTGCGAGCAGCCGGCCCATTTCCTGTGCCGCTTGCATATAAACGGGCTGAGTCCCGGTGTTCGAACCGCAGAACACGCAGACCTTGCGCAACATGATCCAAGTCTACTGGCCCAAGCCGTGACTGTTGACCTGTGCACGGAACTCGGCAAAATAACACTGGCGATTGGCCCTGTTGCAGATGAGCCGGCCGAAGAGTGGTTCACCATGGTCCGTGAGATCAACCAACACTTGTCCGCAGGGCGGCACAAGCTCCGTGTCGCCTGCACCGGCATCGTTCATCGCGAACTCAAGCCCGCCAACATCAGTAGCAGATTTCGTGTTATTGCAAGAGAAGCAGAAAATGCTGACTCCAAGCCATCTGGTGCATTTCAGTTCCTATTTGTGCCTGTCCCGCCCGGATTACGCCCGGTCACCGTTTCTTCCTCACTGAAAACACAGGTACTTGTTATACTTAAGTCGTTTCCATATGCCACTGACCGAACTGGCCTATGCATCGCAAGATGTCGCGGCTACCAGGAAAATCATCCTTCTGAAACCCCGCGGCTTTTGCGCTGGCGTCGTTCGTGCAATTGATGTGGTCCGGATCGCGCTCGACCTGTATGGCGCTCCCATTTATGTCCGCAAGGAGATCGTGCACAACCGCCACGTCGTAGATGAATTGCGGCGCGCGGGCGCGATTTTCGTGGAAGAGTTGAGCGAAGTTCCCGAAGGCGCGCGCGTCATTTTCAGCGCGCACGGCGTCTCGCCGGCAGTGCGAGCGGAAGCGAAAGAACGGCGATTGCAGGTGATCGACGCCACCTGTCCGCTGGTCACGAAGGTTCATCTCGAAGCGGTCCGTTTCGCGAAACAGGGCTACACCATTGTCCTGATCGGTCATCGCGATCACGACGAAGTCATCGGGACGTTGGGTGAAGCGCCCGACAGCACGATTCTCGTCTCCGATGTGGAGGACGTGAACCGCCTCGATATTAAAGACCCGGAGCGCGTTGTCTATTTGACACAAACCACGCTCTCGCTCGACGAAACGAAAGACATTGTGAAGCGCCTGCTGGAGCGTTTCCCGAAAATCATCGGGCCCAAGACACAGGACATTTGCTATGCAACCGAGAACCGCCAACTGGCCGTCAAAGCCGTAGCTCCGCTTTGTCAAGCATTGCTTGTGGTCGGTTCACAGAACAGTTCGAATTCCCGGCGGCTTGTGGAGGTCTGCGAAAAAGCAGGTGTGCCCGCGTACCTGTTGGACGATTCGAGCGAGGTCCGGCCGGAAATGTTGGAGGGTGTCGATACGGTGGCAGTTACGGCCGGCGCATCGGCTCCCGAGCATTTAGTTCAGGAACTGATTACTCATTTACAGTCGAAAGGATATAACGATCTGGAAGAGGCTGAAATTAAGGAGGAGGATGTGCGCTTTACCCTGCCCTCCGATCTCGAAAGCTTCACGCCTCGCCTTCATACCGTACGTACTTAGTAAGTGGAGCAGCGTTCCAAGGCTGCTATGCCGGCTTTCAAGCCGGCATTCTCTAAACGACAATGAAGTCCAGTCAGCAAATTTCCGATTCGCTCAATTGCGCGGCCGCCAGCGCCATTCGCAAGGCAGCTTCTTGTCTACTGCAACGCCAGCATCCGGAAGGATTCTGGTGGGCGGATTTGCGCGCCGACAGCACGCTTGAATCGGATTACATCATGATGGAGCTCTGGCTCCACCCGCCCGTCGATGGGGTCTGGAATCCGCCGTCGCGGCCGCGCATCGATCGCGCGGTCGCTTCGATTCTCGCACGCCAGTTGGACGACGGCGGCTTCAACATCTATCTGCACGGGCCATCGGAGATCAACGCATCCATCAAAGCCTACTTCGCGCTAAAGGTGGCCGGCATCCCCGCCTCCGATCCGCGAATGCAGAAGCTGCGCGCGCGCATCCTGGAGCTTGGCGGCTTACAAGCGGCCAATAGTTACGTTCGCACCAATCTCAACCTTTTCGGCCTGTTTCCGCGCGAGGGATGCCCCTCGATTCCGCCCGAGATCATTCTGCTGCCGTCGAACTTCATCTACCAGATGTCGTCGTGGACGCGCGCGATCGTTATGTCGCTTTCCATCGTGCATGCCGCGAACCCGCGGCGTCCGGTACCCGCCGATCTCACGCTGGAAGAACTGTGGCTGCCCGGCGCACCGATGCATCCGGAAAAAGATTTGAAGCTTTTTAGTTGGCGCAATGGTTTCTTACGGCTCGACCGTTTTCTGAAAGGCTGGGAGAAGCACGGCCCGCGCTTTGTTCGCCAGTATGCAATCAAGAAGTGCGCCGAGTGGATGATTCAGCGTTTCGAGGGCTCGGACGGGCTCGGCGCGATTTATCCGTCGATGCAATACGCCATCATGGCGTTGGACGTATTAGGCTATGGACCCGATCATCCCCTCCGCATCGAGGCCGAAAAACAGTTCTATAACTTGATGGTGGATAGCCCCGAGCAAGGCTTCTACTTTCAGCCGTGTTTCTCGCCCATTTGGGACACCTCCATCGCTGCATTTGCGTTAGCGGAAAGCGACCACCCGGATACCGATGCGCTGCGCCGTTGCGCCGATTGGATGCTATCGAAGGAAGTGCGCCGCAAGGGTGATTGGTCCGTGAAACGCCCCAAGGCGGAGCCTTCCGGCTGGGCTTTCGAGTTCAACAACGAGTTCTATCCCGACGTCGACGACACCGCCATGGTGCTGCTAGCGCTCGCCAAGATCCGCGGGTCCGACGATGTGAAGCAGCGCGCTTGCGTGAAGCGCGCCATCGACTGGCTGCTCGCCATGCAAGGAAAAGATGGCGGCTGGGCGGCTTTCGATGTCGACAACAATTGGGAAATCCTGAGCTACGTACCCTTCGCCGATCACAACGCCATGCTCGATCCGGGGTGCCCGGACATCACCGGCCGCGTGTTGGAAGCTTTAGTTCAATGGGGCGTGAAAGCGAATCATCCGGCCATTCGCAAGGGCGTCGATTTTCTTTTGCGCGCCCAGGAACCGGATGGAAGCTGGTATGGGCGCTGGGGCGTGAATTACATCTATGGAACCTTTCTTGCCCTGCGCGGGTTGCGCACCGCCGGTCTCGGCGAGAACGAACCCAGCATTCAACGCGCGCTGGAGTTTATTCGCGCGTATCAAAATCGGGACGGGGGCTGGGGCGAAAGTTGCGCCAGCTATGACGAAGGCCGTTTCATTGCCAACCCCAGTACTCCTTCCCAAACCGCCTGGGCCATTCTCGCCCTGCTCGCGGGAGGAGACATCCGCAGTGAAAGCCTCTACAACGGGGTCGAGTACCTAGTAAGAACGCAGCGTCCGGACGGAAATTGGGACGAAGACTACTGCACCGGGACGGGTTTCCCGCGTGTCTTTTATCTGTCCTATACCGATTACCGCAATACTTTTCCGTTACTCGCGCTGTCCAGTTACATCAAAGCTACTGAGCCGCCGCCCGAAGCCTACCGAACGGCGAGCGCGTCTCAATTATGAGGGAGTCACGATGAGATTTCCGCTGTCCATGACCATTGGCATGGGCGCCTATATTGCCAAAAACAAGCTCAATCCGCGGCCGGAGTGGCAGAAGACCGCCACCGCCGACGATTCGGCCAATCCATTCAAGATCATCATGCACACGCATACCGGCGATGCGTCGCATTTCGAGCACCCGATGATCCACAAGCGATTCCCGCTCGTGCTGATGCTGGAGCCGCTGCACGCCTGCAATCTCACCTGTACCGGTTGCGGCCGGATCCGCGAATACGAGAGCACCATTTCGCAGCGCCTCACCGTGGAGCAATGCCTTCGCGCCGTGGATGAATGCGGCGCGCCGACAGTATCCATCTGCGGGGGCGAGCCGATGCTCTATCCCGAAATCGGGCGCCTGGTTTCCGACATCCTTGCGCGCGGACGCCATATCATCCTCTGCACGAATGGGATGTTCATTCGCAAGAAGATCAAAGAGTTCAAGCCGGATTCCAAATTCTTCTTCAACGTGCACCTGGACGGCATGGAGAAGAACCACGATCTGGCCGTTGAGCGCCCAGGCGTCTTTAGAGAAGCCATTGAAGGCATCAAAGTTGCGAAACAGCACGGCTTCAAAGTCTGCACGAACACCACGGTTTACAAAGAGACCGATATGAAAGAAATCGAGGAGCTGTTCATGTTCCTCGAAACGCTGGATGTCGACGGATTCCTGATTTCTCCGGCGTACGGCTATTCGGCCGTCAACCAGCGCGAGATCTTCATGACGCGCGACGACATTATGGAGAAATTCGCCGATATCGACCGGCTCGCCAAGCGCTTCCGGATCAACAATACGCCGACGTATCTCGATTTCTTGAAGGGCGACCGCAAGCTTCCCTGCACCGCCTGGGGCAACCCCACTTACAACGTGAAAGGCTGGAAAGGCCCCTGCTACCTGATTACGGACGCGCACTACCAGACGTTCGAAGAGCTGATGACCAAGACGCAGTGGAATCATTACGGCGAAGGCAACGACCCGCGCTGCGATCACTGCATGGTCCATTGCGGCTATGAACCTTCCGCCGCGCTCGGAATTAACTCGAAGTTCACCGATACGTTCAAGCTCATGAGCTGGGCTTTCCGCTGATTGCCTGCCACGCTAGTCACTGGCGCCAGCGGATTTCTCGGCTGGCATGTCGCCCGCACATTATTGGAGCGCGGTCATCACGTCCGCGCTCTTTGCCGTCCTGGGAGCCAGATACGCGAACTTGAGGTCGAGCGCGTCACGGGCGATCTTCGCGATCCGGAGTCGCTTGCGCGCGCTGTCGAGGGCTGCGAGCTCGTTTTTCATGTAGCCGCGGATTATCGCCTCTGGTCGAAACATCCGCAGGATCTGTATCGCTCGAATGTGGACGGCACGCGCAATCTGTTGGAAGCTGCGCAGCGCGCCGGGGTCGAACGCGTTGTCTATACCAGCACCGTGGGGTGCATCGGTATGCCGCAAGATCGGAATGGAGATGAGAACACGCCCGTTACTCTGGAGGACATGGTGGGCCATTACAAACGTTCCAAGTGGCTCGCCGAACAAGTTGCGCTGGAGAAGGCTCGGGAAGGGCTCCCAGTCGTGATCGTGAATCCGACTGCGCCGGTCGGCGACCACGATTGGAAGCCGACTCCCACCGGAAAGATCATCCTCGATTTCTTACGGGACAAGCTGCCGGCCTTCGTGGATACAGGATTGAATCTGGTAGATGTTCGGGATACCGCGGTGGGCCACTTGCTCGCAGCCGAAAAGGGCCGCAGCGGCGAACGTTATATCCTCGGCTGTGAGAACTTGACGCTGGAGCAGATATTGCGCCGCCTGGCTACAATCGCTCAAAAGCCTGCGCCGAAGATGAAAATTCCATATGCGGTGGCTTATCTTGCGGGCGTGGCGACCACGGCATGGGCCAATCTGACCGGACACGAACCGGTAGCTCCGCTCGAAGGTGTGAAAATGACGCGCAAGAAGATGTTTGTTAGTTCGGCTAAAGCGCAGCGCGAACTAGGATTTCGTCCAGGTCCGGTGGATGCGGCTCTGACGCGCGCCGTCGAATGGTTTCGGTCATGGCAATTCTCTACGTAGCCGCTGAAGCGGCTGAACTGAAACCGTTCGCAAGCTTACTCACCGGCTTGCGAAAGCTGAAGTGGCCCATCGATTATGCTTACGAAGGCATTTGGGAAGGACGCCGGGTAATGCTTGCGGCGAACGGCGCCGGGCCGACGCTGGCCGCGCAGGCAGTGGAAGTCGCAATCCGCGCTATTACCGTCGCCGAGCTTTCCTCCTCGAAACTCGAAGCAGTGGTCAGTACCGGATTTTGTGGCGCACTCACGCCGGAGTTGCGGGAATCGCAGATCGTCGTCGCAACACAGGTTCTCGATGAGTCGGGCGGCGAACGTTACGATTGCGCGCCCATCATCGCGGATAGCGAGTACAGTTCCGGGCTTGTCGTTTCGCAAGACCGCATCGCTGTTGACACAAACGAAAAGCAGAAGCTTCAATCGTGCGGCGCAATTGCCATCGACATGGAAGCAGTGGGAGTGGCGGCTCGCACAAAACGCGCCGAACTACCGTTTTGCTGCATCAAAGTTGTGTCCGACCGGGCGGATGAATCGTTCGGTTTCGACCTGAATAAAATGCGAACTACCGAAGGGCGGATCGCACGTGGGAAAATTGGTATTTACGCCTTAACTCATCCGCATTTAATCCCCGAACTGTTGCGCCTGAAGCGCAGAGCAGACGATGCGGCTAAGGCCCTGGGAGATTTCCTTGTCGGTTGTAGACTTTCCACAGACTCAGATACCCGTGTCGAGTAGACCGGCGCCAGCTTTCATGAAAGCAGCGGTTTATGTCGGCAACGGTCAAATCGCGGTCCAAAGCGTCCCAACGCCGGAAATCGGTCCGGGCGAAATTCTGGTGCGCGTGGAAAGCTGCGGAGTCTGTCACACAGATCTCAAAAAAATCGAATACAATTTGCTTCCGCCGCCGCGCATCTATGGGCACGAGACCGCCGGAGTGGTGGCCGCCGTCGGAGACAATGTTACGAAATACGCGCCCGGCGACCGCGTGGTTGTCTTCCATCACATCCCTTGCGGCAACTGTTTTTACTGCGCACGGCGTCTCTACGCGCAGTGCCCTGGCTACAAGAAAGTTGGTATCACGGCCGGTTACGAGCCCGCGGGCGGCGGCTTTTCCCAATACGTCCGCGTGATGGATTGGATTGTCGAGCGCGGCGTGGAACCCATTCCCGACGGCGTCAGCTTCGATCAGGCCTGCTGGGTGGAGCCAGTCAATACCTGTTTGAAGGGCGTGGAACTGCTGGGCCTTCAACCGGAAGATGTGGCCGCCGTTTTGGGACAAGGGCCGATTGGGCTGATCTTTACGCTGCTCGCAAGGCGCACCGGTGCTACGGTGCTTGCGACCGATACGCTGAATCAGCGGCGCACCCTGGCAGATCGCTTTGGCGCATCGGCATTCGACCCGCGCGAGCCGCAGTTCGAAGAAGCGATCCGCGCTGCCACGGACGGGCGCGGCGCCGACGCCGTGATCGTCGCGACCAACGCGAAAGGACTCGTCGACCAGGCGTTAAGAATTTCGCGGCCGGGCGCCAGGATCCTGCTCTTTGCCCAAACCTCCAAAACGGAACGCATTGAGATTTCCGGCGCGGATATCTGCGTCGGCGAGCGCATCTTGCTCGGCTCCTACAGCGCCGATGTCGACCTTCAGGCGGAATCGACGCGGCTGGTTTTTAGCGGCGAACTGCCCCTGGAGCAACTGATTTCTCACCGTGTACGTCTCGACGACATCGGCTGCGGCATCCACATCGCGCAGCATCCGTCTGAGGAATCACTCAAAGTGGTCGTACATCCACAGGAGCGCAATTAATGCCGACGATGCAGGCTGCGGTTCTCTACGGACAGGAGGACGTGCGGCTGGAGTCTGTTCCGGTGCCGTCCATCGCTCCCGGCGAGCTGCTGGTGCGCGTGCGCGCAGCTCTCACCTGCGGGACCGATGTGAAGGTATTCCGCCGCGGTTATCACGCCAAGATGATCCAGCCTCCCGCGTTGTTCGGCCATGAACTCGCGGGGGACGTGGTAGCGGGGAATACGGAATTCCCGGTGGGGTCGAGGGTGGTTGCCGCCAACTCCGCGCCATGCGACCATTGCTTCTATTGCCGGCACAATCAGCAGAACCTTTGCGAAGATCTGCTATTTAACAACGGGGCATACGCCGAGTTCATTCGCATCCCGGAGCGGATCGTCTGCAAGAACACGCATTTAATCCCGCCGGATCTCAGCTACAAGGACGCCGCTTTGATCGAGCCGCTCGCCTGCGTCCTGCGCGGCATTGAAGAGAGCCATCTTCAGCCGGGAGACACGATTGCGATTATGGGGCTTGGCCCCATCGGGCTCATGTTTACGCGACTCGCCAAATGGGCCTATGGCGCGCGCGTGATTGCGATGGCGCGCCGTCTCGAACAAGTCGACCGGGCCATTACGCTCGGCGCGGATGAAGGCGTCCTTCTGGGCGAACCCAATGCGGTCATCCGGGAGCTCAAAGCGCAGACCGCCGGACGCGGCCCGGATGTCGTGATCGAAGCCACCGGCAATCCGCAGGCTTGGGAACTGGCGCCCTTTCTAGTTCGCAAAGGCGGCATCATCAACTTCTTCGGCGGATGCGCTACCGGTTCGAAAGTCGGTCTGGACACCACGCTGCTGCACTATTCGGAAATCACCTGTAAGGCCAGTTTTCATTTCACGCCTGCCCACGTGCGCCGCGCGCTCCAATTCGTGACCGAAGGTAAGGTAAACGCGCGCCATCTTGTGAATCAGGAAGAGCCGTTAAGTCATCTGCCTCAGGTCCTCTACGATATGGCCTACCACCGGAACGGGCAGATCAAGACAGCCATTATTCCCTGAGAATAGAATTGTACGTGGCCGTCGCATACCTTCAGCCGAAAGAGTATATCCAGAGCCAGACGCCCCACAGCACCGCGTATACGGAGCCGGAATCGCTCGACTACACACGCTGGCTGGCGACGCATCACTACGAGAACTTTCACGTTGTCAGCTTTCTGCTGCCGAAAGAGCTGCATCAGGATTTCTACAACGTCTACGCGTTTTGCCGCTGGGCCGACGATCTAGGCGATGAAATCGGCGATCCGCGGGAAAGCCTTCGCCTCTTGTCCTGGTGGCGCGAGGAGCTTGAAGCGATGTACCGCGGCCAAGCATCGCATCCTGTGTTCGTTGCTCTTCGCGGAACTGTCGAGCGGCGTGAAATTCCGATCGAGCCGTTCGATCGTCTGATCCGCGCCTTTGAACAGGACCAGACCATCACGCGTTATCAGAATTTCGAAGAAGTCTTCGGGTATTGCGAGAATTCGGCCAATCCGGTAGGGCATCTCGTGCTGTATCTCTGCGGCTACCGCGACGCCGAGCGGCAGCGCCTTTCCGATTACACCTGCACCGCCTTGCAGCTTGCAAATTTCTGGCAAGATGTGACGGTCGATCTTGGGAAAAACCGGGTCTATTTACCACTTGATCTTCTAGCGAAGCACGGCTACGCCGTCGAGCAGATGTTCAACCGCGAATTTAACAATCAATTCCGTGCGGTGATGTCCGACGCCGTTATGGTTGCAGAGGATCTCTTTCACAAGGGTCTACCGCTGGTGGAAATGGTGGATCGCCGGCTGGCTCTGGATTTGGAATTATTCAGCCGGGGCGGTCTGAAAATCCTGCAGAAGATCCGCACGCAGGACTACGACGTATTGACAAAGCGTCCGCATATCTCGAAAGCGGAACGCGTAGGAATTCTGCTGCGATGTCTGCCGCGACTTCTGCCGTTTTGAAGCCGGTCTCGGTAGAGGAATCGTATCGCTATTGCCGTGACATCGCGCGCAAGCGAGCGAAAAATTTTTTCTATTCGTTTCTACTGCTTCGAAAACCGCAGCGTGACGCGATGTGCGCCGTTTACGCGTTCATGCGCTTGTGCGATGATCTGAGCGACGAGCCGGCTGTGGCCGATAAAGCCAAGCTGAGGCAGACAATCGCATTGTGGCGGCTGGATCTGGAGCGGGCCCTGAACGGCCGCGTGAGCGGTCATCCATTGTGGCCGGCCTTCTACGATACGGTTCAGCGCTATTCGATCCCGCACCGTTTTTTCCACGAGATGATCGACGGCATTACCTCCGACCTGGAGCCGCGCGAGATCCAGACCTACGATGAGCTGTATCGCTACTGTTATCAAGTCGCTTCCGTCGTGGGCCTGACGATCATTCATATCTTTGGGTTCAGCTCGAATAAGGCCCTGATCCTGGCCGAAAAATGCGGCGTTGCGTTTCAATTGACGAACATTCTGCGCGATGTTCGCGAAGATGCCGGGCTAAACCGGATCTATCTTCCGTTAGAGGATCTGCGCCGATTTGGAGTACCCGTCGAGCAACTGCGGTCCGGCTCGGAGGATGACCGTTTTCGTGAGCTGATGCGCTTTGAAGCCGGCCGCGCGCGCGCCTTTTACGAGGAGTCTGGTCCCCTCATGGAGCTAATCGATCCCAAGAGCCGGCGATCGCTCTGGGCGTTGCGGGAGATCTATATGCGCCTGCTGGCCAAGATCGAAAACAATAACTATGCCGTGCTGAGCCGCCGTTTGAACGTGCCCACCCGCGCTAAGATCGCTCTGCTGCTTCGAGCATTTCTGCGCTGAGCGCGCGGTCCGCCGTATACGTCAGAATCCACTCTGCCCCAAGTCCGTCCATCGCAACTTCGCTGGCATGCGCCGGAATCAGCCAGACCTGTCCTCTGAGGCAGATCAACAGTAAGTAATACGGCAATCCGCCGCGAATACGAAAGGCTTTCTTTGGGCGCAGCCGCTCGATCCGGAAATACGTGCTGGCAACCAGTTCGTCTCGCCAGTCCGCGAGGGGCTTTGGAGTGACATTGTGGTGGTGCGGTCCCAGGTGCGACACGGCCACCCCATGCTCCAGATGCAGTTCCCGGGGACGGCCGTAATCGTAGAGCCGGTATGTGATATCCGAGTTCTCTTGAATCTCGCAGATCGTCAGCCCTGCGCCGATGGCATGCACAGTTCCTGCCGGGGTAAAGACAACATCGCCAGGCTTTACTTTGCGCCAGTCGAGCAACTGCTCGATTTCGCCGGAAAGCGCCGATTCCCGCAGGCGCTCGCGTGTTAACATTTCGCGGAACCCAACTGCCAGTTCACCCGGCTCCCGCGAATCCACGACGTACCACGCTTCGGTCTTACCCAGGCTGTGGTGATGGCGCTCCGCATATTCGTCATCTGGATGCACCTGGACGGACAGGCGTTCCGTCGTAAACAGAAATTTGACGAGCAGCGGACAAATGCCGGGATGCGACGCATGGCAGGCTTCCCCGAGCACGTCTGGATTGCGGCGAATCAAGTCGCCGAGCGGCATGCCGAGCGAGGTAGGATTCTCGTCGCAGGTGAACCAGACTTCGCCGATGCGCTTGCCATTGGATTCGAAATAGGGAGCCAAGTCTTCGCGCCCCCAGGGCCGCTCCCGAAGCAGAGGGAGCAGTTGAACCGGCGCGTCGATCACTGGCCGTCGTCCCGCCCCAGATATAGGTCGCTCACTAACTCCCGATGGTTCTCCAGCACACGGGCGCGGCGGATCTTCATGGTTGGTGTCAATTCTCCCTGATCGATAGAAAAGTCCCGTTCGAGAACTTTGAAGCGGCGGATGCGCTCGAAATCTGCAAGCTGCTTGTTAACGCGCGTGACCGCGGCCTGCACTGCTTCGTTGACCGGTTCGGCCTCCTTGAGCTGGGCCGTGTTCAGCGTGAGAATCGCGGTCACATACGGCTTCTTGTCCCCGATCAGCACTACTTGATTGATAATCGGCTCCATCTTGAACAGATTCTCAATCTTGGCCGGATAGATCTTCTTGCCGTTCGACGAAACAATCAGCTCTTTCTTGCGTCCCGTAATGTACCAATAGCCGTCGCTGTCCACTTCGGCGATATCGCCGGTCGCGAACCAGCCATCCTCGGTCATCACGGAACGCGTCGCTTCTTCGTCTTTGTAGTAGCCGATGAACAGGCACGGCGTTCGGACCTGCAATTCCCCGTCTTCGGCGATCCGGGCATTCACGCCGGGCAGCAGCTTGCCGACACTGCCGGCCTTCGGACGGTCGAGCGGATTGAAGGAAATGACGCCGGCTTCCGTGAGCCCATAGCCTTCGATGAGCGGCAGATTGATCGCAGTGAAGAATTCGGCGAGGTCTCTACCGAGCGGCGCCGCGCCCGAAGCCGCGATACGGATTCGCCCACCGAGGCGCGCCCGCACTTTGGAGAAGACCAGCTTGTCGGCAATTTTCAGCATTCGCGATAGCCAAGCGGGCAACGGCTTTCCTTCCTGCTTGTAGCGGGCCGCTTCCAGACCCAACCCAAGCGCGCCATGAAACATCTTGCGCGCCCAAGCAGGCCGTTTCTTGATCTCGTTCAGGATGGTGGCGTACATCTTCTCCCAGACCCGTGGCGGCGCGAGAAAGATGGTCGGGCGGACTGTTTTCAATTCGCCCGGCAGGCGCGAGAGGCTTTCGGAAAACCAGACCGGCGTTCCCATACGCATGGGCACCAGCTCCAGTACGATCCGCTGCGCGATGTGGGCCGACGGCAGAAAGACCAGCATCGAATCTTCGGGCCCGGTGGGCAGCACGACCGGAGCCGCATCGATATTCGCGAGAATCGCGGAATGCGAGGTGAGCCCCATTTTCGGCTGGCCGGTAGCTCCCGAGGTGAGATACAAAATGGCGGCATCGCCGGGTGAAAGCTCCGCCATTGTACGGTCGAGCGCCTTCGGATCGCGCGCCAGCAGCTCACGCCCGAGGTTCTGCAACTCGGCTAGTGAGCGGGCGTGGGGCGATTCGCCGGTCATCAAAATGACATTTGGAGGCAGCGAAATCCCCTGCCCGGTCGTGGCATTTGACAGCGCAGTGAGGGTCTTCGGATCTTCGACGAAGAGAAAATCCGGCTCGGCATCGCGTACGTTGCGCGCAAGGTCGGGCATGGGGTACGCCGTGTACAAGGCCGCAGCGACACCACCGGCACCCATAATCCCCAGATCGACCAAATAGAACTCTACCCGGGTTTCGGAAAGGATGCAGACGATATCGCCTTTACGCAGACCAAGCGCCCGCAAACCCAGGGCGATTTCGCGCGAATTGCGCAGCCAGTCGTTCCAGGAATAGGTGCGATAACCTTTGTTTTCTTTGCTCCCGCTCGGCTGGTAGAGCGCGATGGCATCCCCAAATTGGCTCGCGGTCTCTTCCAAAACCGTGAATACAGTGCGGCCCGGCATTCCGAACGAATTTTACCAATCGGATGCGACAATTGGGAGTTGTCGTCTTCGAGCAAAAAGGGAAATTGCCAGCCCGGCCCGGAACTGGAACCGCTCCGCCGGCCCGTTGCGTATCGCGAAGAAGCATTTCTGCAAAGCCCCGATTCCCGCCCGCTGCGGATTTTATCCGAGTATCTGTGGCCGCTGGCTCATTTCCAGGACGAGAAGATTCAGGACACGATTGTGTTCTTCGGCTCGGCCCGAATCCAAGAGGAAGGCCCGCTCAGCCGTTATTATCACGAGGCGCGGGAACTGGCTCGTTTGCTGACAAAATGGTCGGCTTCGATATCAAACCCAGGGAATGGCGCGGAGCCGCGCTGGCGTTTTGTGGTTTGCTCCGGCGGCGGTCCGGGTATCATGGAAGCCGCCAACCGGGGGGCGTGCGATGCGGGCGGCAAGACCATCGGACTGAACATCGGACTGCCGTTTGAGCAGCGTCCGAATCCGTACATCACTCCGGAACTCTCCTTCGAGTTTCACTACTTTTTCATGCGCAAGTTCTGGTTCGCCTATCTGGCGAAGGCGCTGGTGGTCTTTCCGGGCGGGTTTGGCACTTTAGACGAGTTATCTGAGATTCTGACGCTGGCGCAGACCCAGAAGCTCGAAAGCAAGATTCTGATTCTGCTGTATGGCTCGGAGTTCTGGAAGGAAATTCTTAACTTCGATGCGCTGGTAAAACACGGAATGATCGCGGAATCGGACCTGGATCTGTTTCAGTTTGCGGATTCTCCGGAATCTGCGCTCCAGATTCTGAGCGAGGGCTTAACGAGATACTATCTGGAGCCGGAACGGACGCTGGCGTATCCAATCGAAGAAGCGCCCGAGATCGCGCGCACACGGACGTCGTAGGCTTATTCTTTGCAGGCGGGGACCGGCGCCGGCTTCGCGATTTCGTCCTCAGTTTTGGGCATGGGAAGTTTCTTGATCGTGAATCGGTCCGGGTTCTGTACCGGCGCACGCAGCAGCGGAATGGCACAGGCCCGCGCCATGGGCTGCATCAGCGGTTTGAAGAGCTTTTGTTGCTTTTGCGCGCTCTCACGAAATAGATCGTCCAGGCTCTTCTGCAACGGAACCGCCGATTTGTGGCGCGGCAAGCCCGCCGCGATGGCGGCCTGTAGGGCTTTCGCATTCAACTGCGTAAGGCTTTGTTGCTCAAAACCGGAGGTGAAGGCATTTTGATCCGCGGCAAAAAGCGTCCCGCAGAATGCGCCGAGAACGATTGCATACCGACCCAACATGCGACCAGTGTACTGGTTTTTGCTCCGCTATGGGTCGCGGCTTTCCTAACAGGCTTTGCTTCTTAACAGTAGACAGCGACGGGGGCAAACTTGATGGGCTGGGGCACACTCTCGCCAACCAGGTGAGCCCGAAGCTTCATAAGGCTTTGAAGTCCGGTGAGGATCTGCTCGACTTTGATCTCGAGATCCCAGGAGCCGTTCGCGGTTTGGGAACACCTGAGCACCTCTCCCAGGAACATGGCATCGTTGTATTCCACGCTCACGGGCGTGGAGATCGCGATCCGCTCGGCCGCGTCCAGGCCGAGACGCTTTCCTTGCATTCCACGCACAGTGCAGGGTACGGTCCGTTTGGGTTCGTTACCCGGACCAGCAATCTGGATTACGGCAGAGCGTTTTTGATCGTTCAAGCGGGGTGTCACGACAGACTAATCGGCTGAACCCGCCAGAACATTAGAGAGAAAACTTAAAAATGCGCCCCAATCAGCAGCCAGAGCGAAGCGCCAGCGGCCACGGGGAGAAATAGCTCCAGCCAGGTGATAAAAGCCCGGAGGGGCGGGCGCATTTGCGCCGCCTGTCTTTGAACGTTCTCGCGTGCCTTAATGGTGTCCACCAGGCGGCACTGCACGTCGCTAGGCTGGCCTTGCAAGGCCCGGACCAGTTCCTCACGCCCGCGCTTATCGGCAATCAGGATCGTCGCCGAATTCATTCCGCGCGTAGATTCGGCCAGCTTGCGCCTTAATCCGGCCGGTACGTCAGCTACCGAACGGTACACGTGAGTTTTGTCACCGATAGCGATAAAGATCGTTGAGCTTCTTGCAGTTAGGCGCGTCATGTTCGATCTAAGAGCCGGAAGCGCGCAAGCGCGCGCCCGAAGCTAATCCTATCTCATCTCCCGCATGGTCTAAGGTTACTTGAATAAAACCGAGCGCCGCTTTCGAGAGAGATTTGTCTCGGCGATAGATCAATCCGAGGCGGCGGATCATCGGCTCCGGGCCCAGCGGCACAGCGGCCAGCTTTGCGGCAGCGACCTCTTCGCGGCAGTGCGAGGCGGCCAGGAAGGACACACCGAGATGGGCCATCACGAAGCGTTTGATCATTTCCGTGGAGTCGAGTTCCATGGAGATATTCAAGTCGTCCTGAACAGCGTCCAGCCAGGCATTCAGCCGGGCCCGGGTGGTACCGGTCTTCGGAAGCAGCAATTGCTCACCGAGCAGATCGTGCGGCATCACCCGTTCATAAGATGCGAGCTTGTGGCCGGCTGGAACAAGCAATCTGATCTCGTCGGAGTGAATTTTGACGACCTGGAGCTTTTTCTCCTGGACAGGCAATTGCGTGATTCCAAAATCGGCTAAGTTGTCCAGAACGGCCTGGACGACGCGGGTTCCGTACGAACGATCGACTAAAAGTTGAACATTGGGAAACTGCTGTTTGAATTCAGCGAATACTTCGGGCAGCACGTAAATGCAAGTTGCTTCGTTGGCGGCGATCAGCAGCTCGCCACGCGGAACCTTTTCGAGCTCATTAATGGCGTCCTGAGCGCGGCGGCGAAGGGCCAGGATCTGCTCGGCGTATTCCGCAAAGATGCGGCCAGCGACCGTCAGCGAAATGCGCGTTCCCAAGCGTTCGAAGAGGGTGGTGTTCAGTTCCTGCTCAAGCTGGCGGACTTGGGCGCTGATGGCGGGTTGCGTACGATAACAGGTCTGCGCGGCCTTTGAGAAGCTTTTCAGCCGGACGATCTCAAGGAACGTATGAAGCTGATCGAGGTCCATGGATCGTAAGCGAACACGATTTGAGCGATTCCATCGGAGAGCCGCTTGAGATCAGATTGTAGCAGTATGGAGGAAAAACGCTGGAGTTGAAAAACTACTCGAACGAAAATGTCCGACTAGAGGGGTGGCCCGAGTTCCGCGATCAGTGCGTGTCGGATCGGATGATGCGGCACTTAAAAGATTGTGCCCTTTTTGGCCGGCAACTGCGCAATTGCCCTACTCGCACCGGCCGGCCGCAGGCTTTCCGGATATTCGAATCACGTCCGGCAAACGGATTGTGACACACTGGAGCCAATCTGGTGAATCTATGAACTTGTTTGCACGTACAGGAGCACTAATCGCGCTTTCCTGTTTCCTGATCTTTGCAGCCGATTCCCGGCCGACCATTGGTCAGATCCACGATCGTGAATTGTCGATTCTCGAACGGGAACTGGTTCCCTTAGCTGAGGCGATGCCTGCGGACAAATATGATTTCGCCCCTACACAGGGGGCATTCAACGGCGTCCGGACGTTCGGGCAACAGATGACCCACATCGCATCCGTCATGTATAGTATTTCCGGCACGGTCCTGGGCGAAAAGCCGCCCGCTGATGTCGGAACGGGCGAGAACGGGCCGGATTCGCTGAAAGGAAAAGACGCGATCGTCAAGTACTTGAAGGATGCGTTCGGATATAGCCATAAGGCGATGCGGTCGCTCACGGAGCAGAATTTCTTCGAAATGGTTCCGGCGTATGGGAGTAAAGCGCCCCGCGGACAAGTTGCGAGCGAACTAGTGTGGCACGGCTTCGATCATTATGGGCAAGCCGTAGTGTATCTGCGCATGAACGGCATCATCCCTCCGGCCAGCCGCTAATCGCCGCAGGCACGACGATCCCGGCGCAACGCGATCCGTTGTAGGAACCTGCAAGCTCGACGTGGCGTTTATCGGGCGCCGGCCCCACATGCAATGGTTCCCAGCAACGGAGCCCAGTTCTAAGTTGCGGAAGAAAGCGTATGAACTCCCCTCCCTCACGGTCGGAATTCTGCTCGCCCACTTTGCGAAGCAGCTTGGCTCCGGGAGGAAGCTCGAAAATTTTTGCCGGGAGCGCCTGGTTGCTTTGTACCTGCCGGGCGAAGATCTGAGAGGTTTTGTAGCCGTTTCGTTCGCGCTCTATCGAGTAGGGCCACATGATGCCGCCGCCCGTATCGCGGTACTTATCGAATTCCGTGACCTCCTCGTTGCGCTGGTGCGTGTCCGGGTCGAGCCAGGTGAAGCTTTCATGTACCGGAAGATGCGTGTTTTGATCGAAATAGACCCGTACCGTCTGATTCTGGGCGTCGGTGAGGTCCACTATATCGACAGGAGTGGTGAGATACACATCTCCCCCGACATAATCGAACAACATTCCGGGTTCATTGATGCGATAGCGCAGCATGTAGAGAATATCGTGTTCCGTGGTGCGGACATAACGCTGCCAATCTTCGTCGGGAATGGGGCGCGCACCGCGGAAGGTGATGTCCCAGCCCTGAGTTTCCAGGAACAGGTATGAATAGTCCTGCTTCTTACCAAGAACTTCGCGTTCACGGATAGCCAGGCCCTTCGCCGGACGTTGAGGCAAGTACTCGGTATAGACGGTGGCAACATCGAGTCCGCTGACCTGGTCGCGGAAAAAAGCGTAGATCCGTCCGCTCGCCACCCGGTTCTGCATGTGCAGGAAGCGGTCGCCGCCGAGCGCTGCAATCGATTTCTGAATAATGTCTTTCCCTTTGTCGGGGGTCTGCGCGCGGCCCAGCACGCAGAGAAAGAAGAATAAAACAGTGAGTTTCTTCACGCGCACACGATGGATTGTACCCAGGGGTTTTCTGCGGCATGGATGGCACCGTCACGATCGCGAAGCAATCCGCCCTCGCGCCGGTTGAGTGTCGCCTGGATTTCCGCAACGGCGGCGAGCGCGACTTGCTCCGGGCCGTCCGCGCCAATGTCGAGGCCCATGGGACTGTGCAGGGCGGCAAGCTTTCCGGCGTCGAGCGCGGCATCCTCGAGCAGTTGATTGGTTCGCTTGCGCGGGCCAAGAATGCCGAGATAACAGAGCGGTTGCCCGGCCAATTGCTTTAACACCGCCAAATCCTGGCTATAGCTATGACTCATCAAGACGGCGGCGGTCCAAGGGTCGATCGCAAGATCTCCGGGACCGGCATCGGGCGGCCGTACCGCCACGCGATCTGCGGACGGGAACTTCTCAGCCCGGGCATAATGCGCACGGCCGTCGAAAACCGAGACCCGCCATCCCAGATACTTCGCGAGATCGGTTAAAGGAGCCGCATCCTCGCCGGCACCGAAAACCAGAAGATGCAACGGAGGGACCAAAACCTCGACAAACGCCTCTACTTTTCGATCCAGAGTCACCAAGTGGGACGTGCTGTCAAGCAGCGCGGCTTCCGCTTCGGATTGGATCGAGCTTTTGAGATCCGCGTCTGCGATGTTGTGCGTAATCCCGTGAGACGGATCGATGAATAACCGCTGTCCCACCAGCTCCGCAGGCGCAATGAGGTGTGCAATGGCGGCCGGGCGCCGCTCGCGGCGCACGCTGCCGATGATATCCAGAACCGGACTAGCGTGCACCGTGAGCCGCTCCAGGAGCACGTGAATGATTCCGTTGCAACCGAGACCGAAGCCGCCGGACCCGATCTCGCCTTCGGGCGTGGTGTCGTAGCGGCGCACGAGCGGCCCGCTTTCCGTGAGCCACCAGGCTTTCTTCAGGAGATCGCCTTCGAGGCAGCCGCCGCTAATCGAGCCCGCGCGCCTGCCGCTGGAGGTAAGCAGGAGGCGCGCGCCAGGCAGGCGATAAGAAGACCCTTGCGTTTTTACCACGGTGGCCAACACCACGGAATCGCCCGGTTCCGCGCTTGTCCAAATTTGGAGAATCCGCTCCAGCTCTTTCATGCGTGGGGCCCTGTTTTCAGCTTAGTCTACGTATTCAGAAATTTTTGCAAGAGGATCCGGTTCGCGCGTTCTTAAGACGAACGGATACTCACATGAAGGTACAAGCGATTTTTCTGACGGGCCTGCTGGGCCTGACGGTCGGGACGTTCCTTGGGAGGATTCCTGCAGCGCGGGCCCAGGGACAACTGCCCCGCGTTACGCAGAACGACGTGCGAAGCCATCAGTTCACGCTCATCGATCAGAATGGAAGAACCAGAGCATGCCTCGGCTTCCGAAACGGGAAGCCGGTGCTTTCGTTCTTCGACGAAAAGGGCAATTTGATTGTCTCTTTGAATCCGGAAAACCTGCGGGTGCACCCCAGCCCGATCGGAATCGAGTGACCCGTTATCCGTCGCTTCCGGCGGCAAACGAGCGCGGCTTTCGCGCTTTGGCGGAGGCCGCCGGCTTCTTGGGGTGGTTCAAAAGGCGCTTGGCATAACGAACCAGGTTTGCGATTTCGTTGGCGCTCTTCTGAATCACAATATCCGCACCGGTGTTTTCCGAACGTAGTCCGACACTGTCGGCAAACCCGGTGAGTAGAATAATCGGACCCCGATAGCTACGCTCGCGCAACTGCCCGATGAGCTGGAGACCATCCACCGGTGACATTTTGTAGTCGGTAACGATCAGGTCGAAATTTTCCTGCTTGACCGCTTCGAGCGCATCCGAGCCACAACCGGCGGACACCACACGGAAGCCCAGCTCCTGCAACACGGAGCAACGTGCCAAGCTGCCATCGCGGTTATCGTCCACCAGGAGGATAACGGGACAGCGCTGGCCGCGATGTGAGGAATCAGATCGCATCGGGATCAGGTAAAAGTAGCAGAGCCGGCGCGAAGCTGTCAATGCGCGGCTATCGAATTCAAATTAAGCGAGATTGAGCGCTTGACAGAAGAGAGATAAGCTGTCAGCTTTCAGCTTTGCCGGTCAAGCATGGCCTTGGCTGATAGCTGATGGCTGATAGCTAAAAGCTATTCGACTTCGCGCGGAGCTTTGTAACCCGCTTTCGCGATGATCTGATATTTGACGGGCTTCCCTTTTTGATTCAGGATGCGAAGGGGATCGTTTGTCTCGGGATTGATAAGTTCCACTTTGATGTGGCGGAATTTTCCATCATGCGCCGTGTTGGTCGGGTGATATGCAAGCGTGTATTGATCGCGTAATGCGGTTTCAATCTGTTGAAACACGCTTGGATATTCGCCGATAAACCGGGGAAAGAAACTGAGCCCGCCCGTTTCCTTGGAGAACGTTCTCATCTCGTTATCGGCTTGGAGGAACGTCAGATCCGCCGCGCCGCTCATTCCGTTGGCTTCCGCCATCATGCGCGCGATCTGTAGCGTGCTGATGGTGTAAATGGGAACACCCGATTCCTGCAGCGATTTGCGCGCCTGGTCGAACGTGATCTTGCTGAATGTGTCGATGCCGCTGCCAATCAAAAGAATGGCTTTGCGTCCTTCGATGCCCGACATGCGATCCGCCATGTCGGTGAGCGCATCGAATACGTTCGATTCGCTGAACCCCGGGATGCGCAGCATCCCCATCGCCTGTTCGGCCTTGCGCTTGTCAGGAGAAAAATCGGAGAGAATGGTCGTCTTCAGATCGTAGGTGACGACCGCAACGTTGTCGTCGGGCTGCAGCGTCGATAAAAATCCGTACGAAGCCTGCAGCGTTTCATACCAGCCGTAGCTCCAGAACGCTTGAAAGCGCCCGCTGAACTCGATCACCATGCAGATGGTCAGCGGAGCTTGTCCTTTCCCGAATTGCGAGATCTGCTGCGGGACTCCGTCCTCTAAAATCCGGAATTTGTCTTGCGAAAGTCCGGGAATAAAGTGATTTTGATTGTCGAGAACCGAAACATCCACCGTGACCGTCGTGGCGTTCGAACGGAAAGTCGGTGTGTCTTTTGGAATGTCCTTCGGTTTTTTGTATTCCGTGTGGATGGGTGCTTCGTCGGGCCGCGGCGGCTCTTCCGCAGGCTTTCTGGGCTTGGCGACGGAATCGCTGCTTTGCGAACTAGGCCCTTCTTGCGCAAAAGCATACGAGGGGAGCAAAGTCCCCAGTGCCAGAGCCGTGGTGGCAAGGCCGGCTGACAACAAACGGTACTTCATTGTTTTCTACCTGTGCCGGACACTAGTGGGTCCAGCGATCACGATTGGAATCTCGCTTCCGGAGATAAACCTCAAACTTCCTTTTGGCCCGCCGCAGTTTCCAGTCCCGGTAGCCGATCTCCACGGGACGAAGCAGTTGTGTCTGCAGTCTACGGCCGCGCAGCAGCAGATAGCCCGCTACTAGCCCGCCCAACGAAGCGAAGACCGCGATCCCGGCTCCCGGTCCTCCGGCGATCGACATATAAGACTGGAGGAACACGACGGCTCCCATAATCATGACGAAGTACTTGGACTTCATCGGTACAAGGAAGCCAAATAACACGGTCTGATCCGGGAACACCACGCCATAAGCGACAAGAATTCCGTAAATAGCGCCCGACGAGCCGACCGTAGGGGTATTGACACCGCCGAACAGGTACGCGACTGCAATTACCGTGAGCGCCGCGCAAACCCCACAAATAAAGTAGAAGCGCAGAAACCGGGCGGTTCCCCAAGTGCGCTCCAGCTCGATGCCGAAGAGCCAGAGAGCGAGCATGTTCCACAGCACCTGCCCGATACCTGCGTGGAGAAACATATAGGTGACGATCTGCCAAATGGCAAATCTCTGAACGACATCGGAGGGGACTAAAGCGAGGCTCTGGAGAAACTGATCGGCTCTGCTCGCGTGCAAAACGAAATCGAGAACGCTGATACCGATGTTAGCGATCAGGAGCCATCTGAGACCTACCGGAAAACGGTTAGACGGTATATACCGATTCGCATACGAACGCGAACTGAAAGGCATCGGTGGAGAGATTCCTTCATTGAGGATAACAAAGAAATCACTCCGCTCTCTAGCGGCCGCGGCTCTGTTCGCGAGGTATTTGCGGGGTATTTATTGTTGCGAGCGGCGGCGCAGGATGCCGGCCGCGAGGTTCACCAGGATAGCGATACCGAGCCAGATCAACCAATTGGATAACGGACCCTTATTGAACATGAACGTGTTCGTCCAGCCGAGGTTGGCAGCCAGGCTCCAGGCCGTTAGCGCATAGGCCGAAACCACAGCCGGACCCATGAGCGCCGAAACCAGCCCGCCGAACTCCTGCGCGGTGTCCCTCGCCCACACAAGCGGGCGGTTCAGCACGGTAGATTGCGCGACGGTGGACAGCCAGATACGAACCGGTTCAGTGCGTATCGCAATTGCGGTCGTTCGAGTTCCAGGCATGATTTTTACGGCCCTTCTACATTCCCGATGCACGTCAAATACCGAAAGTTTCCGCGGGTACGAAGCTCGCAGTCTCATCGACTTACCGCGTCATTATCGGCGAGAACGTTTTGGAAATCTAGCAGTTTTTTCGCATATACCGGAAGAATTGCGGTTATATACAGTTTATTGTTGCCGATAAATACCAGCACTGAATAAGCCGGATTAATACTAGCGGTGGATCAGCGTTCAGCTATTAGCTATTAGCGATTAGCGTTCAGCTTTCAGCGGTCAGCGTTCGGGCGTTCAGCTTTCAGCCAAGGGATGGCAACATTATGTATCTGAGGGCTGATGGCTGAGAGCTGTTGGCCGACTGCTGACAGCTTGCGTACCCTCTATACTTTCTTCTTCAAGCTGGATTCGCGCACGATCAAGCGAGGCTTAATGACCACCGATTCGGGAAGGGGCGGCTTTTTCTTCCCGATACTTTGCAGCAGGATTCGCGCGGCCACTTCGCCGATTGCCGAACTGCTCTGGTCAATCGTCGACAAAGGGACGCGCAGCAGATCCGAGTAGCGGATATTTCCCGCGCCCACGATGGCGACGTCCTGCGGAACTCTGCGCCCGCTCTCCAGCACCGCTTTGATGGCGCCAGCGGCTACCGGATCGTTGTAGCAAAACACGCCGTCAGGGGCAGGTTTTCGCTTCAGCAGCTCCAGCATGGCGCGATAGCCGCCTTCGTCATCCCGCCCGGCAATCGTGATGTAATCGGGCGAATACGGAAGGCCATGGCGCTCGAGCGTACGCGTGAACGCCTGCATACGCCGCAAACTGTTCGGCGTCTCCGGGCCGCGGATGTGGGCCAGTTGCTGGCAGCCCTGTTCGAGCAGATGTTCTGTGCCGAGCGTGCCAATCTCTTCGTCATCGGTACCGACAAAATTGACTTTGAGACGCGGCGGCTTGCGGTCGATCAGCACATAGGGAACGCGATCGCTCTTCAGCGCTTCGGGAATACTGCGTCTCCAATCGCGCGCCGCCGAAGCGACCACCAGCCCGTCCACCGAGCGCGCCAGCAGCGCTTCGATTTCGCGCCGCTCCACTTCAGCGTCTTCGTTCGAATTTGCGACCAGGATCTGATAACCCGAGCCCGACAACCTCTTACTAAGGCCGTTGGCGACCTCGGCAAAAAAGGAGTGCATCAGGTCAGGGATCACCAAGCCGACGATGTAGGTGCGGCGCGTGGCCAAACTGCGGGCGACCCAGTTTGGCTGGTAGCGGAGTTCCCGCGCTCTCCGCAATACGCGCTGGCGTGTCTCATCGCTGATATCGGTGTGCCCTCGCAGCGCCTTCGAGACCGTCATCAACGACACACCCAGATCGTTTGCTATGTCTTTTAGCCGAGTAGCCAAACCAGGCTCCCGGCGGTTACCGCCTTACGCGCTCTGCTCAGCATCAACAGAGTTACTATAACGCTCGTCGAGAAACTTTCCTCAGGAAATTTCGTATCTGCTGTTAACATCTCCTGCCGCTCAGCAGTAATAGGGATGAACAGAGAGGAACCAAAATGCCTGAAATTCCAATTGTCGCCATCATATTCGGCGTGTTTGGGTGGATCGTTTGGGTGATCGCGACCAATATCCGCCGCAGCAAAACGGCCCGCGAAGTGGCGGAGTTACATGCCAAGCTGCTGGACCGGTGTGCGGCCAATCAAGACGTTTTGCGGTACATCGAGAGCGAGCCGGGCCGCCGTTTTCTTGAGTCTGCAACCGTGGGGCAAGCCGCGCCTCACACCCGAATCCTCAACGCCGTTCAGGCCGGAGCGATTCTCGCCCTTGCGGGGGCGGCGATTTTGATCGTACGCACTACCGAAATGAGCATGGACGCGCGGGATTTTCTCGCGTTTCTGGGAGCTGTCCTGGCCGCTATTGGCGTGGGCTTTTTGATTTCAGCCGCGGTTTCTTACGGACTGTGCCGCTCGTGGGGCCTGCTCAAACCGGCGGAAGACAGGAGATAGCGCGGTTGCTCGTCCATGCCGGCTTCCACCGCCATTGCCGCCGAAGAGGCCCTGACAGCGCCGCAGACCGCGGCTGTCAACATGGACGAAGAGAGCTTCCGGCGCTTCTACGAAAACACAGCGCGTCCCTTGCGCGCCTATCTTTTGCGTATGACGAACGATAGCGCCAGAGCCGACGACCTTCTGCAAGAGAGCTATTTGCGTCTCCTCGAAGCGAAGCTGCCCCAGCCGATGGAAGAGGCGCATCGCAAGAATTACCTTTTTCGCATCGCGACAAACCTTGCGCGCACCGAGGCCAGCCGCGCCAAGCCATTGCCGCTGCCGGGCTCGGCATCGACTCACGAGAGTATGACAGAGCGCCGCGACATTCATCGCCTGCTCGCCCAGCTTAGCCCGAAGCAACGGGAAATGCTGTGGCTTGCCTACGTCGAGCAGTTCAGCCATCGCGAAATCGCGGGAGTGGTGGGGGCAAAACAGGAGAGCATTCGCCCGATGCTGGCGCGAGCGAGACAAAAGCTAGCGGAACTGCTGCGGCAGGGAGGTTTTGCATGATCGCCCCCAACGCATGCGAGAGGGAACCGGAAATACTGGCCGCTTTGGCATGCGGCGAATGGAATGAGGATCTGCGCGCTCACATGGAAACCTGTCCGGAATGCCGCGAGGCGCAGCAGGTGTGGACCTACCTGGCAGGTCTCAGCGCTGAACAGGATACAGCACCGTTGCCGGCCCCCGGTCTGATTTGGTGGCGGGCGCAACTGGCAGCGAAGCGGAAGCAGGCGGAGGAATCAGTCGTGGCCATCAAGCTGGCTAACAAAACCGCCGCGGCCCTTACCTTAGCGCTGGTCTGCCTTGGGGCGATCTTGTGGGGACCGCAATCCTGGGAGCATCTCCCGGTTCCGGTGCTCGGAGCGGGAATCGCTCTGCTGATCTTGCTCTTTTCCGCAGGCACCGTTCTCTACGCCTGGGCACGAGGGAAGATTTAGACGGCAGTTATCAGCTCTCAGCCGTCAGCCTTCAGCCGTCAGCGTTCCCGGTCAGCGCAACCGAGCGCAACCGCCCCTAGCCGAGCCGCGACCGCAAGGGAGCGGTAGGGCTGATAGCTGATAGCTAAGAGCTGACCGCTGATCTAATTGCTGACGGCTGACCGCTAACTCTCCACGTACGCTAGTGAGAAGAGGTCTACGATGTCTCACGGCGGCAGCATTCACGAACTGGAATTACTGCTTCTTGTTTTGCTGCTGTTTGTGGTAGGGTTGGGAACGCTCGCGCAGCGGCTGAAGACGCCTTACCCGATTGTGCTTGTCATCGGCGGGCTGATTCTCAGCCTGGTCCCGCACGTGCCCCAGTTCGCGCTGAATCCCGATATCGTCTTCTTGGTCCTGCTGCCGCCGTTGTTGTTTGAAGCGGCCTTCAACACCTCCTGGCGGGACTTTCGGCACAACCTGGTAAGCATTCTGCTTCTCGCCTTCGGCCTGGTCGGCTTTACAGCGGCCGGTGTGGCGCTTGCCGCGCATTGGATTATTCCGGGCTTTGACTGGCGAATCGGATTAGTGCTAGGCGCGGTGGTGTCTCCCACAGACGCGCTGGCAGCAACCTCGATCGCAAAACGAGTTCACCTGCCGAGGCGTATCACCGACATCCTTGAAGGCGAGAGCCTGGTGAATGACGCGAGCGGACTCATTCTCTTGCAGTTTGCCATCACCATGGTGGTCAGCGGCGTTCAACCCTCGGTGCCTCAAGAACTCGCAAAATTGCTCTGGCTGATGGTTGGCGGCGTCGGCATCGGTATCCTTCTGGGGAAGATTATCTACTTGTTTGAAGGACGCGTAGACAACGCCCCGGTGGAAATTACCGCCAGCTTCCTCTTTCCGTATCTCGCTTACTTGGCGGGCGAAGAAATCAAGGCGTCCGGCATTCTCGCAACTGTGGCGTGTGGACTCTTCCTTGGGCGCCGCAGCTCGGTGTACTTCTCTTCCACCGTCCGGCTACAGGCTTGGTCAACCTGGAACACGCTCAGCTACGCCCTGAACGGCATCGCGTTTGTTCTCATCGGACTCCAATTGCGCGAGGTACTTCATGCCATCGAATCGGAAACCCTTGACCAGTTACTTCTGGCCGCCGGCGTCACCATCGTTGTCGCCGTCCTGCTCCGTCTATTCTGGGTCTTTCCCGCCTCGCGTGTCGCGTATCTGGCGCGGCACTCCTTGCTCAAGCAAACGGAACCGGAAGTGCCCGCCAAGGCGGTGTTTGTGGTCGGCTGGACGGGAATGCGCGGAGTCGTGTCCCTTGCCGCCGCTATATCGCTACCCCGAACGCTCGCCAGCGGAGCGCCTTTTCCGGAACGGGGAGTGATCATCTTCATCACGTTTTGCGTCATCTTTGTAACTCTCGTCTTGCAGGGTCTCACGCTTCCGGCGATGATTCGCGCGCTCGGTTTAGCGGGGACGGAAGAGAAGAATCCGGAAGAGCAGAAAGCTAAACGGAGGATGCTGCGAGCGGCTTTGGACGAATTGGACCGGCTGCACGGCGAAGACAAGCCGGACTTCGATTCGGTTTACGACGATGTCGCCCGGCACTATCGCGGGCGTCTTGCGGCTTTGGGAGGGGAGGAAGAATCCGAAGAGCAGGAAGATCATCCGGACGTGGGGCACTACCTTCGCTATCGCGAATTGACGCAGCAGTTGCGGGAAACGGAGCGGTCCACACTGATCAAGCTGCGCGACGCGAACGAGATTAACGATAACGTGCTGCGCAAACTGGAACGGGAATTGGATTTTTTGGATGCACGCTATCAGCGGAGATGAATGGGAGCGGCGCCCTATTCGGGTTTGGGCGCGCTCTTGACGGTGTCCCCGATCTTGACAGGTTCCTTGCCCTGGTATGAGGCAATTGAAAACTGATCGTTCACCGTGTTCACCACGGCGTCGCCCAGGAGAATATCTTCGCGGGTGAGCAGACGCCCCGTGGCGGGATCGCGAACCTCTTTGCCGGCGCGCCAGATTTGGAGACGATCTCCTCGCTTCACCCCATTCAGGGCGCCAACATTCAGGATGATCCGCGCTGGATCGCTGGCATCGGCAACCAGTCCATTGATAACAACCGCACGAACGGGAATCTGCGGCAACTTTTGCTCCAGCCCCGCAACCACTTGCGCCACGGCCTTGTCCATGGCCTCACTCATCGTGGAATCGTGGAGGTCGCCCTTGCCCATTGTCAGATTGCTGATTTCGCTATAGTCTACGGATTCTTTGCGGTCCAGAACACCGTCGCCTTGCGCCACGGTGAGGACTTCAGCGGTATCCGGGCTCACAACGCGTGCGTCGATCTCCACATGGGCTTTCACCTCTTCCTTCATTTTCGGGGAACCCCCGCCGCCGAAACCTCCTATGATCCTTGTCCTGGCGTGCGGAGTCGACATATGGCTCTCAAAATCGTATTTCGTCACGCTGCCAAGGACGATGGCATCGACGCCCAGGATGCGGCCAAGCTTAGCGGCAGTCCGCGGATCCGTGCGGTCGCTGTTGCTCAGGTTCTGCTCTGCAATCAGCTTATCGATGGCGTTGCGCTCCAGCACGGTCACTTGGCCATCCTGCACTAAGCGCGTGATCACCAGGTCCGCGGCCGCTTTGCCGAGGTCCGGCGCAGACCCCTGCAACACCGCGAATACATTGTTAGGCGAACTTGGCCGGAAGGCATTGTCGAAATTAAAAACGGCAATCCGCCGCTTGACTGGGTTCTCGGGTTTTTTGGCCGGCTCGGGCTGAGTTCCGGCGGAAAGCGCAAACGCGGAAAGAACGCCCAGCGCCAGTATTTGTCCCAGAGCGAGAGTGCGCATCTAGCCCATTATAAGGAGCGAATTCTAGATTACAGCTCGCGTCCGGTGGAGTTCCGGGCTCAGATTATTCCGATCGACTTGGTCGCGAGCAGGCATGAACGGAACTTGCAAATTAGCTAGCGCCTAGCCAGAATATGGGCATGACCGTGAGTGTTACGGAAGCGAAGAACAGGCTGACTCAGCTTTTGACCGCCGTCGAAAAAGGCGAGCGGGTCACGATTGAGCGTCACGGTCGCATCATCGCCGAAATCGTGAAGCCCTCTGCGAAAAGAGTTCCAAAGTTCGGGACGCTGAACGGCATCGTACACATGACCCGGGAACAATTTTATGAGGCGACGCGCCGCACGACAAACGACGAAGTCGACGCTTTTCTCAACGGACGTTATTAATTTGCGAGTTCTGTTCGACACAACGGCGCTATACGTCGCTGCGGGGCTTTCCGACGTGGCGTTCACCCCGAAGGTTCAACGCTTGCTAGAGCACTCCGAAACGGTACGCTTGGTCAGTCCAGTTTTTTTCACGGAAATCGCGATCAAGGCGAACCGGGGATTGACGCCATTGACGCGAGAACATATTGAGAAGCTCATCTTCGATTTAGATTTGACCGTTTTGCCGTTAACCGCCGAGCACTCATTCAAGCTGTTCGGCTTGCCCGCCCATCATAGTGATCCGTTTGACCGAATGTTGATCGCGACGCCGATTGCGGAAGACATTTCTCTCGTCGCCCGCGACCGCGAGTTTAAGAAGTATAAAGGACTTCGCGTGATCTGGTAACGTGGGGCCTGAATCGTCTTACGGAGTCAGCTTAATCGGCGTCAACGAAGGCGGGCCATGATCGTGCGACTGGAGCTTGTACTCAAACTTCCCCGATGCGCAGGGCGGGATACTTGCGCCGCGATAGAAACTCAGGCCATAGGCCCAATTCCGATTCGTCCCGCCATCGCACACGCTTCCCGAAATGTCCTTGATCTCGCGCCAAAAATGGCGCGCAGAGACACGCTGGTTGAGCGCGGGATAGGCAACCGTTTTTAGATACACGCCGCCCGCAACGATACATAAAACAAGCGCCGGCCCCAGCCAGGAACGTCTTGCCAACAATACAGCCACGAAAGGAACTGCAATATAGAAGACCTCGGTTGCCGAAACCGGCTTCATCGTGACCGGCGAAATACGGCCGATCACAAGCCATTGCGGAAGGAGTGACGCAAGCAGTGGAATGCAGGCAATCAGCACCACGCATGGCAGCATCCACCAACGCGAAAGTTGCGCCAGTGGCTGGGTTGCAAACTGCGCGCCGATCAGCGCGAAGACACTGGGGAGCAACGGTAATAGATACCCGGGCAGTTTGTTGAGCGAAAAGCTGAAAAAGAGAAAGCCGAAGGCGAAGACAACCGCGAGAAAGCGGTGGCGTTCATCCCAGGGACTCCGGCGAAACCATAAAAGCAGCAAGAGCGGGGTCCAGGGAAACAGGCCGGCGAGAAAAACCGGAACATAGTAATACCAAGGCTGCATGTGCTGTAGAACCGGCGAATAGAGGCGCTCGAAGTGCTGCTTCCAGAAGAAGTCTTCGAGAAAGGCGGAGCCATTGCGCGCATACGTCGCGAGATACCAGGGTAGTGCAACAGCAAGCGAGGCGAGGATGGCAATCCACCACTGTTTCCAGTAGCGCCGGAGAAACCAGAGAAACGGTAGGGCAAGCACGATGGGAACCAGCCCTTTCGCTAAGGTCGCGAGCCCCATACAGATGCCGATTGCAAGGAATCGCCACCGGGTAGACCCCGCTTCCGGCCGCACATGCAGAAGCGGAAGCGCGAGAAAAACGGCGAGCGAGAAGAAGACCGCCAGCGGAAGATCCGTCAAGGCGAGATCGCTAAACGCAACCCAGCCTGCGCACGTCGCAAGGCACGCAATCGCAATGCCTGCCGCTTCCGCGCCGAATTCGCGTTTCAAAAGCCAGAAGGCGACGCCGAGAAATGCGAGACTCAGCAGCGCGACCGGAAGGCGCGCGGAGAGATCGGGACTGAGGCCGCACGCCGTCCCAGCGGCAACCATCCAATACAACAGCGGCGGTTTCTCAAACCAGGGCGTGCCCCAAAGCCGTGGCGTGATCAGGTCGCCGCTATGCGCCATGGCGCGGCCGATCGCAGCGTAGCGCGGCTCATCGGGCCCGAAGACACCAACGCCATCCAGCTCATAAAGGTACAGAGCCGCGACCGCCAGCGCCAGAGTAAGAAGCGGGAAATACCGCCGGAGGGAGGACAATTCCCAGTATAATGAGCCGATGCGAGCGCACACCAAGTACTTGAGTTTGTTGGCCTTGGCCGGAATTTTCGGGCTGCGGGCGGACGTCCGTGGGTGCCGTTGCGATCTGAACAATTCGACCGAAATGGCCGAAAAGGACTGTGCGCTGTGCCGCGTCGCCGAGAGCGAGCCGGCGTATATGACGGTGTTCTTTTTGAAGGACGCCAATCCGACTAAGCCCGACCGCGAGCTGGCTTTGCCCCGAGCGCACGGACCGGGCGAGCATCTGCTTTCCTCGCTGACTCCGGAAACCCGCCTGGAGCTATGGTCCGCCGCGATCGCAAGAGCCCAGGAACTCTGGGGCAACGATTGGGGCATCGCCGGAAACGGCATTACCAAGCGAACGCAGTGCCACACGCACCTGCACATCGGCAAGCTGCTGCCGCTCGAAAAGGACGACCACTTCGTCATAGTGGATGGACCTGCCGATATTCCGGTACCGCCCGATGGGACAGGCATTCTAGTACATCCTGCCGGTCAGAAGCTGCATGCGCATTTGGGAGTGGAAGCTCCCGAGCTGCAACTGATGCGCTGACAGCTAGTACACTGAAACAAATCATGCGATTAAGCGGTGTGCCAGGTGCGGCCCTGGCAGCGCTCAGCGTTCTGAGCGTCATGTTTGCCGCTGAAGCGAGCCCTCCAAAAATCGATAAATCGAAACTGGAAACGTACATCCGCTATGCGGAGGCGTATACGCCGGAGGTCCAGATCGCCATCGACGATCCGTCGCCGAGCCCGTACAAAGGGTTCTTCCGGGTTCTGATTCATCTGAGCAGAGGGTCAAACCGGCTCGACCGCACTTTTTATGTGACTGCCGATGGCCGGCACTTCGTCGACGGCGCGCTTTGGGATCTGAACGAGAGCCCGTTTCTGGACACTTTGCAGCGTCTGCCCACCAACGGCTTTTCGTTCGGCCCGGTCAATGCGAAGGTTACGATGGTGATCTTTAGCGATTTCGAGTGCCCGTACTGCCGCGAGTTTGCCAAAGTGGTGCGGGATAACATTCCTCAGCACTATCCCAACGACGTACGGGTGATATTCAAGGATTTTCCGATTGAGTCGATCCATAAATGGGCGCGCGCCGGAGCCGAAGCCGGCGACTGCCTGGGCCGGCAAAAGCCGGAAGCGTTCTGGGCGTTTCACGACTGGGTTTTTGAGCATCAGCAGGAAGTAAATGAAACGAATGTCGCGGAAAAAGCGCTGAACATAGCCAAGGAACAAAACTTGAATATCCCTCAGGTTTCGAGTTGCATTGCGAGTCATGCGACAGCGGACGACGTTGCGAAGAGCGTGCAAGAAGGCCGTGTTTTAGGTATCCAGCAGACCCCGACCGCTTTCATCAACGGGCGCATGGTGGGCGGTGCGGTGCCCTGGGAGAACCTCAATGCGCTCATTCAGATGGAGCTCCATCGTCCTCAGGAGATTCCGGGTCCAACTACGGAAAAATGCTGTGAAGTGAGCATTCCGACGGCAGTAAAACAGCACTAAGGAGGTAGGTGCGGTACTCAGTACCGCGTTTGATAGCGGAATTAGCAGAAATGAGTCATCCTCAGGCAAGTGGCTGCCGATACGAATAAAGCAGAGAGAAATACCAGAACAACCGGACTGAGATGACTGGCCACGAAATACCCGACTTGCAGATGATTTCGGACATCCCCATGAGACTTTCGGGCTTAAACGCCTTTCGATTGCCGCCGCTGATTTTACATCCGTTTTCGGCGCCGGAGGACACCTGCGTGCTCATGGAGAGCTCGCGCGCCAGCCTGGCATTGCAAGGCTTTCTTCCTCAGGAAAAAGAGACCGAAGAGTTGGACCAGCAATTATTGCGCGGGCGCTATGCGGAACTGCGCATGCTCTTCTATATCGGAAAGGATCTGACTCGCTGGATCGAGCAGTGCGCCGAGATGATCGGCGCATCCCCGCTATTCGAGAACCGGCACATCGCGCGGGAGACGTTCGCGGTTTTGTTGGTGCAACATATCCCGGCCCATGTGCGAGCCAAGCTCGAAGGATGGGGCGTGCTCGATTTCTGCGCTCTATTCAGACGATCGCTCGGGCTGCACCAAGTATTCAGCGGCGATCTGCCCCCCGCCCAAGCCTTCTCGGCAGACTTCCTGCGCCGCTATCACCGGCACCTCGATTTGTGGTATGAGCAATGGTTGAAGGATACGGCCTTCGATCGTGCCGAGCCGAACGAATTCACATTCGATCTCTATGCTTCGGGTGAATATACGCTGATGCTCGAACAGAGCTGGGGCACCGAAGCACCCAACGCTTAAAGCAGAACCGCGCGCGTAAGCAAGCGGCCGGAGAGTATGCTGTAAGCATGAATCTGCCCAGGTTTGTGCTTGCCGAACAATCTTTTCCGAACCGCGCTATTTCGAACATTCCGCAGCATATTCGCAAAGAGCTCTGGCAGGCGGATTTTGTCCGGCGCGTTCCCAAAGGCGCCCGGATCGCGATTGGGGTGGGCAGCCGCGGTATTTCGAATATCGCCACGATCGTCAAATCGGTCGTCGAGTTCTGGAAAGAGCAAGGCGCACAACCATTCATTTTCCCGGCCATGGGCAGCCACGGCGCTGCTACGGCCGAGGGCCAGGCCGACGTGCTCGCGCATTACGGCATACACGAAGCGACTATGGGTGTGCCCGTCATTAGCTCGCTCGATGTCGTTCCGTTAGGGCAAACGCCGGAAGGCATCGAGGTGTTCATGGACAAGAACGCCTACGAAGCTGACGGTGTGTTCCTGGTGCCGCGAGTCAAGTGGCACACCGACTTCTCCGGGGCCCTCGAAAGCGGGCTGTTTAAGATGATGGCGATCGGCGTTGGCAAATTCGCCGGGGCCCGCCAGTATCACACGTTCGCCTACCGGATCGGATTGGAGCGCATGATTCGCAGCGTGGGCGCCAAGGTTTTCTCGAGCGGCAAGCTGCTCGGTGGATTGGCCATTGAGGAAGGCGCGCATCACGAGACGGCCGGTCTTGTGGCGATCAGCTCTTCCCAAGGGCTCCAGGCCATGATTGCGCAGGAAGAGGAATTACTGCGAGAGGTCAAGTCCTGGATGGCGAAGTTGCCCGCGCAGGAGATCGACATTTTGATCGTCGATGAAATCGGCAAGAACATCAGTGGCGCGGGAATGGATACCAAAGTCATTAACCGCAGCGTGAATGGACATTACAATCCGTTCCCGGAGCTGCCCGTGGTGCACCGGATTTATGCTCGCGCGATCAGCGAGCTGAGTTATCACAGCGCTGTCGGCATTGGAATGGCGGATGTCGTGCACGACCGTTTGGCGCAGGATATCGATTGGAAACCGACCTACATCAATTCGCTCACGGCTTCGACCCCCGCTTGTATCCGGCTACCGATCCATTTTCCGAGCGATCGCGAAGCTATTGCCGCGATCGCCCCGACGGTCGGCAAGACCGACTTATCGACCGTCACTTACTGCCGTATTCACAACACGCTGGAATTAGTGCACCTGGCCGTGAGTGAAAATTTGGTCCCCACGCTCAATTCCAACGTGAAGATTGTTTCCGCGCCTTTCGAAGTCCGCTTCGATTCTTCGGATAACTTCAAGGATTTCGACGTGCACGCGGAGGACGAGCCTCAGGATTTCGAAGCAGCCGGCCAGACTGGACGGGAAATCGTGCGCGGATAACCGGAAACAAGAATGGCGAAGGAGCCGAAATCATCGGCACTGCCTTGGGTCCCCAAGACCCATAATCTTGCGGCCTTGCGCGCGGCGGCTCCGGGATGTCGCGGCTGTGATCTCTATGCCCGGGCGACGCAAGTCGTGTTCGGAGAAGGACCGCCTGACGCCAAGGTCGTCATGGTGGGAGAGCAGCCGGGCGATGAAGAAGACCGCAAAGGCCACCCGTTTGTCGGTCCGGCCGGACGCCTGCTGAGCAAAGCAATGGAAGAAGCGGGCTTGGACCGCGAAAAAGTTTACGTCACTAATGCCGTAAAGCACTTCAAGTGGACGGAGCGCGGCAAGCGCCGCATTCATGCCAAACCGAACGCAGTCGAGATTTCCGCCTGCCGGCCGTGGCTCGAAGCCGAATTGCAAGTAGTGGGACCGGAGCTTGTGGTCTGCCTTGGCGCGACCGCTGCGCAGTCTCTCCTGGGCCGTGACTTCCGCATCACGGTCAATCGCGGTAAGTTTTTTCCGCACGAGTGGGCGAAGGAGATCGTCGCAACCATACATCCCTCAGCTATCCTTCGCGTACCGGAACGCTACCAGGAAGAGTACGGCCGGTTCGTACAAGACCTGGAACTCATAGCAGCACGAGTACGGGAACTGGGCTGAGCCGGATGGTATCTTAATCTTCGCGGCGGAGTGATCCAAGCCGGCCTGACGCGAGCTATCGCAGTTCGGTCAGCCTCTCTGGGGCTACCCCAGGGCAACGTGTGAACAGGCATTTCGTCGCGTGAGGGACGCTGCGCTACACGCAGATATCCTCACGCAGAGTTAGACTTGTTGGAACGTTCCGCCGCGCTGCTCAATGCTCGACCCATCGGTCTTGAACACACTGGCAAGATGTTTTCTGGCCGGCGAGTCGAGCATTGAGCAAATCATTCTGCGCAGCAATCAAGCGCTCGGCCGTTCGTATGTTTGGATTCGGCCGCTCGCCCGGCGATACGTGCAGGGGACAGCGGGTCAGATCCGCCCGCGGTACCGCGAAGTCGTAGAATTCATTCTGCGCGATCCAGCCTGGAGCGAAGCGATTGCGGAGGAGACCCACCAGGTTTCAGTCGAGCATTGGCCGGTCGAGCCCCAGCGGATGCAGCCCATTGCCGCGGCGCGCACCTGGAATATACCCGCGATTGAATCTGTGGGCGCGCTGGCCGACTGGCTCTGGCTCGAATACGGTGAACTGGACTGGTTCGCAGATTTGAAAGGCCTCGGCTGCAAAACGAGGGATCCAAAACTGCGGCACTATTGTTATCGCCTTTTCCCAAAGCGATCTGGAGGCGCGCGGCTCGTGGAATCTCCGAAACGCCGCCTCAAGAAAGTGCAACGCGAGATTCTGGCCGGCATTTTGGAACAAGTACCTTCTCATCCGGCAGCGCACGGCTTTATCAAAGGGCGGTCCATCAAAACATTCGCCAGTCCACATGTAGGTCAAGAAGTAGTTCTGCGCATGGATCTGGAGAACTTCTTCGTCTCCATTGGGCGTGCGAGAATTCAAACCATCTTTCGCATGATGGGGTATCCGGAATCAGTTGCAGACCTGCTGGGCGGCCTGTGTACGAATGCGACCCCGCGCGATATCTGGCCCGATCCGCTGTATTGCCAGCCGCACTTGCCGCAGGGAGCTCCGACTTCGCCCGCGCTTGCCAATCTCTGCGCGTTTCGGGTGGACTGCCGGCTCAGCGGGTTGGCAAAATCCGCTGGAGCCGAGTACACGCGCTATGCCGATGATCTTGTTTTTTCCGGAGGGCGCGAGTTTGCAAGACCCGCCGAGCGATTTGCCTTGCACGCCGCTGCGATTCTGCTCGAAGAGGGTTTTCACGTGAATCATCGGAAAACGCGCATCATGCGTCAAGGTGTGCGGCAATATCTGGCGGGCATTGTCGCCAATCAGAAGATCAACGTCGTTCGCGGCGATTTCGACCGCTTGAAAGCAATCCTTACCAACTGCGTTCGGCACGGCCCGGAAAGCCAGAACCGCGAAGCGCATCCTGCTTTTCGTTCACACCTGGAGGGGAGAATTTCGTTTTTCGAAATGATCAACCCCGCCAAAGCCAAGCGCCTGCGCGCGATCTTTGAACAGATCCGGTGGAATTGATCAGTTGAGACCCGCCTTCCAGCGCTCAATCAGCAAAAGCTGCTTTTGCACCTGTTCGCGTTCGGGAGCGTTCGGCTCCAGGCGCAGGTAGGTTTCGAGATCCGCTTTAGCGGCGCGATGATTGAGCTGCCGTAGATGGACAATCCCGCGATGCCGGTACTCTTCCGCATACTCGGGCATCGCATCGATTAAAAGATCCAGCACTTGCCGGGCTTTCTCGAACGCCTCGCCGCGCAGATAAATCGCTTTCAAATTGCTGAGCATCCGCACTAGAATCTGCCGCTTGGTCACGGGCGCAAGCACCGCGGGATTCAACCGCAGATCGACTCCGGCCGTCTGCTTAGCAAGCGCGGAGCAGTCCGCAAAGCTGAGAATTCGGCCCTGATGGAAAGGATCGATCCAATAACGCGCCTCGCGATCTTCGTAAGCCACTATGAAATGGCCGGGCAAACCGACGCCATACACGTTTCGCGAGAGCCGGCGCGCCAGCTCCATATAGAGGATCGAAAGCGTAATTGGTATTCCGAGCCGGCGAGTCAGCACCGAATTGAGGCAGCTATTCCGCGGATCGTAATATTCGTCTTCATTGCCGCGAAACTGGAGAACTTCGAACAAGAGTTCATTGGCTGCATGGATGAAATCCAGCCCGCTGGCGTTCGCAGTGAGCTGCGATTCGATCTGTTCCGACATCTTTTCCAGCCGGTACAAAGATGGCTCGAATTCGAGGCCCGGAAACTCGATGCTGGCCAATTCCAGGCAGGCGATGTCGAGTGTCACGGCTGAGCGTTCGTCGCGTAAAGCATCGAGCAAGCGCTGCACGCGCATTAGCTTATCACCAACTTGAGCGGACGATACGATATATGTGCATCTGTGACCCCTCGCTTACGCTCAGGGTTCTGTCGCCTCGTCTGGATTGCCCTGATCGCACAAACGTGCAGCGCTGCCATCAATTTTGGAGCGCTCTATCACGACACGTTCGATCCGTACTACCGCACTCCGGAAGGCGCTGTTCCCGCCGGCAGCAGGGTGACTCTCCGGCTCCGAACTGCCCACTTCGGAGCCAGTGCCGTTAAGTTGCGCATCTACTTACTCGATACAGGCTCGGGAAGCACAACCGGTCCCAAAGACTCGCCGATGTCGTTTCTGGAAAGCCGAGCGGGGTACGACGAATGGACCATCACCTACCGCACGCCATCGAAGCCAACGATCGTCTATTACAAGTTCGTGGTAGAGAACGGGTCTGAGACTGCTTACTATTCCGATGACTATATAGATGATTTCGACAACCTGAACAAAGGTGGAACGGGGACCGCCGCATCCACTGAGCCCTTCGATTCGTTTCAGATCACCGCTTACGATCCAAGCTTCCAGACCCCGTCATGGATGGCAACCGCGAATGTGTACCAGATCTTTCCCGACCGTTTCCGCAACGGCAAAACATCGAACGACTATTGCGCTTCCGGAAGTTCGTCCGGGTGTCCGTCGTTTTATGGCGCTCCGCCGTCGAGCACGATTGCGGTCACTCCGTGGAACAGCCTGCTCTGTGATCCACACAATGCCAGCGGTCCTTGCTACCAGAACTTCGGAAGCGTCTTCTACGGCGGCGACTTACTCGGCATCCAGAACGAACTGAATTATCTAAAGAGCATGGGGTTCGACACGCTCTATCTCACTCCTATCTTCGAGGCCAGTTCGAATCATCGCTACGATACGGACGATTATCTGACCGTCGATCCCGCACTTGGAGGGAACGCCGCGCTTACGTCGCTGATCGGCGCCCTGAAGCAGCGCGGAATGCGGCTGATTCTCGACGCCGTGTTTAATCATGCTTCGTCCGACAGCATTTACTTCAACCGGTACAGCCGGTTTCCGAATACCGGAGCGTGTCAATCGTTAAACTCTCCCTACCGTTCCTGGTTCCATTTCAAAGACACTCATGTCCCCTGCGGTTCGGCTGATTACAGCGGATGGTTCGGACTCGACAGCTTACCGACATTCGATCACACCGTTCAAGCCGTCCAAAACTTCTTCTTCAGTGTCATGACGCATTGGTATAGCGCCGGAGCCAATGGATGGCGCTTCGATGTAGCGAGCGATCCGAACTTCCCGCACGCCTGGTGGACAGCGACCCGAAAATACGCGAAAAGCCGCGACAACGACGGCCCGCTGATTGGCGAGATCTGGCCGAATGCCAGCCAGTGGCTCGCCGGGGATCAACTGGACTCCACCATGAATTACCGCTTCCGGCGCAATGTGCTGGGCTTTGCCCGCGGGCAATACGGATGGGTGGACGAAAACGATCACGGCAATGATGCCATCCTTCCGCTGACGCCGAGCCAGTTCGATCGCGCCAATCGCGCCGTTCGCGACGACTATCCTCCGCAGGCCAACGCCGCAATGCTCAATCTGATCGATTCGCACGACACGAACCGTGCGCTGTATGTATTGACCGAGCTGGGCGACAACGGCCTGGTTCAAGCTAAACAGCGGCTCAAGCTAGCCGTGTTATTTCAGTTCACTTACATGGGAGCGCCCATGGTGTTTTATGGCGATGAAGCAGCCATCAACGCGCCTTCGCGCTACAACGGTGCGAATGGCCCGGTAGGCGATCCGTACGCGCGCGCGCCCTATCCCTGGGCCGATCAGGCCGGCAATCCGGCAATTTACGGGCCACCCGACCAAGACATGATCGCCTATTACACGAAGCTGGCCCACCTGCGGAAACAGTATCCCGTGCTCGCCACCGGGACGTTTGTGACGCTTCTTACAGGAGCGCACACATACGCCTACGCACGGGCCGGCTCGGCCCAAACCGCGATCGTGGCCCTAAACAACGGTTCTACCGCGGACAGTTCCTCCATTCCGTTGGGCGAATACTTCGCAAACGGAACACAGCTTCGGGACCTACTGACCGGGACCAGCTATACGGTCTCGGATGGTGCAATTTCTTTAACTCTGCCCGCGGTGAGCGGAGTGGTTTTGGTAACATCTGCCCAGTAGAGTGTCGTCATATCGAAGAACAATGACCATGGCGGGCAAGCGGCTCCTCATCGGCTTTGGAATAGCAGCGCTTGCTTCCGGCCAAACCGCTTTTGAGCAAAATGTCGGAGCAATCGTGCAGCGCAACTGTTCGATGTGCCACAACGACAAGCTTAAGACGGGCGGCTTGGTATTGACGAAATACCACGATACTGCCGCGATGCTGCAAGACCGGGCCGTTTGGGAAAAAGTGGTCGCCCGGCTGCGGGCCGGGGAGATGCCGCCCAAGGGGATGCCCCGCCCCACGCCCGAGCAGATCGCGTCCATGACCGGCTGGATCGAGGCGCAGTTCGCGGAACAGGACAAAAGCGCGAAACTGGACCCCGGCCATTTAACGGCGCACCGGCTGAACCGGGTCGAATACGACAACACGGTCCGGGATCTGCTGGCCGTCCGCTTTAAACCCGCCAACGATTTTCCGGCCGACGACTCGGGCTACGGGTTCGACAATATCGGCGATGTGCTTTCGGTTTCGCCCATTCTGACCGAGAAGTACCTGGCAGCCGCCAAGAAGATTGCGGCGGAGGCCATTCCGATGGGCAGCCTACCGAAACCGACACGCACGCGATACTCGCCTGAGCATCAATTCAATGACGAGCAGCTCTCTCTCGAACATGCGTTCGATTTGCCCGCCGAAGCCGATTACAACTTCCGGGCGAGCGTCTCCGGCCGCAAAGAAGCCTTCGTAATCCGGTTGGAACTGGATGGAGAAGCCATCGAGACAGCCAATGTCATTATCGATCCCAATAAGCCGCGCCAATACGAGGCCCAGTTGCATGTTCCCTATGGCGAGCATGTGTTCAAAGCCATCCTCACTTCCCGCGATCCGACCCCGGAAGAAGTAGCCGCCGCACAGCGGATGGCGGCGAAGGAACAGGCGCAAATCGAAAAGCAGTTAGCGGCTCATCCTGAGGACGCAGCCGAGATCCGGAAGCAGCATACGCTGGCCAGCCCGCCGACCTATATAGACGCACTCGAAATACAAGGCCCGTTCCATCCTCTCCCGCCGCCCCTGCCCGAAAGCTACCGGCGGATCTTCGTTTGCGGCCATGCGCCCGGCCACCATACGAACGAGTGCGCCCGGCTCGATCTGGCGCATCTGGCGAAGCTTGCCTATCGCAGGCCAGTGACGGATGCCGAAGTGAGTAAGCTTACGAAGCTTGTGGCGATGGCCCAGGCAAGCGGATTGAGCTTCGAGCAGGCAATGCGGATAGGCGTCGAAGCCATTCTTGTTTCGCCGAATTTTCTCTATCGGATCGAACGCGATCCCGACCCAACAACCGTTCATCCGGTGAGCGATTATGAGCTGGCCTCCCGGCTGTCTTATTTTCTGTGGAGCAGCATGCCGGATGAAGAACTGCTCCGCCTGGCGGACGAGCACCGCCTCTGCGAACCGGATGTATTGAGGGCGCAGGTGCGACGGATGCTGCAAAATCCGAAATCCGACGCGCTGGTGGACAACTTCTTCGGGCAGTGGCTGGAACTGAGGAATCTCGACAGCGTGAGCCCGGATCCAGACCAATTTCCGGAGTTCAACAACCAGTTGCGAAGCGCCATGCGCACGGAAACGCGCATGTTCGTCAGCTCGATTATTCATGACGACCGCAGCATCCTCGATTTCATCGATGGCAAATACACCTTCCTGAACGAGAAACTGGCGAAGTTCTACGGCATTCCCGGCGTGAAAGGCGACCAGTTCCGGCGGGTTGAACTAACTGGCACGCAGCGTAGCGGGGTGCTCACGCAAGGCAGTGTTTTGACCGTCACGTCGTACCCGACGCGCACGTCGCCCGTGTTGCGCGGCAAGTGGATTTTGGAGAACGTGCTGAATGCTCCTCCTCCCCCGCCCCCGCCTGGCGTGGGTTCGATCGATGCGCAAGGCGGGGTGGTCCATGGGACCATGCGACAGCAGATGGAGAAGCATCGCGCAAACCCGATGTGCGCCGGTTGTCATTCGCGCATGGATCCGCTCGGTTTCGCGCTCGAAAATTACAATGCCATCGGCAAGTGGCGCACCGAAGACGCTTCGCTGCCCATCGATGCGAGCGGCGTTTTGCCGAACGGGAGGAAGTTCAACGGCTCGGCGGAATTGAAAGAGATTCTGGCGGGGGACCGGGACGCGTTCGCCGAATGCCTGACCGAGAAGATGATGATCTATGCGCTGGGCCGCGGGTTGGAGCCGTACGACCGGCCGGCGACGAAAAAAATTGTGGCCGATCTGGCGGTCAATGATTACAAATTTTCCAATTTGATTTTAGGAATTGTGGATAGCGTGCCGTTCCAAATGGGACGAGGCGACGGAGGGGAGTCGAAATGATCGTTACCGGAAAACATATCTCGCGGCGGACGCTGCTTCGCGGACTGGGGGCGGCGGTCGCGCTGCCAGTGCTGGATGCCATGGCGCCCGCGCTCAGCAAAGCCGCAGACGTGACGAAGAAGGTCTCTCCCAACCGCATGGCCTTCGTGTATGTCCCGAACGGTATCGATATGCGCAACTGGACCCCGGAAGCATTGGGCCGGACGTTCACGCTGCCCAAGATTTTGCAGCCGCTCGCGCCGGTGCAGGACGACATTCTGGTGCTGACCGGTTTGATGGATCACAATGCCATGGCGCTCGGCGACGGGCCCGGCGATCATGCACGCGCTTCGGCCAGCTTCTTGACGGGCGTGCATCCGAAAAAGACCGCCGGCTCGGACATTTCGGTGGGCATCTCGGTCGATCAGGTGGCGGCGCAAAAGGCCGGCAAAGCGACGAGGTTCGCGTCGCTCGAATTAGGCTGCGAGGATGGACACCTCGCGGGGAATTGCGATTCAGGTTATAGCTGCGCTTATGTCAACAGCATTTCGTGGCGGACACCCACGGTACCGAATCCGCCGGAAGTAAATCCGCGAGCCGTATTCGAGCGCTTGTTCGGAAGCGATGAAGATGGCGCGAATCCGGCCGCCCGCATCCGCAACGCCCGGTTGGATCAAAGCATTCTGGACGCCGTGTCGGATGACACGCGCCGGCTCGAAGCGGGGCTGGGCGCCACAGATCGTAGAAAGCTCGATGAATATCTGACCGCCGTGCGCGAAGTGGAGCGGCAGGTCCAGATGGTGGAAAAACAAGCGGCCGAAAACTCGTTGGCGACACCGAACATGGCTAAGCCGGACGGCATTCCGCTCGATTACGCCGAGCACGCTCAACTGATGTTCAATTTGATGACGCTCGCGTTCCAAACCGACTTGACACGGATTTCCACGTTCATGATGGCGCGCGAAGGAAGTACGAGGCCGTACCGCGAGATCGGCGTTCCGGAAGGGCATCACGGACTTTCTCATCACCGCAACGATCCCGCCCTGATGGATAAAATCGCGCAGATCAATACGTACCACATGGAACAGTTTGCCTACTTCCTGCGCAAGCTGAAGAACACGCCGGATGGCGACGGATCGTTACTGGATCACACGATGCTGGTTTACGGCAGCGGCATTAGCGACGGCAACCGGCACAATCACGACGATCTCCCGGTATTGTTTGCAGGCGGAAGCCGGATGTTCCGGACCGGACGGCATCTGCGGTTCACCGAGTCTACGCCGGTTGCGAATCTCTATCTCAGCATGCTGGATGCGATGGGCGTCGAGACGGCGCAACTGGGGGATAGCCAGGGGCGGTTGAACTATTTGAGCGATTTGACGTAGAGAACGCTCCCTAGCGGTCGCGGCTCGGTTATGAGACGAATCTCACTTGTAGTCCTCTGTGCTTTTTCGCCGCTTTTTGCCCAGGTTCATCCGCTGGAGCAGTTGATCGACCTGGCGCGAAACGAACCCAACTCGCCGCAGCTTGCGGAGCTGGCCGGGAAGACGCTGGGGCAGCATGGTGGGGTGGCGGTTTGGGGACAGGATTACCTATTCGTATCGGATGCGGGCTCCGCGGTTTCGATTGACGGGCAGCCGCCGATCGCGATGACGCAAATTCCGGGATCGAAGTATTGGATGACGCTGGTGAAGATGCGCGTTGGGGTGACGCACGCCTACCAGTATTTCAGTGACGGCAAGCCGGCGGGAAACCGCTCGGATGTTCCGGGCTATAATCCCGATTCGTATCCCAAGCCGGGCGTGCCAAAAGGAACATTAAGCGAAAAGCACACCATCACGAGCAAGATTTACGACGGTATGAAGGCGGATTTCTGGTATTACGCGTCGCCTGGTGTTGATCCCAATGTACCCGCACCGCTGATGGTCTGGCAGGACGGCCAGGGCCTGGTGGGCGGCGATTTATCGCGCCTGCGGCTGTTCACCGTGACCGAAAACCTCGTTGCACAGAAACTGATTCCGCCCATGGTTCACGTGCTGATTGCTCCCGGTTTCTCGCCTGATGGAAAGCCGATGCGCTCGATCGAATACGATACCGTGAGCGACCGCTACGACCGTTTTCTGCTCGAAGAGGTTTTGCCCGAAGTCGAAAAGGTTTACAAGCTCCGGCAGGACGGCTACAGCCGCGGGATCGCTGGTGAATCGTCGGGTGGTATTTGCTCGCTAAACGCGGCGTGGTTTATGCCGGATAAATTTGCGCGCGTGCATTCCGCGATTGGAAGCTACACATCGATTCAGTGGCATCCCGAACAGAAGTTGGACGGCGGCAATCTGTATCCGTTCATGATCCGCAAAATGCCCAAACGCAACATTCGCATCTGGATGAGCGACGGCGCGGACGATTTGGAGAATACACACGGCTCGTGGCCGTTGCAGAATATCGAACTGGCAAATTCGCTGAAGATGCGCGAGTACGATTTTCATTTCCGCTTCGGCACGGCCACGCACGATCCGGCACAGGCAGCGATCGATTTGCCGGAATCCCTCGCCTGGTTGTGGCGCGGCTACGATCCGAGCAAAACGTCCGAGGAGTTCACCATGGACCCGGCGGAGAAGGAAAAGCCGTATTACCGCGTGACGATCAGCAACCGGGATGCGTGGTAACACACTGCGGGCGCAGCGGGCGGGAGTTTTTATTCGGTTGTCAAAGAACTGTGTGGAAAATGGCAGGCGAAACGCCTACTCCACATTGCTACGAGCTTACTTTTGCATGGACGCGGTGACGCGCTGCGAAGGCGCGGGCCCAATCGGCGGGGTCGATGTCTTCGTCTGCAGGGCAAGGTGGAGGAACGAAGCCAGTCGCAACCGCTTCCTTCGGTCGCGGCTCGGTTAGGGGCGGCTTGACCCCTCCTTGACAGTCGGGGTTCTGCCCGGATTGCGGAACGAAGCCAGCCGCTCCTTCACAGTCGCGGTTCTGTGTTTGTGGAACGAAGCCACGGTCCTTTTGCAGTTGGCGTAAAACGGCAAGGGCTTTGTGGAAACCGCGTTCGGCGGAGGTCATCATGCGCTGGATAGCGGCGAGATGCGGGATCAGGACCTGGTCGGAATCGAGGAGCGATGTTTCCAGAACGCGGGCGCGGCGCAAGCGCCAGAACTGCTCGGCCATCTCGTTGACCAGGATTTCCTCGGTTTCATTCACCGGCTGGTGTTCGGAGCGCAGCTTGGCTTTGAGCGTGTCCAAGGCGTCGGGGCTTTCGGACGAAAGCGCGAGTTTGCCGGAAGGCAGACTGTATTGAGAAAGATTGAGCCTCATACGCCGCGAGCGTCGCA
>Ga0070741_10001253_pt1 | contig 79547 bp, 69 predicted proteins | sample Coa_R1_4_FD_66440 | JGI IMG/M metagenome (GOLD analysis project Ga0070741, IMG submission 66440) | Surface soil microbial communities from Centralia Pennsylvania, which are recovering from an underground coalmine fire - Coalmine... | ecosystem: Environmental > Terrestrial > Soil > Unclassified ...
GTCGAGCTGCTGCCGGCCGCGTCCGAGACCGTGACGTCGTAGGTCGCGGTCAATGTCTCGCCGGCGGCGAGGAAGTCGAGATCGGCGTCGGGGATGCTGAAGGTCCAGTCGACGCTGCCCGAGCCGGTGCCGGTCGAATCGTTCAACGTGGTCGCCAAGGCCGACTGCAAATCGCTCAGCGTTTGTCCCGGCACAAAGAACGGATTGGCGGACCACACCGCCGAATCGAGGCTGACGGCGACCGCGTGGGTGTCGTTCAGATCGGCGTCGGTGAAACTCAGCGATCCGGGAGCCGACGTATCGGGTGTCGATGACCCGGTCACGTCGGGTTGCTCCGCCACCGCGCCGGTCTCGGGGCCGCTCGTGATCGTTACGTCATCGTTGGCGCCGACCGCGGTTATGGTGACGGTGTCGGTGGCGCTCGTGCTGCCGTCCGAAACCGTGACGTCGTAGACGGTCGTCAGGGTTTCGCCCTGGGCGAGGAAGTCGAGGTCGCTGTCAGGGATGCTGAAGGTCCAGTCCACGCTGCCCGAGCCGGTGCCCGTCGAATCGTTGAGCGTCGTGGCAAGCGCATTGGCGAGGTCGGCGAGCGTCGTCGCCGGAACGGCCGAACCGCCGCTCCAGGTCGCCGAGTCGACCGAAACCGCGACCGTGTGCGTGTCCGAGGTGTCCTGATCGGTGAACGCGATTGACCCGGGTGCTGACGTGTCGAGCGTGGCGGAGCCGGTGGTGTCCGCGAGTTCGGCAACCGAAGCCGTTTCCGCCCCGCTGGTGATCTCTACCGGGTGGTTGATGCCCAGGATCGTCACGGTCACGGACTGCGTCGCCGAACCGCCGGACGGATCCGTAAAGGTGATGTCGTAGGTGAGCGTCAGCGTCTCACCGGCCGAAAGGAAGTTCACGTCACCGCTGAGCAGGGAGAAGTTCCAGTCGATTTCGCCCCGAACGCCGCCTTCGTTGTATTCCTCGAGCGAGGTGGAGAGTGCAGCCAGCAATTCTGCGTCGGTCAGCGGCACCGCGTCACCGCTGGAGCGCGACGCCGTAACGGTGGTCGAAATGTCGAGGCTAGCGGGTTTACTGACGTCCTTGAAAAACAGATCGCCGTCGGCCGTCAGATCGATCGTAGGATTCTCCGCCTCGATCAGATACGCCGCCTCAGGTCCGCTGAAATAGGTAGGGCCCTTCCCGATCGGAACGTTGTTCGCCATAGCGCTGCCCTCCCTGTCTACTGCCAAAGCAACTCGACTGCCCCGATGCCGCGGGGAGCCGTCAGTCCAGCAGATGCACGATGTCCAGTTTTCGCCCTTGAACCCGCCGCCCAGCCGGCGATTTAACGCGTACGCTCAGTCTCGACCACGTGCGTGCTCTAGCGCGCCAACGCAACAATTCGAAGACATCATCGTCGCCCCGACGTCTATCGAACGCGCAGCGGTATAAGACAACGTAAAATCGTAACGTGCGGGAATTGGCAGGTCAACTGACAATTATCAAGATAAAACCGTAAGATGCAGTTATGGAGCGGTCACGCGGGAAACACGAAGCCGCTGCCGTCGCGGCCGGAATAAAATCCGGCGCAAAGCCTCTGCCCTCGCAGAAAGTTCCAATCGTTGCGTCGTCCCGCGGTTCCGGTTTTGCCGCCGCGCCGCATTGCGCGACGCGGCGGACCGCTCAATCGAGCGAGATGTGGGCGTCGAGAATGACCTTCTTCCATTTCTCGTATTCGGACCGCGTGAAGGCTGCGCTTTCGGGCAAGCTCGTGCCGCGCGCGGTGAGGCCGAACTTGGCGAACGACTTTTTCAAATCCTCGTCGGCCAGCGCCTTGGCGATGCCGCGGTTGAGCTTGTCCAGTACATCCGGCGGCATCTTCGACGGCGCGCAAATACCGAGCCATAGATCAACCTCGAAGTTCGGCAGACCGGCCTCTTCCATGGTCGGAATGTCCGAATACACGGCCGGCCGCTTGGCGCCGGTTGTTGCGATCGCGATGACGCTGCCCTTCGACGTGAACGGCAGCCCGCCGGCAATGCTGGAGAACTCCATCTGGATCTTGCCGCTCATCAGATCGACGTAGGACGGGCCGATGCCCTTATAAGGAACGTGCGTCGCTTGGATGCCGGTGCGTGCCTTCCACATCTCGCCGGAGAGATGCGGCGTGGTGCCGACGCCGGCCGAGCCGTAATTGAGCTTGCCCGGATTGGCTTTGCCGTAAGCCACCAGCTCCGCATAGGTCTTGATGCCGAGTTGCGGCGCCACGACCAGAACTTCGGGCGACGAGTTGATGATCGAGACCGTGACCAGATCCTTGAACACGTCGTACGGCATCGACTTCTGCAGCGTCGGATTGGCGACGAGGCCGGGATCCATCAGCACGATGCTGTAGCCGTCGGGCGCCGAATGCGCGACGTAGTCGACGCCGACAATGCCGCCGGCGCCGGGCCGATTTTCCGGCACGACGGGCTGACCCAGGATTTCGCCGAGCTTTTGGCCGAGCACGCGGCCGGCGAAATCGACGATGCCGCCGGGCTGATAGGGCAGGATCAAATGGATCGGCCGGGTCGGATAATCGGTAGCCCGCGCCGGCGCCGACGACAAAGCCGCGCTGACGGCGAGCACCGCCCCGAACGCAATCCGAACGCCGAATGCCAAAGTCTTCATACCGCCTCTCCCTATCGATGCCGGCAGTGTGCCCCTGCCGAGCCGAGCCGTCAAAATCTAAGCTTTCGCCGCGCCGCTGCGCGCCTGCGCGATCAGTTCGACGATCTTGTCCGGCGTGATCGGCATCTGGGCGATGTGCACGCCGAATGGCGACAGCGCGTCCTCGATCGCCGAGATCAAGGCCGCCGCGGCCGGAATGACGCCGAGCTCGCCGACGCCCTTGACGCCGAGCGGATTGTGCGGCGACGGCGTCTCCTTATAGAGCGCCTCGAAGCGCGGCAACTCGGTCGCGGTCGGCAAGAGATAATCGGCAAACGTCGTGGTCACCGGCTGGCCCGAGGCGTCGTAGCCCATCCATTCGAACAGCGCGTTGCCGACGCCGTGCGCTATGCCGCCGTGCAGCTGGCCTTCGACGATGGCAGGATTGACGCGGCGTCCGGAATCCTGAAGCGCGACGTAGCGCGCGATGCGCACCGCGCCGGTCTCGATGTCGACTTCGACCTCGACGCAATGGCACGAGTTGGCGTAGGCGAGCTTGTCGATGCGGAACGTGGCGTCGGCGGCCAAGCCGGGATCGATGCCGGGCGGAAAGCCGTAGCCCGGCGCGCCCTTGAGGATGCGCGCCAATTCGCCGAGCTTGACCGACAATTGCGGCGCGCCGACCACGCGCACCGCACCGTCGGCGATTTCGAGATCCTCCTCGGCGGCTTCCAGCACGTGACTCGCCAGCTTGCGCGCCTTGGCGGCGACGCTCTGCGCCGCGATGTGCACCGATGAGCCGGCGGTGACGGTTTGCCGGCTGGCGAAGCCGCCGAGCCCGAGCGCCGCCGCCGCCGTGTCGCCGGCAACGACGGTGACGTCCTCGGCGCGCACGCCGAATGTTTGCGCGCAGATTTGCGCCAGCGCGGTGGCGAGCCCCTGCCCCATCGCGGCGGCGCCGGTCGAAACAAAGATGTGTCCGGTCGGCGTCACCCGCACGCCGCCGAACTCGAATGGACCGCGGCCGGTGCCCTTGACGCCGTGGCCGAGGCCGATGCCGAGATAGCGGCCTTGCGCGCGGGCCTCGCGTTGCCGATTCGGGAAATCGTCCCAGCCGGCGTGGCGCAACAGGTCGGCCTGGCACCCGGGATAGTCGCCGCTGTCGTACTGCACCATCTCGCCGGCGCGCGTCTTCAGCGGCTTGGTGTACGGCATCTTCTCGGCCGGGATCAGGTTGCGGCGGCGCAGCTCGGCGCGGTCGATTTTCAGCTCGTACGCCAAGCGATCGAGCAGCCGCTCCATGGCGAACGAGGCTTGCGGATAGCCGGCGCCGCGCACCGACGAGACCGGCGCCTTGTTGGTGTGCATGACGCTGACGTCGATCGACAGCGCCGGCACCATATAGGGGCCGGTCAGCGTAGTCGCCGAGTTGTACGGCAGGTTCACGTCTTGCAGCGCGTAGGCGCCGAGATCGTGGAGGAGCTTGCCACGGATGCCGCGCACGCGGCCGTCGGCCTCGGCGGCGATCTCGATCGACCAATATTGGTCGCGTTCCTGCACCGCATTGGTGAAATATTCGCGGCGGTCCTCGGTCCATCGCACCGAGCGGCCCAGCAAGGTGGCGGCCGCCACCACTGCCACGTCCTCCGGATAGACGCAGAGCTTTGGGCCAAAGCCGCCGCCGACCGCGGGCGTCGCCACGCGCAGGCGGCTTTCGTCGAGCGTCACGTATTCGGCAAACGCGTGCATCAGGTCATGGGCCTTTTGGGTCGAGGCCCACACGTTGGTGCCGCGGTCGGAGATTTCGGCCAGGATGCCGCGGCACTCGATGGAGTGGCCGGCGCCGCGATGGATCCAGAGATCTTCGTGCAGCACGTGGGCGGCGCCGGAAAACGCCGCGTCGGCGTCGCCGAAGCCGACCGGATAGGCGATCACCTGGTTGGAGCCCAGCGCGCGGCGCACCGGCGCGGCCTGCGCGGCGTCGCGGCAATCGGTCGCCGCCGGCAGCACATCGTAATCGACAACGACGAGCGACGCCGCGTCCTCGGCGACATAGCGGTCGCCGGCGACCACGATGGCAACCGGCTCGCCGACGAACGACACTTCGCCGTCGGCGAGCGCAAACGCCCAGCTCTGGTCGAGCTTCGTTCCGGAATTGGACACCCGCGTCATGCGCCGGTCTTTGAGAACCGGCGCGAGATCGTCGAGCGTGAGCACCGCGACAATACCCGGCAACGCGCGGGCGGCCTCGGCATCGATGCCGCGAATGAGCGCGTGAGGATGCGGACTGCGTACGAACGCCGCCGCGAGCACCCCGGGCGATTTGAGGTCATCGACGAAGCGCGCCGCGCCGCGCAGCAGCGGCTCGTCCTCAATGCGCCGGATGCGCGCGCCGATCAGTTCGCTCAAGGTCTTGCTGCTCGTCTATAAAGATAATGACGTGGTCGCGCCTGCCGGTCCGCCAGTCAAGGTCGCCGCCCGGTGAACCGCGTCACGATGGCCTGCCAGATGACGCGCGCCATGAGCGACAGGCCGGAGATCGGCTTTGCCGCCGGCGGGGGCGGGGCCCGTGGCGGCGGTTGCGCCGGCCGCGGACTTTGTTCCGGTTGGAGCGGCGGCGCGGCGGTCAGCGGCGGCGGCGGCGCCGGCTCAGGCGCAGCCACAGCCGGCGCGGCAGCAGCCGGCGGCGCGGCGCCTTCGTGCGCCAACTGCGCCCGCAGATTGCCGGCGAACTGGCCGATGATTTGCGCCGCTGTGGCCTGAATCATGCCGACGCCGCGGCCATACTGGGCGACCGCGCCCGAGAGCATCAGATCGGTATGGATCAAAACGCGTGAACCGGTGCCGGCGGGCTCGATGTGAAAGCTCGCCGTGGCATTGGCAGCGCCGCGGCCTTTGGCGTCGCTGCCCTGCGCCTTGACCTTGGCGCTGCGATTGGCCTGGTCGATCGCATCGATCTCCACCCGGCCGGCAAACGACAACGCGACCGGCCCGAGCCGCACGGAAATTTTGCCTTTATAGTTCTGCGCATCGACCACTTCGGTCAGCTCCGCGCCCGGCATGCAGGGCGCGATGCGCGGAATGTCCATCAGCACGGCCCAGGCTTGATCGGGCGCGAGCGGCACGTCGAAAGAGTTATCGAATTCCATTATTCCTCGTCATTGCCCGGCTTGCCCCGGCAATCCATGCTGAGATTGAGCGAATTGAAACGAGGGAAGGCGTGTCACGACCGCACTCCCACCATCTCCTCCTTGCCGATCGCATCCCACACCCAGCGCGCGCAGGCGAACAGATGATCGTCCTCGTAGCGCTGGCCGACGAGCTGAATGCCGACCGGCAGATTGTTGGGACCGCGATGGGTCGGCAACGTCATGCTCGGCGTGTGCAGCGCGGTCCAGATCGACTGCAGGCGCGGATCGCCGGTGGCGGCAAGCCCTTGCGGCGCCTCGCCGGGCACGCACGGCACCAGCAGCACGTCGACGTTTTCGAACACCGCGCGCAGCAGCACCCGGCACTCGTCGAGCTTCTTCATGCCGGCGACGTATTCGTCGCGCGAAATCTTGTGGCCGTTCTCGATGTAGGTGCGGATTTGCGGCGACAGCAGTTCGCGCTGGCGGTCCCAGGCGGACGCCATGCAGGCGGCACGCTCGTAGAAGCCGACGGTCGAGCGCGCGATGACATAAACGTCCTTAAATGCAGCCGGCAGCTCGATGTCGCGTACGTCGGCGCCGGCTTTGGCAAGTCCTTTGGCGGCCTGCTCGACGGCGTCTTTGGTTTCCTGCTGCGTGGTGTCCCACAAATCGGTGCGCCAGATGCCGATGCGCGGCGGCGCATTGAGTTCGGCCGGCGGCTTCGGCGTCTCCATGCGGAGCACCGCGGTCAGCAGCGCGCAATCGTCGACCGAGCGGGCGAGCCAGCCGATGGTGTCGATCGAATCGGCGGCCGGCCAGGTGCCGGCCTTGTTGATGGTGTTGTAGGTCGGCTTGTAGCCGAACACGCCGCAGAACGACGCCGGCCGCAGGATCGAGCCGCCGGTCTGGGTGCCGAGCGCCGCCGCCACCATGCGGTCGCCGACCGCGGCGGCCGAGCCGCTCGACGAGCCGCCCGGCGTGTGCCCGGCATTGTGCGGATTACTTGTCGCCGGCGGGGCGCTGCCGGCGAACTCGCAGGTCGCGGTCTTGCCGAGAATGATGGCGCCGGCGCGCCGCAACAGCGCCACGCAGGCGGCGTCCGCTTTCGGCCGATGGCCGCGATAGATCGGCGAGCCCATCTCGGTCGGCATGTCGAACGTGTCGATGGTGTCTTTCAGTCCGATCGGCACGCCGTGCAGCGGCCCGCGCCGCGAACCGGCATCGAGCGCGCGCGCCTGGGCGAGCGCGATCTCGGGGTCGAAATTGACCCACGCCTTGACGGTGTCCTCGCGCGCCGCGATGCGCGCCACGCAATCGCGCACCACCGCCTCGCATGTCGCCTCGCCGGCGGCGACCGTCTCGACGATCTCCGTCGCCGACAGCGTATTGAGCGGACGCTTGAGCTTGACGTCCATTTTCAGGTCCTGCTGAGCGTCAATTCTTGCCGGCCCGTCCTGCCGAAGTGCCGGCGATCTTGCCAAACACCGTGCCGGACATCAGGCCAGAGCCGCCCGGATAGTTGAAGTAGAACAAGCCGCCGACCAGTTCGCCCGCCGCATAAAGCCCGCGGATCGGCTGGTAGTCGGTGTTGAGCACTTCGCCGTCGGTGTTGATGCGCAAGCCGCCGAACGTGAAGGTGACGCCGCAAGTCACGGCGTAGCCTTCGAACGGTGGCGTATCGATCGTGTTGGCCCAGTTGCTCTTGTTGATCGCGAGACCTTGGGTGCCACGGCCGTCCTTGACGTTCGGATTGAACGGCACGTCGGTCTTCACCGCGGCGTTATATTCCTTGATGGTTTTCAGGAACTCGGCGGCGTTGATGCCTTCCAGCCTCTTGGCGAACTCCTCGATGGTGTCCGCCGTCACCTTGGTGATCTGGCGGATCCTGTATTCGTCGCGCTGCAGGTGCTTGGTTTTCTGATCGAAGATCTGCCAGGCGAACTGGCCGGGCTGCTCCAGCACGACGCGGCCGTATTTGGCGTAGGTGTAATTGCGGAAATCGGCGCCTTCGTCGACGAAGCGCTTGCCGGTGGCGTTGATCAGGACGCAGAACGGATAGGAGTGCTTCTGGAACTGATCGCCGACGGCGAGATCGCCGAATTCCGGCGCGTTCATTTCCCATTGCACGGCATGACAGCCCGACCAGTTGCCGCGCGGGGCAGCGCCGATATCGATCGCCATGCGGATGCCGTCGCCGGTGTTGTAGCGAGAGCCGCGCACCTTGGCGAGGTCCCAGCCCGGTCCGAGATAGCGGGTGCGCCATTCCGGATTGGCCTCGAAGCCGCCGCAGGCCAGCACCACCGACTTGGCGCGCAGCTCGCGCACTTCGCCGTTCTGCCGCACCCGCACGCCTTCGACGCGGTTGCCGTCGAACAACAGATCGACGCCGCGGGTGGCGTAGCGGATCTCGATGCCGCGTTTCTTGGCCGCCGCGGTGAGCTGATTGACGAGGCCCGGGCCACCGCCGACCGATTCCACCGTGAGTCCGCCCCAGAACTTGAACTTATTTTCGATCTTGAACGCCTGGCGGCCGTAGATCGGAATGAGCCGCACGCCCTTCTCGCGCATCCAGTTCAGCGAGGAAAAACTCTTGGTGACCAGAAGCTCGACCAGGTCGGGATCGGCGCGGTTTTGCGTGACGCGCGCCATGTCGTCGAAGAACTGATCGGCTGTGTAGGTGCCGAAGTCGGTGGTGTCGATCTCGGCGGGCGTCAGATCGGGCACCAAGGTCTTGATGTCGTCGACGCCGTTATAGACGACGCGGATCGAGCCGGCAGTGAAGCGGCTGTTGCCGCCGGATTCGTCCTCCGGCGCCGCTTCGCACATCAACACCTTGGCGCCGTTCTCCTGCGCCGCCAGCGCTGCACAAAACGCCGCATTGCCGGCGCCAAGCACGATCACATCCGCAACTTCGTTTGCCATCTTTTCTGTTCTCTTCTACTCGCTCGAATCACTCGGCTGCGACGGCGACGCCGCCATGCGCCTTCGACCAGCCGGCCGGGTCCTTCATGAACTTTTCCACTTCCTTGAGCTTGCCCTTGTCGAACCGGCCGCTCTTCTTCGCCACGTCCAGCACATCCCACCAGGTGGCGAGGGTGTGCAGGGTGACGCCGAGATCGCCGAAGATTTTTTTGCTCTCGGGAAAGATGTCGTAGAAGAAGAACACGAAGACGTGCTCGACCACCGCGCCGGCGCCGCGCAGCGCACGGCAGAAATTGACCTTGCTGCGCCCGTCGCTGGTCATGTCCTCGACCAGGAGCACGCGGTCGCCCTCTTCAATGTGTCCCTCGATCTGGGCGTTGCGGCCGAATCCCTTCGGCTTCTTGCGCACGTATTGCATCGGCAGCATCAGCCGGTCGGCCATCCAGGCGGCGAACGGAATGCCGGCGGTTTCGCCGCCCGCCACCGCATCGAACTGCTCGAAGCCGACATCGCGCTGCACGGTGGCGACGCCGAAATCGATCAAGGTCTGGCGCACCCGCGGAAACGAGATCAGCCGCCGGCAATCGGTATAGACCGGGCTCGCCCAGCCCGAGGTGTAGATGAACGGCTTGTCGCTCATGAAGCGCACCGCATCCACCTCGAGCAGCATCTTCGCCGTCAGCTCGGCCATCACCGCTTTGTCGGGAAAGCCTGTCATGCGTTTCTCCTATTCCCCTCCCCCTTGCGGGGGAGGGGTTAGGGGTGGGGGTCGTGAGGCGCGCCGCTGCCGTCAAGGATCACTCCGAAGGGCGCGTCCGCCTGTGCACGACCTCGCGACCCCCACCCCTCCCCGCAAGGGGGAGGGAAAACTTACCCCACCACCTTCCACTCGATGGTCTCGCCGCCGCGCCAGATCAGGGCGCGCTCGTCGGGACCCGCCACCTTGGCCTCCTCGGGCGCGGTCCACGACGTCTTCTCGATGGTGATCGTCTCCTCGTTGGGCGGCAGCCGATAATGCTTCGGCCCGTTCAATGAGGCAAACGCCTCGAGCTTGTCGAGTGCGCCCTCCTCCTCGAAAATCTTGGCGTAGGTTTCGATGGCGACCGGCGCATTGAACATGCCCGGAATGCCGTTGACCGACACTTTCTTGGCGTACGGGTGCGGCGCCGAATCGGTGCCGAGAAAGTAGCAGGCCGCGCCCGAGGTCGCCGCCTTGCGCAGCGCCTCGCGGTCGCGCGCGGTTTTGATCACCGGCATCACGTACATGTAGGGTTTTAGCCCATGGCCGAACCAGTCGTTGCGGGTGAGCACCATGTGGTACGGCGTGATGGTGCCGCCGACCTGCGGCGCCGCGCTCTTGACGAAATCGACGCCGTCCTTGGACGACAGATGCTCGAGGATGAAGCGCAGCTTCGGGAACTGTTTGGTCCATTTCGACAAGTAACGGTCGATGAACGCCTTTTCGCGGTCGAACACGTCGATGTCGGGATCGGTCACCTCGCCGTGCATCAGAAACGGCATGTCGATCTTTTCCATGCGCTCCAGGACGCGCATGACTTTGCCGTAATCGGTCACGCCGGCGGCCGAATTGGTGGTGGCGTTGGCCGGATAAAGCTTGACGCCGGTGAACAGGCCGTCGCGAAAGCCGCGCTCTACGTCGTCGGGATCGGTGTCGTCGGTGAGATAGCAGGTGATCAGCGGCTTGAAGCTCGAGCCCTTCGGTACCGCCGCCATCACGCGCTCGCGATAGGCGGTGCCGTCGGCCGTGGTACGCACCGGCGGGATGAGGTTCGGCATCAAAATCGCGCGGCCGAAATTTTTCGCCGTGAACGGCAGCACGGCCTTGAGCATTTCGCCGTCGCGCACGTGCAGATGCCAGTCGTCCGGTTTGCGGATGGTGATGCGTGTGGTCACGGAGCCTTACCTTTGAAGTCGCCTGCCTGTAGCCCGGATGAGCGAACCGACATCCGGGAACGCCGTATCCCGCATATCGCTTACGCTCATGCGGGCTACATGGGGAGAGGCCGGCACCCTAGCGGCCGCGTGTGCCAAAATCAAAATTTTTTCCAATTTCGGCACGCTGCCGCGGTGGGTAAAATCCGGCCGCAGGAGCAATCGCTTGGGCCCGCAACGAACGGATGAATTTCGCGCGCTGGTCGCCGACGCCATGGCGCATGTCCAGGCCGGCCGACCGGTGGAGGCCGAGCGCGCGTATCGGACGGCACTGGCGATCGCGCCCGGCGATCCCGCGGTGACGCACAATCTCGGTGTCGCCATCGCGGCGCAGGGCCGGCATCGCGACGCGATCGGCTGTTTCGAGGCGGCGCTGCGCGCCGATCCGACCCACGTCTCGGCGCATTACAACCGCGCCGTGGCGCTGCTGCGGCTCGACGATACGCAGGAGGCCATCAAGGCGTTCAGCCGCGCCGCGCAGCTCGATCCGCAGCATTACGAGGCGCACCGCGTCCTGGGGTTCCTCTGGCTCGCTCACGGCGAGCGCGGCCGGGCGCTCGATCACTTCGCCCGCACCTACGAACTGCGCCGCGGCGACGACCGGACGACGATTGCGCAAAAATCCCTGACCGCGGCGACGCGGCAAAAGCTCGATCACGATGCCGAACAGTTCCTCTATCTGTCGCAACACACGCGCGAGCGCCTGCGTTTCGAGCACTTGGCGCGTAGTTATCACGCGGTCGCGGAGCACCTCTCGAACGCGATGGCGCCATTGTCGGATGGACAGCTCGACGCTTTGGGCGACGGCTACAACACCGCCATCCATTTACGCGAGGCGCCCGAGATCGCCGGCGGCGCGGTGAATGAACGCGCCGACCAGGCTGCGCTGACCGCGCAGTTCGCGGCGCAAGGCGCGATCGTCGTCGACGACCTGCTCACACCGCCGGCGCTCGACTCGCTGCGGCGCTTCCTGCTGGAGAGCACGATCTGGCACGACTTCTCGCACATCGAAGGCTTCGTCGCCTCGTACCTGGAAGATGGCCTCGCCTGCCCGTTGGTGCTGCAGATTGCCGACGAGCTGCGGCGCGCGTTTCCCGACATTTTGGGCAGACACGCTCTGTCCCAGGCCTGGGCCTTCAAAGGCCTGCAGACGCAAGCGGCCGTCGACGTCCACGCCGACGATGCCGCGGTCAGCGTCAATTTCTGGGTCACGCCGACCGAAGCCAACCGAAAGCCGGGGAGCGGCGGCCTCGTCGTCTGCCTCGCCCCGCCGCCAAGTGATTGGGAGATCAGGGATTATGACGCCGATCAGGAGCGAATTGTAACATTTTTGGAACGAAACGCCGAGAAGTCCCTCCTGGTGCCGTACGCTCAGAACCGGGCCGTGCTGTTCCGCTCACGCCTCTTCCACCACTCCGACCAGCCGGAATTCGCCTCAGGATACGAAAATCACAGGATAAACCTGACGCTGCTCTACGGCGGCCAATAGCTGCCGAATGAGCGAATTTCAGTGAGTCCGCACTGTTCCAAAATTGACACAACGGCCTCGCATTCCTATACATAGCGCGATGCACCTCGACCCGAACCGCAACTACACCAATTCGGCGCTGCGCGTCGGCGACACCGATCCGTATCCCGAGCGGATGGTCGGCGAGTTCATCGGCACCGTCGTCTCCAATGCCTCGGTGAATGATGAGTACAAACTCGTCGTTCTGAAGGTCCATGCTGCCGCCATGAAGACCTATGCGGGGCAGATGTTTCACCTGCTCTGCCCCTCACCCGACGGCGCCGACGTGTGGATGCGCCGGCCGATGAGCGTCTATCGGGTCGACAAGAAGAACCAGCAGATCGAGTTTCTCTACAAGGTCGAAGGCCGCGGCACCCGCGGCATGGCGCTGCTGCAGCCCGGCGACGAATTCAACGTCGCCGGCCCGCTCGGCTGCGGTTTCAAGCTCGAGCCGTCGTGGCGCAACATCGTGGTGCTCGGCCGCGGCGTCGGCCTCGCCACCCTGGCGCCGCTGTCGCAGCTCGCCGCCGACAACAAGGTCGGGGTCACCGCCATCCTGTCGGCGCGCAATCCCGGCGTGGTGATGTCGAAGGAGCTGTTCGAAGGGCTCGGCGCCCACGCCATCACGGTGGTCGATTCCGACGGCTCGAGCGCGGTCGAGAACGTCGAAAAAATTCTCGAAGACCTCATCGCACAAAGCAAAGCCGACGCGTTCTTCACCTGCGGCTCGAACCGGCTCCTTAAGCTGATGCAGCGCCTCGGCAAGACGCACGGCATCCCCGGCCAGGTGGCCATGGAGCAGATCATGGTCTGCGGCTTCGGCGCCTGCTACGTCTGCGTGCGCACCTTCGAGGTCGACGGCAAACGCATCCTGCGCCGGGTCTGCCGCGAGGGTCCGGTGTTCAACATGCAGGAGGCGGTCGGATGGTAGATCTGTCCGTCAAGATCGGCGCGATTACGCTGCAGAACCCGGTGCAGCCGGCGTCCGGCGCGTTCTCCTGGGAATATAACGACGTCATCGACCTCAACCGGCTCGGCGCGCTGGTGGCCAAAACCATCTGCCGCGAGCCGCGGCTCGGCAATCCGACGCCGCGCATGGCCGAGACCGAGGCCGGCATCATCCAGTCGATCGGGCTGCCCGGCAAAGGCATCGACTATTTCCTCGAACACATCGTCCCCGAATACGCCAAGTTCGCGCCGCCGCTCGTGGTCAGCGTGTCGTCGGAGCGCATCGACGATTTCGCCGCGCTCGCCGCCGAGCTCTCCGTGCCGGACGTCGACGTGATCGAGGCCAACATCTCGTGCCCGACGCGCAATTCGAGCGGCGGCAATTTCGCCATGCACGAGACCTATACGCGCGACTGCATCACCGCGATGCGGGCGCGCACCACCAAGCCGCTGTGGGTGAAGCTCTCGCCCAATGCCGGCGACATCGTCTCGATCGCCCGCGCCGCCGAGGATGCCGGCGCCGACGCGCTGGTGATCGCCAACACGTTCTTGTCGCTCAAGATCAGGACCGACAATTTCCGCCCGGCGCTCGGCAACAAATTCGGCGGCCTTGTCTCGCCGGCTTTGAAGCCGATCGTGCTGCGCATGGTCTATCAGGTCGCCAAGCAGGTCAAAATTCCGATCATCGGCATCGGCGGCGTCACCAAGGCCGAAGACGTGGTCGAATACATGCTGGCCGGCGCCAGCGCGGTGGGCATCGGCTACGCCGGCTTCCGCAACCCGACCGCGCTCATCACCATCATCGACGACCTCGCCGCCTGGTGCGACGCCCGCGGCATCAAGAAGGTCACCGAGCTGATCGGCGCCGTGCGCGATCAGGACATGGAGATGGACACGCTCGTTGCCGCGTCGGCGGGGGTTTAGACTCCGGACCGCCGTTCTTTCAACATCGTCTCGATCCGGTTCGTCGGCCAGCACCTAGTACTGGCCCAGCAGCGCCATTGCTGCGGCGAATTCATCGGAGGCGAAGAGCAGCATGATGACTGTGAGCGTTGTGATGAAGCAAAGCGAAAGGACCGAGATATCGTTTTGCATCGCGGATCGCGCGCTGCGCTTCTGCGTCATGACTGCGGTTACGTCGGCTGGCATGAAACCCTCCTGAGGTCTGCGGTTTGTCGTTCAGGGGCCACGAACGAATGGCAATTGCTCAGTCCACCTTGATGCCTGCGAACTTGATGACCTTCGCCCACTTGTCGGTTTCCGATGCGATCAACGCGCCAAATTCGTGGGGCGACATCGGCATCGGCGTGCCGCCCAAGCCGACCAGCTGGTCTTTGAGTCTTGCATCGGCGAGGCCGGCGTTGATTTCGCGATTGAGCGTCTCGACAATTTCGCTCGGCACATTTTTGGGTGCGCCAATTCCGAACCATGCCGTGGCCTCGTAGCCCGGCACGAACTCGCCCAGGGCAGGAACGCCGGGCAGCGCATCGGAGCGGGCCGCCGACGTGACCGCCAGCGCGCGCAACTTGCCATCCCTGATGTGCGGCAGCGTCGACAGCGTGGGCTCGAACATCATTTGGACCTGCCCGCCGAGCAGATCGACGAGCGCCGGGCCGCCGCCGCGATAGCCCACCGTCGTGAGATTGATGCCGGTCATGAACTTGAACAGTTCACCGGCAACATGCGGCACGGTTCCGTTGCCGGCTGTCGCCATATTGACCTTACCGGGATTGGCCTTCGCATAGGCGATGAACTCGGCAACGTTTGTGGCTGGCACCGACGGATTGACCACCATGACTTCCGGCACGCGCACGATGCCGGCGACCGGAGCAATGTCACGGAGGAACCTGAAAGGGAGGTTGTGATAGAGCGTCGCGTTGATCGCGGCCGGCACCGGGACCAGAAGCAGCGTGTAGCCGTCCGCCGGCGCGTGAACCACCGATTCCGTTGCGATGTTGCCGCCGGCACCGGCTCGATTTTCAACGATGAACTGCTGGCCGAGGCGCTGCGACAGCCATTGTGCGATGAGGCGGGCCGAGATGTCATTCGGTCCGCCGGCGGCAAATCCCACTACGATATGGACCGGGCGCGACGGATAGGATTGCGCCGCGGCCGGCAGCGAGGCGGATGGCAACAGCAGCGCTGCAGCACCGAACTGGAGAAGTTTGCGGCGCGAACACTGTGTCGTGTGCCGGCGGCTCGCGGCCGGTGCAACGGCATTCTTGCAGGACAGTGACATGGCCAAGGTCCTTATTCAGGAACCGCAGGTGGCTTGCAGGCTGTCGCGAACGTGAGATAGCGCTCGAGGCGAATACCGTCCGGGCCGCGCTTGAGCTCGAGCAGCCGGCCGAGCGCCGCAATAAGGCGGCTTCGGTCGGCATTCGATACGTCTTTCAGGAAATTGCCGAAATTGCTGCTGGTCACCCAGCCGATGACGGCCTCGACGTCCTGGAACGTGTCGACGAATGTTCGCTGCGCGCTGGCGGCGTGGACGAACCCGGCAGCGCTTATTTGCTCTCTCAGGTCGGCTTCCGACACGCCAAGCGACGGGTATCCGAGCTCCGGCGCCAATTCGATTTGCGCCCCGCTCATGGCGCGCCGGACCAGAAGCCGCAGCTCGTGTGGGCGGCCGGGGTCGTGACAGTTCAGGCCGAGCCGGCCACCGGGCCGCAGCACGCGGCATATCTCGCCCAGCGCGCGCGGCTTGTCTTCGATCCAATGAAAGACGCTGTTCAAATAGACGACGTCGAAGCTGCCGTCGCGGAATGCGGAGAGATCTTCCGCGCGCCCGACCAGCGCTTCGAGCTGTCTGGCCGCTTTGGCTCTCGCCATATCGACGCGTAGCGGCAGCGGATCGATGGCCACCACGCGGCCGCCTTCGCCGACGATGTCGGCCACATAGGCGGCCAAGCGCCCAGTGCCGGCGCCGATATCGAGCACGCTGTCCCCCGGCGCGATGTGCAACAGCGCCAGCAGCTCCTTGCCATGCTCGAATTGCACCATGCCGAAGCGGTCGTAAGCCGCCGCCAGCTCCGGCGAATCGAGGCTGGCGCTGATCGCCGGTTGGGTTTGGCCGCGCATTACGGCCGAAGCTGAGTGTGTCATCGCGCCAACCTGAAGGTCCGGGATGATCGGGCCACTACGAGCATCGCCAGAGTGGGTGCTTTTCAGGTATAATCGCAATCCAATTTCCTTGATGGCCCCATCAACGGAAGGTTATGGCTCATGGACGGCGGACCTCGCATCGCGGATTGGGACAATTGGCTCGGGCGGCATCTGCGGCTGCGCGACCTGCATGTTTTCGCAATCGTGGCCAAGGAAGGCAGCATGGCGCGCGCCGCGGCGCACCTGGGAATTACGCAGCCCGCCGTGTCCAAGGTCATCGCCGACCTCGAATACACGCTCAAAATCCGCCTGCTCGATCGCGGCCGCCGCGGCGTCGAACCGACCGTCTACGGCCGCGCCTTGCTCAGACGCGGGACTGCCGCGTTCGACGAGCTCAAGCAGAGTGTGATGGACATCGCATTTTTGTCCGATCCGGCAAGCGGGGAGCTGCGCATCGGATGTTCGGAAGCCATTGCCGACGCCAATCTGCCGCCCATCCTGCTCGATTTTTCCCGGCGTTATCCGCGCGTGGCGCTTTCCGTGATCGAGGTGCCGCCGCCGGTGCGCAATCTGACGGCGCTGTACGAGCGCACCTGCGACATCATTCTGGTGCGAATAGAAAACGGCGCCTCCGATCACGCATTGGGCGACGACGCCAATGTCGAGGAGGTGTTCGAAGACCGGATCGTCGCGGCGGTGAACAAGACCAGCCGATGGGCGCGCCGCCGCAACATCGATCTCGCGGATCTGGCCGAGACGCCATGGATCCTGACCATGGGCAATACGTTTAATCGCGCCTGCGTCATGGATGCTTTCCAGTCACGCGGGCTCGCCATGCCACCGGTCGTCCTGATGTCACAGCTGGTACCGCTGCGGGCGTATTTCCTCGCCCACGGCGACTATGTCGCGACGTTCACCACGTCGATCCTGCGGTTCAATGCCGAGCTTTATGGCCTCAAGCAATTGCCCATCCGCCTGAGCGACCGGCGTTCGATCATCGCCATGGTCACCTTGAAGGACCGCATGCTGAGCCCGATCGCAGAGCGCTTCATCGAGCACATCCGCGATTTTACCAAATCCATGAGGGAGCCGCGCGGCCGCACCTCAGCGCGATGAGCGAGTCAACGGCTTTCTCTGATCGACAAGACATTAATCCGAATTAATATGCCGGAAATCGTCCGAGGCAGCTCATGCTGAAATCCCTGTGGCACATCCGATCGACCGCGAGCGGCGCCATCATCTTTGCCGCCGTGCTGACGGCAGGGAGCGCGGCAAGCGAACCGCTCTCCGTCGCCGACTTCTACCGCGGCAAGACGGTCTCCATCGTGGTCGGCTCCGATGTCGGCGGCGGCTATGATCTCAATGCGCGGGTGCTGGCGCATCATCTCGGCCGTCACATTCCGGGCAATCCGGGCGTCATCATCCAGAACAAGCCGGGCGCCAGTTCGCTCGCCGCTACCAACTACGTCTACGAGCTCGCGCCCAAGGATGGCACGGTGATCGCCGAGCCGCAGCGGCCGATCCCGTTCCCGACGCTGTTTATCGACGGGCCCGTGCGTTACGACGTGCGCAAGATCCAGTGGCTCGGCAGTACCATGCACGAGCTCGGCCTGGTGGTGGCCTGGCACACGGCGCCGCAGCAGACCATCGCCGACGTGTTCAAGACGCCGATGCTGATCGGCGGCAACGGCCCGGTGACCGACACCGAAATCTTTCCCCGCGCGCTGAACCGGATTTTGGGCACGAAGTTCAAGATCGTCAGCGGCTATCCGGGCCAGGCGCAGATCGTGCTCGCCATGGAGCGCGGCGAGATCCAGGGCACCGGCAACTGGTCGTTGTCCGACATCGCCAAGGGCCATCCCGACTGGGTGCGCGACAAGAAAATCCGGCTATTGCTGCAGCTCGATTTGAAGAAGAGCCCCGAGCTGCCGGATGTGCCGTTGATCATGGATTTGGCGCGCAACGACGAGGAGCGCCAGTTGTTCGAGCTTCTGGTCGGCATGAAGGCGCTCGGCCGGCCGTATTTCGTCGCGCCCGAAGTGCCGCAGGAGCGCGCCGCCGCCTTGCGTACTGCATTCATGGACACGATGCGCGACCCCGATTTTCTCGCCGAAGCGACGCAAGCGCTCGGCGCCATCGATCCGGTGTCCGGCGCCGACATGGAGCGCATCGTCACCCGCGTCTACGCGCTGCCGGCGAGTCTGGTCGAGAAGGCACGCGCGGCGGTGAAGCCGTAGTGCCATTTGTAGAATGTTGAATCGTCATTGCGAGCGAAGCGAAGCAATCCAGGGCCGAGTGCACCGATTCTGGATTGCTTCGTCGCCCCTTCGGGGCTCCTCGCAATGACGGATAGAAGGAGAAGCCCGTTGATGAGCGCGTTCAAGAGCCCTGCGCTGCAGGAGGCCGAGAGCATTCGCGCCGCGGTACCGCGGCGCGCCGCGCCCACCGGCATCCTGCACTTCACCATCGGCGTCAGCGATCTCGAGCGCGCGCGGCGGTTCTATGAGGACGTCGTCGGCTGCACGTTCTGGCGAAAGAATGAGACCACGGTGTTCATGCGCTGCGGCGACCATTACATCACGTTGTCGCGCAGCGGCTATCACGCGGCACCGAACCGCGGCCGCGATACGCTGATTCATCACGCCTTCATCATCGCGCCCGAGGCGTTCGACGCGGCCATCGCCCATGTCGAGGCGAGCGGCGTCGAGGTGCTGCTCTACGAAGACACCGGGCACCGCAGCTTTCCGGGCCGCCATGCCTACTTCCACGACCCGGACGGCAACACCATCGAATTCGTCGATCTGCAGGGCGAAAGCAAACCCGATGCGCCACCCTATGAGGGACGCGCAAGGCGGCGGCCCAAATCGCACCTCGGCTGAGCCGCATCGCGATGCCGGATTACCGACTTCCTTTGGCAAGAGCCCGTGAAGTGGGGCTGCTCCCCGATTTGCCGGCCATCCGCAAGGACATCAATTCGGCGGTGCTGAATTTGTACGGCGAATTGATCGGCGACAATCCGCGGATGCCTGTCGACGGCAAGGACTCCTGGCCAATTTGGCCCGCTTGCCCGGACACCGAGCTCACCGAGGCGCAACGCGCGCTCTACGGCGTGTTCCTGATCGACGACCAGGTCCCGCCCTGGGAATGGCTCAGCGGCCTCTTGGACAGGAGAGGTCTCCTGCCGTTGATCGTATGGGCCGGCCGCACCGCGAACATCGGCAAAACCGGCGACTATATCGAGCAACTCATCCGCATCAGCGGCGGCGATCCCGACGTTCTCGCCGCGATCTACGCCGCCAATCCCGACGCCGCTGCCGGCCTGATCGCGTGGCGGCCCCACCGCATCGACAGGGTCGACGTCGAAGCCGACCGAATCCACTCCGCGTCGATCGACTGGTGGCTGTCGGACGGCCCGGGCCACGCCGACTTCAACCAGCGCGTCTTCGATTTTGCGCTGGGCCGCCTGCCGGAGCTGATCGCATTCGACGAGGAATAGAGAGGCTTAAGCGTCGTTGTAATATTTAACGGATAGCGGTCGAATGCGTGGGTTCGATGTAAGGAAAGCGAAATAGTCCCCGTGTAGAAATTTGTCCGGACCGCCCCGTATTCCCGGCAGTCAAATTTCACGCGATCACGATGCCAACGGCGCCGAATACGTCTTCAGACTCACGGTCGACGATCGTTTTCGCACTGATCGCCGCGGCAATCGGCTTGTTTTATGTGGTCGTCTCGATTGTCGGACCGACACATCCAAAACCGGGCGCGGCGCCGGCCTGGATCGGCGTTGTCTGCGGCCTCATGTTTTTCCTCGGCGGCAGCGCGGTGCTGGTGCAAACGCTCTTGAAGGGGAAAGACCTATCGACCGGGAATCCCATTCCCGGCGCTCCGCCCTGGCTCGCCTTGGCTTACAAAATGGTTGCACTGACCATCGTGCTCGGGCTCGGCGTCGTTGCGACCTGGGTCGCATTTGGGCCGGGAGAACGCACGTTTACCGGAAGCGGCGCGTTTCTCGGCGCCAAGGCCGGACGGACCGCTTTCGGCATCGGCGCTGTGCTGATCTGGAGCGTGGTGGCTGCCGGCGCCTTTGCCAAGCTCAGCCAGCTATTTCACCGCATGCGCATTCGCTAGAAGGCGGACCGCGGTAACGGCGCCCCGTTGGCGTCACAGCGTCTCGGTAAAAAAGTCACGCATCAGGAGGTACGACTTGCGGCACAGTTTTGCGTCGTAGCGGGTCGCGGCGCTGTTCGCGGTCGGATCGCAGAACGAATGCACGGCGCCGCCGAACATCATCAGCTGCCAGTCGACCTTGGCCTTGGTCAGTTCGTCCTCCAGCGCATCGATCATCGGCTTCGGCGTCACCGGATCGACCGACCCGTGGATCGCGAGCACGCGGCCTTTGATGTTGCACTGCGTGCCGGCGACCACCGGATTGGGGTTGGTCACGTGGAACACCACGGTCGCCTTGAAGCCGGCGCCGGCGCGGGCCTGCTCGAGCGCATAGCCGCCGCCGGCGCAATAGCCGATGGCCGCGGTCTTGCCGGCGTCGACGAGGCCGAGCTTGTCCGCTTCGGCCATGAGCGCATCGTAGGCCGCAGCGCCGCAGGACAGCGTGAACGGCAGGTCCTTGTGCACGGCGAGCATGCCGGCGCGCAGTTGGTCCGGCGTCTTCGGCTTGGCGCCGTAGCCGGCGCCGAACATGTCGGCCATCAGCACGACGTAGTCCTTGCCGGCGACGCTGCGGGCCTGGCCGATCGTATCGGCGCAAACGCCTTTCCAGTCCGGCTGCATGAAGATCGCCGGCCGCTTTGCCGTGGCGCTGTCGTCATAGACGATCATGCCTTCAAACTGCCGGCCGGCGGCCTGATACTGCACCGTCCTCTCAACCATGTTTCACTCCCTTTTCGCGCATTTGCCGCGACATCGCGCGACGGATTTCGCCGTCATCTCACGCATTCGCCTTCAGTTTAGCTCGATCCGGCAACCTAAGAAGCGCTCGGGCATTGCCGGCGAAAATCTGCTCGCGCTCTGTATCCGGGATATCGAGGGCCTCGACCGCATCGATCGTGTTGCGGATGAGGCCGCGCCCGCCTTCGGCATCAAACGGCGCGTCGGTGGCAAACAGACAGGATTTCGTGCCGAAGAACTCATAGCCGCACCGGGTGGCTGCGCGCACGCCGAGCGCGGTATCGGCATAGAGCATCTTGAAATAATCGAGCGGCGCCCGCTTGAGACCGCGCTCTTGCGCCAACGGATTGCGCTCAGGCGTGCCGTAAAAGATCTGGCGGAAGCCGAGCGAGACCTTGCCGGAAAAATACGGAATCATGCCGCCCATATGATGGGTGATGATTTTCAGGTTCGGCAGTTCATCGAACAGCCCGGAATAGATCAGCCGGGTCATGCAGGCGGTGGTCTCGTAGGGCCAGCCGAAGCTAAACCAGATCTCGTCTTCGGAGACCTTCTCGTCGGCATAGTCGGCGAATTGCGGGCCGCGCATGGGATGAACCCACACGGGAAGGTCATGCGCGACCATGCGCGCGAAGATCGGCCGAAACTCGGGGCGGCTGAGCGGCTTGCCGGCAACGTTGGTAAAAACCTGTACGCCGCGGGCGCCGAGGGTTTCGATCGCGCGGTCGATCTCGGCCAGCGTCGCGTCGATGTCGTTCATCGGCAGCGCTGCGATGAAAGCCGGAAAATGATCCGGATACTTGGCGCAGACCCCGGCCAGCGCGTCATTGGCGATCCGCGCCAGCTCGGGTGTCACGCTCGGTGGGCCGACCAGCTCGAGCGGCGGATTGGCCAACGACAGCACATGCTGCATGTCGCCGAATTCATCGATGAGGCGCAGTCGCGCCTCGACGTCGAGCAACGCCTTGATGCGCGGAAAGGCGCTCAGCACCACGTGGCCCGGAATGAGGCCGTGCAGACGCTCGAAATACTGCTTCGGCATGAAGTGATTGAAAATGTCGATTTTCATTTGGAAGAACTTTTAGTGCTTAGCCGGAACGCGAATATCCGCTGCTGACGCGAAAACCCGCATCGTCGACATTATCGTAGTACTGACGACGTCGGGTCAACGCACGGCTTAATATAGCTTATCGCCCGGCGCAAAATCCTCGCGGCCCGGAAGGCGGGCGCGCGCTAGCGGCGATTTCGACTTTTATGTGCCGCAACGTTGAGGCGGATGCGGCGGCCGCCATGGTGCACGGGCTATTGGCCCTGATGGCGCCATTCCAGGAACTGCGCGTACAGTCTTTCGATGTCCTCTTCGGACAGCGACGTGTTTCCACGCTGCGCGATGAACTCCTTGAAACTTGCCAATGAATGCGCGCCTGCTGGCGGCGCTGCCTGCGCGGTTTTCAGGACCTCTTGTGGCGGTGAATCATTGCTGGCCCGCAAGTACCAGCACTTGCGCTGTGTCCGCCGGTCGGTTCGATAGTACCAATGGCCGTTCTGCGGCACCGACGAGCTCGGCGCAGCCAGACAATCGGCGGCGTCCGCGGTGCCGGCGCGCGGGCTGGCGCCGAAGGTCGAGACCAGGAGCGCAGAAACCACCGCCACTGAGCCAATCGGCCGTCGGATACGTTCTGACATGATGCGTACTCCCTCCCGGCTACGGACGAGCGAAATGTCATTGCCAAATTCGATGGCAATGCGTTGCAAATTCGACAAACTTGCGGGTGATTGCGGGATAGATTGCGACGCGCCCCGCGGCCACGCGATTTACAGGATTTTTTAGGCGGCGCTGCTCCGGGTCCACTCGCCGTCATCGGCCGCGATCGGACTCGAAGATGCTGTCAGATCGCGCGAAACCTGCAGAGCGGCCAGAAATTCGCGGTGCCATCGATCGATATCGTAGTCGCACAGACTGGCAAATAAGGCCTCGTGGCGCTCCCGCCTTTCCGCAAGCGGCATGGCAAGTGCCTGCGCCAATGCGCCGGCAACGGACTCCGCATCGGACGGATTGACCAGCAGCGCGCGCTGCAAACAAACCGCCGCCCCGGCGAACCGCGACAGGATCAGCACGCCCGGGTTTTCGGGATCCTGCGCGGCAACGTACTCCTTGGCGACAAGGTTCATGCCGTCGCGCAACGGCGTGACCAGACCGACGCGCGCCGTCCGATACAGTCCGGCGAGCGCCGAGCGGCTGTATACCCGGTTCACGTAGCGGATCGGCGTCCACGAGACATCGCCGTTATGGCCGTTGATTCGCCCGGCCGCCGAGCGCAAGGCCTCCTCATGCTCGGTGTATTCGGGAATGTCCGAGCGATTTCTCGGCACGATCTGCAGGTAGGTGACGCGGCCCAGCTTGTCGCCATGACTTTTCAAAAAGAATTCGAACGCATCGAACCGCTGAATAAGACCCTTGGTATAGTCCAGCCGATCGACCCCGATCACCAGATCGCGCCCGCCAAGACTGGCGACGAGTTTCTCGACCAGCGGCGAGCGCACGTTGCGGCGCGCCAATCGCGCGAAAGCACGCGGCTCGATGGCGACCGGAAAGCTGCCGATCAGCGTCTGATGGCCGTCTTTGCCCAGCGCCGTGGTGCAGCCCGTGCGCTCGACGCCGTGCAACTGCCGCATCTGCGGGCATTCGGACGCCAGATAGCGAACGAAATTCTGCGCATCGGCCTCGGTCTGAAAGCCGACGACGTCGTATTTGGCGAGCAATGGCAGCACCTGCTCATGGCCCGGCAGCGAGGTCAAAATCTCCGGCGGCGGAAACGGCACATGGAGAAAAAATCCCATGCGATTGCCGCAGCCGCGGCGGCGCATCGCATCGGCAAGGGGAATCAGGTGATAATCGTGGACCCAGATCAGATCGTCAGCGGCGATGATGGCGTCGAGCTTTGTGGCGAAATGCGCGTTGACCCTGAAATATCCGCGCAGGTCGCGGCGTGCGTACTCGGCCATATCGGGCCGGTAATGCAGAATGGGCCACAGCACCCGGTTGGCAAAGCCCTTGTAGTATTCGTCGAAGTCCTCCTTCGACAGGTCGGTGACGACGTGGTCGACATTCTTGTGGCGGATGCAGCGCGTCTCGATGTCATCGGCCGGCGTCACCTTGCCGCTCCAGCCGAGCCAGACGCCGCGATTGCTCTGCAGCAGCGGCCGCAATGCGACTTCGAGGCCGCCGGCGCGCTTGGTGCTGTCGCCGGGTACCGAGACGCGGTTTGAAACGACGACAAGTCGCCCCAAGTTTTTCCCCTTCCCCGTCGACGCCGTTAATGGATGTAAATCTTCATGGCTTTCTCGGGGCGAAGCGCGCTCAAGGTCGCTTCGGCCCCGCTATGCCCATAGCAAGACGGGACGATTCGCCTTTGTCGCCTACCCGGCACATTGACGCACACGTTTTCCACCGGCCCACCGATCGTTTCGCCGTCCGCCTTCCTTCGGTCATACGATGATGCCCCTCTAGGCGCGGGGAAGTCGGACGGAAAGCGATTCAAGCCACTGCGTTGGATCGAAGCTGAGGGAGGCGCCTATGCAATCCGCAGAAAGTCCATCTTTGAACGAGGCCTATAATGAAAGCGCCGTCGCCCCACACGACGGGCATGACTCGTTCGATGACATCCGGATGACGCCGGAGGACTCGGGCCATGATGAGCGGCTGCGCCGGTCGCGACCCGGCGCGTGGCACCGCGGCCCAAATGTCGAGAACAATCGACCGCTGAGAAAAAAACCGTCTATCGGCAGGCGCATGGCTCGCGCGACGGCTCGCTTCGTTGTTGTCGTGCTGATCGGCGTCGGCGCCACGCTCGCCTGGCAAACCTACGGTGACCAGGCGCGCGCCACGCTCGCCACAATGGATCCTTCGCTGGCGTGGCTGGCTCCGCTCCCTGCCGCGCAGCCAAGTCCTGCGGCAGCAGCCGCCATAAGCGCGGCCGATTTGGCCCAGCTGATCAAACCGCTGGCGGCCGATATCGCCAGTGTCCGTCATGACCTTGGACAGCTTGCCGCCAAACAAGATCAGCTCGCCGCCAATCAAGGCCAGGTGATGCAAGGCCTGTCGACCCTCGCGGCGGTCGAGCACGAAATCGGTGTGAAGATTTCGGCCATGGCAGCGCCCAAACCGGTCCATCCACAGCCGCACCGGCCCGCACAAGTGCAGCCGCACGAGCCCACACAACTGCAGCCGCATGAGGCCGCCCAACGTCCGGCGCAGCCGCCCGAGGTGTCCGAGCGGCGATAGCCGCGGCTTTCAACGCTGTGCACAATACGGACGATCGGCGTGCGCACGCCCTAGCGATCGGCGATCGGCTCTTTCACAACGACCATGCTTTGCGATGCGATGGTCGCCAGTTGCGTTGCCGATTGGCCCAAGCGCGCGTACTCCAGGATCTGGCGCTGGGCGCGGCTGCCGTCGGCCACCAGCTGCTCGCGCAAAGTCTCGAGCTCCGTGATGAGATCGCTGATATCGCGCATTGTGGTTGCCGACACTTCTCGCATGAAAATGCGAATGCTGTCGGCCGTGATCTCGTCCATCGATTGGTCGAGCGCAGCAGGGTCATTCCGCGTGGCGATGCTCATGAAATCACCTTTGCGTTGTTCGGCGTTCTTCACGAATCGACCTGCACATAACCCAGTGCAAATGTGACCGCTTCGCGGCTCTCTCGCACGCCGGCCGCCTTATCAACCGGTAAGCGGCGGGCCTAGGCCGCCACCGCCTTCGCCGCTTCTTCCGCATCCGGCTGCTTGAACGCCTTGAGCCGCGGATAAACTTCGCGGGCGAACAGTGTCAGATTGTCGACCGTCTGGGCGTGCGTGAGCTCGCCACCGTGACCCATCATCAACAAATTGCCCATGCCGCCGCAATGTTTGCAGAAATCGACGATCTGCTCGTAGACGCGGTCGGGCGTGCCGCAGAACAACACGCCGGCGTCGATCAGTTCGTCGACGCTCGCGGTCTGCATGTTGATGACGCGGCCGTTCCGGGTGAACGTGCGCGGCGGCGTCTCGCCGCGTAGGAGCCGCGCGTTGTCCTCGGGCGGCAGATAGCCGGGCGGATTGCGGAACGGCAGCGCCACGATCGGACTGGTGCGCAGATAGCCCGCGATGTGGTGGCCGCGCGCCCGCGCCTCGGCTTCGTCGTTGGCGACGGCGACCAGGCCGAGATAAGCGAAGCGGTCAGCACCTGGCGCCCTGCCGTGCTTTTCTACGTAGGCCTTGCGGTAGGCATCGTAGATGCGGCGCGTGCCGTAGCCGGTGCCGAGCGTCGCCATGACGTAGCCGCGCTCGCCGAGCACGCGCGCCTGGGTGCTCGAGCCGGTGGTCGACCACACCGGAGGATGCGGCTCCTGCCACACCCGCGGCCAGACATTGACCTGGCGGTAGTGAAAGAACTCGCCCTCCCAGTTGAAGATCTCGTCGTGGGTGGTCATCGCCTTGAGAATAAAGTCGTGCGCTTCCCAGAAGCGGTCCATCAGCTCGGTCGGATTGCGGTTCGAGGCGGCGATCTCGTAGGGGATGCCCTTGATGAAGCCCATGTCGAGCCGGCCGCGCGAGATCACGTCGATGGTGGAAAGCTCTTCGGCGATGCGCAGCGGATCAGGCCGATGGCCGATCGGATAGCCGAGCACCAACAGCCGCGCGTTCTTGGTGATGCGCGCCAGCACCGCGAGCCCCACCACCACGGTCGAGCACATGCAGGTCGCGCTCTGGTGGTGCTCGTTCATCATGATGTCGAGGCCGAGCTCGTCGGTGAGCTGATACTCGTCGTAATAACGGTGAAACAGATCGGCGGCGACGTGCGGGTCGCATTTGCGGTTCGGAAACGTCACCCGCAAGGTGCCGGAGTGCTCGTTCCAGGCCGGGAAATACGGCTGCTCGCTGAACTGATAGACCCGCATGGCGAAACACTCCCGTCATTCCGGGGCGGCCCAACGGGCCGAACCCGGAATCCATAACCACGGAAGGTACGGTGTCCGCGCTGCGGTGCCAATCTGAAATGGCAGGGATTATGGATTCCGGGTCCGGCCCGCGGCCGGCCCAAAATGACGGGGACTAATTCGCCGTAATGGTCGCGTCGACCAGATCGCCGGCGCGCACGCTTTGCCGTGCGGCGGCCGGCTTTTCGGCGGCCACGGCCGCGGCGCCGATTTGCGCGGCATCGGGCTGCTGCCAGGCCTTGAGCCGCGGATAGACCTCGCGGGCGAACAGCGACAGGTTATCGACGGTCTGATCGTGGGTGAGAAAGCCGGCGTGCCCCATCATCAACAGATTGCCCATGCCGCCGCAATAATCGCAGAAGTCGACGATCTGCGCGTAGACCTCGTCCGGCGTGCCACAGAACAAGATGCCGGCGGCAATGAGATCCTCGACGCTCGCCGAGCGCATGTCGACGGCGCGGCGGTCCTTGGTGTAGCTGCGCGGCGGCGTCTGGCCGCGCATCATCCGCGCATTGTCCTCGACCGACAGGAAGCCGGGCGGATTGCGGAACGGTACGTGCACGATCGAGCTCGAGCGCAGGTAGCCGGCGACCAGATCGCCGCGCTTGCGCGCTTCCTCTTTGTCGTGAGCAACCGCAACGAGGCCGAGATAGGCGAAGCGGTCGGGCCTCGGCGCCTTGCCGTGCTTCGCCATGTAGCCGCGGCGATACGCATCGTAGAGCGGCCGCGTGTTGTAGCCCGAGCCGAGCGTCGCCATCACATAGCCGCGCTCGCCCAGGATACGCGCCTGCGTGGTCGAGCCGGTGGTGGTCCAGATCGGCGGATGCGGCTGCTGCCAGACCCGCGGCCAGACATTGACCTGGCGATAATGAAAATACTCGCCCTCCCAGTTGAACATCTGGTCGTGGGTGGTCATCGCTTTGAGGATGAAGTCGAGCGCTTCCCAGAAACGATCCATCACCGCGACCGGATTCTGATTGGACGCCGGAAACTCGTACGGCACGCCCTTGATGAAGCCCATGTCGAGCCGGCCGCGCGAGATCACGTCGATGGTCGAGAGTTCCTCGGCGACGCGCAGCGGATCGGGCCGATGGCCGATCGGATAGCCGAGCACCAAAAGCCGCGCGTTCTTGGTGATGCGCGAGAGCACCGATAGACCGACCACCACGGTCGACGACATGCAGGTCGCGGTCTGGTGGTGCTCGTTCAACATAATGTCGAGGCCGAGCTCGTCGGCGAGCTGCCATTCGTCATAATAGCGGTGGAACAGATCGGCGGCGACGTGCGGGTCGCATTTGCGGTTGAGCAGATTGACGCGCAGCGAGCCGGAATGATCGTTCCAGGTCGGGTAATAGGGCTGCTCGGTGAACTGGTAGACTCTCATCATTCTCGCTCCAGCACTGCCGTCATTCAGATCGTAGGGTGGGCAAAATCATTCGCGCGTACGTACCGCGTGGGCAAGGCGCGCCTATGATTTTGCCCACGCGGTCGGGCCTCACAGCGCGCGCCATGCCCACCCTACAACCACATTCATTTGCCCCCGATGAAACTCAACGCCTTGTCCGCAAACGCCTTCGGCTGCTCCTGATGCGGGAAATGGCCGGCGCGATCGATGGTCTCGAAGCGCGCACCCGGGATCATGGCGCAGTAGGCGCGGCCGTAGGATTCGCTGAGCATGCGGTCGTGCGTGCCCCAGAGAAACAGCGTCGGGATGCGGATGCGGTGCAGCCGGCTTTTCAGCCGCGGATTATGGAAATACGGATTCCAGGCCAGGCGCGCGGTCGCTTCGCGCGCGCGCGCCGCCGCCAGCACTTCGGCATCGGGCAGCGCTTTGTAGTCGCGGGTGCCGACGGCGGGATCGCAATAGGCGATGTCGATGAACTCTTTCTCGGTGAGCGCGAAAATATCGGCGATGTCGCGGTTCTCGCGGTCGCCGACCTTGACGCCGACGGCGTTGGCCATGACGAGCTTCGACAGCCGCGCCGTCGACTTCACCGCGATCTCGGCGGCGAGCCAGGCGCCGAGCGACACGCCGACCACGGCAACATCGTGCAGATCGAGCTGATCGAGCAGGTCGAGATAGAAGTACGACAGGTCGTCGACCGAACGCATGCTCTTGGGCAATTCGGAGCGGCCGTAGCCCGGATGGGTCGGCGCGATCACGCGCGCGCCCTTGGCGAGCGCCTCGATCGCGGCGGTCGCCGGCTCGACGCCGTTCTCGGCGTGCAGGAACAGGAGCGGCCGCCCCGCGCCGCGCTCGATCATGTCGATGCGCGTACCGTTGACGGTGAGCGAGGGCGTTGCGGTTTCCATCGTCAGCGACATCGCCCTCTCCCTTTCAGCCGGGCGATTTCCACCCCCGCGACGCGTGTTCTTGTTAGCCGGACAAAACGCATTTCGTCTTATTGAACGCACGGCCTAGGCTGTCAATTCCGGGAGCCGGTGCAGTCATGCGCTGCTGCATGCCCCCCTCCACCGAATGCGCTCCGTCGCCGCGCACCGGCGCCATATCGTGACGGCCCCGCGCGCGGTTGCTATGACACGGCGTCCAACGGGAGGAACAAGGCTTGCAAATCCACAGCCGTTACGTGTCGGTCGACGGCATCCGCACCCATTATCTCGAGGCCGGCGACGGCCGTCCGGTCGTGCTCTTACACTCCGGCGAGTTCGGCGGCTGTGCCGAGATCAGCTGGGAATTCGTGCTGCCCAAGCTAGCCGCGCGCTATCGTGTGCTGGCGCCGGACTGGCTCGGCTTCGGCCGCACCGACAAGATCCACGACTTTCAGTTGGGCCAGGCGCGCCGGCTCACCCATCTGCGGCGCTTCCTCGACCTCATGTGCGTCAAGGATGCGTACGTCGTCGGTAATTCCATGGGCGGCAGCCTGTTCTCGCGCGGGCTTTCGGCCGATCCGGACGGCTGGCCGATCCGCGCGCTGGCGCTGATCTCGGCCGGCGGCTTTTCGCCCGACAACGAGCATCGCCGCGTGCTGCTCAACTACGACTGCACGCGCGAAGCGATGCGCGCCATCGTGCGCGCCATGTTTCATACGCCGCGTTGGCCGGACGACGAGGCCTATGTGGAGCGGCGCTATCAGATGAGCATGCTGCCGGGCGCCTGGGAATGCACCGCGGCGGCGCGCTTCAAAAATCCGCAAGCGGCCGAGCGCGAGCGCTTCGGCCAGCCGGACAATACGCCGTACGGCAACATCAAGGTGCCGGCGCTGATCGTCGCCGGCGCCAACGACAAGCTGCGGACGCCCGGCTATGCCAACGAGCTGGCGGCAAAATTCCGCAACGCCGAATTGCACGTGCTCGACAATTGCGGCCATTGCCCCAACATCGAGCGCGCCGATGACGCCAACCGGCTGCTGCTCGATTTTTTCGCCCGACAAGACAAAGAGGCTTCAGAAAAATGACGGACGCTTCGGTCCAGACCAAAACCGGAATCGCCTACGCGCAGCACGACGGCGTCGAGCTGGTCGGCGATCTCTATCTGCCCGCCGGCGCCAAGGCAGCACCGGCGCTCATCGCCGTGCACGGCGGCGCCTGGATCATGGGCGCGCGCAGCGCCTTCCAGCACTGGGGGCCATATCTCGCCGCGCGCGGCATTGCGCTGTTCGCCATCAGCTATCGGCTGGTCACCAAGAGCAAAATGTTTCCGCAGGCCGTACAGGACGTGATGGCGGCGGTGCAGTTCATGCGCGGCAAGGCGGGAGAATTCGGCGTCGATCCGCAGCGCATCGGGCTTCTCGGCGCATCGGCCGGCGGGCATCTCTCAGCCCTTGCGGCGTTGGGCGGGAAAAAATTCGCCGGCGGCTATCCGCAGGATGCGTTTGCCTCGCTCAGCAGCGAAGTGAAGGCGCTGGTCGGCGTCTACGGCATCTATGACATGGTCGCCATGTGGACCAGCTGTCAGGTGCAGTGGCCGGCCGGCAACATCGTCGAGCGCTTCCTCGGCGTGCCGCCGATGGCCGACCGTCAACTTTATTTCGACGCCTCGCCGATGAGCTACGCGACGGTCGACAACAACAAGCTCGCGGTGATGCTGGTCACCGGCAGCGCCGACGATCTGGTCGATCCCAAGGAGCAGAACGACGCGTTCCTGCTCGCGCTCAAGCAGGCCGGCTTCTACGTGCGCCCCTGCGTCGTCACCGGCGCGCCGCACTATTGGCTGAACGACCCGATCGACGATCCGACCGGCTTCAACGCGTTCCTGGCGTCGCGGCTGATGCGGTTTCTGGCGGAGAAGCTGTAGCCAGAGTCACTTCTTGTCCAGCAGCAGCGTACCTTCGCGGCGAATCACCGGCTGGATGGCTTCGACGAGCTTGGCGAGGAGCCACGGCAGGAACACCTGCAGCGTCACGTGATCGTCGGCGACATCGATGGTGCCGCTAACGGACTGCGCCAGCGCGCTGACGCGGAACGCGAGCTGATCGCCGGTCCAGGTTTCCTCCTGGACGTTGAACACATGGCTGTAGTTCGTGCGCACGCCGGACATCCCTGCCTTGAGCCGGCGTACGGCTTCGTCCTTGCCGAGATGATGCGGAATGCTGACGGTCAGCGGCTTTGCCATCGCTGACATATAGGAGCGCGCATTGCTCCAGACAAAGCGGGGAACTTTTAGCATCGTCATTGCCGGGCTTGACCCGCCTGCGGGCCGTAACCAGCCGGCGATGCTCATCAGAGTGCATCCTTCGGCGGGCGAGGGCCCGGCAATCCATGGAGCCGGCACGCAGCATCGATGCCCGGGTCAAGCCCGGGCTTGACGAGGATGGGCCCCTACTCCGCCGCCGCGCGCTCGCCGATCGCCGCGTTGACGGCGGGCATCACCTTCTCGGCCATCAGCTCCATGGAGCGGCGCGACAAAGCCGGATCGGCCCAGTCCATGCCGCAATAGAGCAGCGTGCCGAAGTCGCCGACTTTTTCGTGCAGCGCCAACAGGCCGTCGACCACGCGGTTGGGGCTGCCGCGCAGCACGAGATTGTCGAAGATGTAGTCGAACGACGCCGCCTCGTCGTCGGTCATCTCCGGCCGCGCCTTGAAGCCGCCCAACCGCTTGCCGCGCTTGAGCTTGGCCGTGAGCTGGCTCATGTAGAAGCGGTACGGACTTTTCTCGTCGTCGCCCCCATAGGCGCGCGCCACCTTGTCATCGTCGGCGACGAAGATCGAGCGCGCCACGCGCCAGTTGGCGCGGTCGGCCTTGTGGCCGCCCTCGGCGCAGCCGCTGGCGTAATTGCTCCACTGGCTGAGCAGATGGTTCTGATGCAGAAAATGCGAGGAGATCGGCCACCAGCCGCGGCGGCCGAGCGCGATCAGACCCTTGGATTGCGGATCGGTCGCGGTGCCGAGAATCGGCGGATGCGGTTTCTGGTACGGCTTGACGATGCCGCCGAGCCCGATCTCCGGCCACACCGTCTTGACCGTCGAGATGGTCCAGTATTTGCCGGCGAGATCGTAGGGCGGCTCGCCCGCCCACAGCGCCAGCAGGTGATCGATCGCTTCGGCGAACATGGCACCGCGGTCGGCCTCGAGCACGCCAAGCGCCTCGGCATCGCTGCGCAGAATGCCGGCGCCGACGCCCAGCAGCAGCCGCCCCTCCAGCAGATTGTCGACCAGCGCCACCTGCGTCGCCACCAGGAGCGGATGGCTGAAAGGCAGGTTGGTCACCGCGGTGCCGAGTTTGATGCGCGAGGTGAAGCCGGCGAGCGACGCGAGGAACGTCAGGCTGTTCGGGATATTCTCGGCGACGTCGGTCAAGTGCTCGCCGCAGAACGCCTCGCTGTAGCCGAGCTGTTCGGCGAGCACGAAGGCCTCGCGGTCCTCGCGCAGCGTCTGCGCATAATTCCGCGCCGGCGGATGCACCGGCATGATGAAGAAGCCGAGCTTCATGGAATACCCCGATCGGCGCGGCGTGCGCCGGCACGGCGAGGTTAAGCGATCCGCCGTACCGGTCAATTCGCTCGCACCCCTTCCTCGCCCTGCCACGACGGTGTAGCGTCATGCCGAGCTGCCGGCGGGATGTGCCGGACACTGCTTGAGATGCGGCAGCCGGAACGCCGCCGGCAGGCGCGATCGTCCAGAGATCGCCTTCTCGATTTTGATCGATAACCCCATGGCGCCGGCCGGTCGCGGCCGGCTGGCGTTGCGTGTCAGCAGCCAATGGAGGAGCCTATGCTGTTCATCTCTTCGCTGAATTGGACGGATCAAGGCATCCGCAACGTGAAGGACGCGCCCAAGCGTGCGCAGGCGGCGCGCGATACCGCCAAAAAGGTGGGCGTCGAGATCAAGGAGCTTTACCTGACGTCAGGCGAGAGCGACATGGTGGCTATTCTGGAGACGGACAACGGCGACAACGTCGCCAAGTTTGCGATGGCCATCAGTTCACTCGGCAATGTGCGCACCCGCACGGCGCGCGCCTGGACGGCGTCCGAGATGCAGAAGTTGATCTCGGAACTGCCGTAAGCGCCGGCAGCGGTTCGGAACGCTATCGGGACTCCACGGCCCTCGTGGGTCAGGCCGCACCGCCCTGGCCGGCGATTTCGAGCGCCGCCGTCAGATGGCGGGTGCAGTTGACCAGGCTGACGCCGTGCGGCGCATGCTCATGCAGCACGGTCACGCTGGTATTGTCGTAGCGCTCGGGCGCGATGACGGTGGCGGGCAGCAGCGCATGCCGCTCGACCAGCGCGCGGCACACCAGGCCATGCGTGACCACGATCAGCGTGCCGCGCACGCTGCGGCGCCGGCTCACGATGAGGGCGAAGGCTTCTGCGACGCGCACATGAAATGTCGGCCAGTCTTCACCGTTGGGCGGCGCGAAGTCGGGGCCAAACGGATCTTGCCCGACCGCCGCGTAGGCCGTGCCACGCAAGTCGCCGAAATTGCGCTCCTGCAGGAGCGGGCTTTCTTCGACGGTAAATCCGGACCGCGCCGCGATCGGCGCCGCCGTCATGCGCGCGCGCAACAAATCGCTGCACAGGATGTGGACGAAACCGTCGGCGGACAGGCGCTCGGCCAACTGCTCCGCTTGACGCAGGCCGCGCTCGTTGAGCGGGACGTCCGGGCGCTGCAGAACACGCGCCGCGTTGCCGTCGGTCTCGCCGTGACGCACCAGCAGAATCGTCATGCCGCGTCATTAGCAGCGTTTGGCCGCACAGGCGAGGTCGGAAACCGGCAGCACAAAGACGTTTCCCGGGCCCAGTGCGGCACGACGTGCTGCACTGCAGACCCGGGATCGTTACCAGCTCGGACGCGTGCGGAAACGCGCTCGCGGAACTCTTACTTCGCCGCGGTCTTCCAGGCGTCCGGAACGTTCTTGGTCCAGGCGTCCTCGATCTGCTTGACCACCGGATCGGGCAGCGGCACGTACTCGAGTGCCTTGGCCTGCGCCTGGCCTTGCTTGAGCGCCCAGTCCAGGAACTTCAAGACCAGCTTGTTCTGGTCGGCCGGGCTGTCTTTACGCAGCAGCATGTAGGTCGCCGCCGTGATCGGCCAGCTCTTGTCGCCCGGCTGGTTGGTCAGGATCAGATAGAAATCCTGCACCTTGGTGAAGTCGGCATTGCCGGCCGCGGCCTGGAACGCGTCCATGGTCGGGGCGACATGCTTGCCGGCCGCGTTCACCATGTCGGTGTAGGTCAGCTTGTTCTCGATCACGTAGGCGTATTCGACGTAGCCGATCGAGCCGTCGACCTGCTGCACATACGAGGCCACGCCCGGGTTACCCTTGCCGCCGACGCCACCCGGCCAGCTGACCGAGGTGCCTTCGCCGACCTTGCTCTTCCATTCCGGGCTGACCTTCGACAGATAATTGGTGAAGTTGAAGGTGGTGCCGGAGCCGTCCGAGCGATGCACCGTGGTGATCGCGGTGTGCGGCAGGTTGACCTTCGAATTGAGCTTCTTGATCGCCGCGTCGTCCCAGTATTTCAGCTTGCCGAGAAACACGTCGGCGAGCGTCGGGCCGTCGAACACCAGTTCGCCGGGCTTGACGTTGGCGAGATGCACGACCGGGGTGATGGAGATGATCACCTGCGGAAACTGCACCAGGCCTTCCTTGGCGACTTCTTCAGGCTTGAGCGGCATGTCGGTGTTGGCGAACAGCACCGTCTTGGCTTCGATCTGCTTGATGCCGCCGCCGGAGCCGATCGGCTGATAGTTGATGGTATCGCCGGTCTGCTTCGCGTATTCGGCCGCCCATTTCGACAGCACCGGGTAGATCGCGGTTCCGCCGGCGCCGGTCAGGTTCGCGGCATGGCCGCTCGCGGTCAATGAAACGGTGGCGGCGGCGATCGCTGCATAAAGCTGCATTCGCATGCGTCGCCCGGCGTCAGCTAAACGTCATCTTCCGGCGTGTGCATTTTCTCGAAGATGATAGCCGCCACGCCAAGTACGGCAGCGGGCAGAGCGACATACCGGAACAAAATGGATTCAATGGGCATGAGCAAAGGCACACAAAGGACAAATAAACTGCCCCAGCCCGCCAGGAAGAGCAAAACGACGCCGATTATCGACAGGCGGGTGTGCGTCCGAAGGGTCATGATACTTCCGGCGACAGGATCACGCGATCCCAACAGGCGTGACCCGAATTCAGCAAACCAATTTCAAACGAATACGATAGCGGCGGCGATTCTAAGCGCGAATGCCCGAATTACCAAGCCCAAGCGCAAGGCGAGGGGGCTGTCACAAAACTTATACATAGGCGTCATACAAACGGGATCGATTACTGCCTTCAATGAGCCCAGCGGTCGGCTCGTCACCCACAGCGAGCAGCCGCGCAAAGAAACGTGCCGCAGCGCATCAAGCGAAAGCCGAACGGAAGCGCCCCAGGGAACGTTGAACCGGCCCGGGTCGGTGACCTGCGCCGCAAATCTTGCAACAGGAGATAAGCCCGTGAAACATCTGCGAATCATCGCCGCCGCCGGCCTGCTTGCCGCAGCGATTACACCGGCCTCGGCCGCCGAGATTACCGGCGCCGGGTCTACTTTCGTCTATCCGATCCTCGCCAAATGGGCGGACGCCTACAAGAAACTCACCGGAATCGGGCTCAATTATCAGTCGATCGGTTCCGGCGGCGGCATCCAGCAAATAACCAACAAGACCGTCACTTTTGGCGCCACCGACATGCCGCTGAAGCCGGCAGAAGTTGCCAAAAAGGGGTTCGTACAATTTCCGGTGATCAATGGCGCCGACGTTCCTGTCGTCAACTTACCGGGGGTCAAGCCCGGCGAATTGACTTTGGACGGCCCAACGCTCGCTGACATTTACCTCGGCAAGATCGCCAAATGGAACGATCCAGCCATCCAAAAGCTCAATCCCGGAGTGAAACTTCCGAACACGGCCATTGTCGTTGTTCATCGCTCGGACGGCTCCGGAACGACCTTCATTTGGACCGACTACCTCTCCAAAGTAAGTCCGGCGTGGAAAGACAAGGTCGGTGAGGGCACGGCCGTCGAATGGCCCGTCGGCATTGGAGCAAAAGGCAATGAAGGCGTTGCCAACAATACCGCGAACACGGCAGGCGCCATCGGCTACGTCGAGTACGCCTACGCAAAGCAGAACCAGATGGCTTACACCAAGATGATCAACCAAGCCGGCAAATCGGTCAGCCCCGATGCAGACAGCTTCCAGGCTGCCGCTGCGGGCGCCTCCTGGGGGTCGGCGCAGGACTTCTACGTCATCCTGACCAACGCGCCTGGCGAGAAGTCGTGGCCGATCGCCGGCTCCACCTTCATCCTGATGTATGCGTCACCGGCCGACGTGGCCACCTCGACCGAAGCCCTCAAGTTCTTCGACTGGGGCTATAAAAACGGAAAGAAAATGGCGGCCGATCTCGATTACGTGCCGATGCCCGACAACGTCGTGGCTGTGATCGAGAAAACCTGGAAGGAAAAGATCAAAGGCGGCGACGGCAAGCCGGTCAATTGAGCCGCAAGGCACACGGAAACGGCGCTTTCCCGGCGCCCTTTCCTTATCCACCGGCAGGCACCGTACCGGCTTGTCTAAAGGCCGATAGGTCGCTTGATTGGGCTCTCCGGAACGCACCGCGAAGGAGAGCCCATGCAGCCGCCGCGGAGGCAGCCATTGACTGATATTGCTTTGGAGAGCGCAGCGGCGTTGCAGGGCGAAGCGACTGCGCGCCGTAAGGCTCTTGATCGATTACGGCTCAGCGAGGCGGTGTTTCGGCATTTGACGCGAGCCGCAGCAATCTGTGTGCTACTGGCGCTCGGTGGCGTTATTGCCTCGCTGATCGACGGTGCAATGCCGGCCTTTCAGAAGTTCGGGCTGGGCTTCCTGGTTAGCGAACGCTGGAACCCGGTCACCGAGATATTCGGCGCGCTTCCGGCCATCTACGGCACAGTCGTGACGTCCCTCATTGCGATTGCCATCGCCGTTCCGGTCGGATTGATGATCGCGTTCTTTCTCACCGAACTATGCCCGTACTGGCTGCGGCGGCCGATCGGCATCGCCATCGAACTGCTCGCCGGTATTCCCAGCATTATTTATGGCATCTGGGGCCTGTTCGTATTCGCACCCTTCCTGCAGCACACTTTGCAGCCGTTCTTGATCGACACCTTGGGCGAGGTGCCACTGGTCGGTGCGTTATTCGCCGGCCCGCCTTACGGTATTGGCACACTGACAGCCGGACTCATTCTCGCCATCATGATTCTACCGTTCATCAGCTCGATCTCGCGCGACGTGTTCGAGGCTGTTCCCACGGTCCTCAAGGAGGCGGCTTACGGCATCGGTTGCACCACCTGGGAGGTGATGCGCAATGTCGTGCTGCCCTACGCCCGATCGGGCGTTGTCGGCGCCATCATGCTGGCGCTCGGCCGCGCGCTCGGCGAGACCATGGCGGTGACGTTCGTCATCGGCAACGCGCATCGCATCTCGCCCTCATTGCTGGCTCCGGGCACCACGATTTCCGCCACCATTGCCAATGAGTTTACCGAAGCCGTCGGCGACCTCTATCCGTCAGCGCTGATCGCGCTTGGCCTCATCCTCTTCATCATTACGTTCATCGTGCTCGCCGCAGCGCGCTATTTGCTGGCGCGGGTGTCGCGGCGGATCGGATAAACCAATGTCGGATGCCGCACTGAACGGTCGGACCAGGCTGGGCGAAATCGGCACCGGCCGCTTCGCGGCGCGACGCCGCCGCAATGCCATGGCCCAGGCGCTCGCCTATGCGGCAACGGCGTTCGGGCTGGGCTGGTTAGTGGTGATCCTCGGCATCCTGCTCTGGAATGGTTTCGGCGGCCTGTCGCTCGCGGTGTTCACCCAAATGACGCCGCCACCCGGCGCCGCCGGCGGCCTTCTTAATGCAATCGTCGGCAGCCTCATTATGACGGCGCTCGCCATCGCCATCGGCACGCCGATCGGCATTTTGGCCGGGACCTACATGGCCGAATACGGCCGCTATGACAAACTTAGCAGCGTCGTGCGCTTCATCAACGACATCCTGCTCAGCGCGCCATCCGTCGTTATCGGGCTGTTCATTTACGAAATCATGGTCGCGCCGATGGGCCATTTCTCGGGATTTGCGGGCAGCGTTGCGCTCGCCGTTCTGGTGATCCCCGTGGTCGTTCGCAGCACCGAAGACATGCTGAGACTGGTGCCGAATTCGCTGCGCGAGGCCGCGGCCTCGATCGGCCTCCCGCGTTATCTGATGATCACACGCGTGTGCTATCGCGCCGCCCGGGCCGGCATCGTGACGGGTATCCTCTTGGCGGTCGCGCGCATCAGCGGCGAAACGGCACCGCTGCTGTTCACCTCGCTCAACAATCAATTCTGGAGCGTCAACCTGAACGGGCCGATGGCGAGCTTGCCGATCGTCATTTTCCAATTCGCGCTCAGCCCGTACAAGGATTGGCAGAACCTGGCGTGGACCGGCGCGCTTATTATTACATTGGCCGTATTGGCGCTCAGCGTCGCCGCCCGCGCCCTGCTGGCATCGCGGAAAAACGGCTAAAGCGTCATGCGCGGGCTTGCCCCGCGCATCCATGCTGAGTCGGCGTGTTTGATGTCTTTCGGCCAAATAGAGCAAGCGCAACTGCGGCATGGATAGCCGGGTCAAGCCCGGCAATGACGAAGTGTGGAGGCACCACCTAGGCCCCTTCCATCACCGGCAGGGTCAGCGCCGATGGATACTGCGCCGAGTGATGGATCGTATCGGCGCCGATCTTGTTCGGCAGGTAATAGTGCGTCCACAGCACGTCGGTGACCGCGGAATCGCCGTTGACGATCTCGAGGCGGACGCGACTGCCGGCCTTGAAGCGATGCGCCATCGGCTCGATGCTGATCTCGAAGCGGTAGATTTTTCCCGGCTCGATCGGCTGTGGATCGGTGTGCGTGTGGTACGGCTCCATCTCGGTCGACTTCGCCGGATCGAGCGCGCGGTGCGAGGCGCGCAGCCACCCCTTGGTGATCCAATATGATGCCGGGTTGAGGCCCTTGGCGCGGTCCTCGCACGATTGCGGCATCTGCTCCGACAGCTTGACGAAAAAGTCCATGTCGCCGCGGGTCGACGAGGCGTGCAGCACGAGCTTGATCGGCCCGGCGATTTCAAGGTCGCGAGCCAGCGGCGCGGTGGTGAAGGTCAGAACGCGCCGCGCCGGATCGGGAAGATTGTTCGGACCGAAGCCGACCACGCCCATCATCCAACCCGGATCCGGATAGCGGTAGGCGGTCTCACCGGCGCCGGCCGCTGCCTCGCGGGTCAGCGTGCCGTCGTTGAGCGAAGTGACGCTGCCGGATTTTTCGGCGCTCAAATTCCAGCTGAGATACTTGACGCCGGCCGGCGGCCAAGTCTCGGCGCTGCGCACCGCGTCCGCCCCGCGCACGAAATATTCGACCATCGGACGCTTGGCGTATTCGGTGTCCTTGCCCTTCAGATAATGCTCGTAGAACGGCAGCAGCAGCTTTTCGTGCAGCTCGACGCTGTTGAACTCGCGATTGGCGACGAAGGCGTTGACGGGGCCGACCATCTTGAGTTTTTTGGGCCCGCGGGCGCGGCGGAAACCGTCGATATTGCCGCGGGTGTGCAGGTCGACCTTGCCCCAGACGCCGACCGAATAGAGCGGCACCTCGATCTCGTGCAGCCGTTCGGCGGCGCAGCGCTCCCGCCAGAAATCGTCGTAGGTCGGGTGCTCCGCAATGAGCAGATTGAGATCGCACGGCTGCTCGCGCGGATGCTCGCCGTTGGCCGGATGGCGGTTGATGATGCGGTTCTGATTCCACCAGTACGAACCGAAGAAGTCGCCCAGGATGCCGCCCTGATAGATCGAGGCGCGGTACGGATCGTTGAGCCCGTCGAACGCCGCGATGCAGGCGAGCGACGGCGGTTTCTGGATCGCCATCCACCATTGCGACATGCAGAAATAGGACTGGCCGATGCCGCCGACCTTGCCGTTCGACCATTGCTGAGCGCCGAGCCATTCGATGACGTCGTAGAGGTCTTTCTGCTCGTTGCGATCGAGCAGGCGGAATTCGCCGCCCGACTTGCCGCAGCCGCGCACGTCCATGTGGGCGTAGACGTAGCCGTGCTGCAGATAGAAATCGATCGGGCCGGTCTCGCGCCAGAGAAACTGCGGCGTCGCCGGCAGCGTATTGTTGTCGTAGCGGTACGGCGACGGCGCCAGCAGCACCGGAAAGCGGCCCTCGCCTTCCGGCATATAGAGCGCGACCGCGATCTCCACGCCGTCATGGACGCGGATTTTGACCTCGCGCGGCTTTGTCATCGTTTCTCCCCGGTGTGCCTTTTCTGACTGTTACGCGAAAGCGCCGAGCCTCGAAGGGCGAGGCCACAGCGCCTCGGCCTGCATCCTTCAAGGCTCGCGCTGCGCGCGAGCGCCTCAGGATGAGGTTAACAAGAAGCGGCGCCAGCGCAACGTGGACGTCTCTATTATTCCGGCTCCGAATCCCCGACCAGCTGATCGAAACCGAGCACGGCTTCGCGCGGGAAGGCGGCGGCGGTGCCAAAGAGCGCAATGGCGCAGCCGAGCAAAATGTCCTCGAGCCGTTCGGTGAGCAGCGCAGCAATGCCGTGCGTGCCGAGGAGCGTCAGGTCGTAGGCGAGCAGCACCATCAGCGCGATCAGGGCAGTGTGCAGCCAGTAGCGGTGCGCGAGATGATGCGGAATGAGCGGCGCCACCAGCACGATCACGATGCACAGCACGATCGCCGAATGAAACAGCATGGTGATGACCCAGGCGGCGACCACGCCCAGGAAGGTGCCGAGCACGCGCTCGACGATGCGCCGGTAGCTCGCCCGCGCGTCCGCTTGCATGACGACGAGCGTGGTCACCACCACCCAGATCGTGTGCACCGGGTCGAGCGTCTTGCCGATCCACAGCGCCACCACCGCCGCGCCCGAATAGGCCAAGGCGAAGCGGAACCAGCCGCTGTGCGCGCTCGGCACTTGCAGCCGCGCCGCCGCCTGCAGCGGCAGCGGTCCGGCGACGAGGTGATCGACGATGCGCGTAACGGCGTTGAGCGCCAGCGCACCGCCCAGATACCAGAGCTGATAGGTCTGGAATTCCGGAATGGTGGCGGCGACGGTAAACGCCATGGCGCCGTGGCGGCCGGCCAAGAGCGGCTCGCGGCCGCTGCGCGCCGCCATGCCGACCGACAGCGTGATGGCGACAAACACCGGCCACATGGCGCCGGCCGAGTCGCGGCAGAACCAGCCGATCGCGCCCGCCGCCGCGATCACCGCGGCATCGAGCATGAGAAGCCGCAGCCGGCCGAGCAGCTCGCCGTCGTTGTCGGCGAACGCCAGCAGCATCCCGACCACGGCGCCGAGCAGCGCGCCGAGCGGCTCGTGGCGCGCGACACCGACCACCACCGGCACGCCGATATTGACCAGAAACAACAGCCCGCGCCGCACATGCGCGGGCATGATCGAAGACCCCTCCATGACCGGCCCGCCGCTGATTGGCTGAGACGCTCGCGATACGCCGGCCGCCCCCGCCCAATGACGCCGCCAGTCTAAGCCATTCCGCCGATGAGGTGAATCCGGCCAAAGCGCTGGTGTGCATGGCGCCCGCCGGAACCGGAACCGCACGCCGCCGATTGTCTTCAGGCGGGCTTGGCCATTGTTTTCGGCAGACCGCCGCGGATCGCCATGACCAATAGCTCTTTCGTCTTTTTCAAACGCGTGCTGATCGTCATCGGCGTCATGGTGACGCCGATTCTCGTCTGGTATCTGTTCGGCGTCGTGCTGATGGCGTTCGGCGCCATCATTCTGGCGATGCTCCTGCACCTTGGTGCCGAGCCGTGGATGCGCTGGCTGCGGCTCCCGCAATGGGCGGCGCTGATCCTGTCCGGCCTCATTATCCTCTTTGTCGTCGCCGGCACCGCTTATCTGTTCGGCACCCAGATTTCCGGTCAGTTTCAGGACGTGATGCACCGTACCGGCACCGCCACCGCAGACATCGAAAAAAGCTTGCAGGGGACGGCGACCGGCCGCTTTCTGCTCCAGCACATGTCGAGCGGCAATCTCGCGATCACCGACTTGCTGCCGAACCTCCTCAAGGTCAGCACGACCTTCATTGAAGGCCTGACCATCATGATCATCTGCGGGGCCTACATGGCGGCGCAGCCCGATCTTTATCGCAAAGGCTTGATCTGGCTGTTTCCACCACGTCATCACGCCCGCGCGGCGGAAATTTTTGACGGCATCGCCGAGGCCCTGCGGCTGTGGCTCTTAGGCCAGCTGATCGAGATGTTCATCATCGGCGTGCTGTCGGCGCTTGTCGTCTGGCTGCTCGGGGTGCCGGCACCGCTCGCGCTGGGCCTGATCGCCGGCATCGGCGAGTTCATTCCGTATCTGGGGCCGATTCTCGCGGCCATTCCAGCGGTTCTGGTCGCGCTGACGCAAAGTCCGACCCTGGCGCTGTGGACCGCGATCGCCTACCTCATCATCCATCAGATCGAGGGCAACCTGGTGGCGCCGCTGATCCAGCGCCGCATGGTGGCGATCCCGCCCGCAGTGATGCTGCTCGGCATCGCCGCCATCTCCTATTTGTTCGGCGCCATCGCCATCATCTTCGCCGCCCCGATCGCGGTCGTGATCTTCGCCGCGGTCAATCTCATCTACGTGCGCGACACGCTGCACGAGAAGACGGCCCTGACCAAGAAGCTGTCGTGATTACAAAAGCGTGCCTTGCGCCGCCGGATAAACCAGCGTCCCCGCCTGATCGCGCTGCGCCGCCTTGGTCATTTCCGCCGGCACGATGTGGCTAGGCGCCATGATGTGCAGCACGGTCTCGCCGGCGGCGAGCAGATAATCCGCAATGATGCGGCGGTGGCAGCGCCACCACACCGCTTCCGCGCACATCATCGCGCAAGTCCGCGCGTGGCCAAGCTCGCGCAGCCGCTCCAGCGCGGCGCCAAACGTCTCCGTCATCGCGTAATCGGCGTAATTGTGGAAGCTCGCGTTCTGCCAGAACGCGTTCACGCTTGGCGCTACGTCGTGGCTTTTGCCGCGCCGGCCGCCGAGGGCCGCGATGTGCTCGTAGCCGATCTGATAGCCGGCGAGCGCCTCCGGCAGTGCATCCTGGTTGTATTGCGGATTGGTGCGCGAGCGCGGCAACAGCCGCACGTCGACCACAAGCTCGACCTGCGCCTCGCGCAACAGCGCAATGAATTCGGCAAGCGGGCGGGTCGAATGGCCGATGGTGAAAAACGGCTTCGCGCCGCCGGGCCGCGGTTCGGGCCGATGCGACGAAGAGTCACCGGGCGCCGGGGCGCCGCCGGCATCCGCTGCGGCACGACAAAATCGCTCTTGTGCTAACGTCGTGGGCATCGTGTAATTCAACGTCCCGTCCGCTGCGGTGCCACCGTCTGCACCGTCACTACAACGCACGACCTCTCATCCGTGCCACTGTCAAGGAGGAAACCATGCGAATGCGCCCGCGCCCGCTCGTGCTTGCCGCCGCCGCAACGCTCGCACTCTGTCTCAGCACCGGCGCCCAGGCGCAGACCAAGCTGACCATCGGCAAGGTCATCGGCGGCGACGGTTTCCATATTCCGACCTACGTCGCGCTCGACGAAGGCTTTTACAAAGAGGAAGGCCTCGACGCGAGCCTGGTCGAGCTGCAGGCACCCGCGCAAGTCACCGCGGTGCTGTCCGGCAATCTCGATTGCGCGCCGATCCCGTCGGGCGGCGCCCAGGCGGCGCTGAGCGGCGCCAAGATCGAATACGTGGTCGGCGAGTCGTTGAAATCGCAGTGGACGCTGACCACCACGACCGACATCAACAAGCCGGAAGAGCTCAAAGGCAAGACCATCGGCCTCGGCCGGCCCGGCGGCGCCGACTACGACGAGGTGCAGGCGGTGCTGCACCGTTTCTATCACATGGACGCCGGCAAGGATTACAAGGTCATCTCGTTCCAGGGCGAGCCGGAGCGTATCGCCGCGCTGAGCAACAAGGACATCCTGGGCGCCGGCCTCTCCATCCCGCACGCCGTGGTGGCCCAAGAAGCCGGGCTGAAAATCCTGCTGCGCACCGGCGACTATATTCCGCGCGCCGGCGGCACGATCTGGTGCAGCAAGAGCCTGGTCGAGCAGCATCCCGATACGGTGAAGAAGCTCATCCGCGCCATCGCCAAGGCGGTGACGTACTACCGCACCAACAAGGAAGGCTCCATCAAGGTGATGAAGCACCACATCCTCAGCATCAAGACCGACAAGGACGCCGGCCTGATCTGGGATCAGCTGCACGAGGCCTACGGCGCCGAGGTGCCGAAGGATCTGTTCCACCAGATCCTGGAATCGCGCCGCCAGACCATGATCGCGGCCCGGCAATGGCCGGCCGACAAGCCACTGCCCGATCCGGAATCGTTCCTGGCGCGCAATCTGCTGGAGTCGACGTTGAAGGAAATGAACTACGTGCCGACCAAGCTCGCGCCGCCGGCGAAGTCCAACTGACTTAACCATCCTCCCCCCGCGCACGCGGGGGAGGACAACCATCTTGCGAAGCAAGATGGTTGAGGGGGGCCGGCCTCGTCGCCTCCTCCACGCTTGAAAAATCTTTTGACTCCCGCGCCCCTTCCATCACGCTGCTTCGCAGCGTGATCCCCCTTCCCCGCTCCGCTTCGCTGCGCGGGGAAGGATAAGAGCTACTGCGCGTTGATGTGCTCGGGGCGCCAGCGGCTCATGCGCTCTTCGAGGAGCTTGACCAGACCGGTCATCACCAGCGACAGGCCGGCGAATACGATCAGGCCGGCGAACACCACGTCGACCTTAAAGCCGCTCGCGGCGCGCACCATCACCACGCCGAGCCCTTCCTGCGAGCCGAAGAACTCCGAGACCACGACGCCGAGCACGGCGCGGCCGATCGCCAAGCGCAGGCCGACGACGATGAACGGCAGCGCGTTCGGCACCACGACGAGGCGCGCGATGTCCCATTCGCTGGCGCCGAACGAGCGCACCACGTTGATGAGAAGCTTGTCGGCGTTGCGCACGCCCTCGTAGGTGTTGATGAGCAGCGGAAACAGCGCGCCGATGAAGACGATCGCCACCTTCGACCACAGCCCGATGCCGAACCACAGCATCAACAGCGGCAGGAAAACCAGCCGCGGCGTGGCGTTGAATGCGGTGATGAACGGATCGAACATGGCGTTGAGCGCGTTCGAGCGGCCGATCAGGATGCCGAGCGGCAGGCCGGCCGCGATGGCGAGGAGAAGACCGACGGCGAACGCGGTGGCGCTCACGCCGAGCGGCGCCCACAGCGAGCCGGACACGATCATCTGCCACAGCGTGCCGGCAACCTGGCTCGGCACCGTGAAGAACAGCCGCGTGCCGGGCTTGAGCGGCACGAAATAGGGCACGATCTGCCAGACCAGGAGCAGCACGACGAAGCTCGCAACGCCCCACGCGGTCGGCTCGATGCGCCGCCACAGGCTGCGGCGCGGCGCATCGTCGGCGCTGCCGAGCGCGGCGACGCGAGCGTCAAGGGTTTGCGTCTCAGCCATAGGTTCTACCTAAGTCTCATTGCCCGACGCGCCACGGGAACGCGGCACGCTCGGCCCAGCGGATGCCCTCCGTCAGCACCACCGCGATCACCATCACCACCAGGATGCAGGCGAACATGCGGTCGATGGAGAAGATGTCGCCGAAGCGCGAGATGGCGTAGCCGATGCCCTCGGAGGCGGCGAAGAACTCGCCGACCAAAACACCGATCAGCGCGCGGCCGACCGCAATGCGCGCGCCGGCGACGATATAGGGCAGCACGCTCGGGAAGATTACCTTGCGGTACAGGTCCCATTCGCCGCCGCCGAGCGAGCGCACGACGTTGATCAGAAGCCGGTCGACGGCGTGCACGCCCGCATAGGCGTTGAAGATGAACGGAAACACCGACAGCACGAAGACGATGATGGCTTTGCCGGAGATGCCGACGCCGAAGAAGATCACCAGCAGCGGCGACAGCGCCACCAGCGGGCTCGCATAAAACACCGTCATCAAAGGATCGAGCGCGTAGCCGACGCGCTGCCGCCAACCCATGACGATGCCGAGCGGCACACCGATGACGACCGCGGCGCCGAGCCCGATGAAGAACGGCACCGCCGAGACGGCGAGATCGTGGAACAGGTCGCCACTGTCGATCAGGTCGACAAGCCCGGCGAAGATCAGGCTCGGCTTGGAGATGAACAGCGGATCGAACGGCACGAACAGAAAGATCGCCTGCCAGGCGGCGAAGAACAGCACGATGGCGAGACCGCCGAGCAACACCTTGCCGTAACGCGCGGCGAAGGTCGGGCGAATGGTTGCTGCTTCAGCCATCAAACCACAATCTCGTCCTTGAGCGTGTTCCAGATTTCGAGCTTCAAATCGTTGAATTCCGGCGTCACCCGCATCTCGTATTCGCGCGGCCGCGGCAGCTTGATGGCGAAGATCTTCTTGGCGCGGCCCGGGCGCTTGCTCATCACCATGACGCGGTCGGAGAGATAGATCGCCTCGTCGATCTGATGGGTGACGAACAGCACGGTCTTGCGCGCCTCGCGCCAGATGCGCAGCAGCTCGACCTGCATCAGGTCGCGGGTCTGCGCGTCGAGCGCCGCGAACGGCTCGTCCATCAGCAGCACGTCCGGATCGGTGGCGAGCGCGCGGGCGAGGCCGACGCGCTGCTTCATGCCGCCGGACAGCTCGTGCGGATAATGCTGCTCGAAGCCGGTGAGCCCGACCAGCTTCACCAGCCGGTCGGCGACGGCGCGGCGCTTTTCCGCCGCCACTTTCTTCAATTCGAGGCCGAGCTCGATATTGTGCTGCACGGTACGCCAGGGAAGGAGCCCGAATTCCTGAAACACCATGGCGCGGTCGCTGCCCGGCCCGCCGATCGGCTTGCCGTGCATCAGCACCTCGCCGGAATCCGGCTTGGTGAGGCCGAGCAGCACATTGAGGAACGTGCTCTTGCCGCAGCCGGAGGGGCCGACGATCGACAGGAACTCGCCCTCCTCGACGTCGATGTCGAAACCGCCCAGCGCCCGCACTGGGGCGCGGTTCGGCGGTCGAAAAGTCAGGTTGACGTTGCGGCCCTGGATGTAGCCGGCCATGAGGACATCCGCTCTGCGCGCCAAAATTCGCCGCGCAAGCGGTCATGATCGCCCAGACCGGGCCACCCCGCAACCGGGGTCGATTGCCGCACGAATTCGCCGGCTTTTTGCGCTGTGCGGGGAGTGTCGCCGGTGTCCTCGACGAAAAAACCGGGGCCCCGGAGTTGGTGTCACCCCGGAGCCCCCGGTGCGTTGAAGGGGTCGTCTCCCCGCTCTGTGTGCGGCGGGCGCGTCCCGCCGCGACGCAAGCACTAGGTTAAATATGGAACCGCGGGATAAGTTTCCTTTCTGACATCAGTTTTGCAGGGAACCTCAGCCCTGCCGCGATTCAAGCACCGCTTGCAGCGAGATGCGCGACCACGGCGCGATCTTGTCGCGGAAGCCGACGTAGGCGTCGTGCACCTTGCGGGCGCCGCCGCTCTTGCCGGCGAGATCGGCGAGCACGCCGGTGGCCTCTTTGCGCGCCGCGGCGACGAGGTCCGCCGGAAACGTGCGGAGCTGCACATGGTCGCGGTTTGTCAGCGCCGCCAACGCCTCGATGTTGAGCCGCTCCATCTCGGCAAGCGCAAACGCGGCTTCCGTCGCGCAGGCATGCGCCACCACCGCCTGCAAGCCGGCGTCGAGGCTCTGCCAAGCCTTGAGCGACACGATGCACTCGCCGGTGCCGTTCGGCTTGTTGAAGCCGGGGCCGTAATAAAGCGGCGCGAACCGGAACAGCCCGAGCGCGATGTCGGAGCCGGGGCCGACGAATTCGGCGGCATCGAGCACGCCCGACTGCAGCGCCACGAGAATTTCGCCGGGCGCCATCGTCTGCGGGATGGCGCCGAGCCGGCGATAGATTTCGCCGCCCAATCCGAGCGAGCGGATTTTCACGCCGCGCACATCGGCGAGGTTCTTGAGCTCGCGGCGAAACCAGCCGCCCATGCAGACGCCGGTGTTGCCGCCCATGAACGGCTTGACGCCGAACGGCGCGTAGATCTCGTCCCACAGCGCCTGGCCGCCGCCGGCATCGATCCAGGCGACGTGCTCGTTCGGCGTCAGCCCGAACGGCACGGTGGTGAAGAATGCCGCCGCCGGCTCCTTGCCCTGCCAATAGAACGCGGCGGTGTGGCCCATCTCGGCGACCCCGGAGCCGACCGCGTCGAGCACCTCGAACGCCGGCACGATCTCGCCCGCGGCCGAGACCGTGACCTCGAGCCGTCCGCCCGACAATTTGCCGATGCGCTCGGCCACGCGCTCTGCCGACATGCCGGGGCCCGGCAGCCGCTTCGGCCACGACGTCACCATGCGCCAGCGCTGCTTGCCGCTCTGCGCCAAAGCCGGTGTCGCCAGCGCACCGGCGAGGCCGATAGAGCCGGCGCCGGCAAAACCGCGGCGCGTGATCTTGGTCATGGTGCTCTCCCCTCGTGTGCGATCCTAAAGCCTCGGCCGGCTGCTGCAAAATCGAGCAGTCGAATGGCGCACGACGTGGCATCCGTTACCTTGCACCGCCGCCAATTTTCGGACAGAGGTGGGCAGGGATTAACGGGGACTGGGAGGCATTTCATGGGCACCGCCAATTTCGGCACCGTCGGCCTCGACTGGCAGCAGCGCGTCAACTGGGAGCGGCTGCGCGAGTACCGCATCGAGCGGGCGCGGGCGATGATGAAGAAGCACAAGCTCGGCGCGATGCTGTGCATGTACGACGAGAACGTGCGCTACATCACCGGCACGCTCACCCCGGGCTGGAACCGGCTCAAGCCAGGGTTGCGTTATGCCATGCTGTGCGGCGACGGCCGCCCGATCCTGTTCGAGCAGGGCGACCTCGGCTTTCAGATCGAGCGGCATTCGCCGTGGATCCCGAAGAAGAACGTGCGCCACTCGTTCGCCTGGATCAAAGGCGCCGCCGGCCCTGCCGCCAGCCAGCAGGTCAAGAAATTCACCAAGGCGGTGAAGCAGGCGATGAAGGAGAACGGCGTCGCCGGCGAAAAGCTCGGCTGCGACTTCATCGACATCAACATGCTCAACATCTTCAAGGAAGAGAAGATCGACTGGACCGACGGCATGACGCCGATGATGGAGGCCCGCGCCGTCAAGAGCGAAGACGAGCAGGAATGCTTCCGCATCGTCGGCGCCATCGGCGACGCCACGCACTGGGAGTGCATGAAGTTCCTGCGCCCCGGCATCACCGAGAATCAGGTCACCGCGCACCTGATGCAGTACCTCTACAACATCCCCGGCATGGAGGACGTCGAGGACGTCATCGTGTCGTCGGGCCCGAACACCTGGCCGAATTGGCGCAATTTTTCCGACCGCATCATCCAGCCCGGCGACATCGTGTTCATGGATTTGGCGGCGCTGACCTGGAACGGCTACAAGTCCTGCTATTACCGCACCTATTGCGTCGGCAAGGAGCCGACCAAGGAGCAGAAAGAGACCTACGCCACCGCGCTCAAATGGCTCTACGACTCGATCGGCGCCGTGAAGGTCGGCGCCACCACGCGCGACATCGCCATGAAGTGGCCGTCGGCGATGAAGACCTGGGGCTACGAGGATGAGGACCAGGCCGCCGCCAACCTGTGGGGCCATGGGCTCGGGCTCGCGCAATACGATCCGCCGGTGATCTCGCGCATCTGGTCGCTCGATCATCCGATCGACATCCAGGAAGGCATGACGTTCGCGCTCGAGACGCAGCACGGCAAACGATTCCGCTACGGCGTGCGCATCGAGGAGATGCTGATCGTGCACAAGAAAGACATCGAGATCGTCTCGAACTTCCCGGTCAAGCAGATCACGGTGGTCGATCCGCTGCCCGGCTACGGCGATCACGTGAAGTGATCCCTTTCCTCCCCCTGAAAGGGGGAGGTGGCGAGCGAAGCGAGCCGGTGGGGGTCCGTGGCCTGGATTGCAGTGCAAGCGGCAAGGCCTTGACCCCCACCCTGACCCTCCCCCTTTCAGGGGGAGGGAATTTCGCGCACTGCGAATGGAAACAACAAACGCGCAACGATAGATGAATTCAGGTCCGTTCATCCTCCCGCTCTTCGATCCGGCCGCGGCCGATGCCGAGCGCACCGGGCCGAAGGCGGCGAATCTGGCGCGGCTTGCGCATGCCGGATTGCCGACGCCCGGCGGCGTCTGCATCACGGCCGAGGCTTATCGTTGGCAGCTGCAGCATCTCGGCATCGCCGACGCGGTGCGCGCCTATGCGCAAGCCGATCAAACAACGCAGCGCCGCCTCTCGGTCGAGATCAGGCTTGCGCTCTACCAGGGCGAGGTCGCGCCCGATCTGCGCGCCGAGATTTCGGCAACGTGGTCGCAAATGCCGAAGCCGGCGGTGGTGCGCTCTTCGTCGTTGGTCGAAGATCGCGCCGATTCAAGCTTTGCCGGCCAGTTCGAAAGCTTTCTGGGCCTCGCCGAAGAGAGCGAGTTTTTCACCGCGCTGCGCGCCTGCTGGGCGGCGCTGTGGACCACCAACGCGCGGCGCCAGATGGCGCAGCACGATCTCGATCCGTCTTCGACCGCCATGGCGGTTCTGCTGCAGCCCCTCATCGCCGCGCACGCGTCGGGCGGCGGCCTCAGCGAGACTGCCGAAGGCCAGATGATGCTCTCCGCCACCTGGGGCCTCGGCTCGACCATCGCGCAGGGCGAAGTGGTGCCGGACCGCATCGTGCTGTCGCGCCAGGGTTTTGTTCGCAGCAACAACGCCGGCCGCAAACACCATCGCGAAAGCTGCCTGCACGGCGCCGGTACCGCGGCGCAGGCGGTGCCCGATGACATGGCGCGCGCGCCCTGCCTGTCTGGCGGCCAGGCGACCGCGCTCGGCCGGCTGATGCGCAAGGCGGAAAGCGTGCTCGGCCTGCCGGTCGAGATCGAATGGGCGCTCGACGAGGGTGGCTTCAAGCTTCTGCAGGCGCGGCCGCTACGCATGCAGCCCGCCGAGGTGCCCGACGAAATCTGGCTCAAGCATCCGGGTCTCGCCGGCCATCCGGCCGGCATCGGCTGGGGCTCGGGCCGCGCCGTGGTGGTGAGCTGCGAATGCGAGCTGTCGCGCGTAGCGCCCGGCGACATTCTGGTGACGCGCGTCGCCGGCCCGGCGCTGTCGCATATCCTGCCGCGGGTCGGCGGCGTGGTCGCCGAGCTCGGCGGCTCGACCTCGCATCTCGCCTCGCTTGCCCGCGAGCGCTGCATCCCGATGGTGCTCGGCGTGCTCGACGCGACCCAGCATATTCCGGACGGCGCCCAGGTCGCGGTCGACGGCGTTGCCGGCGTGGTGCGGTGGCACGCCTGATGGCAAAGAAAGACAAACAATCGGCTCGCCCGCGCATTTTCGTGACCCAGCCGGTGTCGGAGCACGCGCTCAAACGCCTGCGCGCGGTGGCGCGGGTGACGGTGTTCGCCGATGCGAGCCGCATCATCCCGAAGCGCACGCTGATCGCGCAGGTGCGCAAGGCCGAGATTTTATTTTGTCTGCTGCACGACAAGATCGACCGCGACGTGGTCGCCGCCAACCCGAATCTGCGCCTGATCGCGGCGCAGTCGATCACGCCGTCCAACATCGACGTCGCCGCGGCAACCGAGCGCCGTATCCCCGTCACCGTCACCGCGCCGATCACCACCGAGGCGACCGCGGACCTCAATTTCGGCCTGATGATCGCGGCGGCGCGGCGCATGGTCGAAGGCGACCGTTTGGCGCGCGCCGGCAAATTTCCGGGAAGCCAGTCGGCCTATCTGATGGGCAGCTACGTCTGGGGCAAGACCATCGGGCTGATTGGCGGCGGCGGCTTGATCGGCAAGGCGGTGGCGCGCCGCGCCCACGGCTTCTCCATGCGCGTCCTGTACTGGACGCCGCGACGCAAGCCCGAGCACGAAGAGCGCGACGCCGGGCTGACTTTCGTGCCTCTCGACCAGTTGCTGCGCGAATCCGATTTCGTCTCGCTCCATTCGCCGCTCAATGCCGAGACGCGCCATCAGATCGGCGCCCGCGAGCTGCGGCTCATGAAGAAGACCGCGTTCCTGATCAACACCGCGCGCGGCGCCATCGTCGACGAAGCCGCCCTGGTGCGCGGGCTCCAGAAAAAGCAGATCGCCGGCGCGGGCCTCGACGTGTTCGAATTCGAGCCCAAGGTCGACAAGGCGCTGCGCCGCATGCCGAACGTGGTGCTCACGCCGCATCTCGGCAGCGCCACCCCCGAAGTGCGCGAGGCCATGGCGGCCATCGTGGTCGACAACATCCTCGCGCTCTTGGGCGGCCACAAATTGCCGAACTGCGTCAACCCGCAGGTGTTTGCTTTGTGAAGAGGGCGAATGGCGAGTGGCGAATGGCGAATACGTGCGGCCGATTTCACATTTCCATTCGCCATTTCGCTATTCGCCATTCGCGTTAGGAACTAGCGCCGATGTCCAAGATAACCATCGCCATCACCGACAGCCCCTTCCCGTCGCTCGATCCGGCCAAGGCGGCGCTGGCGCGGCTTGATCCGGAATACCGCATGGCCAAGAGCTCGGCAGCCGACGACATTCTGGCGGCGGCGCGCGACGCCGACGCGATCCTGGTGACCTATGCCAAGCTCTCGGGCGATCTGCTGCGCCAGTTGACCAAATGCAAAGCGATCGGCCGCTTCGGGCTCGGCGTCGACAACATCGATCTGCCGGCCGCCAAAGCGTGCGGTATCGCGGTAAATTACGTGCCGGATTATTGCCTGCGCGAAGTGTCCGATCACGCCATGGCGCTGCTGCTGGCGCTTGCCCGCAAGGTCCCGCAGGCCAACACGCTGGTGCAGTCCGGCCGCTGGGAGGTGCCGCCGCTGGTGCCGCTGCGCCGGCTGGAGGGCCAAGTGCTCGGCCTCGTCGGCTTCGGCAATATCCCGCGCGCGCTGGCGCCCAAGGCCAAGGCGTTCGGGTTCAAAGTTCTGACGCACGATCCGTATGTCGCAAAGGACGCGCTCGATGCCGCCGGTGTCGAAGGCGTGAGCTTCGATGACTTGCTGGCGCGCTCCGATTTCGTCTCGGTGCACGCGCCGCTGTTGCCGGCGACGCGCGGGCTGATGAACGCGGCAGCGTTCGCCAAGATGAAAAAGGGCGCCTACCTGATCAACACCGCGCGCGGCCCCCTGGTCGACGAACCGGCGCTGATCGCCGCGCTCGATTCCGGCCAGCTCGGCGGCGCAGCGCTCGACGTGGTGACGACCGAGCCGCTGCCCAAAGACTCGCCGCTCGTCGGCCGCGACAACGTGATCCTCACGCCGCACACCGCGTTCTATTCGGTCGAGGCGCTGGAGGAATTGCAGACCAAATGCGCGAGCGACGTGGCGCGCGTCTTATCGGGCGAGAAAGCGGTCTATCCGATTTCGGCGTAGGCGCGCGGTCCGCGCTACGCCGCCGCGACCGCGATACCTGCCTGCTCGCAGGTGTTGGCCACGTCGCACACCGTGGCGCGCTGCATGTCGCGCTTCCAGCGCAGATCGTCGAACTCGCTGCCGCGATGCATGGTGCAGCGATCGTCCCAGATGACGAGATCGTGCACGCGCCAGCGGTGGGTGTAGACGAATTGCCGTTGCGTGGCGTGAGCCACGAGCTGGTCGATGAGCGCGCGCCCCTCGGCCTCGGGCAGGCCGAAAATGTGCCCGGCGTGGGAAGCAAGATAGAGCGACTTGCGGCCCGACTCCGGAATCGTGCGTACCAGGACCTGCGGCACCGGCGGCATTCCCTGCCGCTCCTCGTCGTCGAAGGTCGAGAAGCCCAGCCGCGCCCGCGAATTGAAGATCGAATGCTCGGCGACGAGGCCTTCGAGCCGGCGCTTCATGTCCTGCGGCAGCGCGTCGTAGGCCGCGCGTTCGTCGGCGAATTCGGTATGGCCGCCGACCGGCGGGATCGAACGCGCATAGAGCAGCGAGGCGCGCGCCGGCAGCCGCTTGAACGAACTATCGGTGTGCCACAGCCTGTTGCCGAGCTGAAACAGGCGCTGCCGCGAATCCTTGCCCCACACCTCGTTCTCGGGATCGAGGTTCGATACGTCGGCGAACTCCTTCGGCACGCGCAACTTGGCGTCCTTGCGAAACAGCGCGATGGTCGTTTCCAGCGGGCCGAAATACCGGGCGAAGTCGAGATGCTGGTCCTGCGACAAGTGCTGATCGGGAAAAATCAGCACCGCGTATTTCGCGAATGCGTCTTTGATCGCCGCAACATCGGGCGGATCGAGCGGCCGCGACAGGTCGACGTCGCCGATTTCGGCGGCGAAGTTTTGCGTGACCGGGCAAACGGTGATGTTCATGGGCGTCGCCTCCATAACGCGTTTTTTGGCGGCGTTTTAGCCATTGAATCACAAGCCACCGGCGCACACAATCGCGCTTGCTGAGTTTGTGACAATGCAACGAATTTTTGGCAACGAATTTTGCGCGCTTGACCCGGTACGGGCCGCTTGATTGTATGACCGGCCTTCCGCATCATGCAAGAAACGCGGCCGTGCCAGTCCGTCATCTCTTTCCCGTTGCGCTTGCTCTGATCGCCTGCTGTGCCGCGCCGGCACCGGCGGTGATGGCACAAACCACACCAGGTCCGGCGATGGAACCGGCCACCGCGCCGGACCCGACCGTCATGGAGCCGATGGTTTTTTATGACGCGCATGGCGAAGCCAATGCGTGCGGGCCGGGTTGCAGCGAGTGGATAGCGGCGGACGGCAAAATCGACAGAGGCACCGCGGATCGCCTGCAGCGGCTCCTGACGCAGCTTAAAGGCGCCAGGCCGCCGATATTTTTCCATTCCCCCGGCGGCTCGGTCACCGGCTCGATCTTGCTCGGCGAAATCATCCGCGCCCGAAAGCTGACCGTCAGCGTCGGCCATACCGTGCCACTCAATTGCGATCGCGACCCGAAAGGTCGAAATTCATGCGATGCGGACATTCGCGCCGGGCATCCGATCAAGGCGAACTTCGATCCACTCGCCGCCATGTGCAATTCGGCATGCGTCTATGCGCTCGCCGGCGGCGTCGTTCGTCTCATTCCGCCCTGGGTGACGCTCGGCATTCACGACGTAGGCTTTGATCCGGCCACGGCCAAGATTCGGCACCCGAGTGCCCGGGCCATTGAAGCCGCGAAGGTGGTGACGCATGCGCGGCTGCGCCAATATATACGCCGCATGGGCATCGATGAGGGGTTGCTGACCGAAGCGTTCGCGACCCCCTTTACCTCGATCGGGCGGCTCACGCGCGACGACGCGGCGCGCTTTGGTCTCGACCGCCGGGAATTCGGCGAAACGGTATGGCAGTTCGTCGACAAGCCTCGGCCCGCGGTCACCAAGATGTTCTTTGTGCGCGCCGACAGTGGCGAGCACCGCTACGTCAACGCCCTTGTGAGCGTGTCTTGCGTGCCGTCGCTCGGCGGCAGAGCCATCGCGGTGCTCGCGCGCCAGCGTGCCGCCTCCGACACCGAGACCGCCGCGGGGCAGCCGGCCGCAAGCATCCGCTTGAACGGACAAAACATTCGTCTTGCCCGCAGGACGTCTGCCAAGCTTTATCTGTGGAGCGGCCAGTTTCCCGTGACAAACCTCGATGCGGTCTCTGACGAGACCGCCATGGTGCTGTCCGGAGAGAAGTTCGGACATCAACAAGGCCGGTCCGGCGATATCAGCCTCGACATGACCGGATTCGCGGCGGCCTATGCGAAACTGAAGGTCTGCGCCCAGGAGACGGCGCGGGTACGATCGACTTGGGCGACGACCGGCATGCCGCCGCTGTCCAATCTGCACGCGGCGCCGAACGCAAGCGCGATGCCGCCGCTGCGGTCCAATCCACTTGCGATTGGGGCGAGCCGCTTGGCAGTCGATACGACCCTCGGCGCGCCGACCAAAACGGTCGGCACCACCGCGCTGTACGGCTATAGCGCGTCGGACGGCGAGCACAAAATCATCGCCGCTTACTTCGATCGATCGGGTCACCTGCAAAGCTTCGCACGCTACACCTTGAAGGACGGAAAAGTTTTTGACGAGATCAGCCAGACCGAATTGACCGCGCGGCAAGTGCTTGTCGCTGTCCGCGATCTGCTGGCGAACGCGAATGTCGGAGCTGGATCAGGGCAGCCGGCGGCCCTGCCCGGCTGGTCGCCGGATCTCACTGGAACGCCGCTGATCGGCGACGGCGACACCGCGCCGTCCCCGGCGTTCACTCCGCCGTCCAGCCTCCGTCCAGAATAAGCGCCGAGCCGGTCATCAGCGAGGACGCGTCGGAGGCGAGAAACACAATGGCGCCGGTGAGCTCGTCGAGCTGGCCGAGCCGGCCGAGTTTTATCTTCGACAGCACCTCGTCGCGGAACGCCTTGTTCTCGAAGAACGGCTTGGTCATCGGCGTTTCCAGAAATGTCGGGCCGAGCGTGTTGACGCGGATGTTATGCGGCGCGAGCTCGATCGCCATCGCCTTGGAAAAACCCTCCATGGCGTGCTTGGAAGCGCAATAGACGGTGCGCCGCGCGGCGCCGACATGGCCCATCTGCGACGATATATTGATGATCGAGCCGGGCAGTTTTTCCGCGATCAAGCGCCGCGCCACGGCCTGCGCCATGAAAAATGCGGCGCGCACGTTGAGCGCAAAGATGGCGTCGAAGTCCTCGGCCGTGACATCGGGCAACAGCGCCGGCCGGTTCATGCCGGCGTTGTTGACCAGGATCTGAAACGGCGCGGCCGCATCGATCGCGCGCCGCACCGCCTCCACATCAGTCACGTCGAGCTGCAGCGCTTCGGCCGCTTGGCCGCGCGCGCGGATGGCTGCGGCGGCCTCTTCGATCTCGCTCCTGGTGCGCGCCGCAACGATCACCTGCGCGCCGGCCTCGGCGAGCGCCGACGCGGCCGCAAGCCCAATGCCGCGGCCGCCGCCGGTGACCAGCGCGCGCTTGCCGTCGAGCCGGAACGATGGCGTCTTGGCGAGATCGATCGGCATGTCGGCGCTTTATGTCACTCCGCCGCCTGCGCGTACGGCACGTTGCGGCCGCCGTAGCGGCGGACGCGGACGTTGGCCTGCTCGGCGTGGGCCAAAAAGCCTTCGAGCACGCAGAGCCGCGAGCAGACTTCGCCGATCGAGGCGCTGGCCGCATCGTTGAGCACTTTCTGATAGGTGCAGGTCTTGAGAAATTTTCCCACCCACAAACCGCCGGTGTAACGCGCCGCCTTCTTGGTCGGCAGCGTGTGGTTGGTGCCGATCACCTTGTCGCCGTAGGCCACATTGGTGCGCGGGCCCAAGAACAGCGAGCCGTAATTCTTCATGTTGGCGAGGAAATAATCGGGATCGCGCGTCATCACCTGGACGTGCTCGGAGGCGACGCGGTCGGCTTCGCGCACCATCTCGGCTTCGTCGTCGCAGACGATGACTTCGCCGTAATCGGCCCAGGCCTTGCCGGCCAGATCGGCGCTCGGCAGGATTTTCAGAAGCCGCTCGACTTCGGCCATGGTCGCCCGCGCGAGCTTGTCCGAATTGGTGATCAGCACCGCGGGCGAGGTCGGGCCGTGCTCGGCCTGGCCGAGCAGATCGGTGGCGCACATTTCGCCGTCGACACTGTCGTCGGCGATGATCAGCGTCTCGGTCGGCCCGGCCAGCAGATCGATGCCGACGCGGCCGAACAGCTGGCGCTTGGCCTCGGCCACGTAGGCGTTGCCGGGCCCGACCAGCATGTCGACCGGCGTGATGGTTTCGGTGCCGAGCGCCATGGCGGCGACCGCCTGCACGCCGCCGAGCACAAAAATCTCGTCGGCGCCGCCGAAATGCATGGCGGCGACGATCGCCGGATGCGGGCCGCCCTTATAGGGCGGCGCGCAGGCGATGATCTTCTTCACGCCGGCAACGCGCGCCGTAACGATCGACATGTGCGCGGAGGCGACCATCGGATAGCGGCCGCCGGGCACGTAGCAGCCGATCGAGTTTACCGGGATGTGCTTGTGGCCGAGCACGACGCCGGGCAGCGTCTCGACTTCGAGGTCGCGCATGGTGTCGCGCTGCTTCTGCGCAAAATTGCGCACCTGCGTCTGGGCGAACTTGATGTCGTCGAGATCGCGCTTTTTCACCTGCCCGACGGCGCGCTCGATCTCGGCCGGTGTCAGCTTGAACGAGGCCGGCGACCAGTTGTCGAATTTTTGCGACAGCTCGCGGATCGCGGCGTCCTTGCGCGCCTCGACGTCGGCGAGGATCTGCTCGACCGTCTCGCGCACCTTGGCGTCGGCGGCCTTGATGGCGCTCGCGTCCAACCCGCACTTGAGATATTTGGCCACGTCTTCCTCCACTCGTCATTGCCGCGTTTGCGCTTGTTGAAGCGCCGCGTGGACCGCCGGGTCAAGCCCGGGGGGACGATGAGTGTGCGGCCGCTTCGCGCTCACTTGATCGCCTGCGGATTGAGCGGCGAGCCGGTAGCGCCGGTGATGATCAGCGGCGGACCGCAGAAGAAGAACTCGTAGACGCCGTCGTCGTCGCAGTCCTGGGCCAGTTCCTTCAGATAAAAGATTTCGCCCATGCACAGGCCCATGGCCGGAATGACGACCCAGTGCCACGGCTGGTTGGCTTCGGTGGTCTCGTTCGGCCGCACCTCGACGCCCCAGGTGTCGGTGCAGATCGCCGCGATCTCCTTGTCCTGGCACCAGTAGCAGTTCTCGAACTTGACGCCCGGCGCGTCGCCGCCCGCATAGCCGCCCCATTTGCCTTCGGACAGGCAGCGCTCCATCTGGCCGGTGCGGATGATGACGAAATCGCCGCGGCCGATGGTGACGTTCTGCTGCTTGGCGCAGGTGTCGAGCTCGTCATTGGAGATGCTCTCGCCATCGGCCATCCAGGGCACGCCGCGAAAGCGGGCGATGTCGAGCAGCACGCCGCGGCCGATCATCTTGTTTTTCGAATGCTCGATGCCGAGCACGTTCAAGCCCTTGGCGTCGATCAGCTTGGCGTCGTAGCCGTTGTAGGCCTTGTCCTCGTAGAAGATGTGGCCGAGCGCGTCCCAGTGGGTGGCGCCCTGCACGCAGCAGATGAGCGTGTCGTCGGCGTAGCGGATCTTGTTCCAGTCCTGGCGGCCGGCGATGGCGTCGGTGCCGGTCGCCAGCATCTGGTGGATCGGATTGAAGCGGCCGCCGAACAGGCCGGTCTGCGGCCCGCTGGCGTCGAGCGGAATGCCGAGCGCGAACACCTTGCCGGTGCGGATCAGGCTCGCCGCCTTGACGATGTCTTCCGGCCGCACGTGGTTGAGCGTGCCGATCTGGTCGTCCTTGCCCCAGCGTCCCCAGTTCTTGAGCTTTTCCGACGCTTCGGCGATCGCCTGTCGGCCGACCTTGATATCCATTGCACTCCCCTTCCCCTCGTCGCTATGAACGTCCCGCGGCGGTCAGGCGACCGTCCGCGGGGCGGCGGCAGTTTGTCATATTACCGCGCGCCCGTGTGCAGAGGAATCTCCGCCCCGTGGCGCGGTCGCGCCTTTGGGAAAGCAAATCCGGGAGGACTGACTATGGCGAAATCGCTCCGGCGTTCGACAATCAAGGCCGCGCTGCTCGGGCTCATGACGTTACCGATGCTCGCCGCGGCGGCGCCGGCGCAAACCGTCATCGATAAGTGGACGTCGATCAAGCTGCCGCCGGCGCCGCAGCTCAAGCCGGTGACGGTCGATCCCAAGACCACGGCTTTGCTGATGCTCGATTTCATGAACCAGAATTGCGGCAAGCGGCCGGCTTGCGTCGCCTCGATTCCGGCGATGAAGAAGCTGCTTGGCGAAGCCCGCGCCGCCAAAGCGAGCGTCGTTTACAGCATCATCGCCAACACCACGACCGCCGATGTGATCAAGGACGTGGCGCCGCAGCAAGGCGAGCCCTACGTGCAGGCCGGGCCGGACAAATTCCTGCGCACCGATCTCGAAAAAATCCTCAAGGACAAGGGCATCCAGACCGTGATCGTGACCGGGACCGCATCCAATGGCGCGGTGCTGTTCACCGGCGCCGGCGCGGCCATGCGCGGCTTGAAGGTGATCGTGCCGGTCGACGGCATGTCGGCCGCCGAGCCCTATGCCGATCTGACCACCGCCTATACGTTTGCCACCGCACCATCGGTCTCGGCAAAATCGACCTTGACCAGAATCGATATGATCAAGTTCTGATGTTGCGTTCCCGGGCGCAACACGTGAGCGCGCAATGAAGCTGGTGAGCTTTACGGCTGACGGCACGGAATGGTTCGGCGCGGTGAGCGGCGACGGCGTCGTCACGCTCAACGACCGCGTCGGCCAATCCGGTTTGCGCGCTGCGCTCGCGGCAGGCGCCATGGCGGCGATGCAGGCCGCCGCCGAAGCGAAGCCCGATCGCAAGCTCGCCGACATCGAATTTCTTCCCGTCATTCCCCAGCCGCACAAGATTCTATGTGCCGGCGTCAATTACCGTGCGCACGCTGCCGAGGTCGGGCGCGCGCTGCCGAAGCAGCCCAGCATGTTCATCCGCTTTGCCGACACGCTGGTCGGCCATGGCGGCGCGATGATCCGGCCGAAGGTCTCCGACAATTTCGATTTCGAAGGCGAGCTTGCCGTCATCATCGGCAAAGGCGGCCGCCACATCGCCGCCGAGCGCGCGCTCGATCACGTCGCCGGCTATACGTGCTTCGTCGACGGCAGCGTGCGCGACTATCAGGCCTTCTCGGTGACGTCGGGCAAGAATTTTCCGGGCACCGGCCCGCTCGGTCCCTGGCTGGTCACGGCTGACGAGATTCCCGATCCGAGCCGGCTCACCTTGACCACACGACTTAATGGCACGCAGGTCCAGCATGCGACCACCGACCAGCTGATCTATTCGATCCCGCAAATCATCGCCTTCTGCTCGGATTTCACCGCGCTGCACCCGGGCGACGTGATCGCCACCGGCACGCCCGAAGGCGTCGGCCATTCCCGCAAGCCGCCGCTGTGGATGAAGCCGGGCGACGTGCTCGACGTCGAGATCAGCCGCATCGGCACGCTGCGCGCCCATATCGCCGACGAGCAAGGATGAAATTCTTCCGGCGTGCGGCGCGAGCTGATCAAGCCGCGAGCCCGAACAGCTTCACCGCATTGCGCCAGCAGATTTTCTCCCGCTCGGCGTTCGACAGCGCCAGCGAATTGAGCACCTTGATGGTGTCGCGGATGTAGCCCGGGCCTTTTTCCTTGTCGAACGGGCAGTCGGACGCGAACAGCACATGATCGGCGCCGAAGAAATCGAGGCCGCAGATGGTGGCGGCGCGGGCGCCTTCGACGGCGGTGTCGCCGTAGAAATCCTTGAAATAATCGTACGGGCGCTTCTTCAGCGATTTGAGCACGGCGCCGTAATCCTCGTCGGAGGTGCGCGCGCCGAGCTGATCGAACGAATGGGCGACGCGGCCTTCCAGATACGGAATGACGCCGCCGAGATGGTGCGCGATGACTTTCAGATCGGGAAAGCGGTCCATGATGCCGGAGAACACCAGCCGCGCCAGGGTCACGCCGGTCTCGTACGGCCAGCCGAGCACGCTGCAGATTTCGTATTTCGACACCTTCTCGGTCGGATAGTCCGGCATCTCGCGAGTGCGCGACGGATGCAAGAGGATCGGCTTGCCGGATTTGGCGATGACCTCGAAGATCGGCAGAAACTGCGGCGCATCGAGCGGCACGCCGTTGGCATTGCTGGCGATCTGCACCGCATTGGCGCCGTTGCCAAGCGCACGCTCGGCCTCGGCGGCGGCCGCTTCGGGCGCATTCATCGGCAATAGCGCCGACCAGCCGGCGAAATGTTTCGGATGCTTGTCGGCGATTTCGCCGAGCCCGTCGTTGGCGATCTTCGCCATCTCGGGCGACTTCTCCGGCCCCCACAGCCGCTCCATCGGCGGCAGGCCGTGCGACACAAGCTGCGCGTAGTCGTCGAACGACTCGATGATGGAGAGCCGCAGCTCGAGATCCGACAAAGCCGGAATGCCGCGCACGCGCTTGCCGAGATCCTTGGCGCCGGCCGGCGTCTCCAACAGCGCCTCGTAGTAGCGCTTCGGGAAGAAATGATTATAGGCATCGATGTAGCGCATGCTTGCATGTCCTCAGATCGTAGGGTGGGCAAAATCACTCGTTGATGCTGCATGGTGGGCACAGCGCGCCAATGATTTTGCCCACCCGGCTTTGCCTCGCAGCGCGCTTTTGCCCACCCTACTCATCCTCTCGCGTGATCGGCGTATTCATCTCCACGTCGCTGCGGCGTTGGTTGCTCATGTCGCGGCCGAGCGCGAAGTAGTCGCTGGCCGCAGCCATGCGCGCCTGGCGTTCGAGATCGGCCGGCCAGTAGCCGAGCTCGTAGCCGTGCCATGGATTTTCCGGGCGCAGCGGCGGCAGGCCGAGACGTTCCCAGATGGCGCGTGCCCGCTCCATGTATTCGCGTTGCGGCAGCGCCACCGGCGCGAAGGTGCCTTTGAGCGTAGCGTTGATCAGCACCGACGCGGTTTCGCCGTCGTCGCGCGGGCCGCGCGGACCGTGGCCCGGATGCTTGTGCGGCACCACCAAGAGATCGTGCTGCGGCTGGCAGCGGTACGACATGGCCCAAAGGAGCGCATCGGCGTTGTGCGGATCGATGTCTTCGTCGACCGCGATGACCCATTTGCCGGCGAAACGATGCAGGATCGCGGCGCCGTCGAGCGCGCGCCAGATTTCGGTCTCCGGCGTGCCGCGCGCGAACTGAATGCCGATCACCGCGTAGAGGCTGGTGAGCGGCTCATGCATGGCGACGCGCTTGATCGACTTGATGCCGAGCACCGACTGGAGGTGATGCAGAAACACCGGCTCCATGGCGACACGGCGGATCACGCTCGATTCGCTCGGCGTCACCTGGCTGATGAACGAGGTGAGGATGGCATTGCGCCGCCGCGTAATCGCGGTGACGTTCATGAAGGCGTTGTATTCCTGCAGATTGACGTAGCCGTGGGATTCGCCGAACGGCGCCTCCGGCTCGAGGTACTCGGTGTCGATGAGGCCCTCGATGACGATCTCGGCCTCGGCCGGCACCAGAAGATCGACGGTCTTGGCGCGCGTCACGTTGATCGGCGCGCCGGCCAGCGCCCCGGCGACCCACAGCTCGTCCAGATGCTCGGGCATTTTCTGCACGGCCGCGTAGGAGATGACCGGCGGACAGCCGATCACGACAGCGCAGGGCAGCGGCTCGCCGCGCTCCTTGCATTTGAGCCAATGCCGATAGATGCCGGCGTTGAGCTCGACTGAAGGATTCATGCCGAGCCGGCGCGGCGCTTTGAGCTGGCCGCGATAATTGCCGACATTCTGGCGGCCGGTGTCCGGGTCTTTGGTGATGTAATGGCCGGCGGAGAGATACGGCGCGTTGTCGAAGCCGGGAGTCGAGATCGGCACTGGCAGGCCGTCGAGGCCGTTGCCGGGTTTGTCGAGCGCATCGCCCAGGATGCAGATCTCCTGGCACGGCGCGCCGATGACCGCGCGCGGCTCGAGCGGCGCGGCCAGCGCCTTGACCCAGGCGGCGCCGATCTCGGCGAGCGGCCGGCCGAAGCCGATGCGATAGACGTCCGGATTCGCGGCGAGGCCCGCTACCAGCACGGCGATGTCGCCATAGCGCGCGGCGTGGCCGTCGGTCGGCTGCGTGAACAAGAACGCCTTGCGCTCGCTCTCGGCAATGCCGCCGCGGTACTGCCAGCGCACCAGCGGATGCATCTCGGTATCTTTGTTGATCGGCTCGTCGACCACGATCAGCAACCCGGCGCGCGCCAGCGCCAGCACGTGTTCGTGCAGATCCGGATAGCCGCGCGCCGCGTTGTTCGGCTGGTCGCGGTAGCGTGTGAGTGCGGCGGGCAGATCCGAAGGCGCGTCCATCGTCGGCTTCAGCGCGCCTGCATCAGCCAGGACGCGACGGCAAACGCGTCGGCATCGCGATCGAAATAGCCGATCACCTGCAGGCCGAGCGGCATGCCGGCATCCTCGAACAGCGGCAGGGAGAGCGCCGGCACGCCGAGCAGCGACGACGGCACGGCAAATTCCGGATTGCCGGTCGACGCCAAGCCTTCGGGCGCGCCGCCGGGCGCGGCGAGCGCGATGCAGGCATCGGCCCGCGCGGCGAGCGCGGCGTACACAGCGCGAATGCGCGCGCGCTCCTTGATGTCGGCGCGATAGTCCGCCAAGGTCAGGCCGTCGTATTTGTGGGTGCGCTCGCGCGTGATCGGACCCATCTTGTCCTCGCCGCGCTCGCACATGACGCGGAAGAACCAGCGCGCCTCAAAACCGTTACAGCGATGCGACAGCTCGGTGGCGCCGACCAGCTCGCGCTCCAGGGCGGCAATCTCTTTGTCGTCATGGCGGGTGCGGATGGCGACGCCGGCGGATTTCAGCCGCGCCACGCATTCGGCGAGTTGCGCTTTTGCGTCCGGCGATGCCGCGTCCCATCCTGCCGTTTCGAGGAGCGCCACCGCCTGCGGTTTGCGCGCCGCCGGCGCGCGCGCCGGCCCCTGCAGTCCGGGCGTGCCGGCATCGCCGCCGACTCGCTCGACGATCTCGTGGGCGACCTGCCAGGTGTCATCGAGCGATGCGCCCAGAATGCCGGTGCAGCTCTGGCTCTGATAGTCGTGGCTGCCTTGGCGGTTGATCGCGTTGACGCTCGGCTTGAAGCCGACGCAGCCGCAAAAACTCGCCGGCCGGATGGTCGAGCCGATCACCTGCGTGCCGAGCGCTGCCGACACGATGCCGACCCCGACCGAAGCGGCGGAGCCGCTCGACGAACCGCCCGGCGTATGCGCGACATTCCACGGATTGCGAGTGCCGCGCGGCTCGGATGCGGCGAACTCGGTCGTCACCGTCTTGCCGACGATGACCGCGCCGGCGTCGCGCAGCGCGCGCACGCTCGCGGAATCCTTCTCCGAGCGCCAGCCGGCGAACAGTGCCGAGCCCATTTCGGTCGGCATGTCGACGGTCTCGATGATGTCCTTGATGCCGACCGGCATGCCGTCGATCGCGGAGGCCAGCTTGCCGGCGCGCCAGCGCTCGGTCGCCCGATCCGCCGCCGCGCGCGCCGCCGGCAAACTGGTGCACACGAAGGCGCCGATCTTCGGCTCCCATTGCTCGAGCAGGGCCAGCGAGTCTTCGAGGAACTGGCGCGGCGTCTGTGCGCCCGAGGCAAAGTCTTTCCCCGCCGCGAGATACGGCCGCATTGTCGGTTTTTTCAGGTCTGGTGCGAGCATAGCTGGGTCCGTCGATTCCGTTGGGTGATGGGCTAGCGTTCGGTAGGTTTGGGTTGGTCTACTCGAACATCCGCAGACGAGGGATGCAAGGGGCCTATCCGGCGGGGGTGCAGCGCGAACGGAGAATGACGCAGGGCGCATTCCTATACTCCTCATCCTGAGGTGCTCGCGCAAAGCGCGAGCCTCGAAGGATAGAGGCCGAGGCGCCGGGGCCTGCATCCTTCGAGGCTCGCTTCGCTCGCACCTCAGGATGAGGATCACAAAGGTAAGCACTCCCCTTCTCGCGGCGCGTTTTTTGTTCGCGCCCGGGCTTTGGCCACGCGACTGCACGAAAGCTGCCCCGAAAATAAAAAGGGGGGCGGAGCGCCGAGAGGCGCATACGCATTACCAACCGCACCACACCCACAGACGTTACCGCCTGCCGATGCTCCGGGTGCGGCGAGCGCCACGGATGGTCCGCGTTACCGCGGGCATCCGCTTCGGGCGCCCTCGCCTTTCGGCGCTCCGTCGCGGCGCGCGCCAGGCTGTTACCTCTGGCTCAGCTTCGGGCTGCGCTTCCCGGTAATCTGCAACGGCTTGCGCTGTTGCAGACCCCTTTATTAGCGAGCTCCTCGCGCACCGGCCGTAGTGCCGGAGAGGCAGGGTCCGAAGCCGCCCGGGAGCGGTGTGCGAGACCGCGCGCAGGCGCCGCAGCTCGCTCCACCTTCAGGATCGCATCCGGAATGTGCCCTTCGATGAGCGAGCTTGAATTTTTTTAGTTTGTCATGGAGCGCGATTTCAAGAAATTCCGCCGGCGTAAGCCAACCCTCTGATCTGACGAGAGTCTTTTTCTGCTCTTTGTTTGATGCTCGGCCACTGCAATTGTGACAACGCTGCCATGATTCGCACTTTCACCGCTAAGGTACGGAGAATACCCACATTTTCGAATTGGGAATCATCGTACAGCAAGTAGCCCGGATGGAGCGCAGCGCAATCCGGGAAACCCACTTGCTGAAGCTCATCGCCGCGACCTGGCCAGAGCCGCGCAGGTTGATCCGCCGCTTCTCACCCGGCATGCAGCTGCTGCAAGGCGTTCTGCGTCACCAGCGGTGACGGAGCCCCCGCGGCCGCATCGGCCATCACGTCGCTGCCAGTGCCGAAGTCGGCAGCGGGCGGCGTACCTGCCATTGAAACGGATGCGCTCCCAAGGCCCGTCCCCCCGGACGCCGCCTGATTGGCTGCGCCGCTCGGCTGCATGGCCTCTGTCAGCCAACCATCGACCGGGGCCGGATCGGATGCTGCCGACGTGGCGGATTGGCTCTGGGTCAAGTCCAAAGGGGCCGTCGCGGCCGCGGACGCTTGGTAGGGCGCGGCACCGACCACCTGCCAATCCAGGCCGACATTGCCCAGCGCGATCGCCAATGGCACCGCATTGTTGCTGAAATCGTAGAGCTCGAAATTGCCGTTGTTGACGTCGCGCATCAAAAGGTCGGTCTCGTTCGGATTACCGCTGAAGTCGGCGGTCCCGGCGACCTGCCATTCCAAACCCACGTTGCCCAGCGCAATCGCCGCCGTCACCATGCCGTTCTGGAAATCGTAAAGCTCGAAATTGCCGTTGTTGACGTCGCGCATCAAAAGGTCGGTCTCGCCGGCGCGGCTGGAGAAATCGCCCACAGCGGCGAACTGCCATTCGAGCCCGAGATTGCCCAGCGTGGTCGACGAGGTCACTGCGTTGTTGTTGATGTCGTACAGCACGACCGATTGGGTGCTGTCGCGCGTCAGCATGTCGGTCTCGTTCGGCTTGCCGCTGAAGTCGCCAAAGCCGAGCACGGTTGCGTTCGGATTGATCCCGCTCAATGGGCCGGCGAACGGCACGGAATTATTGCTGAAGTCGTAGAGTTCGAAGGCGCCGTTGTTGACGTCGCGCATCAGCATGTCGGTCTCGCCGGGATGGCCGGAGAAGTCGCCGAAGCCGGCGACCTGCCATTCCAAGCCGACAGCGCCCAGCGGTATTGGAGCACTGGCATTATTGTTGGTCACGTCAACGATCGCGAATACGCCGGTGGTCATGTTACGCAGCAGCATGTCCGAGGTGCCGCTGCCGCTGAAATTCCCGAGCCCTACGGTCTGCCAGGGCGACGCGATATTGGTCAGCAGGTGATTTGCCAGTGCGGCGTTGTGGCCGAAATCATAGATCTCGTAATCACCGCTCGAAGGCCGCTCCATGATCAAGTCAGCCGTGGTGCCGGCAGGAGGCGACGGATTTGGCGGCGTTGTGGCAGGGGAAAGGGTGATCGTTGTGTTTTGCGGCGTGCTCGAGAACGAACCGTCGTTCACATCCCAAGTGACGGTGCGGCTATTGTCGTTGCCCGAATCGGTCGGATCGGCGCTGTTCGACGAAAACGTGACGCTGTCCAGCACGGTCTGGTAGTCCGCCAGCGCGTCTAAACCGGTCAACGTCAGCATTTCGTTCGCCGCGTTGTAGCTTGCGGAAATCGCGGTTCCGGTCGTGTTTGCCGCAAGCACATCGCCGTCGCCGGCGAACGTGCCGCCGGTAATCTGGACGGTCGCAGAATCGAGCGTCGTGCTGCTCACATCGGCGAGGCTCAGACCGGCCGAGAGCGTCACCGGAGAGCCGAACGCGGCGTAAGATGCGTCGGAAAGCCCGGCGACCGTAGGCGGCTGCAGCGTGCAGCTGAAGAAGTACGGATCGATCGAGGCCGCGACCGCGTTTCCAAAGCTGTCGGTAAGCTGGAAACTGCCTGTGCCCAAGGTTCCGGTGAAGTCACGTTGCAGATTAAGGTTGGCGAACTGCGCACCGGTCCCGTTGTCGGCATTCGACGCGCAGAAGGTGCCGTAGAAGGTGTTGCCGATGCTCGTAAGATCGAAAAAGTCGCCCAGATAGGGCTGGAATTGGACGCTCGGGCTGGCGTTGCTTTCGGTGGCGAGCGTGGTGTCGTTTGTCGTCGCAAAGTCGTCCGTGGTGGTCAGGAAGTGTTGCGACAGCTGCTGCGTGGCCGGATCGAAGCTGTCATACAGAAAGCCGATGGCGCCATCGTCGAGAATCGAGATCGCCTCCTGGCTCGATCTGACGGCCGAAGAGGTCGTGAATTTGGTGCTCCAGGTCGCGCCGCCGTCGTTCGATTCGGCCACAACAAGCTGCACCTGCCCGGCGCCGTTCGCACCCGGCGCGTTCTGGTAGGCAACCAGCACGTGGTTTGCATTGTTGGGATCGACCGCAATGGCCGCTTCGGCGGCGATTCTCTCCTTGCCGATGCTGAGCGTGGTGCCGCCGGTATCGGTGAACACATCGGTCGTCGTTGCGACCTGGACGCCATTTCCGCCTGAGCCAAGCGCGGCAAAGTTGTCGGCCCCACCGTTATCGGAGCGCACGACGACAACCTGCGAGCCGAAGCGGGCGCCGGTCGCATCGCTTTCAACTTCGGTATTCCACCGTACGAACACCCCATAAACGGTGTTGCCGTTGACCGCGAGGCGCACCGACGGATCGTCCTGGAAGGGGTCTCCGACCCGGTCCAGCGTCACCGACCGGTAAGTGTTTCCGCCATCGTTGGAGATGAGGACGCTCGCCGTTCCGCCGTTCCCGGTGCCCCCGTCGGAGGGGCCGGCCTTGTCGAGATCGTTGTAGGCGACATAGACGTGATTGGATGGCCCGGTGCGAATCCAAGGCTGGTCCAGGTCGTCGCCGCTAAAGACGTTGATCGGCGCGCCGAAGTTGCTGGCTGCCGTGGTGCCTGAGTAGGTGGAAAACGTGTTGGGGGACGCATTCTCGTCCATCGACACGGTCAGCGCCGCCGATCCGTCGGTTTTCCACGCCAGCGACTTGTCGTTGGAAACGAGGCTGCCGTAATTCGACCAGGTGATGCCGCCGTTGGTGCTCTTGAAGTACGAAGAGCCGCTTGCCCCGAATGCTCCCACGATAAGCTGGTTGGGATCGAGCGGGTCGACCGTTATGCTGGGTTCCGAGTTTTGAACGCTTTCGCCGCTGTCGCTCTTGGGAACAACATCGACCAGCGTGTACTTGAGCGCCATGGCATTGATCCTCTATGGGCAACTTCCGACACAGCGCAGGCAAACAACCTGTCTGCGGCCCAGCCTGCCAAGCCGGGCGTGATGTCGATTACAGCGCCCCTTGACCGATGATGGTACTTTTGAAAATTGTCGACAATACCGCTGGAGGGCCAAGCTCCTCATTGGAAAATCAGTCTTGCGGCGAGCGTGACATCCAAGGGGTTTTGGCAACGATTCGGAGCCCAAGCGCGCGATTTATGAATACATGCTCCAATCCGCGTTACGCGCTCACGCCATTCCGGGACACGCGCGAGGCACGGGACCGGAATCCATAATCACGAAAATTCAGATCAGGCACAGGGGTTAGGGATTCCGGGTTCGCCGCTGCGCGGCGCCCCGGAATGCCAGTCACTTCTTGCTCTCGTCGTAATAATGAATCTCGTAAAGCAAACAGCCGCGGTCGGAGCGGAACGGGCCGTGATAGGCGCCGGGCGGGCGGCAGGCGTAGGTCGGCGCTTCGAACGGTTCGCCGCCTTTGCCGTTGGCGTCGTTGCCGACCACGAGGTCGCCGGTGACCAGATAGACCTCTTCCCAGTGGTCGTGGACGAACGGCGCCGTGGTGTAGACGCCGGGCGCGAAGCGCAGGAGCCGGGTGCGGCTGCCCATCTTGCGGTTTTCGTCGAGATCGCTGGCGAGGATCTTCTGCTCGATGCCCTTCGGATAGCCGGGCGGCGTCACCCAGCCCGAGCCCATGTCGACCTTGTGAAATTCCAGATGCGGCTTGTTCATCGGCATGGCGGTTTTCCTTCTGTGGTTACTCGTCATTGCGAGGAGCCAACGGGTCCGGCCCGAAGTGGCCGGCCCGATGACAAGCTCCGCGACGAAGCAATCCAGGAGTCGGTGCATCCGGCTCTGGATTGCTTCGCTTCGCTCGCAATGACGGCTGAGTTTGTTGAGCCAAGATCATCGTGTTTCACAGCATCGGCAGCGTGCGGATGCGGTAGTGGTGGCCGATCTTGCGGCCGAGCACGGGATCGTCGAGCTCGTATGCGAAATCGGCCGCGGCGCGCACCGCGCCCTGCGCCGAGAGCGTGCCGCAGAACATCAGCGTGCCTTCGGCGAGCGTGCCGTTGTCGGTGAACTGCGCGATCAGCTCCTTGGGGTCGAGCATCGCCGCGACCGAGCCGGCCTGGTAGACCACGCGTTCGCCTTTTTCCATGATGGTGGCGCGCAGCAACAGCCGGTCCCAATGCGGCGCGACGGCCGCGTAATCCCAGAAATCCGCCGCGATCGGCTTGTCACACATCTGCTTGGAGACGGTCACTGAATAAGTCTCGACCTGCCGGTCGGTGTGGTCGGAGCCGGTGCCGACCCAGAGCCGGCCGGCATGCTGCAGCAACACGAACTCGACTTCGCCGCTCGAGGTCTCGCCGAGGCACTCGATCTCGTCGTCCAAGGTCAGGCGCGCCGCCGACGCGCGATAGAACACCGGCGTGGTCGGCGGGCGCTTGACGCCCAATGCGGCCAATTCCTCGATGTGCTTCTCGACCGCCGCCTTGTCGCGGCCGGTCCAGCCGGCGATCACCAGGCGATCCACCTTGACGCTGACGGCGACCCGGTCGGTCTTGCCGTGCAGAACGAGAGGGAGAACACGCGCAGACACGATACCTCCGAAGCAGCGGACGAACGGTTGCAGAACCGGCGGGGCCGAGCGCGGCGCCGGACGCCTTGCCCTGCATTTGCGCCGATGCACGGCCGCTTCGCCGCCGTCGCAGCGCCCGTTGCAATGGGTGGGAACGCATTGTACATGGAGTGAAAATTCGCGCAAACACGCGACAATCAAGATCGCGACGGGCGCAGCGCAATGCTGCGGGGTGCGACCTTTTTCGTCGCCGCTTAGCCTTGAGGAGCCCCGCCATGCACGAGATCACCGGCCGGACACATTGGCACGAGCCATCGGGTTTCAAGCGCGCCGGCTTCGGCAAGTTCAACCGGCCGAAGACGCCGTACGACCTGTTCATGGAGTCCGAGGACATCCCGATCTACCGGGATATCGGGGTGAGCAAGGTGCAGAACCTGCCGCTCAAGCCGTGGAAGCGCATGGGCGGGCGCGGCACCTACATCCAACTGCACGGCACCGAAGGAAAGTGGGGCTGCTACGTCGTCGAGGTGCCGGGCGCCGGGGCGCTCCATCCCGAAAAGCACATGTACGAGGAAGTCTATCTCGTGGTCGAAGGCCGCGGCTCGACCGAGGTCTGGCTCGACGGCGACAGCAAGCGGCATGTGTTCGAGTGGCAGAAGGGCTCGCTGTTCTCGATCCCGGTCAACGCCATGCACCGCATCGTCAATGCGAGCTCGTCGCCAGCGCTGCTCCTTGGCGGCACCACCGCGCCCAATATCCTCAACCTTCTCAACAGTACGGATGCGATCTTCAACTGTCCGTTCCAGTTCCGCGACCGCTTCTCCGGCGCCGACGATTTCTACAAATACAAGGACGACATCGAGCCCGATCCGGTCCGTGGGCTCGCCATGCGCCGCACCAACTTCATTCCGGACATCGTCAACTGCGACCTGCCGCTCGATAACCGGCGCTCGCCGGGCTGGCGGCGCGTCGAGCCGTTCATGACCGGCAATCAGTTCTATCTGTGGATCGGCCAGCACGAGAACGGCCATTACTCGAAGGCGCACGCCCATACGTCTGCCGCGGTGCTGATCTGCATCAAGGGCAAGGGCTACACCTATACGTGGCCGGAGCGGCTCGGCATCACGCCGTGGAAAGAGGGCAAGACCGACGAGATCAAGCGCGTCGATTACGAGCCGGTCGGCATGGTGTCGGCGGCGCCCGGCGGCGCGCGCTGGTATCACCAGCATTTCGGCGCGTCGAAAGAACCGTTTCGGCTGACGGCGTGGTTCGGCCCGCACAATCCCGGCCGCGAGCCCGGCCCGCCCGGCGAGAAGCACACCGACTACACGGCGATGGACATTCCCGAGGGCGGCACCGCCATTCCGTACTACATGGAGGATCCGTTCCTGCGCGCCGAATACGCCGAGCGCATGAAGCGCGAGGGCGCCGAGAACCGCATGCGCGCGGAATATTACGAGCGCGATTATCGCGGGCTGTTGCCGCAGGAATGAGTCTGCACAAACATCCGCTCGCGACGTTCAAATCACCTCCCCCTGAAAGGGGGAGGTCGATGGCCGTAGGCCATCGGGTGGGGGTCACAGGTCCAAGGCGTGACCCCTCCCCGGTGCGCTTCGCGCACCGACCCTCCCCTTTCAGGGGAGGGTAAACAGCGCGCTGACCGCAGAACAGAAAGTCATTCGCATGAACGACGAAGCCCAGGGCGGCCGGATCTTTTTCTCCTCGACCGGCCGCACATTCGGCGAAGAAGACGAGCTGTGCGTGCTCTCGGTCGGCGTCGACATCGGCTCGTCGACCTCGCATCTCGTGTTCTCGCGTATCGTGCTGGAGCGGCTCGACAGCCGTTACGTCGTCACCGAGCGGGAAAGCTTTTATCAGTCCGACATTCTGCTCACGCCCTATTCGGCCGAGGAAACCATCGACGCCGACGCGCTCGGCGCTTTCATCGCGCGCCAGTATAAAGACGCCAAGGTCGATCCCGACGAGATCGATACCGGCGCGCTGATCCTGACCGGCGTCGCGGTGCGCCGGCGCAACGCGCGGCGCATCGGCGAACTGTTCGCGGCGCAAGCCGGCAAGATGGTCGCGGTCAGCGCCGGCGATTCGCTCGAGACCGTGATGGCGGCGTATGGATCGGGCGCCGCGGCGCGCTCGATCCGCGTCGGCGCGCCGGTCATGAATGTCGACATCGGCGGCGGCACCTCGAAGATCGCAGTGTGCCAGGACGGCAAGGTGCTCGACGTCACCGCGATCGACGTCGGCGCCCGGCTCATCGTGCTCGACGGCGACAGCCGCATCGTGCGCCTCGAAGAAGCGGGCCGCCGCTTCGGCGCCGATCTCGGGCTCACGCTCGACGTCGGCAGCAAAGTCGGCGAGGACGACGCCCGCGCGCTGGCGGCGCGCATGGCCGACCGGCTGTTCGATGCCATGAAGGGCGCCTCGCCGCAGGCCGGCGGCGCCGCGCTGCTGCGGCTCGATCCGCTCGCCTTCCGCGGCGCGCTGTCGGATGTGAGCTTTTCGGGCGGCGTGTCGGAATACATTTACGGCGGCGAGGCCAAGGCGTTCGGCGATCTCGGCCCGCAGCTCGCCGCCGAGGTGCGCGCGCGGCTCGCCGGCTGGGGCCCCGAACTGGCGCGGCCGGAAGCGCGCATCCGCGCCACCGTGATCGGCGCCTCGCAATACACCATGCAGGTTTCCGGCAGCACGATCTTCGTCTGGCCGCTGGCGACCTTGCCGCTGCGCAACGTGCCGGTGATCGCGCCGAATTTTTCGCTCGGCGACGAGACCATCGATTCCGCGGCGGTATCGGCCTCGATCAAGAGCGCGCTCAAGCGGCTCGATCTCGGCGGCGGCGAAAGCCCGGTCGCCATCTTCGTGCCGTGGCGCGGCTCGGCGACCTACCGGCGGCTCGACGATTTCTGCAAGGGCGTGGCCGACGGCCTCGAAGCGGTGATCGCCCACGGCCATCCGATCGTGCTGGCCGGCGACGGCGACGTCGGCGGCCTGATCGGCATTCACTACTGCGAAGAGATGAAGTTCGATTGCCCGATCGTCTCGATCGACGGCCTGGAATTGAAGGAATTCGATTACATCGACATCGGCGCCATTTTGGACACCTCGGGCGCGGTGCCGGTGGTGATCAAGTCGCTGATCTTCCCGACCAGCGCCGGGCTCGGCAAAGACTGGCAGGCCGAACGCGCGGTGGCGCCGCTCGCCGCGACATAAGCTGCGCACGCGCTCTCTGCTGCACAATCGCCGTGCGATGTGCAGGAAAAAGCAGCAACGGCGCCGTTGAACAAGGTCCGGCGCTGATCGTCATAACGTGTTGACCGCTCTGTGATTTCGCCAAGAACCGGAGCTGGCACATCTCTTGCGGAGTTGCGGACAGCGGCACTTGCCGCGCGCACACGGAAGAGGACATGTCGGGCGATCTCCAACCTGAACAGAAACGCTATCTGGAAGGCTTCATGGCCGGCATCCAGATCGCAAGAAGCGCGCGCCCGGCCATCGGCAACGGCGCGGTGGCGCCCTCGCCTGCCGCGCCGGCGCCGAGCGGCAACGGCGCGGCCGGCACAGAGCCGTCAGGTCCGGATGCGGCGGCGCTGCGCGCCCAGGATCGCGTGCTCAAGGCCGGCGGCAAGCTGTCGGATCCGGAGAAATTCAAGCGCGATCTCAATCCGCTCGACGGCTATGAGCGGCTCAAGGCGCAGGCGGCGAACAACGACGCGCCCAAAGCCGACGATAACTTCCGCTGGCGTTTCTTCGGCCTGTTCTACTGCGCGCCGACTCAGAAAGCCTACATGTGCCGGCTGCGGATTCCGAACGGCATCCTCACCCATTGGCAGTTCGCCGGGCTGGCCGATCTCGCCGAGCGCTACGCCGCCGGCTACGCCCATGTGACCACGCGCGCCAATCTGCAGATGCGCGAGGTCGCGCCGCAGAACGCCGTCGCCATGGTGGAGGCGATCGGGGACCTCGGCCTGTGCTCGCGCGGCTCCGGCGCCGACAATATCCGCAACGTCACCGGCACGCCGACAGCCGGCATCGATCCGCAGGAATTGCTCGACACGCGGCCGTACGCGCGCGAATGGCACTTTCACATTCTCAACGATCGTTCGCTGTACGGCCTGCCGCGCAAGTTCAACGTCGGCTTCGACGGCGGCGGAAAAATTCCGGTGCTGGAGGACACCAACGACATCGGCTTTCAGGCTGTCGCGGTGAACGATGGCTTCGGCATCGCGCCGGGCGTGTGGTTTCGGCTGATGCTCGGCGGCATCACCGGCCATCGCGATTTTGCCCGGGATACCGGCGTGCTGGTCAAGCCTGAAGGCGCCACCAAAGTGGCGGACGCCGTCGTGCGCGTGTTCATCGAGCACGGCGACCGCAGCAATCGCGCCAAGGCGCGGCTCAAGTATGTGCTCGACGTCTGGGGTTTTGAAAAATTCCTCGGCGCCGTCGAGGAGAAGCTCGGCAGACAATTGATCCGCGCACCCGCCGAAGCCATCGCGCCGCGCCCCGCGTTCGATCGCCTCGCCCATATCGGCGTCCATGCGCAGAAGCAACCGGGCCTCTGCTGGATCGGCGTGGCGCTGCCGGTCGGCAAGCTCGCCGCCGACCAGATGCGCGGCCTCGCCAAGATCGCCGGCGAATATGGCGACGGCGATATCCGGCTCACGGTGTGGCAGAACCTGTTGATCTCAGGTGTCGCCGAAAGCCGCGTCGCAGCCGCCGAAGCAGCCATCGAGGCGATCGGCCTGTCCAGCAAAGCGACGTCGATCCGCGCCGGCCTCGTCGCCTGCACCGGCAATGCCGGCTGCCGCCTCGCGCTGGCCGACACCAAGCGCCATGCCGAAGACATCGCGCGCTGGTGCGAGTCCCGGCTGCAGCAACTCGACTCACCGGTGAACATTCACCTCACCGGCTGCCCGAATTCCTGCGCCCAGCACTATATCGGCGACATCGGCCTCCTTGGCGCCAAGGTGCAGGTCTCCGACGACGGCGACCAGGTCGAGGGCTACCACATTCACGTCGGCGGCGGATTTGGGCCGGACGCCGGCTGCGGCCGCGAAATTTTTCATAACGTGAAGGCCGAGCACGCGCCCGCCACGGTCGAGCGCCTGCTGCAAGCCTACCTCGCCCATCGCGCCTCACCGCAGGAGACTTTTCTGGCCTTCACGCGCCGGCACGAGATCGACGCCTTGCAGGCGCTGTGCGCGGAGGCCAGTGTCGCGTAGCGAACCGTCACGCCGTAAATCAAGGCGCGAACCCCGCCCATTCGGACCCTGATTGGCCCGGGCTGCGTTGCGCCGAACGCGGCACCGCGACGCGGTTTTGCCGGGCAATTCGCGTTCTCCCCCACGAAAGATTTGGCTATTCTGCCGCGCAAATCGCGGAGGTTCTTATGCGTTTGTCCATCAATTCCGGCTTTGTCGCGGGCGCGCTCGGCGTGGCCGTGGCGTGCCTTGTCGCGCCGGCTGCACATGCGGCCGAGTTCTATGCCGGCAAGACCATCACTTTCATCATCGGCAGCGACGCCGCCGGCGGCTACGACGTCTACGCGCGCGCCATCGCCCGGCATCTGTCGCAGTTCATTCCCGGCCATCCCAACATCGTGCCGCAGAACATGCCCGGCGCCGGCAGCGCCAAGGCGGCGGCGTTCCTGTTCCGGCTGGCGCCCAAGGACGGCACCACCATCGGCGCGCTGTTTCCCGGCGTGATCATCGACCCGCTGTTGCAGAAGAAGGGAGCCGGCCAGTACGACGCCACGAAGTTCGTTTATCTCGGCACCGCCGACAGCGACGCGCGGATCTGCGTCACCGGCCCGAAGTCGAAGATCACGACGTTCCACCAGGCGCAGACCGAAAAGACCGTGATCGGCGCCACCCAGGGCGGCGGCTCGACCAGCGACTACGCCTTCATGATCAAGAACGCCGCCGGCGCCCAGTTCAACGTCGTCAACGGCTACGCCGGCAGCGCCACCATCCTGGTGGCGATCGAGCGCGGCGAGGCCGACGGCATCTGCGGCCTCGACTGGTCGAGCTTCAAGACGCAGCGGTCGCAATGGCTGGCGGACAAGACCGCGCACGTGATCCTGCAAGCGGCCACCAAGCCGAATGCGGAACTGGACGGCATGAACGTTCCGCACGTCAAAGACTTCGTGAAGAACGATCTCGACAAGCAGGCGGTGTCGCTGGTCACCAGCCAGCAGGCGTTCTCGCGGCCCTATGTGGCGCCGCCCGGCGTGCCGGCGGAGCAGACCAAAATCCTGCGCGATGCCTTCACCGCCGTGCTGCACGATCCGCAATTCCTGGCCGACGCCAAGAACGCGCGGCTGAGCATCAATCCGGGCACTGGCGAAGAGGTGCAGGCGGCGGTCGCCAAGCTTTATTCGGCATCCGGCGAGGTCGTGCAACGGGCGAAGCAATTGATCGCTTCGCCGGCCGAACAGAAGTGACCGCCATGCGCACAGGGGCTGACTATCTGCGCTCGCTCCAGGACGGGCGGCGCGTTTATCTCGACGGCGAACGGGTCGGCGATGTTACCAAGCATCCGGCGTTCGCCCAGGCGGCGCGCTCGATCGCCAATCTGTTCGACATCGCCGCCGACCCGGCGCTGCGCGAGCGCATGACATTTGCGTCGCCGAAGACCGGGAAGCCGGTGTGGCGCTGCTTTCAGATTCCGAAAAGCGCCGCCGATCTGAAGGCGCGGCGGCTGTTCAGCGAGACCTGGGCGGAAGCGACCTTCGGCCTGATGGGCCGCACGCCCGATCACGTGGCGAGCTTCTTCGCCGGCTACGCGGCGGCGCCGCAGGTGCTCGCTGCCGGCGGCAACCAGAAATTCGCCGACAACGCGGTCGCGTTCTACGAGTTCATGCGCGACAATCATGTCTACGCCAGCTACGCCATCGTGCCGCCGCAGATCGACCGCTCCAAGCCGGCGCACAAGCAGAGCGATCCGACGCTCTATGCCGGCGTGGTCAAGGAGCGCGACGACGGCATCGTCATCTCCGGCGCGCAGCAGCTCGCCACCGGCGGGCCGCTGTCGGACTATATCCATCTGAGCTGCATCCATCCGCTGCAGCCGGGCGACGAGAATTACGCCAACTGCCTTGCCGTACCTGTCGGCGCCGAGGGCGTAAAACTCTATCCGCGCCGGCCGTTCGCGCGCGCCGGCAACGCCTTCGATTATCCGCTGTCGAGCCGGTTCGACGAATCCGACGCCTATGTGGTGTTCGACAACGTGTTCGTGCCGTGGGAGCGCGTGTTCATCTACCGCAATGTCGAAATCTCGCGCGACCAGTGGTTCAAGACGCCGTCGCACGCCTACGGCAATCACCAGGCGCAGGTGCGCTACGTGACAAAACTGCGCTTCATGGCCGGGCTGGCGCACCGCATGAACGAGATGACCGGCAACCTCGCGGCGCCGCCGGTGCAGATCATGATGGGCGAATTGGCCGCGCTCGCCACCGTCTACGACGCCATGCTGCTCGCCCACGAGAATGCGGCGCCGATCCGCGACGGCGTGCTGTGGCCGTCGGTCGTGATCCTCTATTCCGCGATGGCGCTGCAGTCCGAGTTCAACGGCCGCATGCTGGAAATCATCCGCGAGCTCGCCGGCTCGGCCTTCATCACGCTGCCGTCGTCGGCGGCCGACTTCGACAATCCGGAGATCGCCGCCGACCTCGAACGCTACATGCGCTCGGCTTCGACCGACGCCAAATCGCGCGTCGCGCTGATGCGCCTGATCTGGGATTTTCTCGGCAGCGAGTTCGGCAGCCGCCACGCCCAATACGAAAAATTCTACGGCGGCGCGTCGTTCCTGGTGAAGCAGAACGTTTATCGCAACTTCGATTTCAAGCGGGCTACGGCGTTGGTGGAGAGGGCGTTGAAGCTTCCCGACCTCGAGTAGGGTGGGAACGGCGCTCTCAGGAGCGTCCGCGTGGGCAAAATCGCCGAAGCGCCGCGCCGACGCTGACACGCACAGCAAACGATTTTGCCCACCCTTCTGTAACGGGCCTCGTTTGGTCAATCCCTTTGCGGATCCGATCGCCGGGGTCTCGCTTCTGTACGGGGTCGGCGCGAGGCCGCCACCTGATGGGGTCTGAGAGAACA